>CEAA01024087.1_pt1 | contig 395889 bp, 291 predicted proteins | sample 557551 | NCBI WGS metagenome assembly CEAA01 (sample SAMEA3182115, study PRJEB8094) | gut metagenome | biome: human; feature: gut; material: Stool; isolation source: human stools | place: Canada | collected 2013-06-11
TTCCATATCCACTGATACAGGCGTTCATGAGAAACCATTGGGTAGCCTAAGAGCTTGCATCGTCCACATATTTGCTCAGGGCTGTAATTCAGATCAATCAACATGGTACGAGCATGAGCTTCGACTATATTTGTAAACTTTACGTAACGAGAACGCTGTGATTTGCGTAACTCATACCTATATTGTGCATAATCTCCGTCATACTTGTCGGAAGCCCGCAATTTATTACGACGTAACTCACGATAAATGGTACTACGATGTACACCTAATAAAGAGGCAATATCATCTTTCTTTTTACCTGCTTGCAGATACGCTTCTAATTTGTATCTTTGTCCTTCGGTTAATTGTTTCATCTTGCAACTGATTTGGTAGGAGATTGAGGAGGCAAGATAGGAACTTTATTCCAAGGGAGAAGCAAGATGAAGTTTTTTTTCATCAGCTTCTCTCTAAAATTATGCTTCTACACTAAATTCTCAATCAACTGTCGCATTTATAACTTGAACCCAGGTTGAACGCCCTGCTGCGAAAGGTCTTTTTCTAACCTTAGCCCACATTATTTTTATAAAAGGCTCTAATTTTATTGAATTCCCTCACTAACAGAGCGCTAGATTTCAAAAAGAAACTTAACTTTGCACCCGAGTTTTATAAAAAGAGACTGAATTAGTAACTAAAAAGATTAAACCGCATGAAAATTAAGACTTTAATAGCCTGTTTCATACTTGCATGTGCAGCATCTTCCTGTATACAGGATGAAGCGCTAAACTCAGAAGCAGCCATTGATGCCTGTACAGGTAGTGATGTACAACAAGCTGCCATTGACTTTGAGAACTTTACCATTCAATTATATGTTTCCAAAGCCGCCGATCTGGCAAAGGTGAATATCAATTTCCAACTTCCGACAGGAGCTACTATCGCACCGGTTACCTCACACGATGGTGATGACCCGTCTATCGCTTCATATAATTTTAAGGCTGAGAATCCCAGAAAGTTCAAAGTAACATCTGAAAACAAATCATTTGAAGCGACTTACAATATCACACTCTGGCAAACAGAAATGCCCGATACCTATCATTTCGAGAATTTGAGTTCGGATAATCCTTTCCATGTGCTATACGAACAAGACAACACTGAAGGGACAGATGGATCATATGTTGTCCGTCGTCTGGAATGGGCAAGTGGAAATCCTGGATTTAATCTGACTGCAATGGCTAAAAACCCTACGGAGTTTCCTACCGTACAGGTCACTGGAGGAGTGAACGGAGGCAAATGCCTGAAACTGGAAACGAAAAGTACCGGAAGTTTCGGCACAATGGTAAAAATGCCAATCGCAGCCGGTAACTTATTCATCGGTTCATTTGATACAGCCAATGCTCTTGTCGACGCGATGAAAGCTACTCGTTTCGGTTTTCCTTTCTTCTATTACCCTGTAAAACTGGAAGGACATTATAAATTCAAAGCCGGAAGCCAGTTCACTTCCAACGGTACAGTAGTAGAAGGCAGACAGGACCATTGCGATATTTACGGAGTATTGTACGAAGCAGACGAAAACGTCAGTTTCCTCGATGGTGCTAATTCGCTGACATCTTCCAACATTGTGATGCTGGCTAGAAAAGCATCAGGTACCTATTGGCCTGAAACCGACACATGGCAACCTTTCACACTCGACTTTGAATTAAAGCCGGGAAAATCTATCAATCCGGATAAACTAGACAAAGGAATTTACAAACTTGCCATCGTATTCTCATCAAGTGTAGATGGAGCGAGTTTCGAAGGAGCAGTGGGAAGCACACTCCATATAGATGAAGTGAAGCTTACTTCCACAAATCAGCAATAATAATCTATTAATAATACATGAAGATGAAAATAACATATAAAATATTCAGCATCGCCTGCCTGCTTCTTTTCTTATCACACACCGTGAATGCTCAAAATGAAAGGAATCAAGGTATCATATACTCTTATCTGCATGGATGGGAATACAGCATAAAAGCCGGATTCAGCATTGGCGGTACTGCACCGCTCCCGTTGCCGGAAGAAATACGCAGCATTGACAGCTATGCCCCTAGCATAGCAATTTCGATTGAAGGAAATGCCACTAAATGGTTCGACGAACAGAAAAAGTGGGGTATGACAGTAGGTGTGCGTCTTGAAAACAAAAGTATGACCACAGAAGCTACCGTAAAAAACTACGGTATGAAGATATTCAATACGAACGGTGGAGAACTGAAAGGTTTATGGACTGGAGGTGTAAAGACGAAAGTCAAAAACTCTTACCTTACTATCCCGGTATTGGCTGACTACAAAATCAGTAACCGTTGGAAAGTATCAGCAGGACCGTACGTTTCTTATCTTATCGAAAGAAACTTCTCCGGTCATGTATACGAAGGACATCTGCGTAGCCCGAATGAAACAGGTTCGAGAGTGGATTTTACGGGTGAAAGTATTGCCACGTATGACTTCTCTGATAATCTGCGTAAATTCCAATGGGGAATGCAGTTAGGCGGTGAATGGAGAGCATTCAAACACCTGAACGTATATGCTGACTTAACATGGGGATTGAACGATATCTTCAAGAAGGATTTCGACACTATCTCATTTGCTATGTATCCTATTTATTTGAATATAGGGTTCGGGTATGCGTTCTAAGAAGTAGCTAAATAAAATAATAACGGCTAATTCCAAATCGAAGAAGATTAGAATTAGCCGTTGTTGTTTCGGAAACTTCCGTTTCAATCAAAAGTTAATCTCTGAAGTGCTAATGCTACTTAGAAGTAACCTTCAAATTATCAACGATTAATGTACTACCCGGAGCACCTTGATAATAATCACCTTCAGCACTTGAAGCACAGACCACTGCCAAATAATATTTTTTAGAAGGATCATACGTCTTATTCTCCAAAAGTTTGAATGAAGCTGTAAATTCAGTCCAGTCATTTACTTCCCCACCATTTTCTAATGTTGCACGCATCACTATACGTGATGAACTGCCAATATAGACTTCTTTGTTTTTATAATCTCCCGTTAATGCTATGTTATTACCTTCATCATCTAAAACTTCTTCATACAATACGGCATAAATAGAACATTCATCCGTTTTATCATCAACAATCTGATTCTTATCATCATAATATACTGAACCTGGTTTATATTTATACCAACCGGAAAGTGTAACCGGTTCACCAACAAACGGAATACCAAACTTCGTGCTATTCAAAGGATTCCCCATATCTGTTTTAAACGACCCTGTAAAAAGAGAACCAGAAGTTACATAAGGAATCAAACCATTCAAAGCAGCATTAAAATCCATTCCCCCATACGAAATAAAAGTATAAATAGTCTTGATCTGGGCAGCTTTTCCTTCCTTTCCTCAACAGGAGCCACCGGATATTCCAAAGCAGGAAGTTCCACCGACGAAATCATATCATTGATTGTCAGTAAGCCAGGATTACTAGTACCAAATTTTCCTACGGGTGTCTCATAAGTTTCTTTTGAACCACTTGTTTCTGATTTAACAGTTGTCCATTCATTGAGATTTATTTCTTTTTCCTTTCCTGCAACGGCAACTGTATACTGCTTTTTCACAATGCCATCTTCAGAAGTAACATTATAAACAACAGGCTGGGTAAAATCCTGTTCAACACCACTTTGTTTGTCTACAACTGCTCCTTTTGAGATTGTAAATATAGGAGCTAATGTACTCAATTGTTCACTAGTCATATCATCTGAAATAACAAAAGATATATCAGTGCCATCAATTACCGGTTCACCTATTACCATATCATTATCAAAAGTAAAAGTCAGAATATCAGCTTCCGAACTTTTATCTGCAGCCATTTTAGTTCCGTCAAAATTAACATCAATATTGAAAATTGCGACCTTGACCTTAATATTCATGGATAGCTTTCCATCATTTATCGAACCGGAAACATCTAAATTGCACACACCCGGAGATAAGGTAACAGTGCCCGTACCTGTAAATGTACAACCGTTCCCCGCTCTCACAGCCTTAATACCATCTAATTCTATATCACCTAATTCACCAATTCCCGGATATGTAAATTTCTTCAACTGCATCTTTAACTGATTTTCACCATTCTTAAAAATGTAAATCTTCTGAGGAATATCATTCACCTCTCCCAAATCACCTGCATCTACATCAAGAGTACCTAAATATACCCCATCAAATTCTCCATCCTGAATCGGTTGTGGATCGTCGTCACTACATGCAGTGAAAAGTACAACCGAGAATAACAGCATAAATAAACACAACAAATTTTTCTTCATTATTCTAATATTTAATTAATTAATCAATTCTGTAGCAAGTTTAATCACAAAGTAACACCCTTATTCCAGGTCTCACAAGGTCTATTTTTTATATTTGTGATCTATCCTTAAGACAAAATGCCTATCTGAAGTATTTTAGAAATAACAGAGTGCCATATTCAGATATTAGAAATAGAAAAGAAATAAGTAGAAGCACACTAAATCTTGCTACTGAAAATAGCAAAAATGGATACAAAACCAATAGAAAGCATAAGGACAAATAAGAAGAATACCGAAGTCATCTTTAAGAACTACAAGTTACTACAATAAAAAAATACGAAACCCGTCAGAGTTTCGTATTTTCTTATTTATGCAGATATCAATATATACAATATCAGAAACTTACTTCTTAGTTCCAGAGAACTGAACTGCAATATTCATGCTCATAAAAGGAATAGTAATATTCAATTTAATATCATTTCCTGTGATTGTACCTTTTACAGTTATAGGAATACCAGCAGTTCCGGATAATGTTGGTCCCAACCATTGTTCTTCACTAATACCAGCTTGATCACCTGCTTCTATTTTAATATTAGATGTTTTCGTAAATGTATAGTTACCATTACTACCAACCAAATCAATATCAGTAATCTTAATATTTCCAACAGGCAGAGTTTGACCAGCTTCACCACCTGCACCTGCCTGAAGAATAAAGTTCTTTAACGTGAAATTTATTTTAGTTTCAGCCGGGCTTGTCAACTCAATCGTCTGAGATGAAGTAATAGGATCGCTATCATCAATTGTAACTCCCAAATTTCCAGCATAGGTACCAGCTACATCTGGTTTGTCATTATTGTCATCATCATCGTCACCACAAGAGGTAAACAAACCAACTGAACAAACCAGCATAAACAAATACAATAAATTCTTCTTCATAATTTTCAAACTTTTAGTAAATAAAAATCTTTCGATATCCAAAAACGCAGTAAAGTAACTGCATTATTTTCATATTAACAAGATTTAGTCTTTATATTATGCAATCTTTTCTCTCAGAATAACTTATTTACTCTAAGAGAAAAGATCTAAATATATTAAAAAGTAACTTCTAAATCATCGACATAAAGCACACTACCCGGAGCACCGCTAAACTTATCTCCATCTTTACTTGAAGAACAAACGATTGCCAGTTTATACTTTTTAGTAGTATCGAAACTCTTGCCTTCCTTGAATGTAAATTTCACATCAAAGTTAGTATATTCAGTCTGTTCTTTACCATCTACTGAAGCAATTGCTACAATTTTATCAGAAGTCAATAAATTTGTACCGTCTAGGAAGTCGAAAGCATAGTTGTTTACCTCATATAATACAGCATTCATAGCAGGCAAATCTTTTTTCGTATCATCTTTTTCAAAGATGTGAGCCTTAGAAGGATCAGGACAAGTATAATACGTTTCTCCAGCAGTAAACTTATAAGATCCCTTGAAAGCAACAGGCTTTTTGAAACAAGGATAACCAAATTTAGTACTCCTCAAAGTATTAACAGGGTCTACAACAAAAACTCCCGAAAATACAGAACCAGAAGTAACTTTAGGAACAGAAGTTATAAAAGCAAACTTTCCTGTAGTATCCAAGGTTTCTAAACGAGCCGCCTTACCTGATTTACTTTCATTTGATATAGTCACTGCATTCGGTTTATCAGGAGCATAACATTGTAAAAAACCATGCATTCCTTTAATATAAGCAACTCCTCCATTAGAAGTAGCCCATCCTTCGCCCGGTTCACCAAACACTATCTTGTCTTCGTTATTGTAACTCTTCTGTTCCCACTCTCCATCAAAGTTTGTCTTAAATGAGAAATCGTCCATTACAGCAGTATTCACTGTATATGTAACAGTTGTTTTTCCACTTTCAGCTGTTACTTTAAATTTTTGTTCTTTAGAAAAATCTATTGCTGTACCTTTCTCATAAACCGCATCACCATAATAAAGTGTAGCTCCTGAAGAAACTTCAAACTCTGGAACCAATGACAACTTCTCGGCACTTGTACCTTCTTTTATATAAAATACAATATTAGCCTTATTGCTACTTACTTCACCGATCTCTGGCTGTAAAGTTACAACATCACTATTGATTATCATCTTTTCAATTGCAGCACCTGTTTTCTTTTGGTCAGCAGTAAATACATAATGAGCTGTATTTTCCTCATTAGTAATAGTCATATTCAGAGTCAAAACTCCATTTTCAAACTTACCGGAGAAATCCAATGTAGCATCACCTCTTTTATCAGTCAAAGCCTGATGAATTTCTTCAATCTCTACTCCTGTTGCTGTATTTATTAATCTTGCAGATTTAATATCAATCTGCCTAGTGTCATTAGTTCCCCATGGGAAACTTATATAAAATGGCTTAATAGAAATTTGGTTATACTTATTATAAACAACTTCTATACCATCAGTTGGCCATTTAGCCTCAATCTCGATTCCTGTTATAGTAAGTTCTTTACGTGCATACCATCCTGCAACTTCTTGAGCATAGTCTTTTATATCGACTTCCGAACTCAACTTCTCACCGGCAAATACAACATTAATACTTTCCGCTGGGTCTTTTACCTTAACAGAGAAGTTTAAGTCTAATTTCTGCGATTGAACAGTTCCTGCTGCTGTTACTTCCAATTCACCCAAAGAAGGATGCGATAAAGCAATTTTGGATTCTTTTAATTGAACCAAAGTATTATCTCCCTCTACAGCCACATTAGGAAATTGTATATCATCTATTTCTATTGATGTAGGGTTATCATCTACTATCATATTAATAGAAATATTTTTAAGTTCCAAAGTTACATCATTTGCTCCATTAGGAGTAATGAATACTTGTTGCCTGGAAGCTTTAGCTTCTGATGATACAACGGATAACTCTCCATTATAAGTACCAGCAATATCTTTTCCTAGCTGAGGGCCTTCACCACCATTATCATCATCATCATTACAAGCTGTAAATAAACTCATTGAGCAAATGAGCATCAATAAAAACAGTAAATTTTTCTTCATAATTCTCTAATTTAGTTATTACTCCATTTTATCACAAAATCGGATGCAAAGTAACATCTTTATTTTAACTACTACAAGGTCCATTCTTTGTATTTTATGATCTATTTTTAAGATACTAGAAGCTCTTTCTCATATTTTGGAGGCTTTCTAAGTTTTAATATTCAGATTGAAGTATACAAATCAAATAGGCTGAACCCATAATTGAGTCCAGCCTATTCTATATTCTATACTATATCCTATTTTAAAGGAAGCTTATTTCATTATTCGCCAACGACCTCCAGTTCATCAACGATCAACGTACTATTAGCAGCTCCTCTAAACTTATCACCTTCCTTGCTTGAAGAACAAACGATAGCCAGTTTATACTCTTTAGTACTATCATAAACTTTATCAGGGAAGTATTCAAAAGTAAGTTCAAAAGCAGTCCATGCTTCTTTGTCCGTACCATCTTTCAAACGAGCTTCTGCTACACGATATTCTGAAGTATTGATGTCTACTCCCGTGAGAGTCACATCTTTGCCACTGGCATCTTTAGCCTCATACAATACCGCAGCAATAGAGCACTCATCTACGACATCAAGACCTTCCTCTACCGGTTTTTTAGAACCATCGATATAATTAGTTCCGGCTTTATATTTATATACACCTTTAAATAATTTAGGCTCCTTGTCATAAGCAATACCAAACTTCGTAGATTTTAAAGGCGCAAGCATATTAAGACTGAATACTCCTGTAAATAAAGAACCGGAAGTAATAGGTGCCAAACTACCTAAAGCATGTCCTCTGGAATCCAATGTTACCAATTTGGCAGCTCCACCATTGAAACCTTCAGTTTCTTTCATCACAGGATAGCCAACTTTGACAGCTGAAGATGATCCATTCAGCATTTTAGCACCACCATTAGAAGTAGCTAAGAATCCGGCAGGTTCCGGAGTCCAATAGTTATCATAACTGCTGCCTGCATCAAATTCTGACCATTCATCCAAAGAATATCTCATGATATTCTGAACACCTTCGATAGAAACTGTATATTTTCTTGAGGTCCCGTCTTCTGAAACCACTGTATAGACAACGCTTTTTCCACCGGAGAAATCCTGCGGAACACCACTTGCCGGAGTTACAGTAGCCTTTTCTGATACAGTGACAACAGGCACCAATGCCTTCAAATCATCAGCAGTAGCTTCGTCATTTACCTTAAATGTAATAACACTCTTTTCTTCGTCGATAATCGGTGCTACTGTCACAACCTCATTGTCGATAGTAAAACCTGTTATTTTTGCCTCTGAGTTTTCACTTCCTGACAGTTTAGTTCCTTTATAGTTAACCTTCACCTTCATTCCGCCTTCTACATCTACATCAATTACCATTTCAACAGCATTCTTACCAACTGTACCCGAAACGGATGTATTGCATGAACCCACAACAAGACTCAATGTTTGATTACCAGCAAACTTATAAGTGTCACCGCTTTTTGTCAAAGCACAATTATCGACAGTAATATCACCAATGAGAAGTTCGGAACCCGCAACGGTAATAGTAAAGTTCTTCAATTCCAGCTTAACAGCAGTATCCGAAGCCTTTGAAATATAAACTTTCTGAACCATATCAGAAGCAATAGGAGTAGATACACCCACATAATATACATCCATTGTTCCCTTATATGCACCTGCAAGTTCACTGTCAACCGGATATTTCACGTCATCATCGTCGTCACCACAACTTGTGAATAGACTTACTGAACAAATAAGCATGAACAAATACAACAATCTTTTCTTCATAATCTTCATAGTTAATTATTAATTCTTTTTTATCACATAAAATCATGCAAAGTAAAAGATTTAAATTAACCATCACAAGTGCCATTCTTGGCATTGTATGTTCCATTCTTAATATATTAAATAATGATATTATAAATACGCAGAATTATGTAAGACCACGCATAGGAGAAACCACAAACGAGGCAAATTCCAGCCCAAAACGGGAAGCACCGGTCTTCCGGTCATCGAGAATAAGATCGGAAGTTCTATAGAACACTTCGCCCAATGCCATTCCGCCAATCGGTGTCGCTATGATATCGTTGGCAGAAGGATATTCACACTCCATAAACATCTCCCACATGAAACTCCCACCGAAAGCATACAAGCCTGACTGCCAGTAATTATATCCATTCGAGCGGGCGGCATTGAAGTACAGACTGCCATGATAAGGATGCATGAACATATTTGTACCCATGGCATCATTATCCCATACAAAGCCATGCTTAATATTTTCCTTGATTGTATGCATATCGATATAAGCAAAATCCGCTTTCCGGATGTAGCGGTCGAAAGCCCAGACGCCCATATTGACGCCAAACGCCATCGCTCCCGCACGGATTCCTCTCTTTTGAGAATAATAGGAAATATCCAGTGAATCAGCTGCCTTTGGGCTAGCAATCTGATGTCGTATAGCCAGTTGAGGATAGGCTAAACTAGTAAATATCAAAGATATAAACAGGAAAAATACTGACTTCTTCATGCCACAAACATAGATAAAAAAGTCGAGTTTTATATCTTATGACAGGAAGATTCCCTCTAATCGGACAATATTATTCTTTTTTTGACCAATGAGGTTTCTCCCGTTAAACATACAATTTGTATCTTTACACCATCCTTTAAAAAAATGCCAAAATGAATATTGAAGAGTTCAGAGAATACTGCTTATCACTCAATGGCGTCCATGAGAGGATGCCGTTTACCGATGTACCCGACCCATATAGCCGCGACGTACTCTGTTTTTATGTAGCAGATAAATGGTTCTGCTTTGTAAACATCGAAATATTCGACTTCTGCTGTATTAAATGTAATCCGACCGAATCACTGGAATTACAGGCTGCGTATCTGGGCATAAAGCCGGGATGGCACATGAATAAGAAATATTGGATCAGTGCCTACTTCAATCAGGACGTTCCGGACGAGAAGATACGGGAACTGGTACAGAAATCTTATGATATCGTTGTGAAAGGCTTGCCAAAGAAAGTACGGGAGGAGATTGTCTCAGCAGCCAAAGAATAAAAAAGCCTGTAAATCAAGGATCTACAGGCAATAAAGAATACTCGTACTCGAAGCGGGACTTGAACCCGCACAGCCGCAATGGCCAAAGGATTTTAAGTCCTTCGTGTCTACCATTCCACCATTCGAGCATCCTTTCAAAGAGAGCGGAAAACGAGACTCGAACTCGCGACCCTAACCTTGGCAAGGTTATGCTCTACCAACTGAGCTATTTCCGCGTTTTTTCAACGGGTGCAAAGATAAGGAGTTTACTTGTTTCTGCCAAACTTTCACACAAAAAAGTTTGGCAGAAAATATTTATCGTCCCAACAATGCTTTCTCTGCTTCTTCCATTCCACAAAAATTAAAGCCGTCAACGACTTGCTGCATCAATGCGGAGATTGCGTCATTGCAAAGATTGCCGATACTTCCTTCATGCGTATGATGTACTTGCTTGTTGTGAGTAAATTTTCCGGCTTCAATGTCCAGTCCCACCTTTTTATATGCATCCCGGAAAGGCATACCTTCACGTGCCAGACGGTTCACTTCTTCTACACTGAAAATAAACAGGTATTTATCATCATCAAGGATATGCTCATTCACCTTTATCTCATTCATAATGTATGTTGTCATCTGCAAGCAGTCTTTCAATTCCTGAAATGCAGGAAGGAAAACTTCTTTTATAATCTGCAAGTCGCGAAAATAACCGGAAGGCAGATTGTTTGCAATCATCATGATTTGCTGAGGAAGTGATTGCAGCTTATTGCATTTGGCACGAGTCAACTCGAATACATCCGGATTCTTCTTATGAGGCATGATACTGGAACCGGTAGTACAATCATCCGGCAGCTTCACAAAACCGAAGTTCTGACTATTGAACATACAAGCATCAAAAGCCAGTTTGGAGATCGTTCCGGCAATGGTAGCCAATGCAAAAGCAACATTACGTTCCAATTTTCCACGCCCCATTTGTGCATACACCACATTGTAGTTCATCGAATCGAAACCGAGCAAATCAGTGGTCATCGTCCGGTTCAACGGGAAAGAAGAACCATATCCTGCCGCAGACCCCAACGGATTGCGATTGCACATCTTGAAAGCTGCCTGCAGAAATTGCATGTCATCTACCAGACTTTCGGCATAAGCACCAAACCATAAGCCAAAAGAAGAAGGCATAGCTATCTGCAAATGGGTATATCCCGGCATCAGGACATTCTTATATCGTTCACTCTGAAGGATCAACACATGAAAAAGTTGTTCGACAGCTTCCGCTATCTCACGGATTTGTGTACGGGTAAAGAGTTTAAGGTCCAGCAAAACCTGATCATTTCTCGAACGCCCACTGTGAATCTTCTTGCCGACATCTCCCAAACGGCGGGTCAGCATCAATTCTACCTGAGAATGCACATCCTCCACTCCTTCTTCTATCACAAACTCACCTTTCTCAGCCGAAGCATAAATATTTTTCAGCTCAGCCAATAACTGCTCCAGTTCTTCTTTTGTCAACAAGCCGATACTTTCGAGCATCGTAATATGAGCCATAGAACCGAGTACATCATGCTTAGCCAGATAAAGATCCATCTCCCGGTCACGTCCCACCGTGAAACGTTCGATATCTTTATTTACCTGCACGGATTTTTCCCAAAGTTTCTGCGCCATAATTATTTTAAGTAATACTTAATACCTAATACTTATTAATATTGAATCATCGACAGCATCTCGACCATCTTCTCCAAACCGTCCTGGAGAGGCTTCTGTACCATCGCTTTCATGAACGGATTAATGTCCATACCGATAGTCAACTTTATCTTACACTCTTCTTCGGCAGTCTCTACCAACTGAATCCACATATTAAAAGGAAGTGGAGAATTGGTAGTCGCAAGTTTTATACATTTACAAGGGTCACGCTCAACAATCTGCAACGTTATCTGCCCTACAGGCGAAACATTAAAACTCAAGGTATCCGAATCGAAACTCAAATCCTGCACCTTATCTTCCGGCAAACGGTCTTTTACGGATTCCAGATTACTCAAGTCTGAAAGTTTAGCATACACACGTTCCTGACTGTAAGGTATTACCTTCACACTACTTTCAAAATTAGCCATAATTCTTTATTGGTATAAAATAAAAGAAAGAACTATCCGAACAAGGATTGTCCGAATGGTTCTTTCTTACTAAAATTTTCTGTCAAATAATACAATATTATTTTCCTGCATCCCAATGGGCAGGGTCTTTACGCCATTCGTTCAATGTTGCAATATCTTCTTCTTCAATATAACCTGTGCGAAGGGCAACATCAAGCACTGCCTCGTAATTAGTCAACGTCACCAAAGGTACTTTGGCATTCTTAAACGCTTCCTCTGCAACAGGGAAACCGTACGTATAGGCAGCTACCATACCAATCACTTCGCATCCGTCGCGACGAATTGCCTCTACAGCCTTCAAACTACTACCACCTGTAGAAATCAAATCTTCAACCACTACAACTTTCATACCCGGACGAAGTTCTCCTTCAATCAGGTTCTCCAATCCGTGATCTTTCGGGGTAGAACGAACATACACGAACGGCAGATTCAATGCATCAGCCACCAAAGCTCCTTGCGGAATAGCACCTGTGGCCACACCGGCAATCGCATCCACCTGTCCGAATCGTTCCAATATCAGACGTGTAATTTCAATCTTCACAAAATTACGAAGAGAAGGATAGGACAGAGTTTTACGGTTATCACAGTAAAAGGGGGATTTCCATCCAGAAGCCCATGTAAAAGGGTTAGCGGGTTGAAGTTTAATAGCTTTAATCTTCAAAAGTTTCTCCGCGAATAGTCTCTCTAAGTTTTTCATAACTAAACTAACTATTAATTATTTGCCGCAAAAGTACAGAAATTGAATGAGAATAAAAAGAAGAATCCGTTTATTTTTTAACTGAATTGTCCCTCTTCCTCCGGAAGTTCGATACAACGACGTATATCTTTGAGCTCAAAACCCCGGCTCATGGCGAATCGCATCAGCTTTCCATTCAGTTCATAGTCGTCTTTCGCATGGATACTTTTCCGCTTGGAAGCCAGCAAGTCACGAAGGATGGAAAGGTACTCTTCATCATCTATTTCATTCAGATGACGCCATGCCACGTCGGAAGGAATCTTCTTCATGTAGAGTCCCTGCGCTATTTTCATCTTCCCCCATTTGGCAAAACGAAATTTATCGTTCACAAAAGCACGACAAAAGCGTTCGTCATCAATATACTTTTCGGTTTCCAGCCGTTCAAGGATACGCGCTATGGTCTCATAGGCTATTCCCCAACGCTGTAATTTTTCATTTACTTCTGCCCGGCAATGTTCTGCGGCGGAGCAATAAGAGGCTACACGATTCAAAGCCTCTTCATCGGTTAATTGTGCACTCATCGGTTAGCTGTAAGTATTCTATCTTTTCCAAATATGTCTTTTATAACACGAACGTCTCGATATTGGTTCATTTCTATCATGCGTATCATGTCTTGTCCGTATGCCTGATTTATTTCAAAATAGAGTTTACCGTCCGGACGGAGCAATTCACGCCCCAACTCAGCAATCCGGCGATAAAAGCGCAAAGGGTCTTCATCAGGAACGAACAGAGCAAGCTCCGGTTCCCAGTCAAGCACATTCGCTTCCATCTCTCTTTTTTCAGTCTCCGTCACATAAGGCGGGTTGCTGACAATTATATCATAAGATCCGCTCTGCATCCCATCAGCAGAAAAAACATCCTGCCTGCAAAATGTGACCTGCGCATCCAGCTCTTCATTATTCTTTCGGGCAATAGCCAGCGCTTCTTCCGAAATATCCCAGGCATCTACTCTCGCTCCCGGCAGACTTTTGCTCAAAGAGATGGCAATACATCCGCTTCCCGTACCTATATCTAATAGGCAACGGGCATCCGGATTCTCTTTCACAATCAAACTCACCAACTCAGCTGTCTCCGGACGAGGTATCAGCACGCCGGGAGCTACCCGGAAGTTCCTTCCACCAAACTCGGCATATCCCCGAATGTACTGTATAGGCTCATTTTTCTGCAAACGGAATATAATGTTTTCTAATTCACGCTGTTTGCATGCAGATAAAATTATATCTTTGCCCATGTAAATATCAAGCGCATCCACCCCCAAAATGTCGCAACAGATCAGCATCGAAAGAGCCCTGACCTCTTCCGGTGGATAAATATCCTGCAATGACTGACGGATGTAAGTAGTGATGCGGTTCATATTTTACAATTTCGGAGTGCAAAAGTAAGAATAATATAGCGAAGAGCACCAAAATGGAAGAAGAAAAATACATGAGACGTTGTATTGAGCTGGCAAAAAACGGACAATGCAATGTCGCTCCAAACCCGATGGTAGGGGCCGTTATCGTATGTGACGGACGTATTATCGGTGAAGGATATCATATCCGCTGCGGAGAGGCGCATGCCGAAGTAAACGCGATTCGTTCCGTCAAAGACGAGTCGTTATTGAGTCGTTCCACCATTTATGTCAGCCTGGAACCTTGCTCGCATTATGGAAAAACGCCTCCCTGTGCTGATCTGATTATCGAGAAACAAATTCCCCGTATTGTAATCGGTTGCCAAGACCCTTTTTCGCAGGTTGCCGGAAGAGGGATTCAGAAGTTGCGGGACGCAGGAAGGGAAGTGATAGTGGGAGTACTGGAAAAAGAATGCCGGCATCTGATCCGGCGTTTTATTACTTTCAACACACTGCACCGTCCTTTTATCACACTTAAATGGGCTGAATCAGCCGATCATTTTATAGATATCGAACGGACTGACGGCAAACCTGTAGTACTGTCCTCTCCCCTTTCTTCTATGCTGGTACATAAGAAAAGAGCAGAAGCAGATGCAATCATGGTAGGCAGACGGACAGCATTGCTGGACAACCCATCACTGACTGTCCGCAACTGGTACGGACGAAATCCAATACGTATCGTTTTGGACCGTACCCTGTCCCTTCCCCACAGCCTGCACCTGTTCGACGGGGAAGTTTCCACTATCGTATTTACAGCAGAAAAACATTCAGACGAGAAGAACGTCACATACAAGACGATTGACTTCACCCAAGATGTTTTGCCTCAAATCATGGAAGTGTTATATCAACAAAAAATACAGTCCTTACTGGTAGAAGGAGGAAGTCAATTGCTCCAATCATTCATCGACACCGAACTATGGGATGAAGTATATATTGAGAAATGTCCGTGCAAGCTGAATTCCGGTGTTAAAGCACCTGAAATAAGCGATAATTTTAGTTATTCGACAGAAGAACACTTCGACAGACAGATTTGGCGGTATGTTTTCGGAAGATGGCTAAAATAGTTCTATTCAAGGGGTTCTACGTCGATAAAAACAGCGTTATTATCTATAATTTTATATAAAACTTCCCCTTAATGTTCTATATCGGAAAAAATGTTCCTATTTTTGCAACTTGTAAATAAACACAATCTTTCAAATGAGAATAAAGTTTTTATCAATCATTGCGAGTTTTTTCATGGTGTCATTCGTTATTACGTCATGCCTTGACAATGATAACGACGTCAATTATAGTCCGGATGCGACTATACATGCGTTTGAACTTGACACTATAGGTTACGGGGTAAACTATAAATTCACAATTGACCAAATTAGTCGTTTAATATACAATGTGGATTCACTGCCTGTCAATGCTGACACGATCATTAATAAGATTCTGATCAAGACGCTGACAACAGCATCCGGAATCGTGACGATGAAAGATCAGAGTGATCAGGACTCAATCATTAATATAAATGACTCTATTGATCTGCTCAAATATGTAAATGCTCCCGAAGAAGGGAAATATCTGGTACTAAAGGTATGGGCACCGGATATGCAGACACAGAATGAATACAGAGTAAGTGTACGCATGCACCGTATGGTACCCGATTCACTTAGCTGGGGAAAAGAACCGATAGCTGCGAACCCTGCAAGAATTACCGAACAAAAACAAAAGATAGTAACATTAGGTGACAACATATTACTGTTCACCCAAAATAGTGATGAAGTATATAGTACAACGATACCGGCAGGTTCTCCTACTGATCGTTTAAACTATGGGCAAAATTGGGAGTTGAAGAATGCCACCCTTCCTGAAGGTGCTGATGTTACGTCTATTATTCGCTTCGATGAAAAGTTATACTTACTTGCCAATAATAAGGTATATAATTCCGCAGATGGTCTGATGTGGGCCGAAGATGCTGTCCTCACCCCTAGTGGAGCGACTGTTAGCAATTTGATTACCAGTTTCTCAGACAATGATGGTAGTAATCATAAAAAGATTAACGGTATTGCAAGCATAGTTGAGAAGAATGGACAGAAATACTTTAGTTTTGCAGAAAAGACTGAGAATGAATGGAATATCACAACAGGCGAGGAGATAGTGCCTGCAGAATTCCCTGTCAACAATCTGTCAGCTGATGTATACGCAACTGAGAGCGGAACATTGAATGCTATAGTAGTAGGTAATACTGCAGACGGTTTAGACAATGACACAGCTACAGTTGTTTGGGCTTCAGAAGATGGTAAAGCTTGGATTCCGATGGAAATTCCATCAAATAATAATTGTCCAAAGCTGGTAGATCCATCTATTATACATTATAATGACGCATTCTACATTTGTGGAAAAGAGAATAAAGATGATGCGAAAGGATTCCAGAAGTTCTATACATCTCCAACACTGCTTGTTTGGAAAGGTGTAGACAGAATGTTTATGCTTCCCGGGATTCTTCCTCCGGTCAAACTTGAAGGAGGAGTGACACAATATCCTTATTCCGAATACAGCTTCAAGGGAAAAGAAGTAAACTACACAATGGTAGTTGACAGAAACCATTATATATGGATGGTAGGCGGTAAAGGTATCGACAAGATCTGGCGTGGTAGAGTTAATAAACTCGGATTCCTAATACAATAAGAAGTAGTTAAATACGAACCTTATAATCAAAACATGTCCTATATAGAGAAAATAGACAAAAATCGGATTCCCCAGCATATAGCCATCATCATGGATGGGAATGGGAGATGGGCCAAGCAACGGGGAAAAGAACGAACTTACGGTCATCAGGCAGGTGCAGAAACGGTACATAAAATTATCGAAGATGCTGCACGCCTGGGGGTTAAATATCTGACTTTATATACCTTCTCCACTGAGAACTGGAATCGTCCGCAGGAAGAGGTAGCAGCTTTGATGAACCTATTACTGGACTCTATCGAAGAGGAAACTCTGATGAAGAATAATATTCGTTTCCGCATCATTGGCGATATAGAGAAATTACCTGTGGATGTACAGAAAGGACTATCATCATGTATAGCACACACTGCGAATAATACAGGGACATGTCTGGTACTGGCACTCAGCTATTCTTCCCGCTGGGAGATTACTGAAGCTGTTCGACAGATTGCACAGAAAGCGAAAACGGGAGAAATTTCTCCCGAACAAATAACAGATGAATGCATTACTACTCATCTGACCACAAACTTTATGCCCGATCCGGATTTACTGATCCGCACGGGAGGAGAAATCCGGCTAAGTAACTACCTGTTATGGCAGTGTGCTTATTCGGAGCTTTATTTTTGTGATACGTTTTGGCCGGACTTCGACAAAGAAGAACTCTGCAAAGCCATTTATGAGTATCAGCAAAGGGAGCGCCGATTCGGCAAAACAAGTGAACAAATCAGCTAACATAATCCGAAACATCAAATTATAACATAAATGCATTATCGTATTTCCTTTATATTCGTAACGTTTATCTGCCTGTTCTGCTTTGCAGTTACAGGCACTGCGCAAAATGCCGACACCGACGAAGACTCTAAACCAGTTATCTTATACTCCGGAACACCCAAAAAGTATGAGATAGCAGACATTAAGGTAGAAGGCGTAAAGAATTATGAAGACTATGTATTAATTGGTCTGTCCGGTCTGTCAGTAGGACAAACTATCACCGTGCCGGGTGATGAGATTACCGGAGCAATCAAGCGCTACTGGAAACATGGTTTATTCTCTAACGTACAGATCACTGCCGAAAAGGTGGAAGGTAACAAAATCTGGTTAAAAATAAGCCTGACGCAACGCCCCCGTATTGCGGACGTACGCTACCATGGTGTGAAAAAGTCAGAACGTACCGACCTGGAAGGTAAATTGGGTATGGTAAAAGGTATGCAGATCACTCCGAACACCGTTGACCGCGCCAAGACATTAATCAAACGTTATTTCGACGATAAAGGTTTTAAGAATGCAGAAGTGATTATCTCACAAAAAGACGATCCTGCGAACGAGAATCAGGTGATTGTGGATATCGATATCGATAAGAAGGAAAAGATTAAGGTACATGCTATCCATATTACCGGAAACTCTGCAATCAAAACATCCAAGCTGAAGAAGGTAATGAAAAAAACCAATGAAAAAGGTAAACTTCTGAACTTGTTCCGTACCAAGAAATTTGTGCCGGAGAACTTTGAAGCAGACAAGCAGCTGATCATAGATAAATACAACGAGCTGGGATATCGTGATGCTATGATCGTAAAAGACAGTATAGCGCAATACGATGAAAAGACAGTAGACGTATTTATGGATATAGACGAAGGTCAGAAGTATTACCTCCGTAATGTGACATGGGTAGGTAACACACTGTATCCGTCTGAACAGCTGAACTTCTTGCTCCGCATGAAGAAGGGTGATGTTTATAACCAGAAGTTATTGAGCGAACGTACTTCTACAGATGACGATGCAATCGGTAACTTATACTATAATAACGGTTATTTGTTCTACAATCTTGATCCGGTAGAAGTAAATATTGTCGGTGACTCCATTGACCTCGAAATGAGAATCTATGAAGGTCGTCAGGCTACTATCAATAAGATCAACATCAGCGGTAACGACCGTCTGTATGAAAATGTAGTTCGTCGTGAACTTCGTATTCGTCCGGGACAATTGTTCAGCAAAGATGACCTGATGCGTTCTTTACGTGAAATCCAGCAGATGGGACACTTCGACCCTGAAAAACTGCAACCGGATATTCAGCCGGACCCGATTAACGGAACCGTTGATATAGGTCTGCCTTTGACATCCAAAGCCAATGACCAGGTAGAATTCTCTGCCGGTTGGGGACAAACAGGTATCATCGGTAAACTGAGTCTGAAGTTTACGAACTTCTCTGTTGCCAACTTGCTGCGCCCGGGTGAAAACTATCGTGGTATCCTGCCACAAGGTGATGGACAGACATTGACCATCAGCGGTCAGACGAATGCTAAATACTATCAATCATATAGTATCTCATTCTTTGATCCTTGGTTTGGTGGAAAACGCCCGAACTCACTCTCTGTATCGGCTTTCTTCTCAGTACAGACTGACATCAGCAGCCGCTACTATAACTCCAGCTATTTCAACAACTATTACAACAGTTATTATGCAGGCTATGGTGGCTATGGCTCATACAACTACGGTAACTACAACAACTATGAGAACTATTACGACCCGGATAAATCTATTAAAATGTGGGGACTTTCTCTAGGTTGGGGTAAACGTCTGAAATGGCCGGATGACTACTTTACATTGTCTGCAGAATTGGCTTACCAACGCTACAATCTGAAAGACTGGCAGTACTTCCCGGTAACCAACGGTAAATGTAATGACCTTAGCATTTCATTGACTTTGGCCCGTAACTCTATTGACAACCCGATCTTCCCGCGTACAGGTTCGGACTTCTCGCTGTCAGTGCAGTTCACACCGCCGTACTCATTGTTTGATGGTAAAGACTATAAAGGCTATTTCTATGATGCGGACAATGAACGCATTACTCAAGACAACATGAACAAACTTCATAGATGGGTTGAGTACCACAAATGGAAATTTAAAGCCAAAACATATACTCCGTTGATGGACTATATAGCACATCCTAAGTGTCTGGTATTGATGACACGTACGGAATTCGGTTTGTTAGGTCATTACAACAAATATAAGAAATCACCGTTCGGTACATTCGACGTAGGTGGTGACGGTATGACTGGTTACTCCAGCTACGCTACAGAAAGTATTGCTTTGCGTGGTTACGAAAACAGCTCATTGACACCATACGGAAAAGAAGGATATGCTTATGCACGCCTTGGTATCGAATTAAGATATCCGTTGATGCTGGAAACAAGTACCAACATTTATGTGTTAGGTTTCCTAGAAGCAGGTAACGCATGGCATGATATCTCTAAATTCAATCCGTTCGACTTGAAACGTTCTGCCGGTGTCGGCGTTCGTATTTTCTTGCCGATGATTGGTATGATGGGGATCGATTGGGGTTATGGTTTCGATAAGATTTTCGGTAGTAAGGAATACGGCGGTAGCCAGTTCCACTTTATTTTAGGACAAGAATTCTAACAAAAACATGATTTTAATATATAACCACATTCAAAACTAATTATTATGAAAACAAACTATTTATTATTAGGAGCAATTGCTCTATTATCTGCTTGTGCGCAAGAAGAATTCAATGATTCTAAAACAGAAATAGGGACCAATAAAAATGAAAATGTACTATTGAAATCCCAAGATTACAATATCATACATTTCAATAGTACAAAGCATTTTTTTGAATGTTATGATTCTTTGTTTATCAAAGATTATGATGAACAACTAGCATGGACTACTTCTAAAACCTCCAATTCTCTTTTGAAAAATGCCGACTTATGTACAGATACGATAATGTTATCTATGCCTAAAGCATTCCAAGCACTTTTCAATAAAGATCTCGAAGTAGCTATAAACGATTCTATACTAAAATATGATAATGGAAAGCTATATTTAGTAGAAATCAATAATAAAAAGATCTCAACTCCCATTCTATGCGGTGAAACGGATGCTTCTCCTGTAGAATGTAAAGTACAAACAAGAGAAGGTGGATATTTAGGCTATAATGGCATAGGGTTCAGCCATCAGTATAATTTTAGACGTGCATCTTCCAAATATAAATTTAATTATGTACATGAACTTAAATCATATACAACCAGAGTAAATGATTATGTAGCACAAGTTCTTGGTTTTATGGTTAAACTTGAATACAGAGGTCGTGGTAGTTGGAAAGAAGCTAGTGAACCAAGAGATATAACCATGGACTTGAGATGTAGTGTAGCTGCATCAAGTGGTGGTTCAAATTTTGCATTTTGGGATATTGGAAAACGAACATTTACTAGAAGACAATGGAATATAGAAATTCCTGTTGCAAGAATTGTGCCCAATAATGTACCAGAACGTCAACGTCAATGGCTAATAACAATCGTTGGAACAATTTCTCAAACAATATCGGGTGAAAATGATACCAGATGGAATGATAAATTTTAAAAAACAGATATAATTGAAGCGCTATTAATTAAAATCATGTATATTTGTGTTTGAGATTTCTAGGAATCTCAAACACAAATAATTATATTATACTTATAAACTGAACATTATGAGAAAGTCTATTCTATCCATTATGTTACTGTTTGCCATCAGTATGGCAGCTAGTGCACAAAAATTTGCATTGATCGATACGGAGTATATTCTGAAAAATATTCCGGCCTATCAAAGCGCTAATGAGCAATTGCAACAAGCTACGAAGAAATATCAAGGTGAAGTAGAAGCTATTGCCAAGGAAGCACAGAAGATGTTCCAGGACTACCAGGCCCAGTCCTCTACTCTTTCTGCGGCTCAAAAGACTAAGAAAGAAGATGAGATTGTAGCGAAAGAGAAATCCGCTGCCGAACTGAAGCGTACATACTTCGGTCCGGAAGGCGAACTGGCTAAGATGCAGGAAAAGCTAATTAATCCGATTCAGGATGAAATATATGCCGCTGTAAAAGAACTGTCTCAACTACACGGATATGATCTTGTACTTGACAGAGCATCCGCTGCAGGCATCATTTTTGCCAATCCTCGTATTGATATTAGCGATGAAGTGCTGAGAAAATTAGGATATTCAAATTAATTTCATACATTTGCATCGAAAATAACTAAAAATCATTCAAATAAATTATAGAACTATGCTAAAAAAAATTGCACTTGTATTGTTGCTTGCACTCCCAATGGGTGTATTTGCACAAAATCTGAAATTCGGTCATATTAATGCTCAGGAGATTGTTTCTGCAATGCCTGAATTTGCTAAGGCACAATCTGACATCGAAGCATTAGACAAACAACTGACCAGCGAATTACAAAGAACTCAGGAAGAATTCAACAAGAAATATCAGGAATTCCAGCAAGCTATCGCTAAGGACTCTCTTCCTGCTAATATTGCTGAGAGAAGACAAAAAGAACTGCAGGATATGATGCAAAGACAAGAGCAGTTCCAACAGGAAGCTCAACAGCAGATGCAGAAAGCACAAGCTGATGCTATGGCTCCTATCTACAAAAAGTTGGACGATGCAATCAAAGCTGTAGGTGCTGCTGAAGGCGTGATTTACATCTTCGACCTTGCAAGAACTCCGGTTGCTTATGTAAATGAGTCACAAAGTATCAATCTGACTCCAAAAGTAAAAACGCAGCTTGGCATTAAATAAAAAGCTATAAGCGAAAGAAATAACGAAAGGGAAAGAGAAAAGAAGATCATGCTTCTTTCTCTTTCCCTTTTTTCATGTAACTTTGCGTATATAAATTATCATTCATCATGAAGCAACAACTATCTCATATACCCGGCCCTATCGGAGTCTTTGATTCTGGATACGGCGGTCTGACAATTCTCGAAAAAATAAGAGAAGTGCTACCGGAATACGACTATATCTATTTGGGAGATAATGCCCGTGCTCCTTATGGTACCCGTTCTTTTGAGATTGTATATGAGTTTACCCTGCAAGCAGTCAATAAACTATTTGAGATGGGTTGCCATCTAGTGATACTGGCATGCAATACAGCTTCTGCCAAAGCACTACGCAGCATACAGATGAATGATCTGCCGGAGCTTGATCCCGACCGTCGCGTACTGGGAGTGATTCGTCCCACAGTAGAATGTATCGGAGATATTACACAGAACCGGCATGTCGGCATACTGGCAACATCAGGTACCATCAAATCCGAATCTTATCCATTGGAGATACATAAATTATTTCCGGAAATTCAAGTGAGCGGAATAGCTTGCCCGATGTGGGTGGCACTGGTTGAGAATAATGAGTCACAAAACGAAGGTGCAGATTATTTCATCAAGAAATATATTGACCAGCTACTATCTGAAGATCCTCTGATCGACACGATGATTCTGGGCTGTACACACTATCCCATCTTATTCCCTAAAATACGGGAATATACTCCGGACGGTATCCGCGTCATTGCTCAGGGGGAATATGTAGCCGAAAGCCTAAAAGATTATCTGCACAGACACCCGGAAATGGACGCTAAATGCACCCGTAACGGGAATTGTTTGTTTTATACAACAGAAGCAGAAGAGAAATTCACCGAATCTGCCTCTACCTTCCTGAAGGAGCAGATCAGCGTGAAACGAATTTCTCTTGAATAAATTCAGAAAAGAATAACCATTTGTCCCTCTTTTTTGTTATATTTGTAAATAAACAAACCTCTAATGCCACACAATTATGAAAGAAGAAGATTATAGCAGATCCGTAGAAGTATTCTCAGGCTCTCCATGGGAAGCAGAAATCATCAAAGGATTATTGGAAAGCAATAATATCCGTTGTGTCATCAAGGATGGCATTATGGGGACATTAGCTCCTTATATTGCTCCCGCCGTATCCATTCTCGTCACTGAAGAGGAGTACGAAGCAGCTACTGAATTAATCAGAAGCCGCAACGAGAAAGATACTGACTGATGCGATCCAATCCTGTCTGGATATTCTCCAGAGAGTTCGCATAGGAGAAACGTACATATCCTTCACCTCCCGTTCCAAAATCAATACCGGGAGTAATACCGACATGCGCATTTTCGAGCACATCGAATGCGAAACGATAAGAGTCGGCAGTGAATTTGCGTGCGTCGGCAAAGATATAAAAAGCTCCCTGAGGCTCTACTTTTATTTTAAATCCCATTTCCCGAAGCCGGGTAATCATATACCGGCGACGTTCGTCATAGATGTGTTTCATCCGTTCCACATCCGTATCTGCCTGCCGTAATGCCGCTATTCCGGCTTGCTGTGCTATGCTGGACGCACAGATAAACAGGTTCTGCTGCAACTTCTGCAAAGAACGCATACAGGATTTCGGTGCGATCAGATAACCTAAACGCAGTCCTGTCATTGCGAATCGTTTGGAGAATCCATTCAAGACAAAAGCCTTATCAGTATATTCAAGAATACTATGCGCGCGCCCTTCATAGACAAGTCCATGATAAATTTCATCAGAAATAATGGGGACACCCAATGAGGCAACCTCTTTCAGAAAGCTTTCATCCAACAACATTCCCGTCGGATTCATCGGCGAATTAATAAAGATAGCCGCTGTATGCGGAGTCACACATTTACGGATCGCTTCTATATCATATTGCAGTCCGTTCTCCTCTGACAAAGGCACCAGAACAGGTTTTGCCTGGGCAGCCAGCACAAAATTGCGATAACAAGCATAACCCGGATTAGAAAGTATCACCTCACTATCCGAATTGCAAAGCAACATCAGCACCAGAAGAATAGACGGAGAAGAGCCGGAAGTGACCACGATACAGTCCGGATCAACGACCACTCCATATTCACGTTGATAAAATGCGGCTATCTCCCCGCGTAGTTCCGGATCGCCCAATGAATGGGTATAGTGTGTAAGATGTTGATCATAAGCAGCCTTGGCGGCTTCTGCCACACAAGACGGTACATCAAAGTCCGGTTCACCCACTTCCAGGTGGACAACGTCAATGCCTTGTTTTTGTAATTCATTAGCTCGTTCCAACACATCCATCACAATGAAGGAGGTCATCTGTTCTACTTGAGGATTGGTATGTTTCATTGTTTTTCTTTTATCTATCAGGCTGCAAAGATAATTCTTTTCAGCCTGTTTTTGTAACATATCGACAAAAAGCTCTATATTTGTGCTTTCAAATCGTTAGTAAAAATGGAACAGGAATTTACACGAATAGCAGTAAAAGTAGGTAGTAACGTATTGGCACGTCGCGACGGTACATTAGACGTCACACGCATGTCGGCACTCGTCGATCAGATTGCAGAGTTAGACAAATCCGGAGTAGAGATTATCCTCATATCTTCAGGAGCCGTCGCTTCAGGACGCAGTGAGATACACCCGCAGAAAAAGCTCGACAGTGTAGATCAACGTCAATTATTCTCTGCAGTAGGGCAGGCTAAACTGATAAACCGCTACTATGAACTTTTCCGCGAGCACGGGATTCCGGTAGGACAAGTACTGACTACCAAAGAAAACTTCAGTACCCGCCGCCATTATCTGAACCAGAAGAATTGCATGACAGTGATGCTGGAAAACGGAGTGATCCCTATTGTCAACGAGAATGATACGATTTCTGTCAGCGAGCTTATGTTTACAGACAATGATGAGTTGTCGGGCCTCATCGCTTCTATGATGGATGCACAAGCGCTGATCATCCTCAGCAACATAGACGGGATTTACAATGGTTCTCCTGCAGATCCGGAATCATCGGTCATTCGCGAGATTGAACATGGCAAAGACCTGTCCAGTTATATCCAGGCTTCCAAATCCAGTTTCGGTCGCGGAGGTATGCTGACCAAAACAAATATAGCCCGAAAAGTAGCAGATGAAGGCATTACAGTCATTATAGCCAATGGCAAGAGGGACAATATTCTGGTAGATCTGCTGCAACACCCGGAAGAAACGATTTGTACCCGTTTCATTCCTTCGAATGAACCAGTGTCCAGCGTAAAGAAATGGATTGCCCATAGCGAGGGTTTTGCCAAAGGCGAAATTCACATCAATGAATGTGCCACTGATATATTAAATTCGGAGAAGGCTGCAAGTATCCTCCCGATTGGAATTACACATATTGAAGGCGAATTCGAAAAAGATGAAATAGTCCGCATCATGGACTTCCAGGGAAATCAGGTCGGTGTAGGAAAGGCAAACTGTGATTCCAAGCAAGCCCGGGAAGCCATGGGCAAGCACGGTAAAAAGCCGGTAGTACACTATGACTACCTATACATCGAGTAGATTTATTTCATTTTTCAACGGGCTTTGTGCCCATCATTCGCTATATTTGCACTGTTCATCTTTCTATTTAACGTAAAAAAGGAGCAAATGACTACAAATTTAAACGAAACCTTCGCTGCCGTACAAGCTGCCAGTCGTGAACTGGCTTTACTGAGTGATGATATCATCAATCAGATACTGAATGCGGTAGCGGATGCTACCATTGCCGAAACAGCCTTCATTCTTTCAGAGAATGAGAAGGACCTGGCACGGATGGATCAAAGTAATCCGAAATACGACCGGTTGAAACTTACGGCAGAGAGACTGAAAGGTATCGCTGACGATACACGTAATGTAGCAACCCTTCCTTCTCCTTTAGGAAGAATCCTGAAAGAAACAACTCGTCCGAACGGAATGAAGCTGACAAAGATCAGCGTACCTTTTGGAGTCATAGGCATTATCTATGAGGCTCGCCCGAACGTTAGTTTCGACGTATTCTCCCTTTGCCTGAAGAGTGGCAATGCCTGCATCCTGAAAGGTGGAAGCGATGCAGACGATTCTAATCGTGCCATCATCAGCATTATTCATAAAGTGCTGAAGAAGTTCAACGTCAATCCGCATATAGTAGAACTACTCCCTGCCGACAGGGAAGCCACTGCCGCTTTGCTGAATGCAGTAGGATTTGTTGACCTCATCATTCCGAGAGGAAGCAGCAATCTGATAAACTTTGTACGCGAGAATGCGCGGATTCCTGTGATTGAAACAGGAGCAGGTATATGTCATACTTATTTTGACGAGTTTGGTGACACAACAAAAGGAGCCGACATTATCCATAATGCCAAAACACGTCGTGTCAGTGTCTGCAATGCGTTGGATTGTACCATTATCCACGAAAAACGCCTGACTGACCTGCCGGCACTCTGCGATAAACTGAAAGAAAACAATGTAATCGTCTATGCAGATGCCCAGGCTTACCGGGCACTGGAGGGGCATTATCCCGCAGAATTACTGGTACCTGCCACTACAGAAAGCTTCGGAACCGAGTTCCTGGATTATAAAATGGCCGTCAAGACTGTGAAAAGCTTTGAAGACGCATTGGGACATATACAAGAAAACAGTTCAAAACACAGCGAATGTATCATCACTGAAAACAAAGAACGTGCGGCCTTGTTCACTAAGATAGTAGATGCAGCCTGTGTATACACCAATGTTTCTACCGCCTTCACAGATGGCGCCCAATTTGGTTTAGGTGCCGAAATCGGTATCAGTACCCAAAAGTTACATGCCCGTGGTCCGATGGGACTGGAAGAAATCACTTCCTACAAATGGGTGATTGAAGGAGACGGGCAAACCAGATGGTAAAACAAAACGGTGACCACAGGGCATAAGACATGAATCAGGGTTGATAAACCGTAAACAACAGATTGGATAATAACGATTAATGATAGATAAAATGAAGAAATTTACTTGTGTACAGGACATCGGCGATTTAAAATCAGCCCTTGCAGAAGCATTTGAAATTAAAAAGGACCGCTTCAAATATGTAGAATTGGGACGAAACAAGACATTGATGATGATCTTCTTCAACTCCAGTCTTCGTACTCGTCTTAGCACACAGAAAGCTGCTATTAATTTGGGAATGAATGTGATGGTTCTAGACATCAACCAAGGCGCCTGGAAGCTGGAAACAGAACGTGGCGTCATCATGGACGGTGACAAACCGGAGCATCTGCTGGAAGCCATTCCCGTGATGGGCTGTTATTGTGACATCATCGGAGTACGCTCCTTTGCCCGTTTCGAAGATCGTGAGTTTGACTATCAAGAGACCATCCTCAATCAGTTTATTCAATATTCCGGACGTCCGGTATTCTCTATGGAAGCAGCTACGCGGCATCCGCTGCAAAGTTTTGCCGATTTGATTACCATTGAAGAATACAAAAAGACCGCACGCCCTAAAGTCGTCATGACTTGGGCTCCGCATCCCCGTCCATTGCCACAGGCTGTTCCCAATTCCTTTGCAGAATGGATGAATGCCACTGATTACGATTTCGTGATCACCCATCCGGAAGGATATGAGTTAGCTCCGCAATTTGTAGGAAATGCCAAGGTAGAGTATGACCAGATGAAAGCTTTCGAAGGAGCAGACTTTATATATGCCAAGAACTGGGCTGCTTATGCAGGAGACAACTACGGGCAGATATTAAGCAAAGACCGCGAGTGGACAGTCAGCGACCGCCAGATGGCAGTAACCAACAATGCATTCTTTATGCACTGCCTGCCTGTCCGTAGAAATATGATTGTTACAGACGATGTGATTGAAAGTCCTCAGTCTATTGTTATTCCTGAAGCTGCCAACCGTGAAATATCGGCTACGGTAGTTTTGAAGAGATTGATTGAAGGGCTATAAAAGTACTAAAGACCGTTCTCATCATTATGAGAGAAAACGCCCCCTATTACAGTGAGCTGTTTTTTCATAATGATGAGAACGGTCTTTTAGTGTTCTATTTCTTTTCCGGCTGCCTGCCAGGCATTGAATCCTTTGCCAAGCTCTATAACCTTATACCCTTTTTCACTAAGAATCGCAGCAGCTTTCTTGCTTCGTTTACCGCTACGGCAATACAGAGCTACCGGTTTGCTCTTTTGCAACAACGAATCCGCCATTGAAGCAAAAGAGTCATCCATCACATTAATATTGATTGTTCTGGCAATATGTCCTTCTGAATATTCAGCCAGTGTACGGACATCCAGACGCTGCACTTCTTCATCCTGAATGAAAGAATCGAACTCATCTACATTCACCGTTTTAAAATCTCCTTTCTGCTGACAGGAGAAAAGAGAAGAGAGAAATAAAAATAACCCCACGACTAATTGATTCATTTTAAACATATACACTACATTATTCAATTCTCATCCGGAACATATTCAAATCCCGGATTACAATACTTTTTTGACTCTACTACCGTACCACTTGTATCTGTGGTATGATATTTGAATTTTATTCTGATTGTCTGATGCGGATTCTCTTCATCCACATATTTCGTCAGAGGAACAGAGACATAGGCGCGACGATTGTAAATCTCCTCATCCCCATTTGCGTTGTGGAACAGAGACAAAGTAACGACTTTCTCATCCCCCTCTGACTCAACGCTCTCTTCGACCATCCCAAAAACATGCTGTTTACCACTATTGATATCAATCTTCACATTCAAGATCATATTCAAATAGTCACGTCCCATCCAGATACTGGTCACGTCAACCGGATCGTACTTCAGTCCTCCCTCAAAAGCCGGATCGGTAGCTTCTTTAGGCTCCGGGGCCACTACCGACTGCAAAGAGTAAATGACAGCAGTAGCATCATCCGAATTTACTTCATAGTTACTTATCACACGTCTGGCTGTGTTCGGAGAAATGCTTGAACCGGTACGGTCCTTCGAAACAGTCAGCAACTTTCCCTTATCAGGAAGCAGACTCTTTATCAGTCCATCCGCTCCAGCTTTCACTGTAACAAACTCCAGCTTCACAGGAGGATAATAGTAATCTTCATCATCCCCGCAGGCAGTCATCAGGAAAAGCATTCCCAAAAGCCAGACTGTATGTAACTTTACTTTATTCATTGGCAAGCAGCTAAATAGTTTACCAGTGGATTGGCATACATTAATAACAATTTTCCGCGCAAAAAGTCTTCATCTTTATTCGGAATCTTTATTTTGCCCAGTTGTTGCTCAATATAGGTAACGAATCGTTGTTTCTCCTCGGATGTGTAATGGTCAGCAAACTCAGATGTGTTATTCAGCCAGTCATAGGCAACGTAGTTGCCCGAATAAATCCGGTAGTTACCATGAATCCTCCGGTCAATACAAGCAGATATGCCGGAAAACAGCTCCTGTTTCGGCAACGAACGGTCTAACTGCTCCAACTTGTCGTTGATACAGGGAGCTGTCTGAAAATGAACTTTCCCTTTATATCCGAAAAGACCGGTCTGCATACTGATCAAATCGTCCTGAGTCGTTTTCTTGTATCCTTCTATATCTCTTTTCAACTGAAACTCCTGTGCCTTCAGAAAATCACAGGGATCATATTCATATGAAATGGCAAGAGGCGCAATATTCATCTCCATCAAACGATCGATTAAATCGCCTTCGCCACCCATGGCCAGCATCTTCAGCACACTGTCCTGTGTACGGTCATTCGAATCTTTGGCACGTCCTTCGCGCTGGGCAATCCAGATAGACTGTTTCTTCTCATTAATGGTATAATGCATATAACGGGACATCCTTGCCGAAGATTCAAGCATCTGCCGCATGGTCAGCGCCCGCTGCACGATAAAAGATTTATTGACACGTACCAACTTCTTGATCCATGGATAAACCAGCAGATTGTCTCCAATCGCTATCTCTACCGTATCCATCCCCTGATCAATCAGCAAGATGGAAAGGAAGCCCGAATCCAATATAATATCCCGATGATTGGAGACATACGTATAAGCTTTGCTTTTATCCGGTAAAGCCGTATGATCCAGAGTCAGCCCATCCGTATGGTCCGCAGCTATTTTCCACAAAATACCATAACAGAATGTTTCCTGAAAATCCAGTTTGCTTTTGCAAGCGCGTATCTTCTGCGCCAAAAGTTCAAAAGGGACATTCGGTATTGCATCAGTTGCTGCTTTTTGGAAAGCAGGGTCAGCAATCAGTTCCTCAAAGATTTGAGGAAGTTCCTCATCATTGTAAGGACGAATCTCATCAAACTCTGTAGTAGCCATAAGCTATGAATTTTATAAATAAGTATCAGGTATTAAGTATAAAGTATTAGGCTGCGCTGTAAACCACCCGGAATTAATACTTATTACCTAATACTTAATACTTAAAATTTATTTTCTATTATATCAGTCATCACATCCTTTATATCCAGACCGGCAGCACGCACTTGCTGGGGAATAAAGCTTGTAGCGGTCATCCCCGGAGTCGTGTTCACTTCCAGCAGATTGATCTTCTCGCCGGCAGTCACAATATAGTCCACACGGATGATACCGGAGCAGCCCAATATATCATAAATAGCCGAAGTCAGCATTTGCACACGATTCGTCAATTCGTCCGAAATGCGTGCGGGAGTGATCTCGTCTACCTGACCATTATATTTTGCATCATAATCAAAGAACTCATTATGCGTCACTACTTCCGTAGGCGGGAAGATCACCGTCTTGTCTTTGGTTTTATAGCAACCGCAGGTTAGCTCCGTCCCTTCCATAAATGCTTCAACAAGCACTTCCTGCGCTTCTTCAAATGCCTTAACAATGGCCGGTTGTATTTCTTCTTTCGTCTTAACCTTTGTTACACCAAAACTCGAACCTCCCAGGCTCGGCTTGATAAAACAAGGCAAACCGATCTTTTCCATTACATCTTCATCGGAAACCGATTGTCCCTGACGCAGCAGCAATGATTCCGCAATACGTACACCAAAGGCTTTCAGATATTGGTTGCAGGTAAACTTATCATAGGTGATCGCTGCAGCCAGCACCCCGCAACAGGAATACGGAATGTGCATCATATCAAAGTATCCCTGAAGACGACCGTCTTCACCCGGAGTACCGTGAATGGTGATATAGGCAAAGTCAAACTTAATCTTTTCCGCACCCAGCATAAAGCTGAAGTCATTGCGGTCTACCGGTGTTTTTGTACCATCCGGCAGCTGGACTTCCCAACGGGTTCCCTGCATCTCAACAATATACAATGTATACTTTTCCTTATCTATGAAGGAATATATTCCCTGTGCACTACGCAGGGATACATGAAATTCGGAGGTATCACCTCCGGCTACGATAGCAATTGTGCGTTTCATTCTATTTCTCTGTTACTTATATAGCCTCGCCACTTCTCGATAAGCTGGGTCATGTCATCCGGAAGTTCGGAAGTAAAGTACATCTCTTCGCCTGTGACGGGATGTACGAACCCCAATGTCATAGCATGCAGAGCCTGCCGGGGACAAGTGTCAAAGCAATTATTTACAAATTGTTTGTATTTACTAAAGTGGGTACCTTTCAGTATTTCGTCACCGCCATAGCGTGCGTCGTTGAAAAGTACATGCCCGATGTGTTTCATGTGAACACGAATCTGATGAGTACGCCCTGTTTCGAGTATACATTCTACCAGTGTGACGTATCCCAGCCGTTCCAACACCCGATAATGAGTCACCGCGTGTTTGCCCATTGCCGGATCGGTCATGACTGCCATCTGCATCCGGTCTTTCGGATTGCGGGCGATGCTGCCTACGATTGTACCTTCATCCTGTTCCACATTTCCCCAGACAAGGGCACGATATTTGCGTTTGGTCGTCTTATTGAAGAATTGTATTCCAAGATGAGTCTTGGCGTCGGGTGTCTTGGCGATTACCAGCAGCCCGGAAGTATCTTTATCTATGCGGTGGACAAGCCCGACATGAGGGTCATTGGCATCATATTCGGGAATATCTTTCATGTGCCATGCCAGTGCATTCACAAGCGTACCGTGATAGTTTCCATGCCCCGGATGTACTACCAGTCCCGCAGGCTTGTTCACTACCATTACATACTGATCTTCGTAAACGATATTAAGGGGAATATTTTCGGGAATAATCTCGTTCTCGTAACGGGGGCGGTCCATCATGACGGTAATGACATCGAGCGGCTTTACTTTATAGCTGCTCTTCACCGGCTTACCGTTGGCCATGACAAATCCATCTTCGGCAGCCTTCTGAATACGGTTGCGCGAAGCATTAACAATACGTTCGAACAGATATTTGTCGACTCTGACCATTGCCTGTCCTTTGTCTACGACCACCCGGAAATGTTCGTAAAGCTGAGATTCATCACCGACAGGTTCTATGTCATCCAAATCATTTTCCAGTTCATCCGGAAGTTCTTCCTCGATCATGTGAGTCTGTTTCGTTATTTATCAATTAAAACCAGCTGTCATCCTGACTTGAAGGGGATTCTGATGCAGCAGGTTCCTCTGTTCCTTCAACATTTTCTATAGAGTCGCTTTCCAACGGTTCATTTTCTCCGTTTCCTACCATCAGAGTCAATGCTGCTCCCAAAGGTACCTTATCTCCCGCTTCTAATGAACGTCCCTGATATTTGATACCGTACACCCAGTCCTTCTCACCGTTCATCAGCTGAATCTCAGTCAGTTTGAATCCGGCAGCAAGCACTTTCGCCTGTGCCTGACGCAGGGAACTGTTGTCCGCTACATCGGGAATAGCACGCAAGGGGATGCTCAGTGTATTTATAGTCAGATAAATGGTACGGCCTTCTTTTACTTTTTGTCCGGCTCCCGGATTGACATCGAGCACAATGCCCGCTGCCTTATTCTTCACATAATTGGAATCGGAAACGACACATACCAACCCATGATTGCGGAACATTTTAGAAGCTTCTTCCACTGTCATCCCTTTTACATCGGGAACGACCACAGCTTCACCGTGACGGGTATAAACATCCAGCCATTTCATCACGCCAAACACGATCAGCACCACTGCCACAATCATGACAACGATATTCACCCAAAAATATTTATTTGTTTTAAAAGAAAAGAATTCTTTGATTGTCATACGCTTTGCTGTTAATCCGCGCCAAAGATACTACAAATTAGTTGAATTTCGGAATAGTGAGCAATGAAAATGTCCCTGCATAAATGCAAGGACACCTATCATCACCACAATTGCTGCAACTATATTCCCCACTCTTATAGATTTCAACAACCTTATATCTTAAGATGCGGCTTCCGGATTCTCTGAACACAACCGTCCGTCACATATATTCCGTCTATGATCTGTGACAAAGAAAGCTAAAAAGTGACAAAGGGAATTCCATTAAACATTATTTAATACACTATTTAACTACTGCACCGGGAATCCTGTATTTTTTGCCATAAAAAGGAAGTTATGACCAACTTTAATGGAAACGAGAGCAAACAAAAAAGGCGGAGTTTTGAACTCCGCCTTTTTTGTTTCTGAGTGATGATTACCACTTCTGTCCGTTGTACTCATCAGAAACAGTCAGTTTCTTTCTGCCTTTCGCACGGCGAGCAGCTAATACTCTACGACCATTAGCCGATGCCATTCTCTCACGGAAACCGTGTTTGTTTTTTCTCTTTCTGTTAGAGGGTTGAAATGTTCTTTTCATTACTGTATCTTGTTTTTATGTTATTATTCTACGTAATCGGGCTGCAAAAATAGAGACTTTTTTTAAATTAACCAAGCGATAACTCATTTTTGCTCAAAAGTTTTTGTGTTTTTTACCGATTTAGATTACTTTTGCACTCGAATTACGAAGAAAACAATTAAATAACAATAATATAATAAGAAAAACAGCAGTATGATTAATGCTCAAGACATCAAAAACGGAACTTGTATCCGTATGGACGGAAAGCTCTATTTCTGTATAGAATTCCTGCATGTGAAACCGGGTAAAGGTAACACTTTTATGCGTACTAAACTGAAAGATGTAGTTAGCGGTTACGTTCTCGAACGCCGTTTCAACATCGGTGAAAAGCTGGAAGATGTACGTGTAGAACGTCGTCCGTACCAGTTCCTGTATAAAGAAGGAGAAGACTATATCTTCATGAATCAGGAAACTTTTGACCAACACCCTATTGCTCACGACCTGATCAACGGTGTAGATTTCCTGCTTGAAGGTGCAGTGCTGGACGTTGTTTCTGACGCTTCTACCGAAACTGTACTTTATGCAGACATGCCGATCAAGGTTCAGATGAAGGTTACTTATACAGAACCGGGTATGAAAGGTGATACAGCTACCAACACACTGAAACCTGCAACAGTAGAATCAGGTGCGACGGTACGTGTTCCTTTGTTCATCAGCGAAGGCGAAACAATTGAAATCGACACTCGTGACGGTTCTTACGTAGGACGTGTGAAAGCATAAATGTCATACAAATGACACAAAGAAACGGTGGATTTGCTTCGGCACTTCCACCGTTTTTTATTACCTTTGTCCATCACTAACCCTAATATTAAGATACAAAAGAATGAAAAAGTTAATTTACACACTACTTTTTGTCCTCATATCCGTTGCAGCCAACGGTCAGGCAAAGTATGTATTCTATTTCATCGGCGATGGAATGGGAGTCAACCAGGTAAACGGTACGGAAATGTATCAGGCAGAACGACAGAACGGACGTATCGGCGTTGAACCTTTGCTGTTCACTCAATTCCCCGTAGCTACCATGGCAACCACTTTCTCTGCCACCAACTCTGTAACTGACTCTGCAGCCGCAGGTACTGCACTGGCAACCGGCAAGAAGACCTACAACAGCGCCATCTCCGTAGGAGAAGACAAGAACCCGATTGAAACTGTAGCCGAAAAAGCGAAGAAGGCCGGAAAGAAAGTAGGCGTCACTACTTCCGTCAGCGTAGACCATGCCACTCCCGCCGCTTTCTATGCTCATCAGGCAGACCGTAATATGAATTATGAAATCGCCATTGACCTGACCAAAGCAAACTTTGACTTTTATGCAGGCGGTGGTTTCCTGAAACCTGACAAGACGCACGACAGGAAAGACGCTCCCAACATCTTCCCTATTTTCGAAGAAGCAGGCTACACCGTAGCACGTGGCTACAACGATTATAAAGCAAAAAGCAAGGATGCCGGCAAAATGATCCTGATACAGGAAGAAGGCAAAGACCCTTCTTGCCTGCCTTACGCTATCGACCGTAAAAGCGATGATCTGACTCTCGCTCAAATCACAGAAAGTGCTATCGACTTCCTGACCAAAGGCAAGAACAAAGGTTTCTTCCTGATGGTAGAAGGTGGAAAGATAGACTGGGCCTGCCATGCCAATGACGCCGCTACTGTATTCAACGAAGTGAAGGATATGGATGACGCCATCAAAGTAGCTTATGAGTTTTACAAGAAACATCCGAAGGAAACTTTGATCGTTGTTACCGCCGACCACGAAACCGGTGGTATCGTACTGGGTACAGGCAGATATGAGTTGAACCTGAAAGCGTTGCAATATCAGAAACATTCCGCTGACGGATTATCCAAGCAAATCAGTGAGCTGAGAAAATCGAAAGGAAATAAGGTGACTTGGGAAGACATGAAAGAATTCCTGGGCAACGAAATGGGCTTCTGGAAACAATTCCCTATTTCTTGGGAACAGGAAAAGAAACTGCGTGACGAGTTTGAACAATCCTTTGTCAGAAATAAAGTGGTATTTGCCGAAAGCATGTACTCCAAGAGCGAACCAATGGCAGCACGCGCTAAAGAAGTAATGGATCAGATATCGATGGTAGGCTGGGTAAGCGGCGGTCACTCTGCCGGTTATGTACCGGTATTTGCTATCGGTGCCGGTTCTCAACTGTTCGGTGAAAAGATTGACAATACCGAAATCCCTAAAAGAATCGCAAAGGCGGCAGGATATAAATAAGAATATCTGCCTTTCCTAATAAAGAGTGCCAATTGTCTTACGGCTGACATCCGTAGATAATTGGCACTCTCTGCATTGTACACACAGTGCCACGCCTTTGGCACAGTTATGCCACCGTGCTGGCACAACTGTGCCAATGCGATGGCACGGTTGTGCCAAAGGCGTGGCACAACACAGCGCTAAGCTTCTTATGAAAAAGGAGCTATAGGTTCATTACATCTTGTTCAAACTGGTCTTTATCTCCGACAGCTTTATTGCGCATTCTACTCCGGTAATTATAGATTGTTGCCAGAGAATAGCCCAGAAAATGAGCAATCTTGTTGCTGTCTACCACTCCCAGACGAATAAGGGCAAAAATCCGAAGTTCCGTTGTCAACAGTTCATCCGATTTAGGATAGACTCTTGCCTCTTCTACCAGCAGATTATTGAAAGAAGTGATAAAGTTGGGGAATAATTTAAGGAAAGACTTATCAAATTCATTATAAAATTCATTGCGTTCATCCCGGATGAACTGTTCGGACTTGATTGCTTTAAACAGGTCGTCTATGCGTGATGACATGGCAAGCTTAGCCAAGGAGCGACGATATGTTTCCAGCTTATCGAGATAATTAACACATCTGTCCAGATAGCGGGCTATATATACTTCCTTTATTTTTCCGGTCTGCTCCAACTCCTTGTTTACCACAGACATTTGTTTGTTGGCCAAACTCAGATTCCGTCGCATCACAGATATCTTTTTCATCCAACGATACAGATAGAAGATAGCAATCAGAAGAAACAGGGACAGCAGACTCACACTAATCAACATGGCACGGGACACGGCACGTTCTTTTTCTTCTTTCAGTTTATAAGCCTTGTCGATAATCGGGAAGAACTCCGTTACTTCAATGAATCGCAGACGGGCATTACACGCCACGGCATCTTCCATCGAACAACTTAAATATTTGTAAGCACGGTCAATATCCCCCAATTCGTACATCAAATGTGCGAGTTTCTGTAATGAGGCATACTCCCTGACAGAAGACTCCAGATCGGCAATAGCTGTCAGTATCAGATAGTAGACTTCTTTCTCAACATCTTTTTTCACGCTATATGCCTCAGAAAGAGTATAATAGATATATACTTTCTGACGCTCGTCTTCCATATCCTTCAGTGCATCGTTCAACATGCCGACAGCCGTATCAGCCTTTCCATTCATGATGCATCTTTCCGCTAAAACAATCGTTTTGTTTGCTTCCGGAGGCATGGCGGCAATAATGGAATCTCTGTACAAGTCGGTCTTTTTCAGGTATTTTTCTTTTTCATTTTTATTCGTTGTATAATCGGCAAGCCATCCGTAACAGGCACGATACGTCTGATAATAAGACAACAAGGTCCATTCATTCAATTCTTTAGGATTGATCTTCGCCAATTGTTCCATAGCTTCAATGTACATTCCCATCACACCCATCGCCGTAGCACGGTTAATGATAATCTCATTTTCCAGCTCCGGACGGTTCAGTTGTGGCAGTATCTCCATTTCACGGTTAATGTAATGAAGCGCCGAATCCGCCTGATAATGCAGGTAAGCACCAAAGAGGGACGCATACAACTCATATTTCCGCACAGGATCGGTAGAATGGGCAAGCTGTACTTTCAAATCGGTTATTTCTTTTTCCCTCTGAATTTGATAAGTCTCCTTCTTACTTATAATATCATCCAGCTTTTTGAGAACTGCCTTATTCAGGTCCGTATGCTTTGCAAACAGAGAAAGAGGAGAAACTAAAAGCAGAAACAAAAGATAACAGGTTAGATTTCTCATAAGGTACTTTTTTAAAGATGATACAAATATAATGATTATAGTAATAAAAACGAAAAATATCGTCATAACTATTTTCATTTTCACTTGTATTTTTCGATAGTGCAAAGAATCATAAGCAGCTTATTATCAACAATATATTCTAAACGAGCATTTATATTTTTATTCTAGCTACAGTACGGCATACCCGATTCCCCTACATTTGCATCATCGGTTCTCCCGAACAAATTTTAAAAATCTAGTTACCATGAAAAGGAATTTATTATTCACTATCTTACTATTATTATTACCCGGTTTTCATCAGGTATTTGCGGCAAACGCTATAAAGAAAGTAGCTCCTGCCTTTTGGTGGGCAGGCATGAAAAATCCCGAATTACAAATACTATTATATGGTGATCGCATATCATCCGCAGACGTCAGTCTTTCTTCCGGTGACATTACGCTGCAAGAAGTGGTGAAGCAGGAAAATCCGAATTATCTGGTTTTATATTTAGACCTTTCAAAGGCTGTCCCACAAAACTTTGACATCATCCTGACACAAGGCAAGAAGCAGACTAAAATCCCCTACGAGCTTAAACAGCGCAGACCGGATGCTTCGGCAGTTGAAGGTTTCGATTCGAGTGATGTACTTTATCTCATCATGCCGGACCGTTTTGCCAATGGTGATTCTTCCAACGACGTCATTCCCGGAATGCTGGAAGGAAATGTCGATCGCAACGAGCCTTTCGCACGCCACGGAGGCGATTTAAAAGGAATAGAAAATCATCTGGACTACATAGCAGACCTTGGCGTCACCAGCATATGGCTCAACCCGATTCAGGAGAATGACATGAAAGAAGGTTCTTATCATGGGTATGCCATTACCGATTATTATCAGGTAGACCGCCGTTTCGGCAGCAACGAAGAGTTCCGTAACCTTACCCAGGCAGCCAATGCCAAGGGGTTGAAAGTGGTGATGGACATGATCTTCAACCATTGCGGTTCAGACAATTACCTGTTCAAGGATATGCCTTCCAAAGACTGGTTCAACTTCGAGGGCAACTACGTGCAGACCAGCTTTAAGACTGCCACTCAAATGGACCCGTATACCTCCGATTACGAAAAGAAAATAGCCATCGACGGTTGGTTCACTCTGACCATGCCTGACTTCAACCAGCGCAACCGCCATGTTGCTACTTACTTGATACAAAGCAGTATCTGGTGGATAGAATACGCAGGTATCAACGGTATCCGTCAGGATACGCATCCTTATGCTGATTTTGATATGATGGCACGCTGGTGCAAAGCAATCAACGAAGAATATCCTAAATTCAACATTGTAGGTGAAACGTGGCTGGGCAGCAACGTACTTATCTCTTACTGGCAAAAAGACAGCAAACTCGCTTATCCGAAGAACAGCAACCTCCCTACTGTGATGGATTTCCCGCTCATGGAAGAGATGAACAAGGCTTTCGACGAAGAGACTACCGAATGGAACGGAGGACTTTTCAGACTCTACGAATATCTGTCACAAGACATTGTTTTCAGTCACCCGATGAACCTGCTGACGTTCCTCGATAATCACGATACTTCCCGCTTCTACCGTTCGGAAGCAGACACAAAAAATCTCGACCGATACAAACAGGCCCTGACATTCTTACTGACAACCCGTGGAATACCGCAGATATATTACGGAACTGAAATCCTGATGGCAGCTGATAAAGCAAACGGAGACGGACTGCTCCGCTGTGACTTCCCCGGAGGCTGGCAGAATGACACAAAGAACTGCTTTGATGCAGCCAACCGCACTCCACGACAGAATGAAGCTTTCTCCTTTATGCAAAAGCTGCTCCAATGGAGAAAAGGAAATGAAGTGATCGCCAAAGGACAACTGAAACATTTCGCCCCGAATAAGGGTATCTATGTTTACGAACGTAAATACGGTAATCAGTCAGTCGTTGTCTTCCTGAATGGTACCGACCGGGAACAGACCATTGACCTGACTCCCTATCAGGAAGTACTTCCTGCTCCATCTGCTTTCGATTTATTGACAGATAAAAAAGTTGAATTAAGAAATGAATTAACACTCCCAAGTCGCGGAATATACCTTTTATCCTTTTAAACAAGTTCACTTCGACTTATATTTATCAGGAAACAAAAAGAAGATAAACATCTGTAAAACAAAATATTATCATTAACACCAACTTGTATTTTTATTCTAGATAGCCCAAAGTCCCGGGATGGTTGCTATATTTGCAATATTCGGAACAAACCGGAGTAAAAATATTAGTTAGCTTATAATTTAATACCATAAATAGAATGAAAAAGAGAAAGATTTTATCGCTCATCGCATTCCTTTGCATCTCATTCATTGCGAATGCACAACAGAAATTAACCTCACCGGACAACAATCTGGTAATGACCTTCCAAGTGGACGCAAAAGGTGCTCCAACGTATGAACTGACATATAAAAACAAGGTGGTGATCAAGCCCAGCACCCTCGGACTGGAATTGAAGAAAGAGGATAATACCAGAACCGACTTCGACTGGGTAGACCGCAGAGACCTGACCAAACTTGATTCTAAGACCAACCTATATAACGGTTTCGAAATAAAGGACGCCAAGACGACTACCTTCGATGAAACCTGGCAACCGGTGTGGGGAGAAGAAAAAGAAATCCGCAATCACTATAACGAACTGGCAGTCAACCTGTATCAACCCATGAATGACCGTTCCATCGTTATCCGTTTCCGTCTGTTCAACGACGGCCTGGGATTCCGTTATGAATTTCCCCAGCAAAAGGCACTGAATTACTTTGTTATCAAGGAAGAACATTCTCAGTTTGCCATGAACGGTGACCACATCGCTTACTGGATACCGGGTGACTATGATACACAGGAGTATGACTATACCATTTCCCGCTTATCGGAAATCAGAGGCTTGATGAAAGAAGCAATCACCCCGAACTCTTCTCAGACTCCTTTCTCACAGACAGGTGTACAAACCGCATTGATGATGAAAACGGATGATGGCTTATACATTAATCTTCACGAAGCCGCCTTGGTTGATTACTCATGTATGCACCTCAACCTGGACGACAAGAATATGATATTCGAATCATGGTTGACACCGGATGCCAAAGGGGACAAAGGATATATGCAAACTCCCTGCAACACTCCCTGGCGTACAATTATCGTAAGCGATGACGCCCGCAACATTCTGGCTTCCCGTATCACGCTCAACCTGAATGAGCCCTGCAAGATAGCGGATGCCGCTTCTTGGGTGAAACCGGTGAAATATATCGGTGTATGGTGGGACATGATTACCGGAAAAGGTTCATGGGCTTACACCGACGAACTGACCAGCGTAAAACTAGGTGAAACAGATTACTCCAAAACAAAACCGAACGGCAAACATTCTGCCAACACCGCTAACGTGAAACGTTATATCGACTTTGCCGCAGCCCACGGATTCGATGCTGTACTGGTAGAAGGCTGGAACGAAGGCTGGGAAGACTGGTTTGGCAACAGCAAAGACTATGTATTTGATTTCGTCACTCCTTATCCCGATTTCGATGTGAAGGAAATCCATCGCTATGCAGCCGGCAAAGGGGTCAAAATGATGATGCACCATGAAACTTCCGCTTCTGTACGCAACTACGAACGCCACATGGACAAAGCTTATCAATTTATGGCAGACAATGGATACAACTCTGTAAAGAGCGGATACGTAGGCAACATCATTCCTCGCGGAGAACATCACTACGGACAATGGATGAACAATCACTACTTGTATGCAGTAAAAAAAGCCGCTGACTACAAGATCATGGTGAATGCACACGAAGCAACCCGCCCAACCGGTATTTGCCGTACGTACCCTAACCTGATCGGCAACGAATCCGCCCGCGGAACAGAGTATGAATCATTCGGAGGCAATAAAGTATATCACACAACGATTCTGCCTTTCACACGTCTGGTCGGTGGTCCGATGGACTACACTCCCGGTATCTTCGAAACTCATTGCAACAAGATGAATCCGGCAAATAATTCTCAGGTCCGTTCTACCATTGCACGCCAGCTCGCATTATATGTCACGATGTACAGTCCTTTGCAGATGGCTGCCGACATTCCGGAGAACTACGAACGCTTCATGGATGCTTTCCAATTCATCAAAGATGTTGCCCTTGACTGGGACGAAACAAACTATCTGGAAGCAGAACCGGGAGAATATATCACAATTGCCCGCAAGGCAAAAGGCACGGACGACTGGTACATAGGCTGCACAGCGGGTGAAAACGGCCATACCTCCAAGCTTGCATTCGACTTCCTGACTCCGGGCAAACAATATGTCGCTACGGTTTATGCTGACACCAAAGATGCCGACTGGAAAGAAAACCCACAGGCTTACACCATCAAGAAAGGTATTCTGACCAACAAGAGCAAATTGAATTTGCACGCAGTCAACGGAGGCGGATACGCAATCAGCATTAAAGAAGTAAAAGACAAATCTGAAGCAAAAGGTTTGAAGAGATTATAAAGAGAAAGAGATTGAAAGACAGAGAAATTACAATTCGATAGAACAGAGTGTTTTCAAACGCTAGGTATTAAGACGAAGAAAAGGTTTTCAATAGGTATTTTTTAAGAGAGAATGATAAGAGAATTTACAAATTAACTTTAAATACAGAAACATGAAAAAAGGAAACTTTATGTTAAAGGTCCTGCTTATGCTAATAGCTGGAATATTCTTGTCCGTTGGCGCATTTGCTCAGCAAATAACCGTCAAAGGAATGGTAAAAGACGCAACGGGCGAACCGGTTATCGGCGCCAATGTTGTGGTGAAAGGCACTACCACCGGAACAATTACCGATTTTGATGGCAACTTCCAGTTGTCTGCCAGGCAAGGCGACATAATTGTTGTTTCATTCATCGGATACCAACAGAAGGAACTTCCTGCTGCTGCGCAAATGAATGTAATACTGAAAGATGATACGGAAATACTGGACGAAGTAGTAGTAATCGGCTATGGTCAGGTGAAAAAGAACGATATGACCGGTTCGGTGATGGCTATCAAGCCCGATGAACTGAGCAAAGGTATTACCACAAACGCGCAGGATATGTTATCCGGAAAGATTGCCGGCGTCAGCGTTATATCAAATGACGGTACACCGGGAGGTGGAGCACAAATCCGAATTCGTGGCGGTTCCTCTTTGAATGCAAGTAACGACCCGTTGATTGTCATTGACGGTCTGGCTATTGATAACGAAGGTATCAAAGGTATGGCAAACGGATTGTCTATGGTCAATCCTGCTGATATTGAAACCCTTACAGTACTGAAAGACGCCTCCGCAACTGCTATCTACGGTTCGCGTGCATCCAATGGTGTGATCATTATCACTACTAAGAAAGGAAAGAACGGACAGGCTCCGAGTATAAACTATAATGGTTCCGTATCCTTCTCCAAGACTCAAAAACGGTATGATGTGTTGAGTGGAGATGAATATCGTGCTTATGCCACTCAATTGTGGGGTGATAAACTGCCGGCTGAACTGGGTACCGCCAATACGGACTGGCAGGACCAGATATTCCGCACTGCTGTCAGCACAGATCATCATGTTTCTATCAACGGAGGATTCAAGAACCTGCCTTATCGTGTGTCTTTAGGCTATACAAATGACAATGGTATTGTGAAAACATCCAATTTCCAGCGCTTTACCGCTTCTGTGAATCTGGCTCCTTCATTCTTCGACGATCACTTGAAGTTCAACATCAATGCCAAATACATGAATGGTAAGAACCGCTACGCCGACACAGGCGCCGCTATCGGCGGAGCATTGGCTATCGACCCTACCCGTCCGGTTTATTCTACCGACGATCCTTACCAGTTTACAGGCGGCTACTGGCAGAATATAAATTCTACCTCAGGCTTCAGCGACCCGAACTGGAAATATACATCCAATCCGAATTCTCCCCAGAATCCGCTGGCTGCACTGGAGCTTAAAAATGACAAGGCAAACAGTAACGACTTTGTTGGAAATGTGGATGTTGACTATAAATTCCATTTCCTGCCCGACCTCCGTCTGCATGCAAGCATAGGTGGAGAATATGCAGAAGGTACACAAACGACGACTGTTTCTCCATACTCGTTCGGAAATAACTATTATGGTTGGAATGGTGATGTCACCCAATATAAATACAACCTTTCTTATTATATATATGTACAGTATATCAAGTCTTTAGGTGCAAACGACTTTGACGTCATGGTCGGCGGTGAAGAACAACACTTCCATCGCAACGGATTTGAAGAAGGTCAGGGCTGGGACCCCTATACTCAGGAAGCTCATGACGCAAAACTGCGCGAACAAACAGCGTATGCCACCAGAAACACTCTGGTCTCCTACTTCGGTCGTCTGAATTACTCCCTGCTGAACCGTTACTTGTTTACCTTTACTATGCGTTGGGACGGCTCGTCACGTTTCTCTAAAGACAATCGCTGGGGTACATTCCCGTCATTGGCACTGGGATGGAAGATAAAAGAGGAAAACTTCCTGAAAGATGTAAATGTCCTGTCCGACCTGAAACTGCGTCTGGGCTGGGGTATTACCGGACAACAAAACATAGGAGATGATTTCGCATATCTTCCCCTGTATGTAGTCAATAACGAATATGCCCAGTATCCTTTTGGCGATACTTACTATTCCACTTCCCGCCCGAAGGCTTTCAATGAGAATCTGAAATGGGAAAAGACTACTACCTGGAATGCCGGTCTGGACTTCGGATTCCTGAATGGAAGAATTACAGGTGGTATTGATGGCTATTTCCGTAAGACGGATGATCTGCTGAACAGCGTAAAGATTCCCGTCGGTACTAACTTCAACGCCCAGATGACACAGAATATCGGCTCTTTGGAAAACTACGGTATGGAGTTTTCCATCAATGCTAAACCGATTGTGACGAAAGACTTCACTTGGGACTTGAGCTATAACATCACATGGAACCACAACGAAATCACGAAGTTGACGGGTGGTGATGACAGCGATTATTACGTAGAAGCCGGTGACAAGATTTCCAGAGGCAACAACACCAAGGTACAGGCAAACAAAGTAGGCTATGCAGCCAATTCTTTCTATGTTTACCAGCAGGTGTATGACGAGAACGGCAAACCTATTGAAAACATGTTTGTCGACCGTAACGGAAATGGTACCATAGACAGCGGAGATAAATATATCTACAAGAAACCGGCAGGCGATGTATTGATGGGACTGACTTCCAAAATGCAATACAAGAACTTTGATTTCAGTTTCTCACTGCGTGCCAGTCTGAACAACTATGTATACTATGACTTCTTGAGCAACAAAGCCAATGTCAGCACTTCGGGACTGTACTCGAATAATGCATATAGCAATACGAGTGCCGAAGCTGTCGCACTGGGTTTCAGCGGACAAGGAGATTACTACATGAGTGATTATTTTATACACAACGCATCATTCTTACGTTGTGATAACATCACACTGGGCTATTCTTTCCAGAATCTGTGGAAAGGTCAGACATACAAAGGTATTGGCGGACGTGTATATGCAACAGTACAAAATCCGTTTATTATCAGTAAATACAAAGGCCTTGACCCGGAAGTCAAAAGTGGTATCGACGCCAATCCATACCCCAGAGCCATGACTTTCTTACTAGGTTTGAGTCTGCAATTCTAAATTACATTAAATCAATTTATCATGAAAACAAGATATATCAAACAACTATTTTCAGCAGCACTGACCACAGTTCTCTCACTGGGAGTAACTTCATGTATCAACGATCTGGATATTAGTCCCATCGACCCTCAGACAGGAGGTAGTTTCGATCAGCAAGGAGTATTTGTGAAAGGTTATGCCATGCTGGGCGTAACCGGACAAAAAGGTATCGACGGCTCTCCTGACCTGGACGGACAAGATGAAGGTGAATCCGGTTTTTACCGTACCACTTTCAACTGCAATGAGTTGCCTACCGATGAATGTCTCTGGGCATGGCAGGAAAACCAGGATATCCCCCAGCTTACAAGCATTAGCTGGAGTCCTTCCAGCCAGCGTACAGAGTGGGTTTATGTCCGTTTAGGATATGACATCACACAATATAACTTCTTCCTCGACCAGACCGAAGGTATGACAGATGCGGAAACACTGCGCCAGCGTGCGGAAATACGTTTCCTGCGTGCCTTGCATTACTGGTACTTCCTCGACTTGTTTGGAAAAGCTCCGTTCAAAGAACACTTCAGCAACGATTTACCTGTTGAAAAGAAAGGTACGGAACTCTATACCTACATTCAGAATGAACTGAACGAGATTGAAGGTGATATGTATGAACCCCGTCAGGCTCCTTTCGGTCGTGCCGACAAAGCTGCTAACTGGTTGCTCCGTGCACGTTTGTACCTGAACGCCGGTGTATATACCGGACAAACCGACTATGCAAAGGCGGAAGAATATGCCAGCAAAGTGATTGCCTCAGCATATAAATTATGTACCAACTACAGCGAACTGTTTATGGCCGATAACGATGAGAATGAAAATGCCATGCAGGAAATCATTCTGCCCATTCGTCAGGATGGTGTAAAGACACGTAACCATGGCGGTTCTACCTATCTGGTTTGTGGTACTCGCGTGGCCGGTATGCCACGTATGGGAACAACAAATGGCTGGTCCTGTATCTTTGCCCGTGCAGCCATGGTGAAGAAATTCTTCTCCAATCTCGAAGATGTGCCGATGTTGCCCGCCGATGTGGAAATTCCGACTAAGGGGTTAGACACGGATGAACAGATCGATGCTTTCGATGCTAAATACGGCATCCGGACAGAAGATATGATTAAGGCTGCCGGTGACGACCGTGCCATGCTATACTCCGGTGTAGGAGGCGGCAGACGCAAGATTCAGACAGATGCTATCAGCGGATTCACCGATGGACTGTCTATTGTAAAGTGGCAGAACTATCGTTCTGACGGAAAGCCTGTCAGCCATGCAACATATCCCGACACTGACATTCCTTTATTCCGTCTGGCAGAAGCCTATCTGACACGTGCGGAAGCTATCTTCCGTCAGGGAGGAGATGCAACGGCAGACATCAACGAACTTCGCAAACGTGCCAACTGTACAAGAAAGGTACAGACTGTAACCGAACAGGAACTTATCGATGAATGGGCACGCGAGTTCTATCTGGAAGGTCGCCGTCGCTCAGACTTGGTTCGTTTCGGCATGTTCACAACCAATAAATATGTGTGGGACTGGAAAGGCGGAGCTATGAACGGGACATCTGTCGCTTCATACTACAATTTATATCCTATCCCTGTATCGGATATAAACAACAATAAGAATATGTCACAAAATGAAGGCTATAAATAACCAGTAGTTCATCCTTATATAAAAGAATGCCATTATGAAAAAAATATCCAATATATTACTTGCTGTCACCTTCGCACTGCCACTATTCACAGCTTGCGAGACAGACAACGACAGCAACCCGATCCTGAATGAGCCCGATACATTTACGCTCAATACGCCTGCGTATGCAGCCAACAATGTATATGACCTGAAGAATGCTCAAAGTGTAGAACTTACTTGTTCTCAACCGGACTACGGTTTTCCGGCAGCTACCACATACACGGTACAAGCCTCTTTTGAACAAGATTTCAAGGAAGCAACAGATGACAGTAAAGCCAACTATACTGTGTTGGAAAACACGTACCCGACAGCAAAAATGAATGTGGATGCTTCCGAGCTCAACAGCGCACTTCTCGACTTATGGACTGCCGTAAACGGAGAACAGGCAGCTCTCCCCACCGAACCGATAGCTGTGTACATCCGCTTGAAAGCCAACATCACAAGCAGTGGAAAAGGAATCTGTTTTTCCAACATAATTGAGTTGCCCAACGTATTAATCTCCAAGAGCACCAGTTCATTGACACCGCCTAAGACCATGTTCATCGTAGGTTCTATGCTGGATGCCGACTGGAAAGTATGGAAACCGATGGCAGACGTCTACGGCATGGATGGTCAATTCTATGCCATGGTTTACTTCGATGCCAACTCCGAGTTCAAGTTCGGTACCAAAGAAAATGAATATATCGGTATTAATGACAACCGCGTGACTGTTACTGACAAAGCCGGAGCCGGAGTAAGCGGTAATGATAACTTCATCGTAGAAAACGCCGGATGGTATCTCTTCTATATCAAAGCGGCAGTCAAAGGTTCCGACTATGCGTTCACCATCACATTCTATCCGGCTGAAGTCTATTTGTTTGGTAATACAACCGGTGGCTCATGGGCATTTACCGACACATGGAAGTTTGCGGTTCCCGCTACCAAAGACGGCAACTTCGTATCTCCTGCCATGACTGCGAGCGGAGAGGTCCGCATGTGCTTCAAGACAGACCTCGACTGGTGGAGAACAGAATTTACACTCCACGACGGTGAAATCTTCTATCGTGATTTCAATCTGATTGACAGTTGGACAGAAAAAGGAGAAGGTTATTCCGTACAGGGTTCAGCCGGCAATGTAATGTACTTGAACTTTACGGCAGGCACAGGAGAAAAGAAGTAATTAACTTTAAAAGAACGATTCATCATGAAAAAACATTTAATATACACAGGAATGTTTCTGGCAGCAATCGGATTTTCTGCCTGTAACGAAGATTTCAAGGACTGGGCTGATCCCCAGTCCAATCCTCAGGAAGAGTCGGCAGGACAGTTGACCGCAACTTTCGCTGCCGGCAAAGATGCCAGCATTGTAATGGATGCAACCACAGCAGATTCCGTAGAAATTGCGAAGTTAAGCTCAACCACGGCTGAAGAAGGCAGCAAAATCGCAGTGAACTCTCTGACACTGAACGAGAATCACACAATTCCATTTACCATGACAGAAGACAATGCCTTTAAAGTAGCATTGTCGCAACTGGACAGTGTGACACAAGAAGCTTACAAAAGTCGTGCAAGCGTGGAACGTGAATTGAAAATCTCGATTAACGCCTCTGCCGTTACTCCTTCCGGCGAAGGTATTCAGCTGGTGGGAAATGAGGTGAGCATCACATTGAAGCCTGCCGCAACTCCGGCAGTTGATCCCGACGGATACTATGTAGTCGGCGATTTCACAGGTTGGAATGGTACCGGTGCCCAATTAATGAAGAAGAATGCTCTCGATGAAAACCTGTATACACTGGAAACCGAAATAGAAAGCACTTCAAACTTCAAGATTTTCCCGGCTTCGGCTATTAACGGAAACGACATAGACTGGACCAAAGCTCTGGGAAGTAGTGTGGACGGTGACGACTCCAGCGATAATTTTGTCACCTGGACCAATGCAGGAGCTATAAATACGGCACTGGATGGTAAAATCAAAATCTCCTTCAACGCCTACAACTATCGTTTTACGGTGAAAGACAATAGTGCGCCCACCGAACTTTATATGACAGGCAGTGCTTATAACTGGGGAAATCCTGCCGGTGATCCGAATGCATGGAAGGAGCTTGTTCCCGTCAACGGAACAAAGGGAGCTTTCTGGGGAATCTTCCATTTTGCTGCCAACGATCAGGTGAAGTTTGCACCGCAAGCCAATTGGGGTAATGACTTTGGTTTTATAGACGCCATCTCACAAGAATCCAAAGACCTTGCCGGTCTGTCGGACGAGGGAGGCAACTTAAAAGTCGGTGTAGCCGGCTGGTATCTGGTATATGTTTCTGTTATCGGCGATAACAAAGTGATAGAATTTGAAAAGCCGAATGTATACTTAATGGGCGACACCTCTTACGATGGTTGGAACGCACAATTGGTAGAACAGGACTTATTTACCGTGCCCGGAACCGCTGATGGTGAATTCGTTTCTCCGGCTTTCCTGAAAGATGGTGCAGTGCGAATCTGCGTAAACCCGAAAGCTGTCTCTGCCGGCGACTGGTGGAAAACAGAGTTTATCATCTTCGACGGACAAATAGCTTATCGTGGCAACGGTGGTGACCAAGCCGCAGTACAAGGTAAAACCGGACAAAAGGTTTATCTGAACTTCGGCAACGGAACAGGCCGTATCGAATAATACCACAAGAAATCCGAAAAACAGGGAATGGCCGTCGCGAATACAATAGAATCGGGACGGCCCTTGTTTTTCCAAGAGATTACAGTTATTGTTTTTAATACATCATCATTATGAAGAAACATCTCCATTTTTTATCTCTCCTGTGGCTGTCGATGCTCCTGGCATTCATGACCGCTTGCAGCGATGACAAGAATATCACCGAACCTACTCCAGATCCCGAACCGCCCGTCGAAGGACAATGGACGGCACTCGCTGCCTCTCCCGACACATGGGACGAAACCAAGCGTGCAGACATCTCCTACCAACTACTGGTCTACTCCTTTGCCGACAGTGACGGAGACGGGTATGGAGATCTGAACGGCATTACCCAAAAACTGGACTACATCAACCAGCTGGGCGTGAAAGCTATCTGGCTCTCCCCCATCCACCCCTGCATGTCTTACCACGGATATGATGTGACAGACTACACGAAAGTGAATCCGAAACTCGGCACAGAAAGTGATTTCGACCGCTTGGTTACGGAAGCGCATAACCGGGGGATCAAGATTTATCTGGACTACGTAATGAACCACACCGGTACTGATCACCCGTGGTTTACCGAAGCCTGTTCATCATCTGAAAGTCCGTATCGCAATTATTATTCTTTTTCCGAAGATCCGAAAACCGATATTGCGGCAGGCAAAATAGATATGATTACTCAGGAAGGGACAGCCGGATACAATGCCGCGGAATGGTTTCAGGTTTCCGACGAGACCAGTGCAGTGAAAGGACTACTGAAATTTACACTGGACTGGAGCAATGCATCTTCTCCCACCCTTATCGTCACTACAGGAGCCAAAGCAGACGAAGACAATCCGGACACAGGCACCACCAATGCCAAGTACTTATACTACGGCGACGGTATCTGCAAAAAGTTTTATGACAAAGGAAACAACCTCTATGAGCTCACTGTTGATTTTGAATCTACCTGGGGGCTTCTGATCCGTACCAGCAATGATTCCTCCTGGCCAGCAGGGACAAAATACGGTGCATCTTCCTCATCCGAGAAAGTCACCCTGAACAAAGAGTTCAAACTGACCAACGCCGGTACTCCTGCCAACATCATGTTCGACAGCCAGCAAATCACCTACTTCCACTCCCATTTCTGTACCGATTGGTTTGCCGACCTGAACTATGGTCCGGTAGATCAAGCCGGCGAGTCACCGGCCTATCAAGCGATAGCAGATGCGGCAAAGGGATGGATTGCCCGCGGTGTGGACGGTCTCCGACTTGATGCCGTGAAACACATTTACCACAGTGAAACCAGTGAAGAAAATCCCCGCTTCCTGAAAATGTTCTACGAAGACATGAACACCTGCTACAAACAGCAAGGACATACGGATGACTTCTATATGGTAGGTGAAGTTCTGTCGGAATATGATAAAGTAGCTCCTTATTATAAAGGTCTGCCCGCTTTATTTGAATTTTCTTTCTGGTATCGGCTGGAATGGGGGATCAACAATAGTACCGGATGTTATTTTGCGAAAGATATCCTTTCTTACCAACAGAAATACGCCGGCTATCGCAGCGACTACATCGAAGCTACCAAACTGAGTAACCACGACGAAGACCGTACATCATCCAAGCTCGGCAAGTCCGCCGACAAATGTAAACTGGCAGCCTCCATCCTGCTCACTTCAGCCGGACATCCATACATCTACTATGGTGAAGAACTGGGTCTTTACGGAACAAAGGATAATGGAGACGAATACGTACGCAGCCCAATGTTGTGGGGAGATAGTTACACGACTAGCTATACCGACAAGACGGATGCCACCGTATCGAAAAACGTGAAAACGGTAGCCGATCAACAAACGGACGCCCACTCACTTCTGAATATATACCTCACCCTCACTCGATTACGCAACACTTATCCGGCACTGGCAGAGGGAAGTATGACCAAGCATTCTGTCTACAACGAATCGCAGGAAAAAGATTATAAGCCGATTGCCGCCTGGTATATGACAAAGGATCAGGAGAAATTGCTTGTCATCCACAACTTCAGCGGAACGGCAATGCAACTTCCACTAACAGACAAGATTGAAAAAGTATTGTTTGTGAATGGCGAAGCGCAGCAAAATACGGACAATGACAATTATACCTTAAAACTGGGAGGATATGCCTCTGTAGTATTCAGGCTGAGCAACTAAATACATTAAGACCACGTCTTCACATTCTTCCATGTTATGTGCGAGAATGTATGAAGACGTGGTCTTATATTATATGAATGGAATATCAACGTTTTGATCAATAAGAATCAAAACTGTGTCTCTCCTTCTATATACTCTTCAAGGAAAAGATTTACACCGTCGAATACAGCATATGAAAAATAGTTGATCCAATCGCCCAGAATCAGCACACGGGAAGTAGCGCTCAGCATTAAATCCAGTTCGATGTGACGATGTCCATAGATAAAGAAGTTGATATTGGGATGGCTTCGCAGATACTCCTTCGTATAGAGCACCAGATGTTCCTTATTCTCTCCCATATAGTCCGGTTCTTTTCCGTCTACCCGTTTTTCACGGCTATGTTTCGCCCATGTCAACCCTAACTCTACACTCCAACGGGGGTGGATGGCAGAGAACAAAGTCTGTAATGTCTTGCTATGAAACATCCAACGCAGCAACTTGAACTTCTTATCCGGATCGCCCAGACCATCACCATGGGCCAGATAAAATTCTTTTCCGTAAATTTCCGTAGTCAACGGTTCGCGGTGAATAATCACTCCACATTCCTTAGCCAGATAATCCCCACACCAAATGTCATGGTTACCGGTAAAGAAATGCACTTCCACACCCATATCTGTCAGTTCGGAAAGCTTTCCCAGAAAACGAGTGTAGCCTTTAGGAACAACCAACTGAAATTCGTACCAGAAGTCGAACATATCTCCCAACAGGTAAACAGCAGAAGCTTTATGCTTGATACTGTCGAGGAAGTTCACCAAGCGTCGTTCCTGTGTACGTCCATGTTCTATGGCACGTGAACCAAGATGCGCATCGGAAAGGAAATAAACGTTCTTCATGAGTTTTGAGTTTAGAGTTACAAGTAATGAGTTTTGCCACTATTCATTATCAAAACATTACAGGAATCCCAGTTCCAGTTTGGCTTCTTCGCTCATCATATCTTTATCCCATTCCGGTTCGAATACCAGATTGATAGTGGCTGTAGTCACCCCTTCTACCGATTCCACCTTTTGGCGAATATCTTCCATAATAAAATCGGCTGCTGGACAATTGGGAGCTGTCAATGTCATATCGAGTACTACATCTCCGTTATCAGAGACGTCTATTTTATAAATCAGTCCAAGATCGTATACATTCACCGGAATCTCAGGATCGTACACCGTCTTTAGCATGGCTACGATTTTTTCTTCTATTTTAAATTTTTCCATAGGGCTTTCCTTATTAATATATATTGCAAAGATAAGAATAAATTTATTCAGAGCAGTCCTTCGTCGGCAAAACTGTAAAACTTATCCTCACAAACAATAACGTGGTCTATCAGGTGAATGTTCATTGTGTCGGCTGCCTGACGGATGTGTTCCGTCAACGTCCGGTCCGGTTGGCTGGGCTGGATATTTCCGGAAGGATGGTTATGTACTACGGCTATTTGCGTAGCCCTTTGCAGCAGTGCTTCCCGAAGAATTGTACGTACGTCAGTATAAGTTCCGTCTATTCCACCGGTACTGATACGTACCTTATCAATCAGTCTTGTTGCCTGATTCAATAATAAAACCCAGAACTCTTCCTGTTCGAGGTCGCACATCACAGGTTGGAAAATGTCATAGATATCTTTTGAGCAAGAGATGCGAAGGCGTTCTTTGGTATTTTGCAGCTTCCGCCGTTTGCCGAGTTCCAAGGCAGCCATTACGGTGATACTCTTCGCCGGTCCCATTCCTTTGAAACGGGAATAGTCGCAGACTTCCCACTTTGCCAGAGAATTCAGATTGTTATCACAAGAGAGAAGCAGGCGCCTCATCAGTTCGACAGCACTTTCTTCCGTATTTCCGGAGCCTATTAATATTGCGAGTAGTTCGGCATCACTTAATGCGGCTGCTCCTTTCTCCATCATTTTCTCCCGGGGACGGTCTTCTATTGCCCACTGGTTAATGGATAATTTGTGTTTGTTTTCCATTATCTGTATATTGAGGATACAAAGGTAGCCTTATTTAATTAAACGGCACAGGCAATCGGAACAGGAATTTGTGCACTCGAATTCTTTTTTATGTACTAATGCCCTTTATCTGACACCCGGGTGTCGTGCTACTCTCCCCAACCCTACTTATAAAAGTTACTTCGGAAAGCCTCGAACTCGTCTTTTCCCCTTACACAACGTTGCCACCACGCACGCCAGAATCCTGTTCCATAGCCGATCAGCTGTATAAAAGCAGCCGATATAGAACAAACACCAATATGCAGACTCTTATTCTGAATGGTAGAGTCCAGACAGACCAGCAGCCCATAAAGGATAATCGGGGTAAAGCTAAAGAGACAGAACGGAGTTCCCAGCAATAACAACACTACCCCCAAAGTAAACACCGCAGGAAGCAGATGCACCAATTTCAAAGAATCGGGATATTTTTTATAAAGGTTAATGCGGGCAATACCGGAGTTATGGACTTGCTTAAAGAACTTCTTCATGTCAGTCCGACGCTTGTGATATACCCATGCGTCAGGGAAAAGACGGCAAGTATAACCACCTTTAAATATACGGATACTGAAATCAATGTCTTCCCCGAAACGCATTTTGGAGAATCCTCCCAAAGCTTCATACACTTCGCGACGGACTCCCATATTGAAGCTACGCGGATAAAATTTATCCATCTTCTTCTTTCCACCACGAATACCGCCCGTTGTAAAGAAGGAAGTCATTGAATAATTGATGGCTTTCTGAATATCCGTGAAAGAGTCGTGTGCACGGTCAGGGCCGCCAAACGCATCAGCAGGAGAAGCCAACAACTCTTTCTCTATGGCATCAAAATATCCTTCGGGCAAAATGACATCAGAGTCCAGTATAATGAGATATTCGCCTTTACTTCGCTCTGCTCCGTAGTTACGAGTCTGCCCCGGTCCGGAATTTGCTTTAGAGAAGTATTGAATGTCCAATCGATCTGTATATCGGTCTACGACTTCCTTACAAGGGATAGAAGAACCATCTTCCACTACCACAACCTCAAAATCTTTAAAGTGCTGTGACGCGAGACTTTGCAGTAATTCATCCACCTCATCGGGACGATTGTAAACGGGGATTATGACGGAATAGCGCATATAATAATCTGTCTAAAAATATTTTGTACGCAAAGTAAGGTAAAAAAAACGAGACTTATAAAAGAGTCAACAGTAATTTTGCCAATCAAAAAAGGCGGCCCTGTGATGGGAACCGCCTTTTTCATATCAGTAAGTTAATGATTACTTTTTCAGAATATCCATTGTATCCGATGCAATCAACAGTTCTTCGTCTGTCGGAATCACAACTACCTTCACTTTAGAGTCTGCAGTAGAAATGACAGCTTCTTCACCACGAACTTTTGCATTAACAGCGCTATCCAGTTTAATGCCCATGAATTCCATATCCTTACAAACGGCCTCACGACACTCAAACTGATTTTCACCCACACCACCTGTAAACAATATGATATCTACGCCGCCTAATGCCGCAGCATAAGCACCGATATATTTCTTAATACGGTAGTAATACATCTTTTCAGCCAAAATAGCTCTTTCGTTTCCGTTAGCACAAGCAGCCAACAGTTCGCGCATATCGCTTGATACACCTGAAATACCCAGTACACCGCTCTTCTTGTTCAGCAAGTTAGAAACCCCTGTTGTATTCAAGCCTTCTTTTTCCATGATGAATGTCACTGCACCTGCATCAATATCACCGCTGCGAGTACCCATCATCAAACCTTCCAACGGAGTCAGTCCCATTGTCGTATCCATACATTTACCATCTTTGACAGCAGCAATAGAACCACCGTTGCCAATATGACAAGTGATGATTTTCTGTCCTACCGGATTAACGCCCAGAAATTCGCATACACGCTTTGATACATAACGGTGAGAAGTTCCGTGGAAGCCATAACGGCGTACACCATATTTCTCATACATTTCATAAGGAATAGCATACATGTAAGCATAATCCGGCATAGTCTGATGGAAAGCTGTATCAAATACGCCTATCTGAGGAATGTTGGGAAGAATAGCAGAAACGGCATTCACACCTTTCAGATTAGCAGGATTGTGAAGCGGAGCCAGATCATTGCAAGCAGTAAAAGCTTCCAGCACCTCTTTGTTCAGCAATACAGATTCACTGAAACGTTCACCTCCATGTACCATACGGTGACCGACAGCATTGATTTCATCTAATGACTTAATAGCCCCGTATTCCGGATTTATCAATGTATTCAAAATAAATTCAACGCCAATAGTATGTTCCGGAATATCTTTTTCAAGAACTTTCTTTTCGCCATTCGGCAAAGTTAATTTAAGGAAAGAACCTTTCAGACCGATTTTTTCGATACCACCTTGAGCTATTACTTCTTTAGTGGTCATATCGAATAATTTATATTTGATAGATGAACTACCACAGTTCAATACTAGAATTTTCATATTGTCTTTACTACTTGATACTTAATACTTATTTATTATTTTTTGCAGCAATAGCCTGATTAGCTGTAATAGCAATCATACGATATACGTCTTCGATGGAGCAACCACGAGACAAATCGTTCACCGGACGTGCAATACCCTGAAGGATCGGACCGATAGCGTCAGCATGTCCCAGACGTTGTACCAGCTTATAAGAGATATTACCGACTTCCAGACTCGGAACAATCAGTACGTTAGCCTGACCGGCTACATCAGAACCCGGAGCTTTGCTTGCGCCCACTTCAGGAACAAGAGCAGCATCTGCCTGCATTTCGCCATCCAGATCAAGTGTAGGAGCCATCTCTTTTGCAATTTTGGTAGCTTCCACCACTTTGTCTACTACCTCATGTTTGGCAGACCCTTTGGTAGAGAAGCTCAACATAGCCACTTTCGGATTTTCAATACCGGCAACGGCTTTTGCCGTTTGTGCCGTGCAAACAGCAATCTGCGCCAGCTGGTTAGGGTCCGGAACCGGAGTAACGGCAACATCACCCATTACCAGAATACCGTTCTTACCATATTCGGGAGCATGAGTCAGCAACAACATTGCGCCAGATACACAAGTGATACCCGGAGCTGTCTTGATAATCTGCAAAGCAGGACGCAATACGTTACCTGTCGTGTTGCGGGCACCTGCCAGCTGACCGTCAGCATCACCATTCTTAATCATTAAACAACCATAGAACAAAGGATCATTTGTCAATTGACGAGCTTCCTCAATAGTCATCCCCTTCTTCTTACGAAGCTCACACAACAGCTGTGCATACTCTTCGTGTTTCGGAGAAGTTTCAGGATCGATAATAGTAGCTTTGCTGATGTTGCCCAGCCCCCATTTTACAGCAAGTTCGTTAATTTCAGCGGGTTTACCCAGTAAAATAAGGTCAGCAACTTCATCTGTCAAAATCTGATTGGCAGCTTTTAATGTGCGTTCTTCAGTTCCTTCCGGAAGAACAATACGTTGGCGGTCTGCTTTCGCACGAGCCACGATTTGGTTGATTAAATTAAGCATAGATATATTTGAATAATATTATAAACCTTGTTACGATTTGTAATTTGCGCTGCAAAAGTACTCAATTTTGCAATATCCACATTACAATTTCGGCTATTTTTCTTTTCCAAGTCTAAAATATTATAATATTTAACACTGTACTTCTATTTTTTCTACCTTTGCAGTGTTTTCAAACAAATCAATAGGTAATTAGTGTATGATACGTCAGTGTGCCATTTTATTTGGCTGTTTGGCTTTGGGTGAATTAATCGTTTATTTAACAGGGATCAAGCTCCCCTCCAGCATCATCGGTATGCTGCTGCTCACCCTCTTTTTGAAATTAGGCTGGATCAAACTGCAGTGGGTGCAGGGATTGTCCGACTTTCTGGTAGCTAATCTGGGCTTCTTTTTTGTCCCTCCCGGAGTAGCGTTAATGCTATATTTCGATGTAATTGCGGCGGAATTCTGGCCGATAGTCATTGCAACGATCGTCAGTACTGCTCTTGTATTGGTCGTTACAGGATGGGTACACCAAATCGTACGTAAAATCAGATTGGCGCGCCAAATTAAATTAGCACGCAGCCTTCACTTAACAGATAAAATCAATCTAACACGTAAATTCAATGAGCTTTTTAGAAAATAATTTCTTCCTGCTAGCTGTCACCTTTGGTGTTTTCTTCTTCGCTAAATGGCTTCAGAAAAAAACAGGATTAGTATTACTGAACCCGATATTACTCACAATCGCTGTGCTTATCATCTTCCTCAAAATGACGAATATCTCTTATGAGACTTATAATCAGGGAGGGCATCTCATCGAATTCTGGTTACGCCCTGCTGTCGTAGCTTTAGGAGTTCCCTTATATCTTCAGCTGGAAATGATTAAGAAACAGTTGTTGCCTATCCTTTTATCTCAATTGGCAGGCTGCATTGTCGGAGTTATTTCTGTGGTATTGATTGCTAAATTTATGGGAGCCTCACAAGAAGTAATTCTTTCATTAGCACCAAAATCTGTAACAACCCCCATTGCGATGGAAGTAACCAAAGCTATCGGAGGTATCCCGTCACTGACCGCCGCTGTCGTAGTAGCAGTAGGACTATTGGGAGCAATCTGCGGTTTTAAGACGATGAAAATTATGCATGTAGGCAGTCCGATAGCGCAAGGACTATCAATGGGAACAGCCGCTCATGCTGTCGGTACATCCACCGCAATGGACATCAGTAGTAAATATGGAGCCTATGCCAGCCTGGGACTTACACTAAATGGAATATTCACCGCATTACTGACACCGACCATCCTGCGATTATTAGGTGTTTTGTAAAAACAAAATTCTTTCATTTTCCGTTATATAAAGAGTTAAACGCAAAAAGCATTTTATGATTCCATTTAAAGACATTACATTAGCAGACAAAGACACAATAACCGCATTCACGATGAAAAGTGACCGCCGAAACTGCGATCTTTCATTTTCCAACCTCTGTAGTTGGAGATTCTTGTACGATACTCAATATGCAGTTATCGACAATTTCCTGGTATTTAAATTCTGGGCAGGAGAGCAACTGGCATATATGATGCCTGTAGGAAGTGGCGACCTGAAAGCCGTTCTACGGGAATTAATAGAGGATGCCGATAAAGAAAAGCATAACTTCTGTATGCTGGGAGTTTGCAGCAATATGCGCGCCGATCTCGAAGCTATTCTACCCGGCCAGTTTACCTTCACGGAAAATCGTGACTATGCAGACTATATATATCTAAGGAGTGATCTCGCCACTCTGAAAGGAAAGAAATTTCAGGCAAAAAGAAATCACATCAACCGATTCCGTAATACGTATCCCGATTATGAATACACACCGATTACTCCCGACCGTATTCAGGAGTGTCTGGACCTGGAAGCCGAATGGTGTAAAGTGAACAACTGCGACCAGCAGGAAGGAACGGGGAATGAACGCCGTGCCCTTATTTATGCTTTACATAATTTCGAAGCACTCGGCCTGACCGGAGGTATTCTCCACGTCAACGGGAAAATTGTAGCATTTACTTTCGGAATGCCTATCAATCATGAAACATTCGGAGTGCATGTAGAAAAGGCAGATACCAACATTGATGGTGCTTATGCCATGATTAATAATGAGTTCGCCAATCACATTCCCGAACAGTATATCTATATCAACCGGGAAGAAGACTTAGGTCTTGAAGGTTTGCGCAAGGCAAAGCTGTCTTATCAGCCGGTGACTATTCTTGAAAAGTATATGGCTTGTCTGAAAGATCACCCAATGGACATAATCAGATGGTAATAATATAAGGTATGACGACAAAAGAAAAGGTTAAGGCATTATGGCAGTTATGTTTCGACGATAGTGAAGAATTCGTCGAAATGTATTTCAGACTGCGCTATAAAAATGAAATAAATGTGACTATTGAAAGCGGGGACGAAGTGATTTCTGCTCTCCAGATGATCCCTTATCCCATGACTTTTTGTGGAAATACAGTACAGACCTCTTATGTTTCGGGTGCATGCACTCATCCGGATTTCCGCGGAAACGGAGTGATGCGCGAATTACTTTCCCAGGCTTTTGCACGGATGCTTCGCAACGGAACGCATTTCAGTACATTGATTCCTGCTGAACCGTGGTTATTCGATTATTATGCACGGATGGGATACGCTCCTGTATTCCGGTATTCGACCAGAGAATTTACTGTTCCTGAATTTATCCCCTCGAAAGAGATTACAGTTACAGCAGAAATCAATTGTCAAGAGGAAGTTTATCAATATCTAAATAAGAAACTAACAGAACGCCCCTGCTGTATTCAGCATACTTTCGAAGATTTTCAGGTTATTATAGCCGACCTGATTCTGGGTAACGGAGCTTTATTTATAGCCAGACAAGAGAACCGGATCATCGGTATAGCTATCGTATATAGAGGAGAAAAGCAAATTGTTATCAATGAACTTTTTGCAGAGACTAAAGATGCCGAACATAGCTTATTGCATCACATTAAGCAACATACAGGATGCAAAGAGATGCTTCAGCTACTTCCTCCGGATAGTTCACTGACGCTATCTCCGCTAGGTATGGCACGTATAATCAACGCCAAAGAAGTGATGCAATTATATGCATCGGCATTCCCGGAAGATGAGATGCAGCTGGAAGTGCTGGATAAACAGTTATCCGTAAACAATGGTTATTATTACTTATGCAACGGGAAATGTATGTATAGCACCGAGCGTTTACCCGGTGCACATATCAAAATGAATATCAGCGAACTAACCGGCAGAGTATTTCAATCGTTCCAACCTTATATGAGTTTAATGCTGAATTGAAATATGCTCCTGCCCCGAGAAGTTCTATTTGTCGCCATTCAAATAGCGCACCCGTTCGCAGGCGGCCAGCAGAAAAGCGCCGACCCCAAAGTTAGAAGTAGAATTTGCATCTACTACTTGTCCCGGTATAGCTTTCTCACCAATAGGTTGCACATAGCCAATCTTCCCATCAGGTTGTAAAGCGACTGTTGACAAATATTTCCACGCTTTGTCTACGACAGGTTGATATTGGCGGGAATCGAGAAAACCATTATTAATCCCCCACTGCAATCCATAAGCAAAGAAAGCTGTCCCGCTAGTCTCAGGTCCCGGTGCATGTTGAGGATCAAGCATACTGCGTGTCCAATATCCTTCAGGTTGCTGACAAGCAGCAACAGACTTTGCCAATGTACAGAAACGATCTGCATATTCCGGACGATATTTATCTGTTTCGGGAAGATCTTTCAAGACTTTTGCCAGTCCAGCCAGCACCCACCCGTCTCCACGAGCCCAAAAATCTTTCTTTCCATTTACGCTTTTATGCTTAGGATATACATATTTTCCATCCCGATAGTAAAGTCCGGCTTCTGCATCATACATGATACTGTCAGCATAAGCAAGATACTCATGCAACTTCTCCAGGTAGAGTGGATTCTTAGTAATGTTATACAGTTTTGTCATTACAGGCATCACCATATACAAGCCATCTGCCCACCACCAATAATCATTATTAGGGGTACTCATCTGATATTCCATCACTTCACGGGCGCGGGCAATCTTGTTTGTATCCGGCTCTAAATTATATAAATCGGCATAAGTTTGAAAACAAATCTGATAATCGCCGAAAAGTACATAATCATTGCTTTCACCATAACTGTACTTCCAGTTGGCTTTATTATCAGACTTGGCACCTTTCCATTCGTTATGTTCCGCCCACCCTTTCGAATATTCCAGATATTCCGGCTTGTCCGTCAGGAAATAGGCTTCCATATTTCCGGTATGATAAGCGGCATTGTCCCAAAAAGAACGCCCATGCTCCGGATGGTTTGTTTGCCAATAGCCATTTACTTTATGAATGATATCAATAACTTCTTTCGAAGCAGTCTTATTTTTATCTGTGCAACCAGCACACACCAGACTTCCTAAGAGGAATGCCGATAATAACGTTGCGTATATTTTTCTCATATCTTTATTTATTTGTATTCGTATTTGTTTCCAGCACATAAATCATTTGCGGCTCGATTTCTGCCGTACGTTCACCATCTCCTTGGCGGGTATGCTGTACAAACAGATGCAGTTTCCGCCGTTCCTTCCATAGCTCGGTATCATGAGACGGTTCCCAGGCATCCACTGAAAAATCAGTTAAATCCGTTACCGACCATTTACCATGGCTGACATCGGTTGTATGTGCCATCGACACACGGCTTCCCCGTTCCTCGTCACGGAAAATATAGAATATCTCTTTATCCTCCACTACAATGCGGGGACGGGCAACAGGAATCATCTTCGTGCCGCCTCCTTTCAATGAAAACGGAGTTTTACGATCAGTCACCTGACGATACTTCCATGTTTTTCCATCATTCCAGACAATACGATATTGAGGAACATCACTCCCCGGTTCTCTCCAGTAAGTTGCAATATAAGGTTTTCCATCGGCATCGGCACTCATGCTTGTCTGGTTAATCAACTCGCTGTTTTGAGGGATGCGACAGGCATATTCTGCGTTTGAAGCAGTGATAGGAAGCTGATATTTTTCTCCATTCGATTGATACCAAGTCACCCCATTATCAAAAGAACGTGCATAGCAAAGATCATGATTGGTCTCTACATGCCAAGTCTCACGCCATACCCATGACAGATGGATGGTTCCTTTCTCGTCCACATACAGTTGCCAGTAAGCATTCCGCTGATTCTCTCCATCAATCAGAACATCCTGTACACGAGTCCAGGCATGATTCTTCAAAGAATAACGATTCATCACCAGATTTCCGCGACCGGAAGAACCGGAACGATAGGCAAACAGCAAATCCCCTCCGGATAAAGGATAAAATTCCGGATAAGTGACATTACCTTCATCTACACCGGTCATCGGCACTTTTTCTCCTAACTCCAGAGAGCCGGGAGCTATCCCCCGGCAATAATTCAACTTATGCCCATGATGATCGAAAGAAACATGCAAGTATCCTTCCTCATCTACCATCATACTAATAATATTATGAGCGTCTTTTACATTACCTTTGTATTGTGTACGGTGTATTGTCCATTTTTTAGATTTCAGCTTCCGTTTGCCAAGTACCAGATACCCTTCGGCATCGTAGTAGCTAATATACTGCTCCCCCTTATGTGTCACCAAGGAATTGTTACGGAATACCGCTGTATTGACAGAAGTACAACTATATCCCTTAGCCACTTCCACCAATCTCTGTGAAAGACACACAGCAGAAACAGAGATCAGCAAGAAAGTTAGTAGTAGTATCCGTTTCATCATCTATTTCTTCTATTTATCAAAGATTTCCAAGTTCCACTTTTCATGCCAGGGTATCGTAATCGCTCCGTTCTTTATCAATACAGGCAGCCATACATAGCGTGAATCTTCCAGGTCCTTCTTTTTCCAACGGTCAAACATGGCAATATATGCATCCTTCTTTCCAATTATCGGCTGCACATATGTACTCTGTGCATAGAAGGTCTTATCCGCATCCGGTCCTGTACAAGGATTGCCTATTGTTTTCCATGTGCCCATAATGGAGTCAGCAACAGCAATTTCTGCAATATTCGGGTCCCACCCTGTGCAACCGGAACTTAACATATAATATTTACCATTATACTTAAAAACTGCCGGAGCTTCACGAGATTCTTTTATGAAATTACGTGTAAAACGTCCGCTTGGTTTCAGATAATCATCCGTCAGGAGACTGATGTACATAGTCTCGTTGTTTTCTGACGAGTAAAATTGGTAAGCTCGTCCGTCGTCATCTACAAATACGGTCTGGTCACGGCTCATTGCATCGTTCGGACGGAAACTTCCCAGATAAGTAAATGGCCCGGCAGGAGAATCGGAAACAGCCACTCCTGCACACGCCTTGCTATAATCTGCACTCTCCACATGCGCCCACATCACAAACTTACCAGTCTTTTTATTATAAATTACTTTGGGGCGTTCCAATACTTTAGACGGATGGAGATCATGGTTCGGATCGTCTTTTACTGCCGGCAGGACAATGCCTTCAAATTTCCAGTTCAGTAAATCTCTGGAAGAATAGCAACCTACTCCCGTCACATCTGTACGATAGCATTCCCATGTAGCCCATTCCGGTAATATCGTTTTTCCTTTTTTATACTCTCCGTACCAATAGTAAGTGCCCTCATGATAAAGCAGTCCCCCACCATGAGCATTAATAGGGTTACCATCCGTATCTTTCCATACTTCACCGGGTATGAAACTTGTATTTTTCTGCGCTTGCGCTTGTATCGGCAGCAGCCCTATAAACATGACTACCGGCAATAAGAATCTAACTATATACACCATACTTTCAAATTATTCATGATATTATTTAAGCTTTCTCGCCCACAAAGATACTGGATACATTAAAGAAAAGGGTTCAGAATTGTGTCAAAAAGGGACCAAAAAACGACCAATATTCACGAATTATAAGCTATTTGGGAAATTCTTTACCTTATTTCACTTTATCTACCCATTGAACTCAAGTTCTATTATATACGATATCAATCGATTTTCCACCTATCAACCCATTCGATAAAAGGAGTACCTTTTTCATTAAATTGGATAGGCAACCAGATATAACGTGAGTCTTCCAGACTCTTCGGGCGCCAGTTATCTGCCATAAAAAGGAACTGTTTTTTATCCGGTAAAGGAAGTATATAGGTACTCTGTCCGCCAAATGTTTTATCTGCATTTTCGCCTATACAAGGATTTGGAAGTTGCTTCCATTCTCCAAGAATAGAAGTTGCAGTCAACAAACGAGCTTTATTAGGGTCCCATCCTGTACAGCCGGATGTTATCATCCAATAAATCCCATCCTTTTTGAATATAGCAGGAGCTTCATTATGTCCACCGGGAAAAATCCGAATATATTTACCACTATGGTTGAGATAATCGTCTGTTAATTCCGCAATTTGCAAAGTAAGATTCTCTTCTGAAGAATAAATGTGATAAGCTTTTTCATCATCATCTACGAACAAAGTCATGTCCCGGGACATCTGTCCACCTTCCAGATCACGTTTCACAAACATACCTTTCCGAATTGCTTCATACCATTCTGGTGTCCACCATTCTTTATATTGTTCAAGATTCCATTTTAGCTTGCGTTCTTTCTTAGTCATATTCAAAGGATAAATGCCGGGATTCACACGCCCGGAACGAATAAAGCGATATGGTCCGACAGGCGAATCACTTACAGCAACAGCCGTACGGGCAGGTCCATATCCTTGTCCTTTCAGTTCGAGATGCAGCCACATGATGAACTTTCCGGTCTTCTTATTATAAATAACCTTCGGACGCTCCATGATACATCCTTTCTCAATATCGCTTCCTGCTTCTTCGGAAACTGCAAAAACAATTCCCTCATTTTTCCAGTTAAGTAAATCAGTGGATGAGTAGCAGGCTATGCCTTTTTCTGTGACGAAACCAGTAGCCGGGCGATGTTCTCCAAACCAGTAGTATTTGCCTTCATGAAAAAGTATCCCTCCGCCGTGTGCATTGATCAGCTCACCATCCATATCTCTCCAGACTTCTCCAGAAGCTATTTTTTTCTCTTTCTGATAGACTCTGACATAATCAATCTCATATTTCATTGGCAAGGCGGCCTCATCAATCGGTCCTCCATTAATGCCTCCAATGGCTAAGTTCAATAAAAGATACTGTGGTCTTGTAAAAGGATTGGTTCCCTTTCCTATTTTACCGTTTATGGTATTCTTTAAAGGTATCTCATTTAAAAGTTCATCGTCCAGATAGAGTTTGATCGCTTCTTCATCCCAATCCATTCGCCAGATATGGAACTTTGAAGCCCAATCCGGATCTTTATCGGTAAAATGTGAATAAGGAGTTGCCTGACTATCCCATTTTGCATGCCATTGCCGATCTGTTCCCCATGCAGCATTTGCAAGAATATGAGGTACTCCTTTGATTTGGTAATACTCCATAATGTCAATTTCACCACATGAAGGCCATTCCATATCACGTCCCAAAGCCCAGATAGCAGGCCATGCACCTTTCGCCACCGGAATACGTGCTTTTATTTCAAAACGCCCATACAAAAACTCTTTTTTCCCGGCAGTAGTGACTGACGAAGAAGTATATTCTACAAACTCTCGTTTTTTGCGCCAGTCTTTGCTTCCTGCTACATAAAGGGGATTCTTTCTATCTTTCTCCTTTCGAGCTTCTATTATGAGATATCCATTTCTGCAGATTGCGTTATCCTGTTGATACCATTGGGCTTCTTCGTTACGTGCATATCCCTGTTCAAAGTTCCACACAGAAGAATCCAAAGGACCATCCGTTTCGAATTCATCACTCCAAACTAATCGCCAATCATTCTCCGCTAATGTACATAGTGAAAATGACAAGCCCATCATTAAATTTACAATCTTTACTATCTTCATACAAGTCTGTTTTTCTTTGGGGTTCCAAAACCTATTGATTAATTTATCCTCCGAAAGATAAATTAGTAGTATTCATTATCGACAAAAATAAGAGTTCAATAATAAATAAAGGTACAGAAATCATGCAATTAGGTCGAACTTTAAATAAAGCCTACCTAAATGACCGATATTCGATTCTATTTGAACGATTTATAGACTAGATCTAGCATGCACTTTATATCGACAAATATCCGGATATGTCTATCATCGTCATAAACAAAAAACTTAGAGAAGTAACATATCTCAATTTCACAATATAAAAATTTAGAAATTATCAACAAAGCCAAATTGTGCTGTTATAGTAAGGTACACCTATTTCCTAGATGTACCTTACATAGAGTCATCTACTAGCTTTTATTCTTTACGATAGTAGCTTCTGTTCGATATTCTTTACCATTCTCCATATAATGATACCAAATAGTAAATGTATGCTTCTCTACATCAAAAGTCCCCCCTCCTTTAAGAATAGGAAGATCTTTCCAAGGTTCTATTGTAACCGTATTATCCGTCGGATTAACAATTAATTTCATCGCTGCTTTATCAGCATTAGTTAACTCTTCCGATTCAACTTTATGAAATAGACGAACTGTATACTGGTCGACCGCAATCATTGTACGCGGTGTATTTAAAGAAGATGTTTCACTTACGATTGGTTCATCATTTTCATATCTGACATTTGTTCCACTGATGATATATGTTCCTGAGTATTCATTGACCATTTTGAGATTCACCATTAAAACTGTATCAGTTGGGGTTGGTTCATAATCACTCACTTCTGCTATTCTCAACGGAATAATATAACGCTTATCACAATTTACCTGATCTGCATAAATATGGATAGGAATACGTACATACTCTTCTCCAGCTTTAATAGTGCCTTCCCATGAAGGAATATTGTATAACTCTTGAGGCATAGCTTCATAAGGGATATCATCTCCTACCACATTTTTCTTATTATAATTATCAATATTAATGTAGTCTGCTTGCTCCAGTCTTATAGTTACATCATGATCTAGAGAAACAGTTCCCCCTATTGCCACAGACACAAATATCTCCCGTTCACTACCATAAGCAACCTCCTTTCCTTGCAGTTTATCATAAGCACCAACCAAATAAACCTGCTTTATATATTGTTCTCCATCTATTGGATTTTCAACATTACATGAAGCTAATACAAGTAGAGAAAAACTGAGACACAAGCATCTTGTATAATTAAATAGTTTCATTTTTCGTTCTTTTATAGTTTAACATTATCATTCTGATCACCATCCTGGATTTTGATCAAGTTTCACATTTTTATCCATTACGGTCTGAATAATCGGATAGAACATCAATTTATTGGATATAGTATAAATTGAGTATTGCCAAGTCATTGCCGTCCGCTTATGGTATGCCTCTCTGTTACTACTTTTTGCATTCACATTCATACCATAAAAAGTACCTACATTCTTAGTCAAGTCTCCCCAACGACGTAAATCAAAAAAGCGCCTACCTTCCAAAGCAAATTCTACTTGACGCTCTCTTTTTATTATCTCACGCATTTTTGCAGGATCATTTAATTCTGCATCTGTTACTCCTGGTAAACCAGCACGGAAACGAATCATGTTGAAATATTTTCTCATTTCATCCTTATCCCTTTTCACCGTAATATTATTATCCTCATCTGTATACACAACCCCTTCTTCCATCTCGTTCATGGCTTCTACATAGTTAAGCAAGATTTCAGCATAACGAATAAGGGGGAAGTATTTACTTCTATAACCTCCTTTTGGACTATCCGAAGTATGAACATATTTACAACAATTATAGCCACTAAAACTCTTATCGTCAGGATGATCTCCCCAAGCAGCCCCAGTGCCATCAATATAGTAAGTCACCTCCAGATTCTTCTTGTTAGGTTCAGTACCAGCATAGGAACTCGCTTCCCAATAGCGGTGATTAAAAGCAATAGTAGCATAAAAACGCATTTCACGATTATCATACATCTTTGCAACCTGAGCAGGCATTTGATAACCTGAAAAACTTTTCCCATTATTTCCAATAGGTTTCCATGCTTCTGCCTCAACAGGATAAGGATATTCTTGACTTGATTCATTAATATCATACCCATCAACCATTTTGTAGGCATCCACTAATTGCTGGCTCACATTCAATCCATTACCTCCTCCCATTACTGCAGGAAAAGCAACATATAAAACATCATTATTAAAACCAGCTGTCCAAATATATTCTGAAACATTCAACGCTAGCTCTTCACCTGTAAACATATCATTATAAGATCTAAAAGGATCAATGTCTCCAGCACCATTAGGAAAATTTCCATTTGGCACATTTTTAGGTAGTTCTGGTGTATCTGCATCTTTTGGCACTGTAAATAGAGCATATTTATCTAAATTGATCACTCTTTTTGCTGCCGCAGCAGCTATTCCCCATTTCTGTAAATCTTTTGTTTGAGAAATATATGGCACACCATCTATATGACGAATAAAATCATAATAATAAGGATTACCATTAAACCACGGACTAGCAGCCTCTAAACGAATACGAGAAATTATAGACAATGCAGCACCTTTTGTAGGAACACGATAAGTAGATACATCTGGACGTTCATCTAACAACATGGCAGCAGCAGATTCCAAATTCTCACAAATATAATCTACACATTCATCATAAGTTCCTCTAGGAAAACTTAAAGATTCAGTCGAACCATTAGTCGGCAACGGATCATCCGGCAAAATGGGTACAGGACCATATTGTCTCAATAAACTATAATATAGATAAGCACGTAAGAAGTGAGCACGTCCGGTAAAATCACGACGATCTACCTCCGAGATATCTTCGCATTCGTGAATTCGTTGAATTACTTGATTGGCACGCCGAATACCTTTATAAAATCTATTATAATAATCATATGAACTACTAAAACGATCGATTTTACCCTGAGCATAATCAACAGGAGTCATTTTAAAAGAACAAAAAGCTTCATCAGTAGTTAACGCAAAAGGATCTTCACCTTTCCACCACAAGATTTCTTCACGCGGTAAATACATAGAAGCACCATTTATATATTGCTCGAGCAAAGATTTACGTTTAAATATAGAATCAAGACTAGTCATATCATAAATATAGCGATCTACATCCAGATAAGAGTCACAAGAACACACACTAAAAGCCATGACAGCAGTAATGCCTGCAATAACTATACTTCTTATATTTTTCATATTTTTTGTCCTCATTAAAAATTAAAATTCAACTGCAATGTATAAGTACGCTGAATAGGATATTTAGTTCCATTACCACTAGCCTGTCCCGGGTCCCATAACTTAATATCATCCCATGTACATATATTATTAACAATAAAACTTATGTCAATACCACTTACTCCTATAACGTTACTCAACCACGGATGTGCATAAGAATAACGTGCCGTAAGATTCTTAAAACGCAAGTAACGATTATCTGCTAACCAAAAAGTAGATGCACGATTATTATTCTTATTCTCTCCATATGTTAAACGAGGAAAACGAGCATTTGGATTCTCTGTTGAAGGATTTCCAGAAATTTCACGTGAAGTCCAGCGATTAGATGGCTCTGTTACAATATTCAACAAATTACCTCGGCTTTCCCATGCAAAAGGATAAAAACCAGTACCACCATAAAAATAATTGCTGTGCCCAGCCCCTTCGAAAAGAGCACTTAATGAAAATTTCTTCCATCTAATTTCTGCAGCAAATCCATATTGCAATTCAGGAGTTGCAGAATACGAAAGTGGCACTTCATCATCAGAATTAATAACTCCATCATTATTCACATCTTTATATTTGATATCACCCGGTAGAACTACACTCTCAAAAGTCTGCTTGGGACTACTTTCAATATCAGCTTCATCTTTAAATAAACCTAAGGCAATCAAACCTCTTTGTACACCATTAGGAATGCCAATTCGCGATTGATAAGGATAACGAATACCTGATTCTTCCCAATTAGTAACTTTATTTCGCGAGTAAGTAAAATTGGCACGTAAAGTCATTCTCCAATCTTTATTAAATGCATGATCAAAAGAAATGTTACCATCAAAGCCATGACTTCTCATACTTCCCATATTGGCCCATGGAAAATTGACTAATCCTACTTCAGTTGGAATAGTAGCACGTTGTTGGAATATTCCAGTACGTTTATCATTGAAATAGTCAACAGTAAACTGTACTTTCTCATGAAATAAATGAGCATCTATACCAATATCAAATTTATGGGCGGTCTCCCAAGTCAAGCCGTCAGTACCAATTTGGTCTTCTCCTAAAACCCCGCCACTAGCCCAGGAAGTTCCTGACATTCCTGAATAAATAGTTGTTAAATATGGAAAACGTTTACCTCCAATACGATCATTGCCTACCAAACCATAAGAAGCACGTATTTTAAGGAAATTCAAAAACGGGATTTTTTCTCTTAGGAAGTCATATTGAGTAGGAACCCAACCACCAGAGACCGCTGGAAACCAGCCGAAACGTTCACCTGTCGGAAACTGTTCAGAACCCGTATAGCCAATATTGAATTCTGCAAAATAAGTATCCTTAAAACCATAAGTTACACGACCAGATAAAGACTCATAACGTGTAGGAATCGCTGCCAAATTATCATTAGCATCTGAATTTGAATTACTTTGCAAATAAAAAAGAACCAATCCACCAATTCTATGCTCACCAAAAGTACGGTTGTAGTTTCCTGTTAATTCCCAATAATAGGAGCGTGCGCTATAAACATCCTTACCAAAAGACAAATCTTTCTTCTCACGAGTCCTTTTCAAATTCAAACTTCCATCAGCATTTCTACCATCAGCATAATAAAGATCTGGCATCTTTGTACGAGTAATATTATGCTGCGATTCACCATTGTAAGAAAACACACCTTTAATATCTAAGCCTTTTGTTATAAAAGATAAATCTTGTTTCAGAGTTACCAATAATCCCGTATTTAAACGTCTATTTTCTTTAAATCCCGTATAATTTAATTGAACATAAGGAGAAAGTTCATCAGCATTAGCTCCATAAGTAGCCAATGAACCATCAGAGTATTTGACCGGAGTTGTAAGTGGAGTCAAGTTTGCCTGTGCTTGCCACAAAGCATCATTATTATCACCAAACCCCGGAGCATTTTGATTTACAATCACTTGATTTAGTTTAAGCCCCAAATTGGTTGTTTTTGTCAAGTTTACATCCATGTTCGCCAAAAATGAATACTTATGATAGCTAACGTTCGTATCATATTTATTTGCTGATTTATCCTGCTTAAAAACTGCATCTTTATTCTGTATACTCAATGACATATAGTAACGAGCTGCAGTACCACCACCAGCAACACTTAAAAAATGTTGATTCTGCCATACATGATCTTTCAAAATCACATCCCTCCAGTTCACATTAGGATACAAGTCCTGATCCATGCCTGTACGAATCAATTCCATTGCGACATCAGAATAGATAGGATCTTTACCACGAGAAAGACGAGCTTCATTTGCTAATTGAGCGTACGAATAAGCATCTGCATATTCTGGCATACGTGCAGACTCACTCATTATCAAATTTGTTTTAAAATTAATTCTCAGCTTTCCCGCCTTACCACTTTTTGTTGTTATTACCACCACTCCATTCGCACCACGTACACCATACACAGCAGTTGCGGAGGCATCTTTCAATACAGAAAAACTTTCTATATCTGAAGGGTCAAGATCATTTATATTTCCTTCTACACCATCCACCAATACCAAAGCAGAGGCATTGGCTCCAAAAGTACTAATACCACGAATCCAGAATTCTGAAAAGTCATCTCCAGGCTCACCACTACGAGTCACAGCAATAATACCTGGGACATTTCCACCTAACATATTAGAGATAGAAGTACCTGGTTGGTCCAGAATTTCCGGTTTCACCACTGTAATTGCCCCCGTCACAGAAACCTTTCTTTGGTTAGCCTGTCCAACAACTACAACTTCATCCAGGTCACTAACATCGGCTTTCATTACAATTTTGATTTGCTCTTTGTTGCCTGTTACAACATACTTCTCATTTTTAAAACCTACATAAGTAAAAAGCAATGTTGTTTTATTAAGAAGATTCGGTAAACGGAACTTACCGTCCAAATCAGTGACTGTTCCTTGGGAAGTATTTGCTTGATTAACCACACTTACCCCTATTAAAGGTTCACCGTTTTCGTCCATCACTGTTCCAGCGACCATAAATCCATTTTGTCCCCACGACATCGAAATACATGAAAACAAAAGCGAAATAACAATTAATAATTGTTTCATATATATTTTAATTTAAGATTATTCTACTGCAAATTTTCTCACTACACATCCCCAACGCTCACCGATAAAGAAATTTTCTTCATCATCCATACAAACAACATAAGGATAATTAAAAGTAGATTCTAAAGGTAATCCATCAACGCCGCCACTTTTCTGATATTGTCCAGCAACAGTAGTAAGCATTCCATCAATACGAGAAATTTTTCGTAAAGTATAACCCTGCGAATCACAAAAATATAAGTTACCACTTTTATCAAAAGTAATACCTGCCGGGTTTCTCAATGTAGCTTCCAGGCGAGGTCCATCTTTCCCGCCAATCGAATTAAATCCGGCATAATCCTCCACAGTTTGCCCATCATGAGAAACTTTATAAATCCCTTGCGCATTTTGTAGAGAAAGATAAAAGCAGTTTTCAACAGGATTAAATGCCAAGTAAGAAGTCTCTTTATCAACCTTTCCACAATTTGAATTCAAAATTTCAACATTCTGCGGATTAGCAATTTCGACTCTTCCAAATTTACCATTATGGTCGCGGAAATAAAGATATTTTTCATCATTATCTAACGCACAAGAATGAATTTGCCCTGTGACGTTTGCTATTCCAGAAGTCAAACGTTTAGAAGTCCATGAGTTTTCCCTCGCAAAATAATAAATAGCATGAGGGCTAACTGTTTGAATAACATAAACTCTAGTACGATCTTTTGTGACAGCAGGTTGACCTAGTTTAAAACCTGAGAACAGGGTTGAAACCTTGTTGTCATCAATAGAAACCATACGAACACGTCCATCATCTCCTTCACAAACTATCAAGTTATTTCCTACCACTGAAGCAATACCAGAAATCTTCCCAAAACGTGAATCAATCAATGTCCCATCTGTATAGCCTCCAACTCCCGATTTGCCAGCAACTGTAGATACCTGCTCCACTTTCACATAACGAAAAGTTTGTGGAGATTTACTTTCCTTTCCGTCTACAGTAACAACTACCTCATTAAAGCCATCCTCTTGTTTAGGCATAATCCCATATAAAGTCTCTCCGTTTGTACTGACGAGTACAGCTTCACGATCACCATTAAAAATTACCTTAATTTTTGATAAGTCATTGCCAAAATTGCTTCCTTTTATAACAAAAGGAGTTTTATATCCACCAGAATCAGGTAATATTGCAGTTATTTCCACAGGTTTACTCGAATCATAGGCTGTACTGACATAAGTCGGAGTAACATAAGCATAGTCCTCCTTACAAGAAAAAAGAAGACCGACTAAAAATAAAACACTAAATGTGGATAAGACCGTCTTAAGTACATACCCCACATTCATACTGGATTTCTTTCTTTTCATGCTATTTTTTTTAAAAGGTTAATAAAGTTATTTTCTATTCTACCGAAAAAATGATTGAAAATAGTATTGAGATATTTCTCCGTTATCACAATGCAAATATAGGTGCGAACATCTGCACTTTACTCTAAAGATAGCTCTACAAGGTCGAATTTGAGATATTCGACATATTTGAATTATAATTCGACATAGAAGGTTTATTTATATTCTCCCCTGTTATATTACAGCAAAAACATAGTTCACTAATATATCTACATATCTAATTATAGCATAATTAACTTAGAATCAAGTCTACTCTAATATCTTCAAGTCCATATTTTAGTTCGTATGATTATACTCCTTCGAAAGAAGCACTATAATCAATCTTTCATAGAAGTATAGTCTCCGAAAGAAAGACCACAGCCCTACGAAACAATTTGTGTACCTGAAGATAATATCCTTTATTATTAACACACTACCTCATTCTGATACAGAGAGAGGTTTACAATAAACTTAAAAAAGATAATTCAAAAGGCAATTTTACTTAGTCTTTTTCTTTCTCGATAATAAATCGTTCAATATATTCAGACGGTAACATACCAAACTCCTTTTTAAAACAAGAACTAAAATACTTAGGATCATTAAAACCTACTGCATAAGCTAATTCGGAAACACGAATATTGATCCCTTTTTCTTCCATAATCCTACAGGCTGCTTTCAAACGAACATTACGTATAAAAGAAGAAGTATTCAAACCTGCTAAAGACTTCAACTTTTTATATAAAGTAGATTTACTAGTTAACATTTCATCCGCAAATTGCGCTTGATCAAAGTTGGGATCTTCTAAGTGGTTATTTACACAATTAATAGCACGTTGAATAAAATCCTCATCCAAACTGGTATAATTTAAATCTTTCACTTCAAATACAATTTGATTTTTAAAATCATGTGCCATTCGTGCTTTATACTTTAACAAATTGCGAATACGTGCATGAAGAACTGTCAAATTAAAAGGTTTACTAATAAATGCATCCGCACCAATTTCATAAGCTTCCGCTCTATCCTCTTCCTTATTCTTAGCAGTCAATAAAATGACCGGTATATGACTAATCTCCAAATGCCCTTTCACATATTTACAAAATTCTATCCCATCCATTTCAGGCATCATTATATCAGATACAATTAAATCAACATCTTCATTTTCTAATACTATAATACCTTCCTTCCCATTTTCCGCAGTGAAAACATTATATTCGCGGCCCAATAGTTTTGTCATCAGGTTTAGTAATTCCTCATTATCTTCCACTAACAATATGGAATTGGCTTTTGTCGCCAATTCTTGGACTTCAGCAATAACATCTTCCGGTGTATCCTCGTAATCAATAGCTGTTTGCCTCAAAGAAATAACTTCGTCATCAATTTGCTCTTCATCATAATAAGAACGCTCAATAGGGATTCGTACAATAAACTCGGTACCATGATCTACCTCACTTTCTACTGAGATTGTTCCCCCATGCAATGTAACCAAATCTTTTGTTAATGAAAGTCCGATGCCCGTACCAATAGTATTAAATTTACGATAATCCCCCTCATAGAATCGTTTGAAAAGAGTTGCTTGTTTCTCTCTTGAGATACCCTTTCCATTATCTTTAACCCTCAATAACACAAACTCTCTATCTTCTTCATCATAAGATAAAGTTACTTGGATAAATCCATCTTCTTTATTATATTTAGCGGCATTTGACAATAAATTATACATGATTTTATCTAACTTATCTATATCAAAGTAACCAACAATAGATTCAGGGTCACAAAGAAGTGAAAAATGTATCTTACGTTTTTTCACTAAAGGCTTAAAGCTTTCAGTCCCTGTTCTTACAAAAGCAGCAAGATCTCCTGGAGAGACTCGTAACTTCAAATTACCAGTTTCCGCTTTACGAAATTCAAGAATTTGTTGTAACAATCGAATTAGTCGCTGAATATTACTATTCATTACAGTATATAAGTCATTATGACTAGGTGCCTGTGTTTTCAACTCATCAACTGTTGCCGAAATAATTGTTAATGGAGTTAATAATTCATGGGTAATATTAGTAAAGAACTGCAACTTAGCGTGATTTAATTCTTCCGCCTTTGCCTTCTCCATTTCACGAAGCCGTAAGGCATTCTGAAGCAATATACGTTTTTTAATTGTACGGTAAATTAAGACACCAATAACCAATACCAATACCATATATAATAGATAAGCCCACCAAGTTGCCCAAAACGGAGGAAGGACTACCACTGTGAATTCACGTACATAACCACTCCATTCTCCGTTTTCATTCGTTGCTTTCAGTTGAAACGTATACGTTCCACTTGGCAGATTGTTATAATAGGCAAAACGACGATCTGCATCCGTATACTGCCAATCCCGGTCAAAGTTCTGGAGACGATAAGCATACCTGTTCAGTTCAGGATTCTTGTAAGTAAGAGCAGCAAATTCAATGCTAAAATTATTGTATTTATAGGGAAGTTCAATCTTACTTGTATAGGTAGGCATTACCGGAGAAATCTTCTGCTGTAGCTCAACCGGCAAGTTTTTAAAAGAGTGGTTGAATATTTTAATATCTGTTATCAGGAAATTAGTTTCCTGAGATGGGATTTCCATTTTATCGGGAAAAAAACTATTGTAGCCTTTATGGCCTCCAAAGAAGAGTTCTCCATCACGGCTACAAGACGAATTGACAATAAAGTTATCTTGTAGTCCATCAGCAGAAGTATATATACGAGTCGAAAAATCATTTCCAACAGCAGCCACATAAAGTTTCACCAGTCCGGAAACTGTTCCCAGCCATAAATTTCCACTTTTATCTTCTTCTATACTAACGATAACATCTCCCGGAATGCTATATGTCCGTGTCTTTTCTTCAAACTGTCCCGTGCTACGATTATAAAGGTATAATCCTCCTCCCTCTGTCCCCGCCCATAATCGTCCAAAACGGTCAATATGCATGCAGAGAACTGTATTCGTGATTAATTTACGGTTATGAAAACTATAATTCTCATACTTCAGCGTTGAAGGTTGCCGAACATCTCCCGTTATATGAATCACACCAAAATTGGATGTAGCCAACCAAACACTGTTATCCATATCCTGCACGATATCTCTTACATATATCCATCCAGCAGACAAGCTATCATTAAAATTCATTGTTTCGAAGCGATAGTCAGTACCATCAGATAAACGGACTCCTATTCCTCCACGCGTACCAATCCAGCAATTCCCTTCATAATCTTCATATAAAGCCGATACACAATCTGAAGTGAGAAAAGCACTATTCTTCGTTGTTAAGTGCTTCACCTTCTCGCCTTTCCGATAGACGTAAATTCCTCCGTTATACATACCAAACCAGATATCACCACTTTTTTTACGCTGAACAACCGCAAAAAGAGAAGGCAAATCTTTTACACCTGAAAATTCCGGTATATGTGAATACATCTTTAGTTCGCCCGTCACATACTCTCTACGCGCTAATCCGTAAGTTCCAACTCCAATCCATAAATTTTGATCTGAATCGGCAAATAACGTACGAACAGAAGTTACCGGAATATCTTCATCACCGAAATTAAGTGTATGCAAAGCAAATGCAGGTTGCCGTGTATCAGCCATCAAAACTCCACCGCCAATGGCTCCTATCCACATATTCTTCTGACTATCACGCATAATTGAATTTACTTCGTCAGAAGGAATACGATAATCAGATTTCCCTGATTTATAATTAATAAAGGAACTCGACTCATCAAGTCTTAAAATACTTAATCCACTGCGTGTACCAACCCATAAAGTATGAGTATTTATATCTTCAGCTATATCATATACTATATTATCGGATAAACTTGAATCATCGCCATTTTCATGCAGGAAACTTTGGTAAGACACATTCTCCATATCTTTAGGATTCCGTAGTTTAAAAAGTCCATAGCCCCAGCTTCCTACCCAAATATCTTTATTACTATCTTCATAAATAACATGAGAAGAATATTGCTCATTAATTTTGGGATATACTACTACTTTATCTGTAGATGGAGAATAACGAAATAACCCTTGTGCCCAAGTTCCAATCCAAAGATCGCCATCTGAATCTTCTAATAAAGATTTGATTGTAACATATCGTAGCCTGCCATCTCCAAATTCATCTCCACAGACAACAAAAGTGTCTTTCTCCGGAACATAGCGGCATAAGCCATTATCAGTACCTACCCAAAGAGTATTATCACGAGTCACACATAGTGCAGACACTACATTATTAGATATGGATGGCGCTTTGTACTTTTTGATCTCTCCTGTTCTCTTATCCATCACATTCAATCCTTCCGATGTACCAATCCAAAGATTATTATTATTATCATCAACCAGGCAAGTGATGCTATTAGTGGTCAATAAATCCGGAGAATAAAGATTGGATTTATAAAGCGTCGTTTCATATCCATTATATTGGCATAATCCATTACGAGTAGCGAACCAAATAAATCCATCTCTATCTTGATATACTTTTTGAACTTCATTGGTTGGCAGTGAATGTGGAGCGGAAAGTTGCTTAAATTTCAAGTTATAGATAACTTCTTCAGTTGCCGACAGCAAAGTGAAGTTAAAGAGCATGAATGAAATGAAGAAGCCTAACTTATATAAGAAAGTAGTAATTCTTGTGTTTTTCATATAACCAGATTTTGTTCGTTCAAACGCAAATATAATAATCTTAATTTATATATACGACCAAAATTATGAATAAAAAGATTAATAAACAACGACTAAATAATAGTATAGACAGATATACTGATAAGTAGAACATTTTGAAGGAAAATTCGCCTTAGTAAGCAACCACTAATAGCAATTATTCCTACAAAAAAAGACAGTGAAAGCATGCCTCCACTGTCTCTTCTTTCATTTTTATAATATCACTGAAATAGAATTGTTTTTGTTTCTTTTGCAGATAATTGAATTATTACCTGTTTCTTATCCTCCGAGATACGAATAGATTTGACAGGACTCAATTCCTTCTTGGAAAAGGTATTCTTACCATCATTCTTTTTCCATAATTGAAGCATTACATAGATTTTACTGTCAGTTAGTTTATCAGAAGTCATAATCAAGCCACACTGATTACTTACCGGATGTAATCCCTCCGGATACATTGTATATACTTTATTCCAACCAGCCAATGGTATCATTGCAAGCTCATATTCTCCATTAGACAAAACTGGCACTTCCTGTCTATCTACTTTCCGGGATGTTTCTTGGATATTTGTATTCAGACGGGGAAGAGAATAATGTCCTAAACATATCTCTGTCGGCTCAGATACTGAAACCTTATCCACTCTCAGTATTCCGTTTGGCAGCGGAATATCAGCCAGTTGGTACTTTACAGTACTATCTGTTTCGAGCACAGCATCACGACGGTAAATACCATCTTTAAAACTCTGGAATGTATAAAGCCGTAATACCTCCCATTCACCTTTCTTATTCTTTGTTCCGTAATTCATGGATATTTCCCCGTTATTTCCGTCCGCCATCCACGGAAATTCCGTGTTGTAAGCCAACTTATTGTAGTTTTCTGTACTACGGAACTTTTGCCAGTCCTTTGCAACCGTTTCATGACACCATGAGCGCATCTCGGAAGCACCACTATTCGGATAATTCGTTATTAGCAAATTGGTTCCCGGTTGAAACTGATTATACACATTTCCTTTTTTCAGCTCTTTTTCCCAAGGGCCAGTATTTTCTTTAGCAGTCCAAAACTCAGCATCTTCCGGCAGCAACAAACTTAGGAAAGCTTTACCACACCAGTATACGCTACCACGACAGCTATAGATCTGTACGGCAGGAGCAAAAGGCTCGTAAAAGCCCATTGTCGGAACACCATCTTCTAGAAATTCCGGTCTTTCCAGAAATTGTAATAAAGTAGAAGATGCTATTCTTCTTATCCACCCATAATTTACTTCACCGCTCTGATCATATTCAAGCAAAGCAAGTGGGGCAACTGACGCAAAACGATAGCAGATACTTCGTCCCCACATATTCATCTTACCATCCCGACTGAACATATACGGATAGTTAGCTACCATATCATGTTGATTTGCCAAGAATTGCTGTGCCAACTGAGGATACTGCTTCTTCCCAAACATCTCCGCCCAGATAGGGCCATAGGTCTGGTATGCCCATGCACTGTAATAGTCATAAGCCGGAGCATCGTTGTACCAGCCTTCTCCACGATAACGTGCCAGGAGTTTCTTTAAGTTTGATTCTAAATAATCATCATTCACGACATAGCCCTGATCTTTCATAAAACTTAAGATAAACACATTGAAGAACATCCAGTTGGAACCGATAGTCGGTCCCTCTCCATAACTCAGCATGGTCGCAGCAAGCGAATCCTTTTGTGATTTCGTCAACGGGTCCCACAAAATAGCCTGGGCTGCTTTCATTGAAATAGCCAAAGAGCCTAACTCAAGTAAAGTCTGACTGGGACCTCCCTTACGATGAGGAATATAACTCTTACTTTTCGGATTAGAGAGATTCACCAATTGATGCCGATAATAGTCTGCCACCTTTATTCCGTTCATCACTAAATCCGGGTTATCTTTCAAAAGAGGAGCAGCCACAAACAAGGTTCGTGCCAGTCCCTCCAGCTTGGCAACCGGAACTTGTCCGTCATTATTGGGATATGTTTTGTCCAGTTGCTTCGGAAAGTACATCTGATCGTCCAATGTATGAATATAATTGAATGCACCTTGCAGCAAATATTCGCCCGCCTGTATCCAATGTTGGCGTGTCATTCCTGTATAAGGACTTCTTTGATAATCCGGTTGCTGTACGGTAAACACATTTTCTTGTGCAGCAACTGATCCCCCCAACAAAGAGAGAACAAACAATGCAAGGATTCCTGCCACACTATTTTTTAAAGCTCTCCTTCTCATTTTATTTCTATTTTTTGATCCAACAGTCCGTTAATATATACACATAATACACCTTTATTATACTCCCACTTTAGCTTGAAGCTTTCATACTTTTGTGGAGTGTACCACTTACCACCTGTACTGCGCGAAGTTGTTTTCCAGCAATCAGATGTTCCGAGTATATTGGAACTGGTATACACCTTTCCTTTATATCTCACTTCCGGCTTCATCGTTTTCCCATCCAGATAATACTCAAGACCACCCAGTTGCAAAAGTGTGCCTTGATAATGAGCGGCATCAAGAGTGACCGTTTGTTCCAGTATAAAAGCCTTCTTCGGGTTGAACTTGAAATTCTTCTCCGTTACAAGATTCTTTTTCTTCTTTGCATCCGGAAAGCCTTTAAAATCACAAGCAATTCCCGTGCAGTAACCTTGCGGATAACGTGAGCTGACAATCCAATCATAATAATTGCCGAACATCCACGTAAGTCTCAAAGGTGAATCTTCCGAACCAGGTATTATATAAGGACGGACATTATTATACTGCGAGTCTTTCGTGACTGCTTCTGTAGAAGCAATCTCCCCGTCTTCATTCAACACAAATTTTATAATCTCGTAGACTTTCCCCTGTTTTCCTTCCACAGGCAGCGAACAATACACATGATTAGTATTCGACGGATCTATAGCCATACCGGCACTATAACATTTTTCCAGATTAGGGGTCTGATGAAAATGACCGCCGGCATTGGCTAGAAATGTCATCTTCCATTCGTGCCCGTTCCACTTCGCATAGTAGTAATCATGGGAGTTCTTATCACTGCTGATACGTACCATGGCAATAACCGGATGATTATTCTCATCCGAAGCAACCTGCCACACCCAATCACGCGCCGACGAATGATCGACCAAAGTAGATGGATACCGGCGTACATAGTCAGTCGTCTTGTTCACTTTAAAGGTACCGTCGGCAATAGCCGAAAGAATATTTCCCCTGACATCCTTCAGCTGCAAAGAGCGGATGTCGATATAATTAAAATACAGAAAATTAGGTTCCTCATTGTCCGGATGTCCGGTCGTATAAGCAAAATAAATCTTATCCTTTCCATTCGACATATACTTGGCATAAGGACGGGCACCTGTAGACTTCACTATCTGATAAGGCCCCCAGTCTACCTTTACCTGATCATCCTGATCGGGCAACGACAAGCGGGCAACAGTAGGATGCCAGCCAATCCCCCGCCAACACAGATAGATATGCTCCGGATCATCCGACAAGATAAACGGAGACGGATAAGTGGTATTATCCTTCGTTTTAATCACCTTTTCATCTCCCAGTGTCGTTATGTCTCCGGGAGTGCGGGAGATACGATAATAGAAACAAGGCTCATCCGTATGGCGCGAATAAAAGATCATGATCCGTTCGTCCGGCAATACCAGAAACGTCGGATTATTATGGTCATCCGGCTGAAAATAAGAGCGGATCAACACCTCATCCTGCCGCTTCTTTTTAAAGTCATACTGCATAGCTTTAATATTGCCATGTACATCAATATAACCGATATATGTCCTGTTTATCGTACCTTTTTTATTTTCATAATGCAAAGCCCGCGGATCGGCAAACCAGCACCAGGCTCCTTCGGCAGTTACTTCATGCCCTTGTGCCGGCCATAAATGACAGAATAAGTATAAAATCAGAAAAGGTAAAATCAGTTTCGCTCTCATAGTAATAATATATTTTTAGATCAGTGCAAAAATAGTGCTTTATAATCAAAAGGATATCCGAATACCGTTCATTAAAGTCTAAATTTAGTTCACAACTTCTATTATGAATGATAATTATCCCCCTTTGACAGATATGTGACCCTTCTTTTATTCAGATAAGACCTATCTTTGTAGCATACGAACTAATAATTATATCTACCTATCATGAAACATTCATTCATCAGAATTATTCTATTTAGTTTGTTCCTTATCGGAACGATGCAAGGTGCAGCACAGAATAAAAAATCAGGCAATCCTATTCTGCCCGGATTCCATGCCGACCCCGAAGTATTGTATTCCCATCTGACAAAACGTTATTATATTTATCCTACCAGCGATGGTTTTCCGGGATGGGGCGGAAGTTATTTTAAGGTCTTTTCATCGAAGAATTTAAAGACGTGGAAAGAAGAAACAGTTATTCTTGAGATGGGCAAAAATGTCTCCTGGGCAAATGGAAATGCCTGGGCTCCTTGTATCGAAGAAAAGAAAATAGACGGAAAATATAAATACTTCTTCTATTACAGTGCCAATCCAACGACCAACAAAGGCAAACAGATAGGGGTCGCCGTAGCAGATTCCCCTACCGGACCTTTCACCGATCTGGGTAAACCAATTATCACCTCCTCCCCCACAGGAAGAGGACAGCAGATTGATGTGGATGTATTCACCGACCCTGTATCGGGCAAAAGCTACCTTTATTGGGGCAACGGTTATATGGCAGGAGCCGAACTCAACGACGATATGCTGTCCATCAAAGAAGAGACCATCAAAGTTTTAACGCCCAAAGGGGGAACCCTGCAAACTTATGCCTACCGTGAAGCACCTTACGTGATTTACAGAAAAGGAGTTTACTATTTCTTCTGGTCTGTTGACGATACCGGTTCACCGAACTATCATGTGGCTTACGGCACTGCCCGGTCACCACTCGCCCCGATTGAGGTAGCCAAAGAACCGATCATACTCATCCAGAATCCGGAAAAAGAGATCTACGGCCCTGCCCACAATTCTATCCTGCAAATACCCGGAAAAGATAAATGGTATATCGTATACCACCGTATCAACAAGAATCACTTGAAAGACGGACCGGGCTGGCACCGTGAAGTATGCATCGACCGGATGGAATTCAATCCGGACGGAACAATCAAACCGGTCGTTCCCACCCCATAACAAAGAAACGAGCTATTCATTCTAAAATAATACCAAGATGAAAAACATTCTGACTGCAACATTCCTGACTTGCCTCTGCATCACAGGAAATGCACAAATTAATCATGGGTATCCTATTGACCCTGTACCTTTTACCTCCGTCAAAGTGACGGACAGTTTCTGGGGACAGCGCCTTCAGGCGAGCCGTGAAGTAACTATTCCTCTGGCATTCAGCAAATGCGAAGAGACAGGGCGTTACGAAAACTTTATAAAAGCGGCCCATCCCAGCGATACATATAAAGTAGAAGGATTCTCTTTCGACGATACCGACGTATACAAAACAATAGAAGGAGCCAGTTACTCCCTGCAGACCTATCCGGACAAGAAGCTGCAAAAATACATCGACAGTATACTCGTCATTGTTGCCGGAGCCCAAGAACCGGACGGCTATCTCTATACCGCCCGTACCATGAACCCGAAGCATCCGCACAACTGGGCAGGAAAAGAACGCTGGGTAGCCGTAGAGAACCTGAGCCATGAATTCTACAATCTGGGGCACATGGTCGAAGGAGCCGTAGCGCATTATCAGGCTACCGGAAAGCGAAACTTCCTTGATATTGCCATTAAATATGCCGATTGTGTCTGCCGCGAAATCGGCAACGGGCCCGAACAAAAGAAATATGTACCGGGACATCAGATAGCCGAGATGGCTCTAGTCAAGCTCTACATGGTGACAGGAGATAAAAAGTATCTCGATCAGGCAAAGTTCTTCCTGGATACCCGTGGATACACAAGCCGGAAAGACGCTTACAGTCAGGCACACAAACCCGTAGTAGAGCAGGATGAAGCCGTAGGACATGCCGTGCGTGCCGTTTATATGTATTCCGGCATGGCAGATGTGGCAGCCATCACCGGCGATAGCAGCTATATTAAAGCGATTGACAAAATCTGGGACAACATCGTCTCTAAAAAGATTTATATAACCGGAGGTATCGGTGCACGTCACGCAGGCGAAGCATTCGGTAACAACTACGAACTCCCCAACCTGTCCGCTTATTGCGAAACTTGTGCGGCTATCGGCAATGTGTATATGAACTACCGTCTCTTCCTGCTTCATGGAGATGCCAAGTATTTCGATGTGCTGGAACGCACTTTGTACAATGGTCTGATATCGGGTGTATCACTGGACGGAGGTTCTTTTTTCTACCCCAATCCACTGTCTTCCAGCGGAAAATACAGTCGCAAACCTTGGTTCGGTTGTGCCTGCTGCCCTTCCAATGTCAGCCGTTTCATCCCGTCGTTACCGGGATATGTGTATGCCGTGAAGGACGATCAGGTATACGTGAACCTCTTCCTCTCTAACAAGGCCGAGCTGAAAGTGGATAAGAAAAAGATTATTCTGGAACAGGAAACCGATTACCCATGGAAGGGAGACATCCGTCTGAAAATAGCACAAGGCAATCAGAACTTTACGATGAAGCTCCGTATTCCCGGTTGGGTACGTGGAAATGTACTGCCCGGTGACCTGTACGCTTACGCTGACAATCAAAAACCGGTTTACCGGGTATCCGTCAACGGACAGACAGTAAAAAGCGACGTGAACAACGGCTATCTCAGTATCGCCCGCAAATGGAAAAAAGGAGATGTAGTAGAAGTACATTTCGATATGCTTCCCCGAATAGTAAAAGCAAATCCGAAGGTAGAAGCCGACCGCGGTCGCGTTGCCGTTGAACGCGGGCCCATCGTGTATTGTGCAGAATGGCCGGACAACAGATTCAATATACACAGCGTACTTCTCAACCAACATCCGCAATTCAAAGTAACAGAAAAACCTGAGTTACTTTACGGTATCAATCAACTAACAACCGATGCACAGGCATTAAGCTATGACATGGCAGGAAAGTTGGTAGCTAAAGACGTAGAACTCACTCTAATTCCATATTATGCCTGGGCGCACCGTGGTGAAGGTGATATGGAAGTATGGCTACCCATCGATGTAAGTGCCACTTCAACACAGCTACAGGAAGCAGGAGTATGGGAGGATAACGGATTCTTTAAGAATTAATACGAACGTTGTGAAATGAAGAATGATGAATGAAGAATTACTTTGCAGCATGATAGCGCAGCCAATTCTTCATTCTTCATTCATCATTCTTCATTTCCACGCAGTTTTCAAGCCTACGTCGCCTGACAAGCAAAATCTTATATCAACAGAGGAAAAAATCAATCAGCCAATATCCTCACATTCGGCGAAGGAACCCGGAACCAATATTCCGTCCATCTTCTTTCCTGTCCCGGAACCGTAAAAGATAATTTGATTAGATTATCATGCAGTCGTTCCACACTGATTTCATTCTTTGTTCCTTGTGTAAAAGTAGGATCAAGCGATCTGTCCACCATTTCCACATAAGTGTTATCCGACGGCAGACTGTACTCACCTTGACAATAAATAACTGCATTTGACTTGCCATCCATACCGGCTGTCATTATATTCATGAATGTTTGGTCAGCCGACACAATCTTTAATACAGGAAATAACAGTATTTTATATCCATGTTCGCCCGGCTGTACGGAGCAACTTTGCCATACTCCTTGCAAAGACCTGTTTTCCACTTCCTGTCCCAACGGCACCACAAGTTCGGGGAAATTAGGCCTCGGTGTATCCTTTCTAGACAGATTAAACATGATCGGAGCAGTGAAACGTACTTTCACCGCCTCACCTCTATCCATTCCCGGTTTCCATTTAGGCATTGATTTCACTACACGTAACGCTTCTTCGTCCAACAAGGGGTCGACTCCTCTTATAACTTTGGCCTGATCCAATGTTCCGTCTTCCATAATGACGAACTGCACAATCACACGACCGGAAATCCCCTTCTTTTGTGCTTCCACAGGGTACTTGATGTTTGTAGACAGAAACTTCATCATAGCTTGTATCCCTCCCGGAAATTCCGGCAGTTGATCGGGCATCAGATAAACTCCATCACTATCCACCTTCTCCACAGGCTTCTGCTGGGCAAACGAAGGCAGGCATACCAATAATACGAGAAACAGACCGAATAATTTTGTGTTCATAACTATCATATTTAAAGGTTAAACAATTACCGCAAGATAGTGTATTTTTATTGAAACACAGCAAGATTCGTCTGTTTCTTTTCACATAATGAAAAAAATATCAACGCGCTACCAGTACAGCACCTCCTTGCGACCGAATCTCCAGCTGCACTTTACCATTCTCCTTCACCTTCAGCGATGTAAGTTGCGGCTCCTCCTTCTTGTCATCCTTATAAAGAGCCACCGTCTTTCCGGCAAACATATCCAGATCCAATTTCAGTTTCAACGGTTCCTTTCCGGCATTCACAGCCGCCAGATACCAGATATCTCCATGCCGACGTGCCAACACGACATATTTACCCGGATAACCATCGACGAACCGTGTTTCATCCCACGTTGCGGGTACTTGCTTCATAAAGTCCATACAGACAGCCGGAACATCGTTCAGATTGTTCGGAGCCAATGCAAAGTTCTGAACCGGATTCTGGAACAGAACGGTAGTCGCCAACTGGAACACATCCGTAGTCCAGCGCGTCGTACCGCCGTCATTATTACGGTTCAGACGCTTGTTCAGGAAACAACCGCCAAACTCCATCGATCCCACCGTATTGCGGATAAACGGATGAAGGCATGTATTGAATGCTTCCTCATCGCAGAAATGCTGGTTGAACACCATATTCTCCGATGCCAGCACCGCTTCACTACCTACATAGTTCGGATACATACGTTCCCATCCGCGAGGCAATGTACAGCCATGGAAGATAACCATCAATCCATGATCGTCCGCATCACTCAGGATATCTTCATACAACCGCATCGTCTCCTGCTTGTCACCTCCGAAGAAATCGACCTTGATTCCCTTCACACCCAGACTTTGCAGCCATCTCATTTCACGTTTACGGATGATCGCATTGTCCATCCGGTTTACCGGCCCCTGTTCAATGTCATTCCAATAACCGGAAGAACTATACCATAAGAATAATTCCACTCCCTTACTACGTGCATACTCAACCAGTGACTTCATACGCTGATGTCCGATTCTCGTATCCCACCAGTTGTCTATCAACACGTACTCATATCCCATCACCGAAGCCAAATCAATATAACGCACCTGATCATCATAGTTAATACTTCCGTCCTGCCAAAGAATCCAGCTCCATGTACCGCGACCGAAACGATACTCATGTTTCGTTTCATAAAGCGGACTTACCACGTCCCACGGAACAGTCGTTTCTACAATCGGTTTCAGATTATCTCCCACCGTGATCGTACGCCACGGAGTAGCACCGGGCAATGCAAAAGCAGGAGCGACCGTCCCGTTGCCATTATTTTCTTCCGCCATCGGAAAAGCAACCGTATATAGATTTCCTTCGCTCACGTCACTCAACCGGGAACCGCAATAGCGACTGTCCACACCCGTCTCGCTGACCAGTACCCAGCCGGCATCCCCTACACGGAACAAACAAGGGAAGGTATATCCATGTCCATACTGCGAACGTTCGCTCATCGGAGCATCTGCCTTATATTCTTCCTCATAGCTGGGTTTCGTACGTTTCCAGCCTATCATCGCATCGCTCTGCGGACACAGGAAAGTAGTAGTCTGTTCGGGAAAGCGGAAACCTGTCTTTTCCTCATTCACCGTCACACTGGCTCTTCCACCCTGATGCGGCAAAGTATAACGGAAAGCCACATCATGATCACTCACCCGAAAGACAACTCCAAGTTTCTGCCCTTTCTCATTCTCGAAATGACAAGTCAGTTCATTCGCACGGTAATGTACTTCGGAGACCTTAATACGCGTCTGCCGGTATACAGTGTCGATCTTTTCAACGGAATGTCCGGTCAGTTTCAGATTCTTCGTAAAATCACCGATATTGGTATTCATACCCAAAGGAGACTTCTCCAGCATCGTTTGTCCGTTATAACTGACAGAATAGCAAGGTTTCGTCTCGTTCTGAGCAAATACCGCCAACTGCAACTTTCCGTCCGGTCCCTTTACAACTACATCCTGCGCTGCAAGAGTACCCATACCAAGAATTGCCACCAAAGCACTTACAAGTTTCTTCATAATATTATTCTTCGTTTTATAATTAAAATGCTTTCCTATTATACCGAAAGCAAAAATAGGAAATATAATTATATCCGCACACAGGCTTCAGGCGTTTGCATGATTTCTCCCCCCTCTTTGATTGATATACAGACATCCCCTCCTGAAACTCCTTATAAAAAGAATCGTTTGACTAAGTATAATCCCGACTTTTTCTATCTTTGTCATCGATAACCATAATCCGTATCCTAATGACGGCAAATAACCGGAAAAACACCAGAATACTCCTATTCCTCATCCTATGTATCAGGATGACGCTGACTGTGAGTGCCGGCGACTTTCTGTTTACGTCGGTCAATACGGCTCAAGGATTGAGTGACAACCAAATACGCTACATGCTCCAGCTACCCGACGGAAGAATGGTGTTTACCACCAACGGGAGCGTCAATCTGTATGACGGCGTGCATTTCAGCTACCTCCACCGCAAGGCAGAAAACGTCTATCCGCTGAAACAGTATGACGGATACTACCGCATCTATCAATGCGGGGATTCTCTTCTGTGGATCAAAGATCGTCATAAACTGATGTGCATCCATCTCCCTCAAGAAGAATACATTGCCGACCTCGACTCTTATTTTCGGGAAAGAGATATACACGAACCGGTAGAAGACCTTTTCGTTGACCATTCGGGACGTATCTGGCTGCTTACTTCCCGGACATTGCAAGAACTGAAAACAGGCATCCGCATGGCTCTGCCGGAGCATGAGCAGCGAAAGCTACAGGACGTAAATTCAGACGAACGCGCGATTTATTTATTCTATCACACGGGCGAAGTAGCCTGCTACGATCCGAAAACCGGCAAACGACTGTACGAACGGGCAGCTTACCCCGCATCCGAACGGGAGAACTTCGGGTATACCTCTCTTGTCGTTAAAAGCGAGAAAGGATTCTACCAGTTGCGCAATGGACGCAAAGGAGGACTATTCTACTTTAATCCGCAAAACCGGACATGGCAAAAGCTGTTCGAGCAAGACTACACGCTCAACACCTTAATCGTCACCCCACAGAGCGAGAAAGCATACGTCAGTTGTTTCCACGGTTTCTGGATCATCGACCTCAAAAACGGGGAACAACAGTATATTCCCGTACTGGAAACAAAGAAAGGACAGCTCGTTTCGACCGAAGTCAGCACCATCTTTCAGGATGCTCAGGGCGGATTGTGGATCGGCACATTCAATCGGGGATTACTCTATCATCACCCTGCCATGCACAAACTGTTGAACGTCAGCCGTACTTCTTTCCCCGTATCACCGGAAGAGGATGTAACCGTCGAAGCTTTTGCGGAAGACGACGACCACCACATTTATCTGAAAAGTCATTCTAAAATCTATCAGTTGACGACCGACAAAGAAGGTGCCCGTATCCTAGTGCCTGTATCAGCCTCATCGATTTCTACAGAAACTGCAAGAGCGCTGAACCGGGGAAGTGGAAACCAATCGTACAGAAACCAATCGTACACCGCTTTATGCACCGATTCACGAGGATGGACATGGGCAGGAACAGCCGACGGACTGGAGCTTTTCACTGATAACGGGCAAACGCCGGACCACACAGCCTCCCCCCGTGTCTTCTATCGTGAAAACGGACTGAGCAACAACTTCGTGCAGGCAATTATCGAGGATAAGAATAACAATATCTGGGTGACTACCAGCAATGGTATTTCGCGTATTCATGTCCATCCGGAGAATCAGGAGGTCGGTTTTACCAATTTCAACCAGTTAGACGGCGCATTGGAAGGAGAATATATGCAAGGAGCCATCTTCGAATCTTCCGACGGCACACTTTATTTCGGAGGCATCGACGGCTTTACCATTTTCTGCCCCGACCAGGAACTCGCCACTCCGGGACTGCCCTACAGACCGGTCTTCACCACCCTGCGTCTATATGGTGAGAAAGTCAACACCGGAGAAAGGTACGGAAACCGCATCATCCTGCCCCAAGCTGCTCCTTATACCACGAAGATAGAACTGGACTACAACCAGAACTTTCTGACCTTCGAATGTTCGGCACTGAACTACGTGAACAGTGAACGTACCTATTACCGCTACCAACTGGAAGGAATCGACAAACAATGGATGAACGCCTTCGCAAGCGGACAAGGGAACGCAACCGTCGGCAATGGTATCCTGCAGGCATCTTACACCAATCTGCCACCCGGAGAATATACATTCAAGGTTGCCGCATCCGACAACCTGTTGCAATGGAACGAAAACATCACAAAGATACAGGTCACCATCCACGCCCCTTGGTGGAAAACGACTACTGCCTACGTTCTGTATACAGTCGCCCTATTACTGATCGTCTCAGGCAGCATCCGCCTCTATATCTATCAGACAAAGAAAAAGATGGAACAGCAACATAAAGAAGAAATTCTGCTGCTCCGTATCCGCAACCTGATAGAACAATGCAATAACTATGAGGCCGAACAGAAAAACCGTTCGGAGAAAAAGGACTGCCCCCATCCTGCCTGCGATACGAACGCGACAGCATCTGATAATGGCTCAGCCTTCCTGGTACAGGCCATCGAACTGGTGGAAAAGAACCTTGACGTAAGCGGCTACTCCGTAGAGCAACTGAGCCGTGACCTCTGCATGGAACGTACCGGACTTTACCGCAAGCTAGTGACTTTGCTCGACCAGTCTCCCAGCCTGTTCATCCGTAACATCCGTCTTCAACGGGCAGCACAGTTGCTTGCCGAAGGCCAACTGAGCGTAACTGAAATAGCGGAGCGTACCGGTTTCAGCAGTTCCAGCTACCTAAGCAAATGTTTTCAGGAAATGTACGGGTGCCGTCCGTCGGAATATGCGGAGAAAGCGAAGAAATCAACCTGATTGTTGTTTGTTTCAACCTGGCTATTGTCAGCGAGAAGCCCTTCCGCCCTACCTTTGCCGTATCATAAAGCACTTTTAAAAACCATGAAAATGAATCTTAGAAAAACAGGCATCCTGCTGGCATGGGCAACGATCATTGCCGCAAACGGTACGGCACAAAACGTACAACGCACCTCCCAAGGCATCAAGTATGCAGCACAAGGGATGGACGTCAGTATAGAATTCTATTCGCCTACTATCGTCCGGGTATATAAAACACTAAGCGAAACGGCTTCCGACAAGGAAAGCCTCGTCGTCACCAAAGCACCGGAACAGACCTCGGTTTCTTTCGGTGAAAAGGGGAAAAATGTGACATTGAGCAGCAATGCCATCCAAGTGGAAGTGAACCCCGCAACAGGTGGTATCCACTTCTTCGATACGGCAGGACAACGACTGCTGACAGACAAAGACTACGGAACGCAGTTTACTCCTTTCAACGATGCCGGCGTCCCGTCGTACAATGTCCGGCAGGCTTTCTTGCTGGATAAAGACGAAGTCATCTACGGTTTGGGGTAGCAGCAGACAGGGAAAGTGAACCAGCGTAATCAGAAACTCTTCCTCCGCAACCAGAACATGAGTATCTGCATTCCTTTCATTCACTCTATCAAAGGCTATGCCCTCTACTGGGACAATTACTCTCCCACCACCTTCCTCGACAACCCGCAAGAGACTTCCTTCGACTCGGAAGTCGGTGACTGTGCCGACTACTACTTCATCTACGGCGGCAACGCCGACGGAGTCATAGCCGGAGTACGCGACCTGACAGGTCAAGCTCCTTTGTATCCTCTCTGGACTCTCGGATTCTGGCAATGTCGCGAACGCTACAAAAGTCCGGATGAACTATGCGAAGTCGTAGACAAATACCGTGAACTGAAAGTTCCTCTGGACGGAATTATCCAGGACTGGCAATACTGGGGTTGCAACGAAAACTGGAATTCCATGAAATTCCAGAATCCCCGCTACATCAACAAAATGGGTGATCCGGAATACATGAAGTTCCTCCCCAACGGAGAGGACAAGAATGCCAACTACGGAACTCCCCGCATTAAAAGCCCCAAAGAGATGATAGGCTATGTACACAAGCAGAACGCACATATCATGATCTCAGTATGGGCCTCCTTCGGACCGTGGACGGAAATGTACCAGAAGATGGACAGTCTGAAAGCACTGCTCCACTTCGAGACGTGGCCGCCCAAAGCCGGAGTCAAACCTTACGACCCATATAATCCGGCAGCACGGGATATCTACTGGGCGGCGATGAAAAAGAACATCTTCGATCTGGGTATGGATGCATGGTGGCTCGACTCCACCGAACCGGACCATATGGATATCAAAGACCAGGACTTCAATACACAGACCTATCTGGGGTCTTTCCGCAGAGTACACAACGCCTTCCCCTTAATGTCCAACAAAGGGGTATACGAACACCAACGCGCCACCACTTCCGACAAGCGCGTATTCCTGCTCACCCGTTCTTCTTTCTTGGGACAGCAACGTTATGCTTCGCATTCATGGAGCGGTGACGTCGTTTCGACCTGGGACGTGATGCGCAAGCAGTTAGCTGCAGGACTGAACTATACATTATGCGGCATCCCCTACTGGAACACAGATTTAGGCGGCTTCTTCGCATGGAGATATAACAATAATGTCAACAACATCGCTTATCATGAATTGCACGTCCGCTGGTATCAGTGGGGAGTATTCCAGCCTATCATGCGTTCGCACAACTCCAGCCCGGTAGCCGTGGAGATATACCAGTTCGGCAAGAAGGGCGACTGGTCTTATGACGCACTGGAAAAATACACTCATTTACGTTACCGCCTGTTACCCTACATTTACAGCACTTCCTGGGAAGTGACCAGCAAGGCAGGCAGCATCATGCGCCCGCTTATGATGGACTTCCCGAAAGACAAAAAGGTGCTCGATATGGACACTGAGTATATGTTCGGACGTAATTTCCTGGTTCGCCCGGTAACAGATTCTCTGTATACTTGGCAAGACAAAAAACAGAACGGTCACCAGAAAGACATGAGCAGGATCGGAAAAACCGATGTTTACCTTCCCCAAGGTGCCCGCTGGTTCGACTTCTGGACCGGACAAACACTGGAAGGCGGACAGACACTCCAGCGTGAAGTACCGATTGACATTATGCCGATCTACGTTCGTGCCGGTTCTATCCTCCCCTGGGGGCCCGCCGTACAATACTCTACGGAAAAGAAATGGGATAATCTGACCATCCGTATTTATCCGGGAGCAGATGCTGAATTTACCCTTTACGAAGATGAGTTCGACAATTACAATTACGAAAAGGGCGCCTATTCCACCATCGCTCTGAAATGGAACGACCAAGACCGTACACTAACCATTGACGACCGGCAAGGCAGCTACAAGGGAATGCTGAAGAACCGTAAGTTCAACCTGATAGTAGTGGAACCGGGAAAAGGCTGTGGTGACGGTGACTCAGCTACATTCGACAAGTCCGTTTCTTACAGAGGAAAGAAGGTGGTTGCAAAGTTATAAATTGACAAGTAACAAATATTTAGGCACGGATTACACGGATTTCACGGTTTTAAGAGATTGGATAGACTATTAAAAACCGTGTTAATCCGTGTAATCCGTGCCTAAATAATGGCAAACTACATACTTCTCTCTTCAGAATAAAACACGTTTTCTTATTGTCACTTATCACTTTTAGGTATAAGTCGCTGATTACAACACATTTATCGGTGACAATAGCCGGTGATAATAGAGTGATAATACCGCATATCATCCTTCTTATTGTCACTTTCCAAGTGTTATACCATTCTCAGGCTATTAATACCTGAGATGTCACCCATTAACAATTGACCGGTTGATTAAAACCAATCATGCGGTTGATTGAAGCAAAGCGACAGGTGCTCCAGAAAGTTTCAAGCGCTTGAAACTTTAGTTTCTAAGGTATGAAACTATTGTTTCCAATGCTTGAAACTAGAGTTTCTCCTATTTGAAACTTTAGTTTCACCCGCCTGAAACTAATTTTGGAACTACGTGGTATGATTCTTCCTCCTACTTACCATGACCTCCTTCCCCCCTTAACAAAAAAGCTAGTCTGATTTCCTTCAATCGAATGAAAGAGAATCAGACTAGCCGTAACAAATAGACAAACCTCTATTGAAAACCTGTTTATTACCTTATCATTTAGCCTTTTGTGTCTTCAAGCGGATGACCGTGAACGAATAAGCCGGCAGTTGTTGCTTGAAGTTGGCCCCTGCCTCTATCGTATCTGTCACCGGAAGCGGAGTAGTCTCCGGTGCACCTGCCAATACAGTGCGCGTAGCGGAAGACTGGATACCGTCAATTCCCGGTAACTGAACCTCCGTCTCTATGCTGACCGGCAACATATTGACCAGCTTCACAATCACATCACCGGTCTTGCTGTCACGAACGATGGAAGACCCAACGCGAAGTTTCACACGGCTGTCCTGATTGTCCAGACTGATTTGTGAAGGAATATAATGATCGCCTGCATGCTGACCGTACAGTTTCTGCACATAGTATCCTGTTGTCGGTTTCACTTCCCGGTTGTTGAAGTAAATCAGGTCCGGATTCCACTGCGTACGTCTTTCTTTTGCCAGCAAGGGAGCATAGGAAGTCATGTGTACCACATCCCCGTTGCGTTCCAGCGCTGTCAGATAGAGTGCTTCGGTCAGAGCTGTCTCCATATTCGCCTTGCGTCCGGGAATATGGGTGGCATATTCACCCAGATATACTTTCGTCTTTTTGGAACGATCGTACTTGTCGTAGAAGTCCTGATTGTGAAGGAACCATCCCGGAGACTGATAATAATGTTCGTCCACCATCGGGATACCGAGCTTGTCCGCCAGTTTCCAGCCTTCCACATAGTCCGTACCTTCGTTGAAAGGACCTACCGTGCCGACAACGATGATCTCCGGATACTTCTCTTTGATGGCATTAAAGATCATCGTGAAACGTTCCTCAAAAATGTCGGTGATCAGGTCTTCATTACCGATACCGATATATTTCAGATTAAAAGGTTTCGGATGTCCGGATTCGGCACGTATTTTACCCCATTTTGTTTTCTTCGCATCTCCGTTCGCCCATTCTATCAGGTCGAGGATATCCTGAATGTAAGCATCCATTTCGCTCATCGGGATACCGCCTTGCTGACCGCCTCTCAAATCACCATGACAGGCAGAGTTCTGACAAGGAACACCTGCTGCGAGCACCGGAAGCGGTTCTGCGCCTATATCTTCACAGAACTGGAAGTATTCATAGTAACCCAGCCCCATGCTTTGATGATATCCCCAAAGGTTACGGGCAGATTTGCGGGCTTCCAACGGCCCGATGGTATTTTTCCACTGATAAATGTTCTTCAGGCCGTCTCCATGTGCCACACAGCCACCGGGGAAACGGACAAAGCGCGGGTGCATATCGGCAAGTGTCTGTGCAAGGTCGGCACGCAAACCGTTCTTTCTGCCTTTGAAGGTGTTCTGCGGAAACAGGGAAATCATATCCAGCTCCACCGTACCGGCTGATTGCGGCTGGAGTTCCAGATGGGTGTCAGCCGATGCCTTCGCTGTCAATACCGCCTGATAAGTTTTCCACGAACGGGAAGAGACAGTAACTGTCGTTTCGCCCTGCACAGTGCCGTCGGCATCTACAAGGCGTACCAGTATCTTATTGGTTTTACTGCCTTCGGGGATGCGACCGAACAATGAAAGATGATACTTCTCATCGGCTTTAAGGGCGATTCCATCGAAACCGGTATTAGTCAGCGCAGCTCCCGGACGGTCGACATTCAGGACTGCATAGTGCGAGTTGTTCGGATGGACAGGGTCGGAGGTTTCTATCGCAAAGGTAGCTTTCTCCCCTTTCAGGCTCCAAGAGTGGGTACTGTTCCAGTTCTTATCTCCTTCCCGGTCGGACGGGGTGTATTCGAAGTCCCTGTTCTGAATCAGTTCGGCATACAGGCCGCCATCGGCGGAATAGTTGATGTCCTCAAAAAAGATACCCATCAGTAAGTCGCTGATTTCTTTGGTTTCTTCCGGTTGTGCTGTGACGGTAGCCTTCACCGGTTTCAAGCCGGCAAAACGTTCTTTGTCCTGCACAGGTCGTTCGCCATACAGGGAGTTACGGTATTGATTGCGCTCGTAAGTTTTCGTCAGTTCGTCCACTACCGACCAGGCTACCCGGTTGACAGTTCCCGTTTCTTCCTGTCCGGCAATCTTTGCTTTGACTCTGGTTCCTTCAAAATCGGATGTAGTACGGGGATATTGCTGGGCTTCCCAATAGATCAGGTCTTTTGATTTAGCCTGACCGTATCCGTCGTGGTCATTCAACTTCCAGATACAGAGCCATTCTCCGCCGGGAAGTTGTTTCAGATTCGGGTCGAGCATCTTTTTCTGCGATCCCCAACGACCATAGTCACAACGAATATAACCGTGTCCCGGCCCGATCTCAAACCAATGCTTCCCGTCCATGCTCCAGGCAAAGCGGAGTCCGCTTCGTCCATCGTCCCCCCGGGTGGCGTAAGCAAAGAGGGATACCGAATCGGGGGTACTGGTGGTCTCATGAGTTGCGGCACACAGGGGCTGCTGCAACGATACTAATAATACACTAAATAGCAGAAGTAAATGTTTCATGGTATAATTTATAATATAAGATCATTATAACGGCAAAGATAAGATCTTTCCGGCTTGTCCGACAACTACAATCTCTGCAAAAAAAGAGCGCATATTCACTAAAAAGGTGGAACAGGAGTTTTTTCATGGTATTTATTTGCAAGGTTACATCTTATCGGGTTTGCCGTATGCTTTGAACAGGCGTTTCAGTTCCTTGTCGGTAATCGGCATTACGGTGCCGTGACGCGGATGGAAGTCCATGCTGATCGCATGGTCAATCACTTTAAAGTGGTCCAGATCCGTACTTTCCGTAAACTGATACTTGCCTTTCATATATACATCGTACATCAAGATATACTTGTCCGTACCTATCAACGGGAAAATGCCGGAGCCTTCTACCGCCTCCTTCGTCTGTTGCTTGTAATCTTCCGATTCTTTCCATTGTCCGGAGGTCAGAGAAGCGGTCGTAGCTTTCTTGATACCGTTGCCGTGTCCTTCCGTTTTATAGAACAGATGGTAAAGTCCGTCTTTGTAGATGATGTCTCCGTCAATGCAGGACTTTTTATTCTCCGGAATAAACAAGGGCTTCGGTTCCCCCTCTATATCAGTGAAGTCTTTGTTGGCATATGCGTAGTAGATGATGTCCGGCCCATTACCGTGCTGCATCGACCAGTATACCATGTATTTCTTCGCCTCCCGGTCATAGACGGTTTGCGGTGCCCATACCCGTTTCAGGTCTTCCTGATCCGGATATTTCTTCTGGATATTCACGACATTGGAAGTCCAGTTGATCAGGTCCTTCGATTTCAGCAGAATCATGGCACGGTTGGAACTCCATCCGTTGGCAGAAACCATATCGGTAACGACCATATAGAATGTTTTTCCGTCTTCACAACGAAGGATATGCGGGTCGCGTACTCCTCCCGTAGAACTGATCTCTCGGGAGTCGATGACCGGCTGGTTTCCGTTGAGCGCATAGTAATTGTATCCATCGGGGCTGACAGCCATACGAATGGCTTCCTCACTCATCCTGTTTCCGGTAAAATAGACAAACAGATAGGCAGATTGCCGGCTGTATCCTGTCAGCACTCCTGTAAAGAGGAGTGCCAGAAGGAAAATATACTTTTTCATATTCATTTGAGGGTTAATACTTAAAATCAGACGGTTTGACATACACGCGGTATTCACGGATCATGCCCGGGTAGTTCTTTTCGGCACGGGGCAGATAGCGGAAGCCGGTCACTGTTTCCACCTTGCTCAGGTCGATTACCAGCTGATGAGGATAAGCGACATTGTCTACAGTCATCCAGAAGGTAGATTCCTGCAAGTCGAATATCTTGTCTGCCGTCCGGTTGCCGCTGCGTGTTTCTTCGCTATCGGCATAACGGATTTTCCAATGTTCACGGGATACAGGTTTGCCGTCGGCACCCAGCACATCAAATTCTGCAATGGCGGCGATATTGTTATTAGCCTGTGGAGAGAGTGCTTCCAGGCAGAAGAAACGTCCTTTTACCGGAGCCGCGAAACGTACTTCCTGCCAGCCGTTACCCGGAGTGAAGGCTCCTTCGTGCGCCACTTTCTCTCCTGCCAGTTTCAGTTTTTCTCCATCCTTGCGGTGGGTTTCCGGTGCTTTCTCACGGAGTACGTCAAGGATGGGTTTCTTCAATCCTTTCATCGAAGCCTTGGCAGGCCCCTTCAAGTCAAGAACGAGGACTTCATTCTCGCCTTCTTTCAGCCAGCAGCCCGGTATGAAAAGTGTCTGTTGAGGGCCGATTTCCCAGAAACGCCCCATCGCATGACCGTTCACCCATACCATCCCTTTGCCCCATGTACTCATGTCGAGGAAGGTGTCACCTACCTTGTCGAGTTTGAAAGATGACTGATAGTAAGCGGGCATAGTCGGTAATATCTTCGTATCCTTGTATTTCTTATTCTTGATAAATGAGTAGTCTACCGGGAAGTTATAGACAGTCCAGTTTTTCAGTTCTTTCGTCCGGTCGCCTGAAAGGAGTTCTACCTTCTCCGTGATTCCCTTCCGGTCGTGAATGGACTTGTCAAAGTTTACACGTCCCATTGCCTCCACCAGAATATCCAGTTGCGTACCTTTCTTCAAGGCCGGTAAGGTAGTGGTAAACTCTCCCTTGCGGCGGTCGAGACGTGCCAATAGTTTGCCGTCAGCAAAGATTTGCGCCCAGTCGTGCACTTCCGTGATTTTTAATGTAGTGCCTGAGCTCACGGCTTCGGGCAATGTAGTACGATACAGGATCGTTCCCCAGCCCTGGTTGAATTGCTCCATCGGCTGGATATCCACTGACTGTCTGGCAGCCGGTAAATTAGAGAAAAGCGGAGCTACTTTGGTAAAATGAAATTCAGGAATCTCAATAACAGGCAGTGCATCAGGTACTTCCGGCAATGCTTCACCAGCCGGAAGATAAGTTTTCAGCAGATCGCGGAGGAGAAAATACTTCTCCGTCGTCCATCCGGCTTCGCTAATCGGAGCATCGTAGTCGTAAGAACTGCACATAGCGGAATAAGCAGGATTGTTGGCACCGCCCCAATGTCCGAAGGTCGTTCCTCCGTGAGTCATGTACAGGCTGAAAGAAATGTTACGGTCGAGCATCTCCTTGATGCCCTGTACCATATCTTTGGCAGGGCGGGTTTCATGCTTCCGTCCCCAGTGGTCGAACCATCCGCTCCAGAATTCGCTGCACATCAGCGGAGTTTCCGGACGTAGTTCTTTTAATTTCTTGAATTGCTGGTCTATATTGGCGCCTGTTCCGAAGTTGATGGTCCAGATCAGGTCATCGAGCGCATTCCGGGTAAAGTTACTGCTCCAGTCGCATTGGAAGAGAGGCACGTCGGTGAATCCGGATTCACGCACCAGATCGCGTACGGCGGAAACATAAGGCTTGTCAGTGCCATAAGAACCGTATTCGTTTTCTACCTGTACCATGATAATATTTCCGCCTTTGTTCACCTGTAGCGGTGCCAGTTGCTTGCCGACTTCTTTCATGAAGATGCCCACACGCTCCATGTAGTAAGGATCGAGCGTACGAAGTGCCACATCTTTCTTTTTCAGCAGCCACCAAGGCAGTCCGCCCATTTCCCATTCCGCACACACATACGGACCGGGGCGGACGATGACATACATACCGTGTTTCTGTGCCGCACGACAGAAGGCTGCGATATCATTCTGACCTGTAAAGTCAAACTTTCCTTCTTCCTGTTCGTGTATATTCCAGAAGATGTAGATGCAGATAGTATTCATCCCCAACGCCTTGCACATCTCGATGCGATGATCCCAATAGGCTTGCGGAATACGGGTATAGTGCAACTCGGCAGCTTTCACTACAAACGGTTTCCCGTCCAGCAGGAATGTATTCTTGCCTGCCTCAAATTTGCGGGCAGTAGTCTGTGCCTCTGCACTACTGAAAAAGATGACTGTAAAAAGTACCAGTAAAGCAATTAATTTGTTTTTCATGTCCACTCCAAATATAGTATTTTAATAGTATACGGCAAAGATAGGGCATCCACCTAAATCGGCAGGGATAATTATCATTCAAAAAAGGTTAGAAATAAAGCAAAATACCGCGAAATGGAATGTTTCAACCAGATTAATGTACTAAATTACATGAGGGGTAGTAAAAAGTAATGGTCAAAAGATGATGGTCATAAAATGACCATCATCTTTTGACCATTATCCAAGTCTATCGATATCCGACGTCTACAATCCGCTAAAATCAACCCCTTCAAATACCAGCGAAGGGATACGCCAGGAGGAGTTCAGACGCGGGTCGTTTCCTGTTGCAACCAGTGAGTTCCACAAAGTGATCAGGTTACCGGTAACATTCATTTCGGATACCGGTTGTGTCAGCTTGCCGTTCTCAATCAGGAAGCCTTCGATACCATAAGAGAAATCTCCGGTCGAACTGTTGTTGTTGCCACCATTAAAGCCCGTCACGAGAATCCCTTTATCCACTCCGGCAATCAGTCCTTCGAGATTCTTATCTCCCGTTTCCATCACCAGAATGGAAGAACCGCTGATAGTCGGATCAACTCCCATCTTCTTAGCATTGTAGGTATCAATGAAATAAGTATTCAGCACCCCCTTATCGAAGATGGAACGACGTTCCGTAGCAATCCCTTCATTGTCGAAATAGCGGGCACCGGAGGCTTTTACCAGATGAGGTTCGTCCGTCAGTGTCAACCGGTCGCCGGCTATCTTTTCATTCAGTTTGTTCAGTAAAAAAGAGTTCTTCTGTTGCAAAGCCGAACCGTTCAGCGCACTCATCACCGGACTCAGCAAACGGCTGGAGTTCATCGGATCGACCACCATCGTATATTTGCCGGACTGTACCTTCTTCTGTCCCAGTTTGCGCAACACACGTTCCAGCGCTTTCTGTCCAATTCCTTTCTTGATCAGATCGTTCATATAAAGCGACGACTCATACCAGTAAGCAGAAGGACGCGCCTCTCCTTCCCCCTTAATCGTAATATCGGCAGAAAGTGAATACCACGTGCTTTTCGTCTCTCCTTCGAAGCCATTGCTAATCAGACGATAAGCAAAATTCTCGCCATCACTGTAGGAGGAACCGACAGAGATAATCCGTTCATCCTTACCCAAGGCTTCTTCCGCTACGGCTTTTGCCATGGCTACCTTATCATCCGGGTCGAATGATGCAAATTTGGCATCATACAGTTTCAGATCCGGCTGCCCTCCTTTATAGTAACGGGAAGGGTCTGCCAATACACGTGCTTCGTCTTTAGCCAGATAGCGTGTAGAGTCTATTCCGTTTTTGATAAATGTTTCCAGTTCTTTCCGGTTCAGGCGGTTGGTAGAGATACTGCCGTAACGCCCGTCTACATACAGGGAAAGGCTTAGCCCGCCTTCCGATGCCTGCTGCAATCTGTCCATCTTCGCATCGCGCAGCTCAAAAGAAGTGTTCGAAGAGGAATATAAAAGGACTTTTGCTGCCTGGCAGCCATTCTTCAGGGCATAGTCCATTGCCCATTGTGCCAGTTTTTTATTTTCGTCTGTAATCATAGGTTCGTCTTTTTAAAGTAAACATTTACTTTTAGTTCTCTCCGCCGACAGTCAGTTTGCTAACCAAAGCTGAAGGCATACCGCAAGTTACCGGACAGGATTGTCCGTCTTTGCCGCAAGTCCATGTACCATTATCGATCTTTGCGTTGGTCGCTACCATCGTGATGTCCGCCAAAGCTTTCGGACCATTACCGATGATATTAATGTCCTTGATCGGTTGTGTCAGCTTACCATCTTCAATCATGTAGCCCGACTTCACAAAGAATGTAAAGTCTCCGGCACCGATCTGTACCTGACCGTTCGTAAAGTTATCTACAAAGATTCCTTTCTTTACAGAAGATATAATATCCGATTCATTCACATTTCCGGCCTCCATATATGTGGCACGCATACGGGGGATCGGCATATTGCGGAACGACTCACGGCGTCCGTTGCCGGTCGGTTCCACTCCGTAATGCTTCGCGCTGATACGGTCGTGGAGATAGCTGGTCAGCACTCCGTCTTTAATCAGATAGGTTTTCTGTCCTTCCGCACCTTCATCGTCGAAGTTCACCGACCCCCGATTGAACGGAATAGTACCGTCATCTACCACGTTGATATGTTCGCTGCAGACTTTCTTGTTCAGCTGGTCGGCAAATATGGAAACGTTCTTCCGGTTGAAATCCGCTTCAAAAGTATGTCCGATAGCCTCGTGAAGCAGGATACCCGATCCTCCGGCACCCATAACTACAGGCATTTCACCTCCTTTAGGTTTGATGGCCTTGAACAGAAGAGAGGTCTGGTCTACCGCTTCACGGGCGATAACGTCCACCACTTCGTCCGACAGGAAATCGAACCCTCTGCGGTAGGCACGGGCAGCATAGCCGTTCTCCGTCCTTCCGTTTTCTTCCATGATGCACACTGCCCCCAGCGTCACCATCGGACGATAATCGTAGAACATCACGCCTTCCGAATTGCAGAAGAAGATATGCGAGGTGGTGTCGCTTTGGCTTGCCTGCACTTTATGTACCCGCTTGTCCAAAGCAAATATCTGGTCATTCAGTTTTTGCAGATAAGGCATCTTATCCTTCAGACTCACTTCCTCCCAAGGGGAAGCTACGGTATAATAGTTCTTTTTCAGTACCTTTTCGGTGAGATTCAGAGGTTTATTGCCTTTGTTGGCAGAAGCAATGCGGGCGGCTGTGCGGGCAGCTTTCAGCATATCCTCCAATGTAATATTCTCCACGTAGGCATAGCCGCTCTGGTCTCCAATCAGCACACGGACTCCGACTCCATAGTCTATATTCGAATAACTGTTGTTCACCGCTCCATCCATCAGGCGGATACTGTTTGTAATGGTGTGTTCAAAGAAAAGATCGGCGTATTCGCCTCCTTTCTCCAATGCTGCGGCAAGTACTTTTTTCAAGTCTGCCTCACTCACTCCGAAATGATTCATAGCCAAAGCAACTGTTGCCTTCTTGTCAGCTCCTTCGCCGCCCAATGCACCTGGGGTGGCCAGAGCCATAGCAGAACCTGTCGTCAATGAGCCGAGTAAAGCTATCCCTCCGGTTTTTAGAAAATTTCGTCTGTCCATGTTCACTTATATTTTAGTTTCAGTTATCTTTTGTCAGCAGACTTTCCAGTTCTTCGGCATTCAGACGAAGGTAGAATTGTCCGCGATAAGCCACAGAAATAGATCCGGTCTCTTCGGAGACGATGATGGCATGCGCATCCGACTTTTGCGAGATACCCATAGCCGCACGGTGACGCAAGCCCAGTTCCTTCGGAATATTCAGGTCGTGCGATACGGGAAGGATACAACCCGCCGCTTTGATCCGCTTTTTGCTGATGACCATTGCCCCGTCATGCAGAGGACTGTTCTTAAAAAATATATTCTCAATCAGACGCTGACTGATAGCCGCATCTATTATTTCCCCCGTCCGGACCACTTCGTCCAAAGGAGTGGTATGCTCGATCACGATCAATGCACCTACTTTCTGCTTTCCCATACTCAGGCAGGCCATTACCACCGGCATGATATCGTCATGTTTCAAAGCTTCTTTCTTCGATCCGCTGAAAAAGTGCGCCAGCGCACTGACATGCCGATGAGACCCCAATGTCAACAGGAAACGGCGAATCTCATCCTGAAAAAGAACAATCAAAGCAATCACCCCCACATTCATCAAGGTATCGAATATGGAACCCAGCAGTTTCATTTCCAGGATCTGCGTAACGACCAGCCAGATCAGGATAAACACCAGAATGCCGGTAAAAACCTTGATAGAGCCGGATGCCTTCATCAGCTTGTAAGTGTAATACAACAGCAGGGCAACCAACAGTACATCGATAAAATCTTTTATGCCAACGTCAAAAAACACGGTATTCGTTCTAATTATAAGTTAGTAATTTATCTTAGTTTCTCCACAATCCGGACAGCTTCCACCGCTTCGCGCACATCATGCACCCGAAGAATGTTCGCTCCTTTCATCAAAGCCACTGTATCCAGTACGGTAGTTCCATTCAAAGCATCTTGCGGAGTTCCTCCCAATAGTTTATAAATCATTGATTTCCGGGAAACGCCGACTAACAGCGGAAGTTCGAAAATGCTGAATTCTTCCAGATGGGCCATCAGTTCATAATTATGTTCCAATGTCTTTCCAAAGCCAAATCCCGGATCGAGTATAATGTCCTTCATGCCCAAGTCACGAAGCTGCTGCACTTTGCGTGCGAAGTATATGAAAACTTCTTTGATCAGATTGTCATAATGAGGTTCTTTCTGCATGTTTTGGGGAGTTCCCTGCATATGCATCATGATATAAGGTACTCCCAGTCGGGCAACCGTTTCAAACATCCGGTCGTCCATCTCACCGGCAGCGATATCATTCACAATAGCTACGCCATAGTCCTTCACACACTGCTCGGCTACATCCGCCCGGAACGTATCTACCGAAACAATCGCGTCCGGATGGTTACGGTTCACAATTTCCAGTCCGGTGCGTAAGCGGTTCATTTCTTCCCCGGCAGTGATATGTTCGGCATTCGGACGCGAAGAATAAGCTCCGATATCAATGATAGAAGCACCTTCATCGATAATCTGCCGTGCCCGCACCGCAATTTCCTCCTGCGTCTGCATCCGGCTACCGGAATAAAAAGAATCAGGCGTCACGTTGAGAATACCCATCACTTGCGGAGTGGTCAGATCGAGCAGGCGCCCTTTCACATTTATATAAGTTGGAGAGATCAATTTCATTCTTGATTATATTCCAGTTAGACTGTTGCAAATGTAGATAAAAAATGCAAGTATTCGTATTAAAATTAGGAAATAAACGTATATTTGCAATCAATAGAATGACCGAAAACGAGTGCCATGAGCCAATTGTACCGAATTATCTTAGGATGTATTTTCTCCCTTTTGTTCATCGTTATTCCTGCAAAAGCCCAGAAAGAGGCTGAAGTTTATAACGTGGATTCTTCCCTGTATGCTTACTATCAGCGCTGCCAGGAAAATCTGCTGGAGCCTGTCGTACTCAGCATGTCTGATACGCTGTTCCACATGGCCGCAGAGCAAAACGACCAGCGGATGCAGGCAGTGGCTCTCTCTACCCGGTTAGACTATTATTATTACCAGGGGAACAATGAAGACAGCGTGGTTTTTCATACCAGTAAGGTAAAACAATTCGCAAAGGAAACCCTGCAACCCAAGTACTATTACTTCGCTTGGGCAAACCGGCTGATCCTGTATTACCTGAAAACAGGGAGAAGCAACATCGCCCTCTACGAAGCCGAGAAAATGCTGAAAGAGGCACAGGAAGAAGACAACAAGACCGGACTTCTGTACTGCTACAACATCATGTCGCAGATTTACACGATCAAGAACTTTGATGTCATGGCCTCCGAATGGCGCCAAAAAGAAATCGAACTGACCGAGAAATACAAATTAGAAAACTATAACATCAGTAATACATATGCCCAACTTGCCAGTTACTATACTACGCATCACCAGCCGGAGCTGGCAGTAAAAGCTCTGGAAAAAGCGGTAAGAACAGCTAATTCTGCCAGCCACAAGATACTGGCAAAGCTGGCATACGTGGATTATTACAGTGAATCCGGTGACTTTCCGGCAGCCGAGAAGATGCTGAAGGAATGCAGGGAGCTGTTTGACCAGGACAAAAGGCTCGACTCGCTCAAAAAAAGGTTTTACCGCACGGAATCTTTCTACTATCAGCGTAGCAAACAGTTCGTGAAAGCACTGGAAGCTACCGAGAAACAGGAAGCGGAAGAGCAACGGCTGAATGAATATGCCATGAACGGCGAACAATACCGTATCAAAGGAGAAATCTACAAGCAGATGGGCAGACCGGAGGAAGCGATTAAGTTCCTGCAAAAATACATAAGAGTGGACGATTCTTTAAAAATTGCCAACGAGCGACTCGCCAGCAGTGAATTTGCCACCCTGCTGAATGTGGAAAAGCTCAATGCGGAGAAAAAAGAATTAATGCTCCAGGCGAAAGAAAAAGAGTTGAGCAATAAAACGACGCTGATTATTTCATTGATTATCCTGTTAGGTATCCTTTTCCTGTTCTTATATCGGGAAGGCCGCCTGAACCGGAAACTGAAAACTTCGGAAAGTGAACTAAAGATTAAGAATGAGGAACTGACTCATTCGAGAGAGGAGTTGCGCAAAGCCAGAGACCTGGCAGAAGCGAACAGCCAGATGAAAACAACTTTTATTCAGAGTATGTCTCATGAAATACGGACACCGCTCAATTCGATCATAGGTTTCTCGCAAGTATTAAGTGATCACTATGGCAATGAGGAAACGAAAGAATTCGTCAACATCATCAAAGCCAACACCGACGACCTGCTCCGGCTGGTTACCGATGTGCTGACTCTGTCAGAACTCGACCAATACGACAAACTCCCTACGGACATCCGGACGGATATTAATATAGTCTGCCAGATGTCCATCGAAGCTGCCGGCGTGCAGGAACGGGATACCGTAGCGTTTCATTTCAGGCCGGAAAGGGAGAATCTGATTATACTCAGCAATCCGGAGCGCATATCACAGTTACTGACCAACTTGATACATAACGCGATAAAGTTCACGGATCATGGCAGCATCGAATTAGCTTATTCGGTGTTGGAAGCAGAAAAGAAACTTGAAATCAGCATTACCGACACAGGTATAGGGATACCGAAGGAGAAACAGGAAGCGGTATTCGAGCGCTTCTTCAAGATGAACTCCTTCTCACAGGGTACGGGCCTCGGACTGTCGATCTGCCGGACGATTGCCGAGAAGTCAGGAGGAAGCCTCCGGATCGACCCTTTCTATACGGACGGCTGTCGGATGGTGCTGACTCTTCCCCTGATATATACCTGAGTAAAAAACGACTCCAACCGATACCAAATCCGAAAGAATAGCCTATCTTTGCAGCGTTTAAAATAAAAGCCCAGGCTATGAATCTTTCTGCTCTTTACCAGATTTTTCTGGATTGCCAATTGGTGACTACCGATAGCCGGAACTGTCCGGAAGGGTCACTGTTTATCGCTTTGAAAGGCGAGTCTTTCAATGGAAATGCATTTGCCGGAAAGGCATTGGAAACCGGTTGCGCTTATGCCATCATCGACGAACCCGAATATGCGGTCGAAGGAGACCAACGATATATACTTGTAGACAACTGTCTGCAAACACTGCAACAGCTTGCCAATTACCACCGCCGTCAACTGGGTACCCAGGTCATTGGCATCACCGGAACCAACGGTAAAACAACTACGAAGGAACTGATTTCCGCCGTACTCTCGCAAAGCCACAACATTCTTTATACATTAGGGAATCTGAACAATCACATCGGTGTACCCTCCACCCTGCTCCGCCTGAAAGCGGAACACGACCTTGCCGTCATCGAAATGGGTGCCAACCATCCGGGAGAAATCAAGTTTCTCAGTGAAATCGTAGAACCGGACTGTGGTATCATTACCAATGTAGGCAAAGCTCATCTGGAAGGTTTCGGTTCTTTCGAAGGAGTGATAAAGACCAAAGGAGAACTTTATGACTTTCTCCGTAAGAAAGAAGGTTCCACCGTCTTTATCCATCATGACAACGCCTATCTGATGAATATAGCCGGGGGACTGAATCTGATTCCTTACGGCACGGAGGATGACCTTTACGTGAACGGACGAATCACCGGCAATTCCCCTTATCTCACTTTCGAATGGAAAGCCGGCAAAGCCGGTGAAACCTATCAGGTACAGACGCAACTGATCGGAGAATACAACTTCCCGAACGCGCTGGCCGCCATCACCATCGGTCTCTTCTTTGGAGTGGAAGCCGCAAAAATCAATGAAGCCTTAGCCGGATATACACCGCAAAACAATCGCTCTCAACTAAAGAAAACGAATGATAATACGCTGATTATCGACGCGTACAACGCCAATCCGACCAGCATGATGGCTGCTTTGCAGAACTTCCGCAACATGGAGGTACCTCACAAGATGCTTCTTTTGGGAGATATGCGTGAACTGGGCGCCGAAAGCGCTGCCGAACATCAAAAGATAGCAGACTACATCAAAGAATGTGATTTTGAAGAAGTATGGCTAGTGGGAGAACAGTTTGCAGCAGCAGAACATTCCTTCAAGACCTACCCGAACGTACAGGAAGTAATAAAGGAACTGGAAACCAACAAGCCTAAAGGCTATACCATCCTCATCAAAGGTTCTAACGGCATCAAGCTTAGCTCGACAGTAGACCATTTTTAGTTCTTCATTCTCGGTCGAACGACATAATAGGCGATCAGACTCGCCAATGTCGCTCCCGTTGAGTTGGCGGCAAAGTCCAACCAGTCTCCTCCCCGGTAAGTCGTGCAATATTCTTGCAGCAACTCCACACAGCCGCTAAAAAGTATGGGACAGAGGAATGCTCCTACCCATGCGTGCCATAATGGTGCATTATCGCGGCGATGCGCCCGCAGAAACTCCAGCCACAACATTCCGGACATACCGAAATACATGCAGATGTGGACTAATTTATCCAGGTTCGGTATTTCACTCAAGTCCGTTTTAGGAGGTTTGAAGAAAGACAGATAAATCACAGTCAAGATTATAAAAAGCGAAATAGGATATTTCTTAATATAAGATAGCATATCTAAATAAAATTACAATTTCGGTACAAATATAACTATCATTTTCTATATTTGCATTTTAATACGTACATTTTATAACGATTTGTAAGACAAAACAAGATTTATGACAAAAAATGATAGAGCGAACTTCGGGAGTAAAATAGGCGTAATACTTGCTTCCGCTGGCTCAGCAGTAGGGTTGGGAAACATCTGGAGATTTCCCTATGAGACGGGTAATCACGGTGGCGCAGCCTTTATACTGATCTATTTAGGATGCGTTTTTCTTTTGGGACTTCCCATTTTAATTGCCGAATTCCTGATCGGGCGCCGTTCGAGGGCAAATACGGCGGGAGCCTATCAGAAATTAGCTCCCGGCACTCATTGGCGCTGGGTAGGACGCATGGGTGTTCTCGCCGCTTTCCTTATTCTCAGTTATTACTCCGTAGTGGCAGGATGGACGTTGGAGTATGTGTTTGAAGCTCTTACAAACGGCTTTTCAGGCAAGACTCCTACAGAATTCATCTCTTCTTTCCAACAGTTTTCCAGCAATCCGTGGCGACCGGTTTTGTGGCTGGTTATATTTTTGACGGTTACTCATTTTATTATTGTCAAAGGAGTCGAGAAAGGGATTGAGAAATCTTCCAAGATTATGATGCCTACCCTGTTCATTATCATATTGATACTTGTGATCTGTTCGGTTACCCTGCCCGGAGCAGGTGCCGGTATCGAGTTTCTGTTGAAACCGGATTTCAGCAAAGTAGACGGAAATGTATTTCTGAGTGCGATGGGACAGGCTTTCTTCTCCCTAAGTCTGGGAATGGGATGTCTCTGCACCTATGCTTCTTATTTCAGTAAGGAAACCAACCTGACCAAGACCGCATTCAGTGTAGGAATTATAGATACGATCGTAGCAGTATTGGCCGGATTCATTATTTTCCCGGCTGCATTCTCCGTAGGAATACAACCGGATGCGGGTCCGAGCCTCATCTTTATCACACTGCCTAATGTATTTCAACAAGCGTTTAGCGGAGTGCCGATACTGGCTTATATCTTCTCGGTGATGTTCTACGTATTGCTTGCAATGGCAGCACTGACTTCTACTATCTCCCTGCACGAAGTAGTCACTGCTTATCTGCACGAAGAGTTCAACTTCACACGCGGCAAGGCGGCCAGACTGGTGACCGGAGGATGTATCTTCTTAGGTATCCTCTGTTCATTGTCGCTGGGAGTCATGAAAGGATTCACGGTTTTCGGATTAGGCGTCTTTGACTTGTTCGACTTTGTCACAGCGAAGATCATGCTGACACTCGGAGGTCTGTGTATCTCCATCTTTACCGGATGGTATCTCGACAAGAAAATCGTCTGGGCGGAGATCACCAATGACGGTTCGCTGAAAGTTCCTGTGTACAAACTGATCATCTTTATATTAAGATACATTGCACCGATTGCCATCTCCCTGATCTTTATCAATGAGTTAGGGCTTATCAAACTATAATGTGGAAAGACTTTTTTTACTTTACTAAAACCGAACGACAAGGCATTATCGTCCTTGTCGTTCTTGTTATAGGGGCATATGCTATCCCCCGACTCTTGCAGGCTTTCTCTCAACCGGAGAAAACCGATCCGGCTGAACAGGTGAAAGCCGAAAAGGAATATAGTGATTTTATCTCTTCCGTGAAGAAACTAAAGCCAGGCAAGAAATATCCTGATTATACAAACAACCGTTCATCAGCAGTCCATCCGAAAAAAGAAATCAGGCTTGCCACATTCGATCCGAATATGGCTGACTCCACCACTTTCCTCAGTCTCGGTTTACCTTCCTGGATGGCAAGCAACATTCTGCGATACCGCAACAGGCAAGGCAGGTTCCGGCGTCCGGAAGACTTTCGGAAGATATACGGGCTGACAGAGGAACAATACCGAACTCTTCTCCCCTATATCCGCATTGCCGAAGAGCCGACTTCCCCAGATACCAGCCGGCTACTAGTAGTACAAGCAACAGCACAACATGATACTTTAATGAAGTACCATCCGGGGATTATCATCGACCTGAATCAAGCGGATACCACCGAACTGAAAAAGATTCCGGGTATCGGAAGCCGGATTGCGCAGTCGATAGTGAACCGTCGCAGATTATTAGGAGGGTTCTATCAGATAGAGCAGTTGGAAGAAATTCGCCTGAAAGTGGAAAAGCTCCGGTCGTGGTTCTCTGTGGATGCCACACAGATTCACCGGATCAACATCAACAAGGCAAGTGTTGAACGAATGATGCACCATCCGTACATCAACTTCTATCAAGCCAAAGTGATTGCGGAATACCGGAAGAAAAAAGGGAAATTAAGAGATTTGAAGCAACTGGCACTTTACGAGGAATTCACTTCGGCTGATTTCGAACGAATCATGCCTTATATTTGTTATGACTGATATGCACCCACGTTATTTACGGTTGGCAGAAACACATTTGTTGTGATATATAAAAAAAGATGCATTCCTATCACACCAGACAAGAATGCATCACACACAAACAAAACAAACACTCTACTGACATCTTCACAGACTTACGTAGAGAAGCGACTATAAATATATAGCTAAAAGATTGAACTCACACAACCTTCTAGTGATTTGGTATCCATTTTTAGAAATTTGGTTCCCTTATTAATCTTTTTTAATTGTGCCATCCACCATATGTACCGTTCTATCGGTGATTTTAGCCAATCCCTCATCATGAGTGACTATCACGAAAGTCTGTCCCAGACGGTCCCTCAGGTCGAAGAACAATTGGTGTAAATCTTCTTTATTGTGTGTATCCAGGCTTCCGGAAGGTTCGTCCGCAAGGATGACAGCGGGGTGATTGATCAACGCACGGGCTACGGCAACCCGTTGCTTCTCTCCCCCCGACAGTTCGTTCGGCTTATGAGACGCACGCTCGGTGAGTCCCATGAAAGCCAGTATTTCCATAGCACGGTCGGTAGCTTCCTTAGACGATACTCCGGCAATAAATGCAGGGATCATCACGTTCTCCAATGCGGTAAACTCCGGCAGAAGCTGATGAAACTGAAACACAAAGCCGATATTCTTATTGCGGAAGGCCGAAAGTTCTTTCTCCTTCATCCGGCTGACGACAGTTCCGTCAATCGCTACCGTACCCGCATCCGGCTCGTCGAGCGTTCCCATAATCTGCAACAGGGTGGTTTTTCCGGCACCGCTGGGACCGACAATACTGACGATCTCTCCTTTATTTATTTCCAGATCAATGCCTTTCAGCACCTGCAAAGAGCCAAAACTCTTGGTTATTCCTTCTAATTTGATCATAATAGCTTCTTAGATTCGTTTAATGACATATTCTGCCAGATAGCAGCCGAAAACCGCCGGCATATAGCTGACCGTTCCACAGGTAGATTTCTTATTCCGTTCGTCATCGGTGAGCAATACCGCTTTCGGGTCCGCCTGCTCGGTACTGAATACGACAGGCAGTTTACGCTTTACTCCCATCTTCTGCAAACGCTTCCGCACTGCTTTGCTGAGCCCGCAATGATAGGTGTCCCAAAGATCAGCAAAACGTATCTGCGTTATATCGCTCTTCGCACCGGCTCCCATACTGGAAACAATCTTTATATGACGCTTCATCGCCTCATAAATCAGAAAACATTTAGGACTGATCGTATCGATGGCATCCACTATAAAATCGAATCTGGCAGAGTCCAGCAATTCGGGAATATTCTCGTCTTTCAGATAAACGGGTAAAACGGTGAGTTCAATATCCGGATTGATATCCTTATATCGTGCCGCCAGCACTTCCGCTTTCGGCATTCCCAGAGTAGAGTGCATGGCAGGCAGCTGGCGATTCATATTGGTAGGCTGCACGGTATCGGCGTCTACAATCGTCATCCGCCCGACTCCTGCCCGGCAAAGCATTTCGGCAGCATACGCCCCTACGCCTCCCAGACCAACGACCAGTACATGCGAAGCCCGGATACGCTTCATTTTATCTTCTCCCAGCAGGAGTTCCGTCCGTTGTTGCCAGTTCTCTTCCATCAGCTTTTCTTAAACCATTTATAAAACCATTTGCCCACCTTTTCATAATGCTGCGATTCGTTGTAGCCACGCGGGTCGGAGAAAGACACAATCTCCTGCGGATCACCGAACTGGTCGGGATACAGGATAATCAGACTGTTGTTCGAGAAGTATTTGCTCAACTGTGCCGGCAGACGTTCGAAAGAAGGATCATACGAGATAGACCCCCGGCGGGCCGAGATAACAACGAATAAATGATCGTAGTTCACCTGTCCGGTCAACAGCAAAAGATCGCCCCACTCTTCGAGCATGGAAAACTCGGTCGGAGTGCCGCTGAATTTCTTCTTTACCAGTTGTTGCAGGCGCATCAGTGTACGTTCGTTGGCGAAAAAATGTACGCGACAGCCAAGAATGCTTCCCATCCGGCAGAAATGCTCTACCCATTTGGAGAAGCCTGTTTCAAATTCGGCTTTAGGCGGAACAGCGATGATAATACGGCGGAGCGTATTGACCGGCATCAGGAATTTGGCTATCATCACTTCGCGGTGAGTACCTTTCAGCAGACTTTCGGCAAGGTTTCCGAAGAAAGAATCGACAATATTGGCCTTGCGGTGCAGACCGATCACTACATCCGTAGCTTCATATTCCTTGATGGTATGTATAATTCCCGAAGCAATGTTCAAATCATAACGGCTCACCATCGTCACCGGGACATCGGCGGCAGCAGCAATCATCGCCGCTTTTTCCAGATTCCGCTTGCCTTGCAGTTCTTTATTCTCCGAACTGTTATTGTCATTAATCACATTCAGGGCAATCATGCCATTCTTCTGCTTGGTATCTTTGATGACTAGCGCGAGATTGACAAGGTTCTCAATCGTTTCCGGATTGGCTACCGGAATCAAAATCTGTTCCATCGTTTTCTTCACGCCCTTATCTTCCGGCTGCGCATCTTCATTCAGTGCAAAACGACGGGCGGAGCGTTCCGTTACCAGCGAACTGATCACACAGGTGAAAAGAATCATCACAACCGTACCGTTCAGCACATCATCATTGAGCAGCCGCTCGCCGTTCTCCATGATGATTTCGTGTCCGATCAGCACCGCTGCCAGTGTGGCTGCCGCCTGCGCATTACTCAATCCGAAGATCATGCTGCGTTCATTGGACTGCATACGGTAAATCTTCTGCGTGAGCCATGCTGCCAGCCATTTGCTGAAAGTAGCTACCACCGTCATGACTATCGCCACTTTCAGCGCTTCGCCACCTGTAAACAGACTGCGGACATCAATAATCATGCCGACACCGATCAGGAAATAAGGAATGAACAAGGCATTTCCTACAAATTCCAGCCGGTTCATCAATGGAGAAACATGAGGAATCAAACGGTTCAAGACCAAGCCTGCCAGGAAAGCTCCCAAAATACCTTCCATCCCAACAAACTCCATCAGTCCGCCGCCGAGGAAGACCATAGCCAGCACGAACACGAACTGCATCACACTGTCGTCATACTTCCGGAAAAACCAACGTCCGATACGGGGGAAGAAAAAGATGATGAGAAAACCCAGAAAGGCTACTTTCGCCACAAGGAATACCCAGAACAGACCGTCGACAGTGCCTTTGAACATTCCGCCTATGACAGCAAGGATGATCAGGGCAAGAGTGACCGTAATCGCCGTACCGCCAATCGTAATATTGACACTGCGCAAACGGGACAACCCGTAACGGCTGATAATAGGATAAGCAATCAAGGTGTGGGAAGCATACATACTGGCAAGCAATACGGCAGTAAGAAAACCATACCCCAGCATGCTCATACTGCTCCATATACCCAACGCCATAGGAATCAGGAAGGTAAGCAAGCCGAAGACAACACTTTTCATCCGGTTTTTCTTGAAGTCTTCCATGTCCATTTCAAGTCCGGCAAGGAACATGATATAGTAAAGTCCGACTTTACCGAACAATTCGAAACTGCTGTCACGATCGAGCACATGGAATCCGTGTTCGCCAATCAGCACACCCGCCAGAATCATACCGATAATATGAGGTATATGAAGGCGCCCCAGAATCATCGGAGCAAACAGAATTATAATTAGTACCAAAAAAAACACCCACGTCGGATCAGTTATTGGTAACGCTAAATTGAATTCAAACAGGTTCATAGGTCCGTGGTTTTAGGATTTCAATGCAAAGGAACAAAAAAGTTCGCATACCTCCAATTCATAGGTAGATAGATTGAAATAATAATTCTTCGACAAAAATGCGGTTTATATGGCAAAATGTTATAATTTTGCAGCCAAATCTATCCTATTCGTCAGAACTGGAAGATAAATACAGTATTCACATTTAACAAAAGAAAAAGATGAAAGTAGCTATTGTTGGCGTAAGCGGAGCCGTAGGACAGGAATTCCTGCGCGTGCTCGATGAGAGAAACTTCCCGATGGACGAGTTAGTTTTGTTCGGTTCTAAACGTAGTGCCGGAACAACTTATACTTTCCGCGGTAAACAGATCGAGGTCAAACTCTTACAACACAACGATGACTTTAAAGGAGTAGACATTGCTTTCACTTCTGCCGGTGCAGGAACATCCAAGGAGTTCGAGAAAACAATCACCAAGTATGGTGCTGTGATGATCGACAACTCCAGCGCTTTCCGTATGGACACTGATGTGCCTCTGGTAGTGCCCGAAGTAAATGCCGCAGACGCGTTGGAGCGTCCGCGTGGCGTCATTGCCAATCCTAACTGTACAACTATCCAGATGGTAGTTGCACTGAAAGCCATCGAACAGCTTTCTCATATAAAAACCGTGCATGTTTCTACTTATCAGGCTGCCAGCGGTGCCGGTGCTGCCGCTATGGACGAGCTGTACGAGCAATACCGTCAGGTATTGGCCAACGAGCCTGTGACTGTAGAGAAGTTTGCTTATCAGCTGGCGTTCAACCTGATTCCGCAAATCGACGTGTTTACAGAAAACGGTTATACCAAAGAAGAAATGAAAATGTATAACGAAACACGCAAAATCATGCACTCTGACGTGAAAGTCAGCGCAACTTGTGTACGTGTTCCTGCATTACGTGCTCACTCTGAAAGCATTTGGGTGGAAACAGAACGTCCGATCTCTGTGGAAGAAGCCCGCGAAGCATTCGCCAAAGGCGAAGGACTGGTGCTTCAGGACAACCCGGCAGAAAAGGATTATCCGATGCCGTTGTTCCTTGCAGGCAAAGATCCTGTCTACGTAGGACGTATCCGTAAAGACCTGACCAACGATAACGGACTGACATTCTGGATTGTAGGTGACCAGATCAAGAAAGGTGCCGCGCTGAATGCCGTGCAGATCGCTGAATATCTGATCAAGGTAAAGAACGTATAAGATATATAGATAAGACCAGAATAAAGGTCGGCTTGCACTGTGACGATTGTCGCGTAGCAAGCCGGCCTTCTTTGTTTGCTTTGAAGCTACACACACTTTCTTTCCACATCTTCCAGTATCATCAGGCTATTCCCTATTCCCCTGTAGTTCCAAATTCAGTTCCAACCGTTGAAACAGCGTGTTTCATGCCTTGGAACAAAGTGTTTCAAGCAATGAAACAAACTGTTTCAAGTAATGAAACAAAGTGTTTCAAGCGGTGGAACAAAGTGTTTCAAGCGCTTGAAACTTTTTGAAACACCTGTCGATAGAGTTGAATGAACCGCACCATCCGGTCAGGTTGACCGGATCTGTTGCTCCAATTCACCTGTTCTTTCAGAAGGCTTGAACCATTTATCGGCCAATAATGCATGACGTCTCAGCTATTAACGTCTGATTTATCAGTTATTAACAGCCGGGACATCAAGCATTAATAGTTGACATATCAAGCATTAACACACTAGAGATCAACAAATAACATCAGGAAAACAATATACTACAGGACAAAAACAGAGTGAGAGCAAACGCTTGCTCCCACTCTGCTACCACAGTTGCTACCATAGCTGAAACACCGATGAACAAAGGGATACAGACAGACAGTGAGAGCATGGGAGCAAAACCTATGTTTAATTCACTTGGAGAGAAAAAGCAGGAAACGGAATCAAGCTATACCTATTTATGGGTACTCATATACCTAAAATTAACCATTATTTGCGATTGTACCATTGGCGATATAGAGCGAAATTTGCACAAAATTTGTTCTATGAGATCTTCTGCACTTAAAATAATGCTTTGCTTGCTTCTTTCTTTCACTGTTTTCAGAATTGAAGCCAGCCCCAACATTTATTCTATCTCCGGTCGTATCTCCGACGAAAGGGCGGGTTCTCCATTACCCGGTGCATCCATCCTGATCAAAGGTACCTATTTATGGGCAATATCCGATCAAAAGGGAGAATTCACGATACAAGGAGTACAGGAAGGCAAGTATAATCTGGAAGTTTCCTTCCTCGGCTATGTTCCGGCCACAGTTCAAGTGGATGTGAACCATCCTATAAAAGGATTAAAAATACTGTTGAAAGAAAATACGCTCGCATTGGATGATGTGGTGATTACCGCACAGGCTCCCAAAAGCGAACTGAATACGACTCTTGTCATCGGAAGTAATGCGTTGGAACACTTGCAGGTATCTAATGTAAGCGATATCTCTTCCCTTCTTCCGGGAGGGAAAACGAAAGTTCCGAACCTGACCAACAACAATGTATTTTCATTAAGAGACGGAGGTTCGTCTGCAGGTAACGCGGCATTCGGTACGGCAGTAGAAGTGGATGGCGTACGCATTGGCAACAATTCCTCTTTTGGCAACATGAGCGGAATAGACACCCGCAACATTAGTGTAGCAGATATCGAGTCGGTCGAAGTCGTTACAGGAGTACCTTCGGCAGAATATGGAGACCTGAACAGCGGTATGGTGAAGATACATACCAAAAAAGGCAAGACCCCGTGGAATATTCTCCTGTCTGTCAATCCCCGTACAGAACAGGTTTCCTTTTCTAAAGGACTGGATTTAGGGAATGACAAAGGTACTGTCAACATCAGCGGCGAATGGACCAAAGCCACTCAGAAATTAACTTCACCCTATACATCTTATACACGAAGAGGATTCTCTGCCGGCTATAGCAATACATTCCGCAAAGTACTTAGATTCGACGTCGGATTCACCGGCAACATTGGAGGTATGAACACCAAGGACGATCCTGATGCATACACCGGAGAATACACGAAAGTAAGAGACAATGTATTTCGGGCAAACACCTCATTGACATGGTTGCTCAACAAGTCATGGGTTACCAACCTCAAACTTGACGCATCCGTATACTTCAATGACAATCACTCGCACGCGCATACCTTCTATTCTTACGCGTCCGAACAGCCTGCCGTTCACACCGAACAAGAAGGCTATTTCATTGCCAACAAATTACCATATACTTTTTTTGCCGACCAGATCATCGATTCCAAAGAACTGGATTACGCCGCATCACTGAAATATGAATGGAACCGACGGTTCAACCATGTGAACAGCAATCTGAAGGCCGGTGTTCAATGGAAAGGGACAGGAAACGCAGGAGAGGGAGAATACTATCAGGACCCTTCGGTAGCTCCTAACGGATATCGTCCGCGTCCGTACACATCTTATCCGTACATGCACAATGTTTCGCTTTATGCAGAAGAAAACTTATCATTCCCTGTCGGCAGCACAATGGTAAGACTCATGGCAGGCGTACGTTGGGAGAATCTGCTCATCAGCGGTACACAGTATGAGAAGTTGAATACGGTATCTCCCCGTTTCAATGCCCAATGGCAGTTGAACAGCCACATTTCCATCCGGGGCGGATGGGGAATTACCGAAAAGCTGCCGTCGTACTATGTATTGTATCCCAGACAGGAATACCGGGATATCCAGACATTCGGGCTTTCTTATAATAATAATGAGTCATCCTACATCTATTACAGTCAGCCATACACGTTGCTACACAACGAAAAGCTGCGCTGGCAGCGGAATCAGAATGCGGAACTAGGTATTGACATGAACATGGGCCGGACAAAAGTTTCATTGGTCGGATATTTCAACCGAACGAAACTGCCTTATAAATATACCAACAGCTATACTCCGTTTTCATACAATGTGCTTCAGTTGCCGGACGGATTCAGCATGCCCGCCAATCCGCAGATCAATGTGGACAACCAGACGGGAATGGTCTATATACGGGAAAACGAATCCAGCTATTGGACACCGATGGACGTAAAAGTAACAGATCAGACATTTGTCAAATCTGCTTCACCGGATAATGGAACGGATGTAGTCCGCAGAGGAGCCGAAATGATTGTCGACTTTCCGGAAATAACTCCTATCCGTACACAAATCCGGGTAGATGCCGCCTATACGTATAGCAAATACATTGACAATTCGCTATCTTACTATTATCAGAACGGATGGTCGCACACCAGCCTTGCCAACCGTTCGTACCAATATGTAGGTATTTATGCCAATGGCGACAATCCATCAGCAACAGCCAACGGCAAACGCACACACTCACTGGATGCAAATATCACAGCGATTACCCGTATCCCCAAAGCCAGACTGATTATATCATGCAGGCTGGAAGCTTCTTTGGTGAAGCGGTCGCAAAACATATCCGAGTACAACGGCAGAGAATATGCTTTCAATGTCAGTCAGGACAATCATACAAAAACAGGAGGAAGTATTTATGACGGCAATTCTTATACGGCCATCTATCCGGTGGCATATCTCGACCTGAACAATGAGGTGCATCCTTTTACCGAGGCCGAAGCCGGAAATCCGGAATTTGCCCATCTGATACGCAAGTCGGGCAACGCTTATACATTTGCCGCAGATGGATATGATCCTTATTTCTCCGCCAATATTAATATCACCAAAGAGATCGGTGACCATGTATCTCTGTCTCTCAATGCTATTAACTTTACCAACTCACGACCGTATGTGAAATCGTATGCAACCGGTGTCAGTGCCGTTTTCACTCCGGATTTCTATTACGGACTCACTTGCCGCGTTAAATTTTAAACTTATGAAGCGATCTATATACATATTATTAATAACTGTTGTTTATGCCGTAGCCGGATGCACGGACATCGACAAGGCCAATCCTTATGATGACCAGCTGCATACGCTGCAAGTCACCGCCGTTTATCCGGATGAATACGCTGAATATCTCCGGGAGGGAGTGACTGTGAAAATAGAGGATGTGGACCGTGGCAACTCTTATCGGACAAAGACCGACAAGAAGGGAACGGCACAATTTTCACTGACCAATGGTATATACCGCATACAGGTCAGCGACAAGAATGGAACGCATATCTTCAACGGACTGGCAGACAATGTGAAACTGGTCAACAGCGACATGACCTTCAATCTTCCATTGACTCATTCCAGAGCCGGAACAATCATTATCAAAGAAATCTATTGCGGAGGATGCAAAAAGCTGCCACTGGAAGGAGATTATCAGTCCGACAAATACATCATCCTGCACAACAACGATTCGGAAATACAGTACCTCGACAGCTTGTGCTTTGGAGCACTCGATCCTTATAATTCACACTCTACCAATGTATGGGTGACACAAGACGAGATGACCGGAGCAACGATCTTCCCCGATTTCGCCCCCGTAATCCAGTGCATCTGGCAGTTTGGCGGTACCGGCAAATCGTTCCCCCTCCAACCGGGTGAAGATGCAGTCATTGCCATCAACGGAGCGATCGATCATGCGGCGCAATACCCGCAATCTGTCAACCTGAACAAACCCGGGTACTTTGTATGCTATAACAATGTTTATTTCCCGAATACGCTGTACCATCCGGCTCCGGGCGATCAAATCACACCGGACCATCACCTGAATGTAGTCATAAAGACAGGACAAGCCAATGCGTATTCTTACTCGATTTTTTCTCCCGCCACCATCATCTTCAAGGCTAAAGAGACTACCATACAGGACTATGTTCTTGGAGCGGGCAACGTCATACAAAAGCCCGGAAGCACAGTGGACCAGGTCATAAAGATTCCTCTGGACTGGGTGATTGACGGAGCGGAAGTATATTATGGCGGTTCTTCAAGCAACAAAAAGAGAATCTCCCCTTCTATTGATGCCGGCTACGTCACCCAAAGTGCAACGTACAGCGGACGCAGCCTATATCGCCATATAGACGAAGAGGCCACGCAGGAGGCAGGCTATGAGGTAATGGTAGATACGAACAACTCTTCTACCGATTTTTATGAACGGGATAAACCATCATTGCATGAGTAATATGAAAAGAATCTATATAGAATGTCTGCTGCTGTGTATCGTGTCCGGAATATCGGCACAGACTTATGACATAGTAGAACGACGCAACTCATGGAACGCCGGAGCCAATGTCACAGGTATCATGATGGAGAACACGAACGCCTCCTATGCCGAATTGTATGGCAGCAATAATCAGGGTGACTTCCGCAACTCTTACGAGGCAAGCAAGACGTGGAGTGCCGGAGCGACAGCGAAGTCCATTACGCATCTGAAAGATTACTCTTTAATCGGATCATTCTCGTTCGACCACACTTCCGGCAAGGATATGAGCGGTTCTATGTTTATTCATCCCGGATTTTATCCTGTAGATATTCTGGAGTTCACACCCGGACGCAAAGACCTGCAAACTTACTCCTTTATGGGAGGTATAGCCACCAATCTGAACCCGAACTGGCGTCTGGGAGGAAAGATAGACTTTGCTTCTGCCAACTACTCCAAACGAAAAGATGTGCGTCATACCAATTACCGGCTGGATCTGCAAGTGGCTCCCGGCATCATGTATCATTCGGGAGAACTGGCCATCGGGCTTTCCTACATTTTCGGTAAAAACAGCGAATCAGTCAAAGCGGAAGTAATCGGCACGGCAGAAAGTCTGTACAATGCTTTTCTGGACAAAGGATTGATGTACGGAGCCTACGAAACATGGAATGGCAGTGGCATTCACCTGAGCGAATCGGGCATCAGCGGTTTCCCTATCAAGGAGTTATCACACGGAGGAGCACTACAGTTTCAATGGAAGGGCTTCTATGGTGATATTGAATACACCCATTCTTCCGGCTCTGCCGGTGAAAGAGAAACCATCTGGTTCAAATTTCCCACTGACCGGATCACTTCTCACATCAGCTATCGTTTCAGGCAAGGCAGTAACGAGCATTTTATCCGATTCAATCTGCAATGGTCTCATCTGGTCAACAATGAGAATGTGCTGAGCAAAGAGACTGTCAACGGAGTGACAAATACTCATATTCATGGTTCGAACCGTATCTTCGAAAAAGAAGTTTTCACGGCCAATCCCGAATATGAACTAATGAGTCGTCGGGGAGAACTGCGTTTGGGAACGTATCTCTCCACCTTCAAACAACTCACTACCCAGATGTATCCTTATGTAGCTTCACAAAAGATGTTTTGCAGCCGGACGTATGTTTCCGGAGTGCTCCATACGGGAAAGTTAGATTTGAAAGCAGCCGTCTCTTTCTCGACAGGAAACTCCAGCGAGAAAAACAGGACTGCCGAAACGAATACGGAACCCGGTAATCCTCCATATCGTCTGACAGATTACTACAATCTGCAAAACGAATATGCAACGGCTTCCCAGGCAACTTTCAATCTCGGATTACGCTATAACTTCAACCGGGGAATTTATGCGGAAGTTCAGGGTAGCTATACACACGGCTTCAACCTCCGGTATATAGAAGGTTCGAGCCGCTGGAACGAAACGATTAAGTTAGGTTATACTTTTTAAATTTATTCTTTTACATAATATAAAACTATCTAATGATGAAAAAGGGGATATTATTTGTGCTGGCAGCAGCGTTTCTGGCATCCTGCCAACAAGAAGAAGAGAACGGAGTTGTATCATCGGTCGACCGGGTGACTATCACTCCTATTATTACGCGTGCCACAGAAGTCAACTTCGAGAATCAGGACCAGATTGGTCTGAGTATCACTAAAGAAGACGGTACGGAATATGCTAAGAATGAGCTTATGACTTTCAATGACGGTGCTTTTGCCGGAAGTCTGAAATGGTATCCCGAAGGGGCCGACAAGTCTTCATTCGTGGCTTATTATCCGTATACCTCAGCCGGTGTACCGACTTCATTTACCGTGCATGCAGACCAGAGCGATAAGTACGGAATCTCCGACTTTATGGCGGCAAGCAAATCCGAAGTACTTCCTTCGGCTAACTCAATCAGCATGGTCTTCAAACACATGCTTACCAAAATGGTCATTAATGTGACAAACGAAACTCATTTAGATATTTCGTCGGTAGTTCTCAGAGGGGCTGTTCCCACTGCCAATATCGATCTGGCTACCATGAAAGTAACCGCAAGCGAGAGTGCCGCGGCAGCAAACGTCACAACACAACAGGTGACAAAAAACACCACTTACCGTGCTATCGTAGTTCCACAGACGGTTGCATTCACTCTTGCTGTAACAACTTCAGACAATAATACTTTGACGCAAAGACTCACATCTACAACGTTAGTTCAAGGTGGTCAATATAGTGTCAATGTCCGTGTATTGTCCGATGATATCATTGTGACGCTCAGTGGTGAAATAGAAAACTGGACGGAGGAAGGAGAAATCGGAGCAGATAATACGGTTCCTTTTGAAGAGCATCTGGACGAAAACTATTTCTTATATGACGAAGTAAAGTATAATACTGTAACTCTTGCTAACGGTACAATATGGATGGCTGAACCACTTTGCTATCTGCCTAAAGGATATACTCCATCCAGTGACCCGACAGCAGATTCTCATATTTGGTATCCATACGAAATCGTAGACGGTGCAACAACCGCACTAACAGACAATGCTTCTGTAAAAGAGCTGGGCTATCTATACGATATGGAAGCCGCACTTGGTAAAACTATAACCGAAAGCAATTATAATACTTTTGAAGGAGCACAAGGAATTTGTCCGAAAGGCTGGCATATACCGACACGTATCGAATACTTCAATCTTGTTGGTAAAACTACAGCTGATGCCGATGGTAAAACACCGGATAATAGTCAAGATGCCCTCTTCTATGATAGTGGCTATGACGGAGCCAAAATTCAATCCCTGATTGATGCCGGACTCAATTACAAATTCTCCGGAACTCGTATGATGACAAGTTTCACTGCCACTCCCAGTTATCAGAAGACTGTAATATCCAGTGCTACCAGTACAAAAACAGAATGGTATAATAAACCTGCCTTGAATAATTATATGACTTCAACTGCCTATAAGCCAGCGTACAATGCATCAAACGTACTCACGAACATCCAGTTCTTTGGATTGATGAGTACATTTACCTCCGCTAAATATCCGGAAGGCAGATTGTCATTAAGTTACATCAGCATGAAGTCCGGTCAGCAACTCCGTTGCGTAAGAGACAAAGCAGCAGAATAAAATTTTAAACTATATATAAAACAAGCTATAACAATGAAAACAAAAAGACTAAACATCGCAATCGCCCTACTGGCGGTTGCCCTCATCGGAACCTCTTGTGGAAACAAACAGCAGAAAAGTTCCTCGGACACAACAACAGAACAGACTACATCGTCTGCTTTAGAAATTGACTCTCTTCTTGCCAATGCCGAAAGTCTGGCAGGACAAGAAGTAACCATCGAAGGTGTTTGCACACATACCTGCAAGCATGGTGCCAAGAAAATCTTCCTGATGGGTAGTGACGACACACAAGTGATCCGCGTAGAAGCCGGCACACTGGGAGCATTCGACCCGAAATGTGTGAACTCCATTGTCCGCGTCACCGGAACACTGAAAGAACAGCGCATTGACGAAGCTTACCTCCAGAACTGGGAAGCACAGCTCAAAGCACAAGCTGCCGAAAAGCATGGCGACGGAGAAGCCGGATGTGACTCTGAAAAGAAAGCACGCGGTGAAACAGCCAGCACTCCCGAAGCCCGCATAGCCGACTTCCGTGCCAAGATAGCAGACCGGAAAGCGAACAGCGGTAAAGAATATCTGTCTTTCTATTTCATGGAAGCTAATTCGTATGAAGTGGAGTAGCAGTATCCGTAAATGGAGTCGACTGATACACCGTGATTTATCATTTTTCTTTGCCGGAATGGTCTTGATTTATGCCATTTCCGGCATTGTAATGAATCATCGTGACACTATCAATCCAAACTTCTCCATCGAACGGAAAGAATATAAGATTACCGGGAAGCTACCGGGCAAAGAGGGAATGAAAAAGGAAAAAGTACTTACCCTGCTACAACCATTAGGAGAGGAAGGCAACTATACCAAACACTATTTCCCGAAAGCGGACATCATGAAAGTATTTCTGAAAGGAGGGTCCAACTTGCAGGTAAACGTCAGTACGGGAGAGGCTGTCTACGAGTCAGTCACCCGCCGGCCACTCATCGGAGCAATGGCACGTTTGCACTACAACCCCGGACAATGGTGGACTTACTTTGCGGATATCTTCGCAGTCGGCCTCATCATCATCACCCTTTCCGGAGTCATCATGCTGAAAGGCAATAAAGGTATTATCGGCAGAGGAGGAATAGAAATGATTGTCGGCATTATCATTCCCGTCCTTTTTCTTCTCTTCTTTTGAACAGAATAACTGATATAATAAAATGGAACAAATTATAGAATGTAACAACCTGACGCACTATTACGGCAAACGGTTGATTTACGAGAATCTTAGTTTCACAGTCCCCAAAGGACGCATCCTCGGACTACTGGGCAAGAATGGTACCGGAAAGACCACGACCATCAACATCCTGAGCGGCTATCTGAAACCACGCTCCGGAGAATGCCGTATCTTCGGGCAGGAGATACAGACGATGGCTCCGACATTGCGCCGCAACATCGGACTGCTGATCGAAGGGCACGTACAGTATCAATTCATGACCATCACGCAGATAGAGAAGTTCTACGCAGCCTTTTACCCGGGCCAATGGAAAAAAGAGGCTTACTATGAGCTGATGAACAAGCTGAAAGTAGCTCCCGGACAGCGTATCTCACGCATGTCTTGCGGCCAACGTTCACAAGTGGCTCTCGGACTGATTCTGGCACAGAATCCCGAACTCCTTGTATTAGATGATTTCTCACTCGGACTCGATCCCGGCTATCGCCGCCTGTTTGTGGATTATCTTCGTGATTACGCCCGCTCCGAAGGCAAAACCGTTTTCCTGACCTCGCATATTATTCAGGATATGGAACGACTGGTAGACGACTGTATCATGATGGACTACGGAAAGATTCTGATTCAGAAACCGATTGATGAATTACTGAAAGAAGGACGTCGCTACACATGTACCGTTCCCGAAGGTTACGAACTTCCCGCATCCGATGATTTCTATCATCCTTCCGTTATGAGGAATACGCTGGAAACATTCTCCTTCCTTCCGCCTGCAGAGGCAGAAGCGAAACTGAAATCAATGTCAGTGCCTTATACGGACTTGCATAGCGAACATGTGAATCTGGAAGACGCCTTCATCGGTCTGACCGGTAAATACTAAAGTTTCCATCATTCACAAATCAAAATTCACCAATCAAAATTCCAAAAGAATGTACGCTATATTTTATAAAGAATGGATAAAGACCCGGTGGTATTTTCTACTTGCCGTGATCACGACACTCGGTTTTACAGGCTACTGTATGCTTCGTATCAACCGGGTAGTAGAAATGAAAGGCGCTGCGCATGTATGGGAAGTCATGATGCAACGGGACGCCATATTCATCGAGATGTTACAATACATTCCCCTGATTGCCGGAGTACTGATGGCTATCGTGCAGTTCGTCCCCGAGATGCAGCGCAAATGTCTGAAGCTGACCCTGCATCTGCCTTATCCCGAACTGAAGATGACGGGCAATATGCTGTTCTCCGGTTTAGTGTTGCTGCTTGTCTGCTTTGCTTCCAACTTCCTGCTGATGGAAATTTATCTAAGCGGAGTGCTGGCTCACGAACTGAAGAATCATATATTGCTGACTGCCCTTACGTGGTATCTTGCCGGTATTTCCGGATACCTGCTCGTCGCATGGATCTGTCTCGAGCCGGCATGGAAACGCAGAATCATCAATCTCATTATCGCCGTGCTATTACTGCGAATCTTCTTTCTGTCGCCCACACCGGAAGCTTACAACAAGTTCCTCCCGTATCTATTGGTTTATACTTTGCTGACCGCTTCTTTCTCATGGCTTTCCATAGTGCGGTTCAAAGCGGGAAAACAGGACTAAGAGAATGAAGAATGAAGAACTAAAAATGAAGAATTAAATAAAGATGAAACGTTTCAGTACCATACTATTATATGTCACCATCGCGTTCCTGCTTCTCTGGCAGTTGCCTTGGTGTTACAACTTCTTTGTTGTAAAACCGGAGAAGACTCCTTTTACGCTATATAGTTTCGTGATCGGCGACTTTGCCTTAATGGGACAGGAAGAAGGAAAAGGAACCGTACGTCGCGATGCTGCCGGAAATATTTATTCCGAAGCGGCCTTCGACAGTATCCTCCCCATGTTTTATTTCCGCCAATTGATGTCCGACGAACGCTTCCCGGATACAATTAACGGGATAGCCGTCACTCCGAAAATCGTACAGACGGAAAACTTCAATTTCCGCAGTGTACCTACGGATATCAATACTCCTTCTATCGGTCTTTATCCTTTGTTGGAGTCCATGTCCGGACGTGTGGACCTGAAGATGCCGGATGATGTATTCCGCATTACGTCCAAAGGTATTGAGTTTATCGATATGGCTTCGAACAGTGTAAATGCAGAAAAAAGCCTTCAGTTCACAGAAGCGATGGCAAAGAAAGATTTTCATTTTCCTGCCATTGAGATTGTAGGAAATCCTACGGTGAAGAAGGAATACGATGAAGGATATCTTCTGCTGGATGCCGACCGTCGTCTGTTCCATCTGAAACAGGTGAAAGGACGCCCTTATGTCCGCGCTATTCCGTTACCCGAAGGACTGACATTAGAGCACCTATATCTGACGGAATTCAGAAACAAAAAGACGCTTGCCTTTCTGACAGATGTCAATAACGCCTTTTACGTGCTGAGAAGCCGCACATACGATATAGTGAAAACAGGCATTCCTGCATTCAATCCCGAAACGGATGCACTGACTATCATAGGCAATATGTTCGACTGGACAGTTCGGGTGACCAGCCCGGCCTCTGATAATTATTATGCTTTGAATGCGGATGATTATTCACTGATAAAGAAACTGGAAAATGAATCGAATACGCATTATATGCCCGGTATTACTTTCACTTCTTATACAGATAAATATGTGATGCCGCGTTTTGAATAATCGATAAAGGGTTGCCCCAAGTCTTGTTACAACAGACCTGCGGCAACTCTTTTCATTAAACGACATATGTATGCAAAACTAAAGTAGCTATCTTTTATTTATTCAACATTATACCTTATCTTTGCCTCATTAAACAATTATCCACACCGCAATTGCCTCTGCGTAACACACAAACAAATACGGTAAAAAAGATAACAACTATAATTATAACCGTATGAAAGTTTGTAAAGCCCTGATTCTTTTGAGTCTTTTCATGGTTGCATTCTACAATTGTGCACCTCCGCCCGATGAAGACACAAAGGAAGAAACAGGAGAAGACACCACTACAGCCGAACTTCCCTGGACAGGAGAAACAGATAAATTTACCATTAATACCAAAGAAGGAGTACATCTCAATGATCCGGAAGAAGATGCCGGCACAGCCTACATCACATTTCCGTCTTCTTCCGTCCCAAATACCCGATGGGAGTTTGGAGTACGTCTGACATTTAATCCTTCTGCCAACAATTATGCCCGTTTTTATCTTACTTCCTCTTCAAATGTCCTTTCCGGTGAATTAACCGGATATTTTATTCAGATAGGAGGAGCCAAAGACAACGTGGCACTTTATCGGCAGAACGGGGCAGAATTAAAACTGTTAGCTTCCGGCAGAGAGCTTATGAAGGGGAACAGCTCACCTAAACTTTATGTCAAAGTAGAATGCGACAACAATGGATACTGGACTTTCTGGACACGGTTGCTGTCAGAAGAAGAATATACGAAAGAAAAACAGATCAAAGACAGCAGCATACAAAATTCCGTCTGTTGTGGCATATACTGTGTTTACACAAAGACCCGCTGTGACGGCTTTACTTTCCATCATATACAATTATCCAATGATGTGGAGACAACTACGGAACCGGGGGAAACACCGGATCATCCGGAAGAACCTGAAACACCGGAAAAGCCCGTTCTCCCCGATTACCCGGAAGAAGTAAAGAATCTATTATTGTTAAATGAAATCATGTATGACAACGCAACATATGGTGCAGAATACATAGAGCTTTACAATCCATCCAATTCCACCGTTTCGGTCCCGTCATTAAAACTATTGAGGTACATTGACAATGGTTCCGGTACAACGCAAACCACGACAACTGCCATCTTGAAGCATCCGGACAAGAATCAAAGGCTGGACTTTCCTCCTCATGGGTATATCTGTCTGACAAAATCTGCTGCCACACTTATCAATAAACACAAAGCTGATAAAAATAATATCATACAAATATCCACTTTCCCACGAATAAACAATGATGGAGGCTATCTGGCCATAACCACCAATGAAGAAAAACCAAGAATCATAGACAAATGCATTTACTCCGACAAGATGCATAACGAAGGAGTAAGAAACCAGGGTGTATCTCTTGAAAAGAAATCACCGGAGCTAAAGTCGGCTCTAAAATCGAACTGGAGTTCCTCAAAAAACGCAACAGGAGGCACTCCGGGAAGAAAAAACGAACAAGAATAAAAGTTTATAGATTAAATTCCCTACATTTGTCAGCAAAGAAGTAAAAAGAGTTTCGGATGATTTCATCCACAAACGAATTTAAACAGCAGCTATGAGTCCAATCATCTTATCTGTTACGATTATTGCCTATTTTGTGATCTTGTTTACCATCTCCTACATAGCAGGACACAAAGCAGACAATGAAGGATTCTTTGTCGGGAATCGTAAATCAGCATGGTATATCGTTGCTTTTGCCATGATTGGTTCTACTATTTCGGGAGTCACCTTTGTATCGGTGCCGGGTATGGTACAAGCCAGCAGCTTTTCCTATTTACAGATGGTGTTGGGATTCATCGTCGGACAGTTCATCATTGCCTTTGTACTTGTCCCTTTATTCTATCGGATGAAATTGGTTTCCATCTATGAATATCTGGAGAACCGATTCGGAACTTCCTCCTACAAAACCGGTGCCTGGTTCTTTTTCATCTCCAAAATGTTAGGAGCAGCCGTACGGTTATTTCTGGTATGCCTGACCTTACAACTGCTTATTTTCGAGCCCTTCGGCATTCCTTTCCTGGCAAATGTGATTCTTACCGTATTTATCGTCTGGCTTTACACATTCCGGGGAGGAGTAAAATCATTGATCTGGACTGATGTGCTGAAAACATTTTGCCTCGTCGTCTCTGTTGTGCTTTGTATTTATTATATTTCTTCGAGCCTGCATTTGAATTTCGGCGGTTTAATCAGCACCATTTCGGATAGCGATTTATCCAAAATGTTTTTCTTCGATGATGTAAATGATAAACGATATTTCTTCAAACAGTTTCTGGCAGGCGTATTCACTGTGATTGCCATGAATGGGCTCGATCAGGACATGATGCAGCGAAACCTTAGTTGCAAGAACTTCCGGGATTCACAAAAGAATATGATCACCAGTGGCATTTCACAGTTTTTCGTGATATTGCTTTTCCTGATGTTGGGAGTATTGCTTTATACATTCACAGCCCGGCAAGGCATAGAAAATCCGGCTAAAAGCGACGAATTATTTCCCATGATTGCTACCGGAAACTATTTTCCCGGAATGGTGGGCATCTTGTTTATTATCGGGTTAATAGCCTCTGCCTATTCTGCTGCCGGTTCGGCACTAACCGCCCTGACAACTTCTTTCACAGTAGATATTCTCAATGCCCATAAGAAAGAGGATGCGATTCTCAGCAAAATACGAAAACATGTTCATATCGGTATGGCCGTTATTATGGGAATTGTTATTTTTGTATTCAATCTCCTGAATAATACCAGTGTCATTGATGCTATTTATACCTTGGCAAGCTATACGTATGGTCCTATTCTCGGGTTATTCGCTTTTGGCATATTTACCAAGAAACAAGTTTATGATAAATATATTCCGTTGGTAGCTATTCTTTCTCCTGCACTTTGCTACATATTACAAAGTCACTCGGAAGCCTGGTTCAACGGATATCAGATTAGTTACGAGTTGCTTATACTTAATGCTCTCTTCACCTTTTCAGGACTTTGCATACTAATAAAAAGGAAAGACAAAGTAAAAGTATCTGCAAACTCTCCCGATTAAATAAAAAATTAAAGATGAAAATTACAATCAACTGTTTCCTGCCTTTTTGCAGACAGGAAGAAACGGCACAGACAGTTAAAGAATTACGCACATCGGAATTGGTAGATAAAATCTATTTGCTGGTACCGGAAGCTACCGATATCTGTCTACCCGGATGTGAGCTGATTTCTATAGCGAATATCCAGTCGACAGAAGCGATGAAAGCGATCGCTTCCTATTCAAATGGAACATATACCTTACTTTACACCAAGCATACTGAACTAAAACTGGGATTATTCGCTCTCGAACGAATGGTTCAAATAATGGAAATGACGCAGGCAGGCATGGTATATGCCGACCGTTATCAGCAAGTGAATGGTATACGGAAAGCGGCTCCCGTTATCGACTATCAATTCGGCAGCCTGCGTGATGACTTTGACTTCGGTTCTGTCATGCTTTTCCAAAGCGAGGTTTTCAAAAAAATGGTAAAGACTACCAAAGAAGACTATCAGTATGCAGGATTATATGATTTACGCCTCAAAATCTCTCAAAAGAAAAAACTGGTACATATCAACGAATATCTATATACAGAAATAGAAAACGATACCCGGAAAAGCGGTGAGAAACAGTTCGACTATGTAGACCCGAAAAATCGCCGGGTGCAGATAGAAATGGAACAGGCATGCAGCGAACATCTGAAAGCTATCGGCGGATATTTGGAACCCTGTTTTCAGTCAGTCAACTTTTCAGCCTCTACTTTCGAATATGAAGCATCTGTCATTATTCCCGTACGCAACCGTATCCGTACTATCAGAGATGCGGTCCGCTCCGCTTTGAACCAGCAAACCTCTTTTCCATTCAATGTCATCGTAATTGACAATCATTCTACAGACGGAACCACAGAAGCCCTTCGGGAGTTATGTACTGATCATCGGCTGGTTCATATAATCCCCGAAAGAAATGATCTCGGTATCGGAGGATGTTGGAACACAGGTATCCATCACGAGAAATGCGGCAAGTTCGCTATCCAGCTCGACAGTGACGACGTATACAAAGACGAGCATACTTTGCAAATCATGGTAAACGCTTTCTATGAACAAAACTGTGCCATGGTAATCGGTACCTATATGATGACGGACTTCAACATGAAAGAAATGGCGCCCGGCATCATAGACCACAAAGAATGGACTCCCGAGAATGGTCGCAATAACGCTTTACGCATCAATGGACTGGGGGCTCCCCGTGCCTTCTATACTTCCCTCCTCCGGGAAATCAACGTTCCGAATACCAGCTATGGAGAAGACTATGCACTCGGACTATGCATTTCAAGCAATTATCAGATAGGCAGGATATATGATGTCGTTTATCTCTGTCGCCGCTGGGAAGGTAATTCGGACGCTGCATTAGCCATCGAAAAGGTTAACCAGAATAATGTATACAAAGATCGTATCCGCACATGGGAATTGCAACGGAGGATTCAAGTAAATAAAATAAAGCTGAAACCTCAAAAAGCAATCCTACAATTAATTGAAGAACAGACCCACTCATGGGAACTTGCCAAACAGAACTATCAGGCATTGGAAGAGTACCGAAAGCAAATGAAAAAAATGAGTCTGGCCGGAAAGGATTTCGATATGCTTGTATATACCTTTCCTAATCCCAAACGCATACTTTCGGCTACTGCGCAGACAGACACCTTATCCATTCATGCACGCCCCTGCTTTCTATGCCAGGAAAACCGTCCGCAGGAACAAAATTTCGTCAGCTATAAAAATTATCAGATATTGGTAAATCCTTACCCCATATTCAAACAGCATCTGACAATTATCGACAGCAAACATACACCACAATCCATCGCCCAACGTTTCGACGATATGATAGATTTCTCCAGTTTGCTGCAAGAGAACTTCATTTTATACAATGGTCCCGAATGCGGAGCATCTGCTCCGGACCATGCTCATTTTCAGGCTTGCGGAAAAGAGGAGGAACTGGAAGGTGCACTAGGTGCGGATTGGCACAAAGAATTGTTGATTGAGAAGAGTAATGTAGAAATACATTCGATTGACAATCCGGTCACTGCAATTCTGATCCAGACAAAGGATAAAGCAACAATGTCACGTACATTCAAGCAGCTTTACGATATACTCGCTGCTGATAAAAATGGAAAAGAGCCAATGATGAATATCCTTGCCTGGTACGGTCTGGAAAGAGATAAAGATTTTTTTCAAGGGGATTACGAAGTTGAATTAAGAGATTTGACATTGCGTTATCAATGCATGATCTTCCTGCGTAGCAAACACCGTCCAGACTGTTATTTTGCAGAAGGGGATGAACAAATTCTTATCAGCCCGGCTATTGCCGAAATGAATGGCATATTTCCTGTTGTCCGGGAAGAAGATTTACCCAAACTGACTCCCGAGAAGCTCTATGAAATCCGCCGGGAAGTTTCTATGCCTCAGGATGAGTTTATAAAAATTACAGAACGCATAAAGGCAGCATTATGAAAGAACCTCAGATAACAGTCGGCATCCTTTCCGGAAAAGAAATCGAGTTCTTTCTCCCGGAAAGCTTCGTTGCCCCCAATGGAACGATGGCATCAGGGATACAAAAGGCTGTTTTCCAAAAAGGAAAGATATACTGGCAAGGGAAAGCATATAATGAATTATCATTCTCTCCCATACAGGATACTGATACTTTCTTTGAGCTAAAAGATGTTACCATCGGCATCAACTTCCATTGGGAACGCAAAGAAACACAGAGATTCAAAGGGAGTCTGAAAATAATCGTTGAAGAAGAGAGGCTAACGGCTATCAATGTAATTTCCATTGAAGAATATCTGACTAGTGTGATTTCATCGGAAATGAGTGCCACTGCTTCTTTAAGTCTCTTAAAAGCACATGCAGTCATTTCCAGAAGTTGGCTGGTTCATAAATTAAGAACGAGAAACATTCTAAATGAAGAATTAAGAATGAAGGATGAAACATTAGGGATGGCTACACGAAAAGAAAACACAGTCGGTTCTTCCTCCTCTACTTCTGACGCTTCACTCATCAAATGGTACGATCATGAAGCACATACACACTTTGATGTTTGTGCCGATGATCATTGTCAACGTTATCAGGGAATTACCCGTACTTCCACCCCACAAGCTATCGAAGCCGTATCTTCTACCCGGGGAGAGGTGCTTGTATACGAAGGAGAAATCTGTGACACACGTTTTTCCAAATGTTGCGGCGGCGCTTTTGAAGAGTTCCAAAATTGCTGGGAAAATGTCAGGCATCCATATCTGACCGGTCAACGTGATGCCTCTGCAATCCACCTGCCCGACCTGACGATAGAAAAAGAAGCAGAAAAATGGATACGTACATCACCTTCCGCTTTCTGCAATACGCAAGATAAAAGAGTGCTGAGCCAGGTTCTCAACAACTATGATCAGGAAACAATAGACTTCTATCGTTGGAAAGTCAGTTATACCCAACAAGAACTTTCAGCACTGATCCATAAACGTTCGGGAATCAATTTCGGAGAAATCATAGACTTGATTCCTGTCGAACGGGGAACTTCCGGACGTCTTGTACGATTAAAGATTGTAGGTACTTTACAAACGCTTATTATCGGAAAAGAACTGGAAATACGCCGTACCTTATCCCCTTCCCATCTTTATAGTTCCGCATTCGTGGTTGACAAAGAAGGGGAAGAGGGCCAAGTACCCACCCGCTTCACTTTCACCGGAGCAGGTTGGGGGCATGGAGTAGGACTTTGCCAGATCGGTGCGGCAGTTATGGGTGAACAGGGATACAACTATAAAGACATTTTATCCCACTATTATCCTGGTAGTGTGCTTGAAAAACAATACGAATAATTCTAAGATCAATACCATGATGACAATAAGAGATGCCAATCACAGTATGTCGGTAAAGCGCAGAAATCCCTGGAACTGGATTCCTACACTCTACTTTGCGGAAGGACTGCCCTATGTAGCCGTAATGACAATCGCCGTCATTATGTATAAACGGCTGGGATTGTCAAACACAGAAATTACGCTTTATACCTCCTGGCTCTATCTGCCATGGACCATTAAACCGTTATGGAGTCCTTTCGTTGATTTGGTAAAAACAAAACGTTCCTGGATCATTGCGATGCAAGGTTTAATCGCTGCAGGATTTGCAGGCATCGCCTTTTTTATTCCGACAACACATTTTGTACAACTAACTCTGGCTTTTTTCTGGCTGATGGCATTCAGTTCGGCTACTCATGACATAGCGGCTGACGGATTCTATATGCTTGGACTAAATAACAAAGAACAATCTTTTTTCGTAGGTATCCGAAATACATTCTATCGTTTTGCCAATATCTTCGGACAAGGTATTCTCGTCATGCTCGCCGGATGGCTCGAAACCTCACAAGGCAACATTCCTTTGGCTTGGAGTATCACTTTTTATCTGATGGCAGGATTATTTCTGGCTCTCACCCTATACCACCGGTTCATTCTTCCACATCCTGATACCGATATCAAACGAGAAGGACTCACAGCCAGTAAGTTGCTCGAAGATTTCTTAAAGACATTTATATCTTTCTTCCAAAAGAAGCATCTGGGGCTCATGTTTTTCTTCTTGCTTACCTACCGGCTCGGAGAATCACAATTAGCTAAAATAGCCTCCCCCTTCTTACTGGATGATGCAGAACAAGGAGGCTTGGCGCTTTCTACCGCCACTGTCGGAATGATCTATGGCACAATCGGTGTCATCGCTCTGCTTCTCGGAGGAATTATCAGCGGTTTTCTGGTTTCACGTGATGGCTTTAAGAAATGGATATTACCAATGGCACTGGCTATTAACCTCCCCGACCTTCTATATGTATGGATGGCAGCAGCTACACCGGATAACCCCCTATTTATCTCCATTTGTGTAGCTATCGAGCAGTTAGGATATGGATTTGGATTCACCGCCTATATGCTTTATCTGATTTACATTGCAGAAGGAGAGCACAAAACAGCTCACTATGCCATAGGCACCGGTTTCATGGCACTGGGCATGATGATTCCGGGAATGCCTGCAGGATGGATACAGGAGCATATCGGATACACGAATTTCTTTATCTGGGTATGTATATGTACGATTCCCGGTATCATAGCGTCATTAATGATCCGCAATCGACTGGACGATTCATTCGGAAAAAAAATATAGAACAGAATTACTTATAACTTAACACATTAAAAAAGTAACAGTCATGAATGTAACAAGTAACAAACGCCTATTGGCACTCGATGTAATGCGAGGCATTACCATCGCCGGAATGATTTTAGTGAACACCCCCGGCTCCTGGCAACATACGTATGCCCCTCTCAAGCACGCTGAATGGATCGGCTTGACTCCTACTGACCTTGTATTTCCCTTCTTCATGTTTATCATGGGGATTTCGACGTACATCTCTTTACGGAAGTATGATTTTACCTTCAGTATACCTGCCGGTTTAAAGATACTCAAACGAACGATCATCATCTTCTTAATCGGCATCGGTATAAGCTGGCTTTCCATTCTCTGTTTCCAGCATGATCCTTTTCCGATAGATCAGATTCGCATTCTCGGGGTCATGCAACGGCTTGCTTTGGGATATGGAATTACTGCATTGGTCGCTCTTCTTATCAAACATAAATATATTCCGTATCTGATAGCAGTTCTTCTGATCGGTTATTTCATGATTCTTGCCGTTGGTAACGGATACGTCTACGACGAAACAAATGTCCTTTCTATAGTGGATCGTGCTGTATTGGGCCAGGCGCATATTTATGGTGGTGCCATTCTGGACCCGGAGGGTTTATTAAGTACGATTTCTGCCGTCGCTCATGTAATGATCGGTTTCTGCGCAGGCAAACTATTAATGGAGGTAAAGGATATCCATGAGAAACTGGAACGTTTATTCCTGATAGGTACTATCCTCACTTTTGCAGGTTTTCTACTAAGCTATGGTTCGCCAATCTGCAAAAAGATATGGTCTCCTTCTTTTGTTCTGATCACTTGTGGTATGGGTTCCAGCTTTTTGGCACTACTTGTCTGGATCATCGACATCAAAGGCTACAAAGGCTGGAGTAGATTCTTCGAATCATTCGGAGTCAATCCACTTTTTATTTATGTACTCGCTGACATTCTGGCAATTCTTTTTGCTATGATTCCAATGACTTATGCCGGCGAACCAACTTCTTTACACGGATACATATACAGTGCCCTTTTGCAACCGGTTTTCGGAGACAAAGGAGGTTCTCTCATATTTGCCCTGCTCTTTGTCCTCCTCAACTGGGCAATCGGCTATATACTATATAAAAAGAAAATATACATTAAGATATGATACTTATTGCAGACAGTGGCTCTACTAAAACCGATTGGTGTGTCGTACTCAACGGCACACTGGTCAAACGAATCGGAACGAAAGGGATCAACCCTTTCTTCCAATCGGAAGAAGATATTCAACGAGAACTGACCATTTCTCTCCTTCCTCAGCTACCGGAAGGAAAGCTAAATGCAGTCTATTTCTACGGAGCAGGTTGTACAGCTGAAAAGGCTCCGGTTCTCCGGCGTGCCATCGCTGACAGTTTACCAGTCATCGGTAATATAAAAGCAAACTCGGATATGCTAGGGGCAGCCCGTGGATTATGCGGACATGAGAAGGGAATTGTCTGTATTCTGGGTACCGGCTCCAATTCCTGTTTTTATGATGGAGAAGAAATCGTAAGTAATGTCTCACCACTAGGTTTCATCTTAGGCGATGAAGGAAGTGGGGCGGTTTTAGGAAAGCTATTGGTCGGAGATATTTTAAAGAATCAGCTCCCTGCCCAATTAAAAGAAGAGTTTCTAAAGCAGTTTGATCTGACAGCACCTGAAATTATCGACCGGGTTTACCGTCAGCCATACCCCAATCGCTTTTTAGCAAGCCTTTCTCCTTTTCTTGCACAGCATCTGGAGGAACCGGGCATCCGCACAATAGTGCTTAACAGCTTTATCGCTTTCATCCGCAGAAATGTGATGCAATATGATTATACACAGTATCCTGTGCGTTTTATCGGCTCCGTTGCTTATTGCTACAAAGAAATACTCCAGGAGGCGGCAAAAGAAACCGGTATCGGAATAGGCAAGATACTTCAAAGTCCGATGGAGGGATTGATAGAATATCATACTTCTGCCAACCACTTGCTATAGGCTACATTTGCAGGCAGTCAGAAAAGAATGTGCTAAAATTTCAGGCACGGATCACACGGATTTCACGGTTTTAAGAGATTAGATGGACTATTAAACCGTATTAATCCGTGAAATCCGTGCCTATATAATAACATTATAAAATGTTACTTTTCACATCCGGCTTATCATCTTTAGAATTCCACCAATATACGGAATACTTTTCCCGGATTAGATACCCACTCCTGCATTGCTTCCAAAGCTCCTTCAGGTTTTGCAATCTTGGTTATCAACTCTTCTACCGGACAATTTCCCGCCTTCATATAATTGATCACCGCACGGAAATCCGCAGGTAATGCATTTCTGGAACCACGAATATCCAGTTCTTTCTGCACAAAGTATTTCGTCTGAAAAGCGACTTCGCTCTTGGCATAACCAATGCAAACAACACGCCCCGTAAAACCGACTTCATCCACAGCCATCACATAAGTAACCGGACTACCGACCGCTTCAATAACCACATCGGCACCCAATCCTTCTGTAATCTCCTGCATCCGTATATGCACATCCTCTGTTTTGGAGTTAATCACATAAGAAGCTCCGACTTTCTTCGCAAGCTCCAGTTTCTCATCATCCAAATCGACAGCAATCACTGTTGCCCCCCTTAATGCTGCACGTACAATAGCACCAACACCAATCATACCGCAACCAATCACCATCACATACTCATTATCAATAACCTGGGCACGGGAAACAGCATGGAATCCTACACTCATCGGCTCTATCAAGGCACAATCCCGGGAAGAAATGTCGCCGGCAGGAATAATCTTAGTCCAAGGTAAAACGGCATATTCGCACATTACCCCATTCCGCTGTACACCCAACGTTTCATTATGTTCGCAGGCATTGACACGACCGTTACGACATGAAGCACATTTACCACAATTGGTATATGGATTCAAAGTCACATTCATACCCTTCTCGAAACCTGCCGGAACATCCGGCCCGATTTCTTCGATCACTGCTCCCACTTCATGTCCCGGTATTACGGGTAACTTTACCATCGGATTACGTCCCAGAAATGTATTCAGGTCGGAGCCGCAAAAACCGACATATTTGATTCTTACCAATACTTCACCGGTACCAGCAACCGGTTTTTCCAGTTCAACCACCTTCATTTCGGAGGGATTGACAATTTGAACTGCTTTCATCTTATATATTTGAAATAAATTTATTAATCGATTACCTTATAACCCTTCCAACCGTAATAGGCACAGAAGACAAAACAAATCATCGGTACACAGTATGCTACATAATAGATATGTTCGTGAGCGTGCATGAAATATGCCGTCAACTGAGGAAGGCAGGCATTGCCGACAATAGCCATCACCAAAAAGGCAGAGCCACTCTTTGTCTGATCTCCCAACCCTTTCAAAGCCAGAGAGAACTGAGTGGGATACATGATAGACATAAAGAAGGAAATAGCCAGCATAGCATACAACCCGATCATCCCTCCGTATATCATTACTACTCCACAAAGAAGAATATTCATCAAAGCATAGAGGAGTAACATGTCCTGCGGACGGAATTTCACCATCAAACCCGTACCGATCCAACGTCCCAGAAGGAAAGCAAGCATATACAGTCCGAAGAAAGTGGTCGCAGTATCTTCCGGAAGTCCTGCATAGGTACAGCAATAAACAAGAAACAGGCTATTGATCGCCGTTTGTCCACCATTATAGAAGAATTGCGCAATCACACCCCAACGCAAATGCGAGTGTTTCAACACTCCAAAGTCTATCAGTTTTTCCTTTTTATCAATGGGTGCTTTCTCATCCTCATCTCCGATCTTCGGCAGTTTTGAGAATATAAATACGACAGCAATGGCTAGAAGCAACAAAGCCAATATCAAATAAGGAAGTTTCATTGCATCCGTTTCCAACTGTATATAAGCCTGCCAACCACCCGGATAATCTACAGGAAGCGTCTCTCGCGTATAATGCGATCCACTCAAAATCAGTTTGCTGAGAAACATGGCGGCAATGAAAGCGCCAAGCCCATTAAAAGACTGTGCCAGATTCAATCGCCGGGGAGCCGTTTCGGGTGCTCCCAACACTGTCACATACGGATTGGCAGCCGTCTCCAGAAAACACATGCCTGTAGCTATGATAAAGAAGATACAGAGATAAGCCCAGTACTCTTTCAAGATAGCAGCAGGAAAAAAGAGCAAGCCTCCGACTGCCGCCAGCACCAGGCCAAAGATAATCCCTGCCTTATAACTATAACGTTTCATAAACATAGCAATAGGGATAGGGAAAATAAAATAAGCCAGCCAATAGGCAGTTTCTGTAAAAGAAGCTTCAAATGTGTTTAGTTCGCAGGTTTTCATCAACTGTCTGATCATGGTAGGAAGCAAATTACTGCTGATCGCCCACAAAAAGAAAAGACTGAAAACAAGTGCGAGAGGAATGGTATATGTATTTTTCTTCATTTGTACAATTATTGTTTCATGGTATAGTTATTCTTCTTACTCGGACATATTTTTGATATAGGGAAGCGTAGGAAGATCGGCAAATCCATAGAACTCCCTCGCATTTTCTCCTAGAAACAAAGTTTTCTCGCCTTCTGATAATTCCGGAGACTTCACCACAAAGTCATAAGACATCTTGTAGGTAATAGCGGTAATGGTGCGCGGATAATCCGATCCCCACATCAGTTTCTCTATTCCAACCAGATCGGCAGCTTCACGAATCGCTTTCACCGCTCCCTTGAATGGATAAAACTCATCATTGAAAAGCCAGGTAATTCCACCGGATTCAATCATTACATTCGGATGGCGTGCTAGTTTAATCTGCTCCTTCCAGTCAGGCAGCGTAACCATCCCGAAATGTCCGATGGCAATCTTCAGCCGGGGACATTCCTGAATTATCTCTTCCATTTCGGGAACCTGTGTTGCCCCGTCCGCCAAATCGATAGACAGTATTACATTCCGCTCTTCCATATAATGAAACATTGCCATCATCTCCTCGTTGTTCAACATCACCCGTCCTTCTCTTAGCAATAAGCGTTGAGCAGGAATCTTTATGGCTTTAAAACCTTCGGCTATAAGAGCTTTGGCTTGTTCTAAGAATCCCGGTTTACGAAACTCACACATACCGCAAACAAAGAAACGGTTAGGATAGCGGGAAACAACTTCTGCCAAATACTCATTCTGAATCCCATCGATAAATTCCTGCGTGATGACAGCCGCAGCTACCTGCGCATAGTCCATGTTCGAGAGGAAAACCTCTGCACTATTGACCCCATCCACCATAAAAGGAGGAACCATCTGACGGATCTCTCCCATAAACAGCGAGCGTCCGTTTTCCAGTGTCCGGATGGGAAGATCATTCACCACAGTATCCTGTCGCAGCCATAAATGAGCATGTGCATCAATTATCGTATCATTCATAAGATTGGTCTGCTTTTAAGAGTTTGCCCAGCTCACACGTTTCTGATCCCCGATAATGTCCTGTACTTCACGGACGAGTTCCCAGTCGACGGGCTCTTCGATAAAAGCGATGTTCTTTTTTACATTCTCCGGATTAGTGGTGCTGAACAGTGTAGTCACAACCTTCGGATTACTCACAGAGAACTGCATGGCAAGCTTTTCTATCGGATAGTTTTTAGCTTTACAATGTTCCATCGCTTTCCGACAAGCATCTACCAGTGGCTTAGGAGCCGGATGCCAAGCCGGAACGCCCCGTTCGCTTAATAGGCCCATCGACAAAGGGGAAGCATTGATCACACCGATTCCTTTCAATTCGAAATAATCGAGAAAATCAGCCAGTTTATCATCGCAAAGACAATAATGACAAAAGCTAAGAACAGATTCAATAGTTCCGCTTGGTGAATGATCTATCACCCATTTCAGATTTTCAAGTTGCAAGTCAGTGATTCCGACATGGCCTACCACCTCTTTCTCACGCAGCTCGACTAAAGCAGGTAATGTTTCATTCACGACCTGATTCAAATCTGCAAATTCAACATCATGCACATTAATCAAATCGATAAAATCAATATTCAAACGCTCCATACTTTCGTATACACTCTCCGTTGCACGCTTTGCCGAGTAGTCCCACATATTGACTCCATCCTTGCCATAGCGTCCTACTTTCGTAGAAAGATAGTAACGGTCACGAGGAATATCCTTCAGTGCCTTGCCAAGAACAGTCTCCGCCTTATAATGCCCATAATAAGGGGACACATCTATAAAGTTCATTCCTGCTTCGATGGCCGTAAACACAGCTTGAATGCCTTCCTTTTCTTTTAGATCATGGAAAACTCCTCCCAAAGAGGAAGCTCCGAAACTGAGAGATGATACCTTCATCCCTGTCTTTCCGATTTCATGGTATTGCATACGTATAGGGTTTTAAATTATTTTGTTTGCGACAAAAGTAGGTCAGGAACACCTCTCAATGGACAAGAGAGAGGCGAAAAAGCAACGTAACGGTTTACGTAAAAAATCTTTCTTTAAATGCAGCTACTTATCGGGGAATATGCTTTCTTTGTAAACGAATCAAAGTTGGAAACCTTTAATAAACCGGAGACCTTTCAATGGAATACCGAAAACATACCTCACTCAAGGATCTCGCTCAAGCATTGGGTGTCTCGATTCCTACCGTATCCCGGGCACTGAAGGACAGCCCGGAAATCAGTCGCGAGCTTTGTGCTAAGGCCAAGCAACTGGCCAAAGATATGAATTATCGTCCTAATCCTTTCGCCATGAGCCTGCGCAAAAATGCGCCGCGCATTATCGGGGTAGTAGTTCCGGACATAGTCACCCACTTTTTTGCCTCTATCCTGAACGGAATAGAGAATATGGCAATTGCCAACGGGTACTTTGTTATTATCACGACTTCACATGAATCCTTCGAGCATGAGAAAAGGAATATAGAAAACCTGGTTAATATGCGGGTAGAAGGAATCATTGCCTGCCTGTCTCAGGAAACAACTGACTTTGCTCATTTTGTCGCATTAAAGGAGATCAACATGCCACTAATTCTGTTCGACCGTGTTTGCCTGACTGATCAATTCTCGTCGGTAATAGCAGACGGAGTTCAATCTGCACAGATGGCTACCCAACATCTGTTGGACAACGGAAGCAGACGGGTCGCTTTTATCGGAGGTGCCAATCATTTGGATATTGTAAAGAGAAGGAAGCACGGTTATCTGGAAGCCTTACGTGACAATCGGATTCCTATTGAAAAGGAATTAGTCGTTTGCCGAAAAATTGATTATGAGGAAGGTAAGATTGCTACGGAAACGTTATTATCTCTCCCCCAGCCTCCCGATGCTATTCTCGCGATGAACGATACATTGGCTTTTGCCGCCATGGAGGTGATCAAAAGTCACGGGCTTAGCATTCCCGACGATATTGCTATCATCGGATATACGGACGAACAGCATGCCAACTATGTAGAGCCCAAACTATCTGCTGTATCACATCAGACTTATAAAATGGGAGAAACTGCCTGCCAACTGTTGATTGACCAGATCAAGGGAGACAGAACAATTAAACAAGTGATCATCCCGACACATTTACAGATAAGGGAGAGCAGCATTAAAGAGAATAATATAAAAGGCGCTGTATCTACGTAATTATAGATACAGCACCTTCCATATATAAAGAGAGTTTTATCTTATTATTTCAACTCCGCTTCAGTAGTAGCAAAATCAAGCAATGTGATATCAAAAACAAGAGCTGAATATCCCAAAATGCCAGTAGTACCACTGCTTCCATAGGCATACTCCCAAGGGATATAAACCTTCCAGCGGTCACCCACCTTCATTCTTTGGAGTACCTCACCCCAGCCGGTAATCACTCCGCTGACCTGAAAAATACTTGTAGGAGAATCTCCTTCACTTGGATTTTCTTCGTTTACAACCGGATTATCTCCTTTGAAGTTACCATCAAAATACTCTCCTAAAATATTCGTTCCTTTATAATATACCTTCACGTAGTCTGTATATTTAGGAGAATCGGTATTTGCGGCAGGCGCCTTTTCTATTTCCTTATAATAGATATAATTACCGCGAGCAGTCAACATCTCTATGCGTTCCAAGCCTCCTCTACCAGAAGCCGTAGCATAGACATTCGCCAAAGAGTCAATATATGCCTCGTTCCGCGCACGCCAATTGTCATATTTACCCACTTCTTCTGTTTCACTACAAGAAACAAATGCCAAAGTCAGTAATACTAAGGAGAATAAATAGATTTTTTTACTCATTCGTTAATGGTTTATTGTAAAGTTTTCAATAATGAAGTGATGCTCACTCTGTCTGCGATGATATTATTCAGTTCAGAGATAGCTACACGTTCTTGCTGCATCGTATCACGATTACGCAATGTTACACAGTTATCTTCCAGTGTCTGATGGTCTACAGTCACGCAGAACGGAGTACCGATGGCATCCTGACGACGATAACGCTTACCAATACTGTCTTTTTCATCATACTGACAGTGGAAATGGAATTTCAGAGCATCGATGATCTCACGAGCCTTTTCAGGCAGACCGTCTTTCTTCACCAAAGGCATTACAGCCAATTTCACCGGAGCCAGAGCAGCCGGCAATTTCAATACAACGCGGCTCTCACCATTTTCCAATTGTTCTTCGCAATAAGCTGCACTCATGATACTGAGGAACATGCGGTCCACGCCAATTGAAGTCTCGATCACATACGGAGTATAAGACTCGTTCAGTTCCGGATCGAAATATTTGATGCTCTTTCCTGAGAACTTCTCATGTTGAGACAAGTCAAAGTTCGTACGTGAGTGGATACCTTCCACTTCCTTGAAGCCGAATGGCATCAGGAATTCAATATCTGTAGCAGCATTTGCATAGTGAGCCAATTTATCATGATCGTGGTAACGATAGCTGGCATCTCCAAAGCCTAATGCCTTGTGCCATTTCAGACGGATTTCTTTCCATTTCTTGAACCAATCCAATTCAGTACCCGGTTTTACGAAGAACTGCATTTCCATCTGTTCAAACTCACGCATACGGAAGATGAACTGACGGGCGACGATTTCGTTACGGAAAGCCTTACCGATCTGAGCAATACCAAAAGGAACCTTCATACGACCGGTCTTCTGCACATTCAGGTAGTTTACGAAAATACCTTGCGCTGTTTCCGGACGAAGATAGATTTTCATAGCACCATCAGAAGTAGATCCCATCTCAGTAGAGAACATCAGGTTGAACTGACGAACTTCCGTCCAATTCTTCGTTCCGGAGATAGGACATACAATTTCTTCATCAACGATGATCTGGCGAAGCTCATCCAGATTATTGTCGTTCAGTGCTTTTGCGAAACGAGTGTGAAGTGCATCGCGTTTTGCCTGATGTTCCAGCACACGTCCGTTAGTAGAACGGAATTGAGCCTCATCAAAGGTTTCACCGAATCTCTTGGCCGCTTTTGCTACTTCCTTATTGATTTTATCGTCATATTTAGCCAACTGATCTTCGATCAGTACGTCAGCACGATAACGTTTTTTAGAATCTTTATTGTCAATCAAGGGGTCATTGAATGCGTCTACGTGTCCGGAAGCCTTCCAGATAGTAGGATGCATAAAGATGGCAGAGTCGATACCGACAATGTTTTCGTGCAACAGTACCATACTGTCCCACCAATATTTTTTAATGTTGTTTTTCAATTCAACGCCCATCTGACCGTAGTCATATACAGCGCCTAGTCCGTCGTAGATATCGCTTGAAGGAAATACAAAACCGTACTCTTTGCAGTGCGATACAAGTTTCTTAAAAACGTCTTCTTGTGCCATTTTCTTATATGTATCTATTAATTTGAATTTGCTTTTTTCCAAAAAAGTGCCACAAAGATAGGCATTTATCTCATAAATAAGACAGGGAGGGTATTAATTTATCTTATTCTTCTGTTTGTTCATCGATTTCAGGAGGCCTCATACCATTGTCTATTTCCTTCTGTATTCTGTCTGCTTTCCTCATTGGGGCTGTCAATCTGCTTTCGGGCATATACATGCTAAAAGGAATACGGCTGCATTTTATTTTTTTCACCTGCCGGCTAAATTCAGGACAAGCGACAAAATAAACACGCGAAACGGACACTTTTCCAGGTGTTACCTATTCAGGCGATTCAAATCCCGAACTGGTCAACGCTGTATGAAAGGTACCTAACCCCTCACTGGTGACAGCCTGACCGATAGAAAGCAAACTGTGAATGGCATCAACCATCTCCGTCAGTATGCCGTCTATCTGTCCGCGATGAAATCCGCTTCGCTTCTCCAGATACTCAGCAAATTCTTTTTTTCGAATCGGTTCCAAGATTTTACCGGGCACACCATACCATAACTCTTTTCTTTCTCCAGATGTTAAATCCACTTTTTTTCTCACTACATAAGGTACTGACATTATCTATACTCCTTTCTTTTTTTGTTTGCATTTCCTATACCCATGACACCCGGGTGTCAGCTATCCTGAGACCCGGGTGTCAGTTACACTTTTATTGCAACAAAATTAAGTCTTTATTGTAGGAAAACAGAGGAATTCTCATATATTTGTGAATCTGAATGCTATAATAAAGATTAGATCATGATTAAGATACTCCTATTAATAGATTACTCTAGTGAATTCGACAGAAAATTGCTCCGCGGACTTGTACAATATTCCAAAGAAAACGGACCTTGGCTTTTCTATCGGCTTCCATCCTATTACAGCGGCATGTATGGAGAAAAAGGTATTCTCAAATGGGCAAAAGAATGGAAAGCTGACGCCATCATCGGACAATGGAACAATGACACCGTCAATCTACTGAAAGAACTGAATATTCCGATTGTATTGCAGAATTATCATCATAGAAGCACTACTTACTCCAATCTGACGGGCGACTACAAAGGAACGGGCAGAATGGCCGCCCAATTCTTCGCCAAGCGGATGTTCCACAACTTTGCTTATTTCGGCATAAACGGAGTTGTCTGGTCTGACGAACGTTGCGAAGGCTTCCGTCAGGAAGTTAAACGGATAGGCGGCAACTTTTATTGTTTCGAATCCGATAAGCATGAAGACGAAATCAGAATAGAAGTAAGCCAATGGCTGCAAGAGCTTCCTAAACCCATAGCGTTATTCTGCTGCGACGACTCACACGCACTATTCATTTCGGAAACCTGCAAGATAAGTAATATACACATACCGGAAGAAATCTCCCTGTTAGGAGTCGACAATGATGACTTGATCTGCAATATTTCCGATCCTCCCATCTCCTCCATAGAACTGGAAGTAGAAAGAGGAGGATATTCCATAGGCAGGCTTATTCATCAACAAATCAAAAAGGAACATGAAGGGACCTTCAATATCGTCATCAACCCTATCCGCATAGAATTGCGGCAATCCACAGAAAAGCATAATATAAAGGACCCTTACATTCTCGAAGTTGTAAAATACATAGAGAGTCATTACAATTCCGACCTGACCATAGAGTCTTTGTTGGCACAGATTCCGCTCTCACGCAGAAATTTTGAAGTGAAATTCAAAAATGCGATGCATACTTCCATCTATCAGTATATCTTAAACTGCCGGGTCAACCATCTGGCCGATTTACTTCTTACTACAGATCGTTCATTGGCAGACATTGCAACGGAAGCCGGATTCAAAGACTATAATAATATCTCCCGGATCTTCAAAAAGTTCAAAGGATGTTCCCCTTTGGAATATCGGGAAAAAAAATCACGAACAGATAAAAAATAAATTATTCGTTTTTCGAATATAGCTTTTCGTTTTTAGTACCGGAGGCATTACTAAAGTGGCATATCTTTGTTCGGTAAATGTTAACTCTTAAAGTCAATCAACAACTTATGGGGCAAAAGAAAATCGTGCTATTCATCCTGATCATTCATCTGGCAGCACTTCTAGCAGGATGCAGCGGAAACAAAAATAGCGGAAATAATGGCTCCTCTGATCTATGGAATAAGTTATCGAGCTACTTCCGCCCGCCCGCAGAATACGAAAATGTATATGGGAATTTTCGCTCTCCTTTATTATATTATAATGGGGATACAGTCAGAACCGTTGAAGACTGGCAAAGACGACGAACTGAAATCAAGGACAGATGGATGAGCCTGTTAGGACAATGGCCACCTGTCATTACCGGACAAACATTTGAAATTCTGGATACTCTCCACCGTGAAAACTTCATGCAATACCGTGTCCGCTTCTACTGGACTCCCAACGAACAGACTGAAGGTTATTTGCTGGTTCCGGACAAAGAAGGCAAAAAACCTGCCGTTATCACTACCTTTTATGAACCCGAAACGGCTATCGGATTGGGTGGAAAACCTTATAGAGACTTTGCATATCAATTGACGAAAAGAGGATTTGTCACATTATCAATAGGAACAACGAAGACCACAGAGAATCAGACATATTCCATTTATTACCCCACCATTGAAAATGCAACTCTCCAACCACTTTCAGCATTAGCTTATGCAGCCGCAAATGCATGGGAAGTATTAGCCAAAGTACAGGACGTCGATTCTACAAGAATAGGCATCACAGGGCATTCTTATGGTGGGAAGTGGGCAATGTTTGCCTCATGCCTATACGAAAAGTTCGCTTGTGCGGCATGGGGAGACCCCGGAATTGTATTCGACGAAACAAAAGAGGGATATATCAATTACTGGGAACCCTGGTATTTGGGATATTATCCGCCACCATGGGAAAATACATGGAGTAAAAATGGGCATGATTATGCTAAAGGCATTTATCCGAAGCTACGCAAAGAAGGATATGATTTGCATGAATTGCATGCGCTGATGGCACCTCGCCCATTTCTTGTTTCCGGAGGATACTCTGACGGAACAGACCGGTGGATAGCGCTAAACCATACAATAGCGGTCAACCGGCTCTTAGGATACCGCAATAATGTCGCGATGAGCAACAGAGTCAATCATGCCCCAACCCCTGAATCAAACGAAATTATATATGATTTTTTTAAATGGTACTTGCATTCAGCAAATAAATCTACCAAAGAGTAGAAAGATGCGTTTTTTGAATACACTTTTTCGTTTTTTTGCGCAAAAAATCGACTCTGGATGCCTAACTTTGTTCTATCAATTCATCCAAGTAACCTAAATTACTTGACTAAAATGATTAGCCTATGAAAAATATACACTAGAAAACATAAAATGCCCCATCTGCGAATGGGGCAATATTAATGCCATATTAATAAAACCAATCATAAATTATCACCCAATTAATAAATAACACAATAATAAATTCACAATTAATAAATTAAAAGCGCCAAATCAAAGGAATTAATAAAGCTAGCAAATAATTCCGAACTGGTAACAAATATTAAACTATTAAAAATTCAATAGGTTAAATATATACTAAAAAGAGTAGAAACTAAAAAAAGTAAACTATGGAAGCGAACAATCGCAGAGATTTCTTAAAGAAAGCCGCATTAGCGGGAGCCTCCGCCCTAATGGCTCCCACACTACTGGCCGCTGAAGGCAAAGATGGAAGTGAATTCGTTCTCTCTCCGAGCAAAAGGACGGACAGCAAATTAATTGTACCGAAAAATAATGGTCTGAAAATCACAGGCACTTTTCTAGATGAAATATCTCACGATATTCCACACCAGAACTGGGGAGAAAAAGAATGGGAGCTCGACTTTCAGCACATGAAAAGGATTGGTATCGATACCGTTATTATGATCCGTTCCGGATATCGCAAGTTCATCACTTATCCGTCCAAATATCTATTAGGAAAAGGATGCTATATGCCTTCCGTGGATTTAGTAGATATGTACTTACGACTGGCCGAAAAATATAACATGAAGTTTTATTTTGGGCTGTATGACACCGGTCATTATTGGGATACACGTGATATGTCGTGGGAAGTGGAATATAATAAATATGTGATTGACGAAGTATGGAATACTTACGGCGAAAAATATAAAAGTTTCGGAGGCTGGTATATTAGCACGGAAATCAGCCGCAATACCAAAGGAGCTATCGGTGCATTTCATACCATGGGTAAACAATGCAAAGATGTATCGAATGGCCTCCCTACTTTTATATCCCCTTGGATTGATGGTAAAAAGGCAGTCATGGGAACCGGAAAAATGACAAGGGAGGATGCTGTATCCGTAGAACAACATGAGAGAGAATGGAATGAAATTTTTGATGGTATACACGATGTAGTAGACGCTTGTGCTTTTCAAGACGGACACATTGACTACGACGAACTGGATGCTTTTTTCACTGTAAACAAGAAACTGGCAGACAAATACGGAATGCAATGTTGGACAAACGCGGAAACATTCGACCGCGATATGCCCATCCGGTTCCTGCCGATCAAATTCGACAAACTCCGCATGAAACTAGAAGCGGCAAAACGTGCCGGATATGATAAAGCAATCACTTTTGAGTTTTCTCACTTTTTAAGTCCGCAATCAGCTTATCTGCAGGCAGGACATTTATATGACAGATACAGAGAATACTTTGAAAACAAATAAACTATATGAAAACAACAATTAATCTGGGTTATATCATATTCCTTTCAGTCGTTGCTGCTTTAGGAGGCTTTCTGTTCGGTTATGACACAGCTGTCATATCCGGCACAATAGCTCAGGTGACACATCTGTTTCAGTTGGACACCTTGCAACAAGGATGGTATGTAGGATGCGCATTGATCGGATCGATTGTCGGTGTTCTCTTTTCCGGAATATTAAGCGACAGCATCGGACGTAAAAGAACAATGATACTTTCTGCCATTCTGTTTTCTACATCAGCAATCGGCTGTGCTTTTTGCATTGACTTTAACCAGTTAGTTGTTTATAGAATCATAGGTGGCATCGGAATTGGTGTTGTTTCTATTGTATCTCCTCTTTACATTTCCGAAGTTTCCGTCGCACAATTCAGAGGCAGGATGGTCTCCCTGTATCAACTAGCCGTAACTGTCGGTTTTCTAGGAGCTTATCTTGTTAACTACCAGTTATTGGCATATTCAGAGAGTGGAAACCACTTACCTATAGCCTGGTTAGAAAAAATAGCAGTTACAGAAGTGTGGAGAGGTATGTTAGGCATGGAGACATTACCAGCCGTAATATTCTTTATTATTATCTTTTTCATACCCGAAAGCCCCAGATGGCTGATAGTAAAAGGACAAGAAAGGAAAGCCACTTATATTCTGGAAAAGATTTACAATTCATTTAAAGAGGCTGATTTCCAGCTAAACGAGACAAAATCCGTCCTTGTTTCCGAGACCCGTTCAGAATGGTCTATCCTTCTGAAACCAGGTATTCTGAAGGCAGTTATTATCGGTGTATGTATTGCTATTCTGGGACAGTTCATGGGGGTTAATGCAGTTCTTTACTACGGGCCTTCTATTTTTGAGAATGCCGGTCTTTCAGGAGGGGATTCTCTGTTCTATCAGGTTCTTGTAGGACTTGTGAATACACTGACCACTATCCTGGCACTTCTCATCATTGACAAAGTAGGACGTAAGAAACTGGTATATTATGGGGTATCCGGAATGGTCGTTTCATTGATACTCATTGGCAGTTATTTCCTCTTCGGAAATGCCTGGAATATTTCCAGCCTATTTCTGTTAGCCTTCTTTCTGTGTTATGTTTTTTGTTGCGCCATTTCCATTTGCGCTGTGATATTCGTACTTCTCTCTGAGATGTACCCTACCAAAGTACGCGGATTAGCAATGTCCATTGCCGGATTCGCTCTTTGGATCGGTACCTATCTGATCGGACAGCTAACCCCCTGGATGCTCCAGAATCTTACTCCAGCCGGAACATTCTTCCTGTTCGCCATCATGTGTGTACCGTATATGTTCATTGTCTGGAAACTCGTACCGGAAACTACCGGAAAGTCTCTGGAAGAGATTGAAAGATACTGGACCCGTTCGGAACAGTAAAACAGACCTTATTAAATAAAAAAACTAACAATTATGGATTTTAAAAAATTAGCAAACCAATACAAAGACGAACTACTGAATAATGTTCTTCCATTCTGGTTAGAGCATTCTCAGGATCACGAATTCGGTGGCTATTTCACTTGTCTGGATCGTGAAGGCAACGTATTCGATACAGATAAATTTATTTGGCTGCAAGGACGCGAAGTTTGGTTATTCTCAATGCTTTACAATAAAGTTGAGAAAAAACAGGAATGGCTGGATTGCGCTATTCAAGGCGGTGAGTTTCTAAAGAAATACGGACATGATGGAAACTATCATTGGTATTTTTCTTTGAATCGGGCAGGTAATCCTCTGGTAGAACCATACAACATCTTTTCCTATACATTTGCTACAATGGCTTTCGGGCAACTCAGCCTGGCTACAGGCAATCAGGAATATGCTGACATTGCAAAGAAAACGTTCGATATTATTCTCTCAAAGGCAGATAACCCGAAAGGTAAATGGAACAAAATCCATCCGGGCACACGTAATCTGAAAAATTTCGCCCTCCCGATGATCCTTTGTAATCTGGCACTTGAAATAGAACACCTGTTGAACAAAGAGTATCTGAAAAAAACAATAGAGACTTGTATCCATGAAGTGATGGAAGTGTTCTATCGCCCGGAGCTAGGAGGAATTATTGTTGAAAACATAGGAGTGGACGGCAATCTCGTAGACTGTTTTGAAGGACGGCAAGTGACTCCCGGACACGACATTGAAGCCATGTGGTTTATTATGGATTTAGGAAAACGCCTGAATCGCCCTGATCTAATCGAAAAGGCGAAAAATGTAACCTTGACGATGATTAACTACGGATGGGACAAAGAATATGGTGGCATCTACTATTTTATGGACCGCAAAGGTTGCCCTCCCCAACAACTGGAATGGGATCAAAAACTTTGGTGGGTACACATTGAAACACTTATTTCCCTACTAAAAGGTTACCAATTGACAGGTGACAAACAATGTATGGAGTGGTTCGAGAAAATACATGAGTATGTATGGACGCACTTCAAAGATGCTCAATATCCTGAATGGTTCGGTTACTTAAACCGCCAGGGAGAAGTACTCCTGCCACTTAAAGGAGGCAAATGGAAAGGCTGTTTCCATGTCCCCAGGGGATTATATCAATGCTGGAAAGTACTAGAAGAATTACAATAAATCTAATACCCAAAACTTTTTTATTAACCAATTAAATTTTATCTTATGATGGAACAATGCTTTAAGCAAAAAAGTAGTTTCCGAACAATCAGAATCATACTATTCTCATTGTCGATGCTTTTTGCGTATGCCACAAATGGCTATGCCCAGAACATGGTTAGGGGAGTCGTCACAGACGTGACCGGTGATCCGTTGCCAGGAGTCAGCGTCGTTGTCAAAGGTACGACCACAGGTACCACTACCGATATTGACGGTAGATACTCTATCAATGTACCTTCCACAGGTACATTAATCTTCTCATACATTGGTATGGCCAAACACGAAGTTAAAACACAAGGACAAACAACCATCAATGTCAGCTTGTCAGAAGATGTATCAAGTTTGAATGAAGTTGTTGTAGTAGGCTATGGAACTCAAAAGAAAGTCCACTTGACAGGTTCTGTCGCTTCCGCTTCCTCAAAGGAAATATTAAAAACCACAGCAAGTAATATTTCACAAGCCTTGGTCGGGAAATTACCAGGTTTAGTAAGCCAACAATCTACCGGGCAGCCTGGAGCTGATGATGTATCTTTCTTAGTACGAGGTTATTCATCTTACAACGGTGCTAGTACCCCATTAGTATTAGTTGATGGAGTAGAACGTGAAATGGCACGTATAGATGCGTCAGATATAGAATCTGTTACTATTTTAAAAGATGCTTCGTCTTGTGCTGTGTACGGTATGAAAGGAGCCAATGGAGTTATATTAATTACAACCAAACAGGGAACAGAAGGTAAGCCTGTAATCACTTATCGAGGCAGTGTTACTTTCAACCATGCGACTAACCTCCCTAAAATGATGAATGGTACACAATACATGCAATACTACAACTTAGCACGTCAACTAGACAATATAGCAAATGGCTTGGAACCTGGTGAGGGATTTTTCACTGATGAAGAGATTGCAGCAACCTACAATGGGGACCCGACGGACGGATATGAAAATACAGACTGGACATCGCCCATATACAAAACTACTATGATGCATCAACATAACCTTTCTGTCAGTGGAGGTACAGATAAAACTAAATACTTTATCAGTGGTGGATTCCTACGCCACAATGGTATCATCAAAGACCATAAAAATCAACGTGGTAACTTCCGGTCCAATATCACAACAGAAATCAATAGAAACCTCAATGTTCAGTTAAATATTGCTGGCAATATACAAGATTACTATCGGCCAGGAGGATATACTTATGAAAACCAAAAAGGTTACAATCTCTTCCATTTAATGTTATATTCACTACCTTATGTTCCTCAAGAATATAATGGGTATCCCACCTCCGGTTACCGTCAATCCGGTAGTGCAGCCAATGCTGTATATGGATCAGCTAACTCAGGATTTGAAAAAGCACGTAATGTCCGACTGGAAACATCTGCCAAAATAGAATACTCATTCCCCTTCTTAAAAGGTCTAAAAGCAAGTATGTTTGCAAGTTGGGACTACTATGATGGAGATGGCAAAACATTTACTTATGCCTATGATATAATGGCATTCACTCCAGCAGATAAAAACAACGCCAACAAAGGGAATGGATATTCACTGGTAAAAAGCGCAAATCTTTCACCAGAAGGAAATATGTATGTAGGGAATAACAAGAGGCAAAAGGTAATGCTGCGTCCTTCTATCTCTTATAACAACAAAATTGGTTTGCATGATATAGGAGCATTATTTCTTTACGAACAAAAGAAAGAAAACTCAAGTTCATTTTCAGGAAGCCGCAAGGATTTTGATATATTTGACCTTCCTGAATTAAACTTCGGTGATGCTGCAACAGCTATCATTAACGGGTCATCTGGTAAATCTGCATATGCCGGATACGTGGGACGTTTAAATTATGCCTATGACAACAAATATCTTGTAGAAGCTTCTTTCCGCTACGATGGTTCCTACCTTTTCGCTGAAGGTCAGCGATGGGGATTCTTTCCTTCCGTCTCTTTAGGATGGGTTGCCTCTGAAGAAGACTTCTTCAAAGACTTATTTCCCAAAATCGATTACTTTAAACTTAGAGGTTCAGTCGGAATATTAGGAAATGATAATGTAGATCCTTTCTTATATCGTAAACTTTATGAACTAAACAGCAATAATGTAGCATTCGGAACCAGCCCATCTTCACAAAGCACATTATCCAATAAGGTCGCTTATCCAATGACCGACCTAACGTGGGAAAAATGTCGCACAATCAATCTCGGATTTGAAATGAATGCCTGGAATGGATTATTAGGAGTAGAATTTGATGTATTCTATAAATATACTTATGACATTCTCCAGAACATTACTTCCATCTATCCGGCATCTCTAGGAGGTCATGTACCCACCCGAATGAATGACGGAACTTTCGACAACAAAGGTTTCGAATTAATACTAAAACACCGCAATCAAATTAGTGATTTTAACTATAGCTTAACCGGAAATCTAACATATGCACATAACCGTATATTAAGCAAAAGACAAGCTGACGGTACATTACCTTGGCAAAGCACCTTGGGGAGTTCAATAGGAGATGTATGGGGGTTGAAATCGATGGGGTTATATCAAACTCAAGAGGAACTAGATAATGCTCCCAAACCTATTGGAACTAAACCACGCTTAGGTGATATCCGCTATATGGACATCAATGGAGATGGCCAGATTAATTCACAAGACCAAGTGAAGATTGCACGTAATTCACGTCCTGAACTGATGTTTGCCCTAATGGCCGATGCCAATTATAAAGGATTCGACTTATCTATTCAACTACAGGGAGCTGCCCTTTGCGACAAAATGCTGCAACAAAACTGGTATAATCTAAACGGTGTTACAGACCAAACTCCTTTAACCAAGCCTTTCTACGCAGGAGTAGACAATGCTCCACTTTATTTAGTAGAAAACAGTTGGAGACCTGACAACATTAATGCAGAATATCCACGGCTATCAATAAGTCCTGGAACCAATAACGCCCAGATTTCAGACTACTGGAAAAGAAATGGCGCATACCTACGTTTGAAAAACGTTGTGTTAGGATACACATTCCCTAAACAATGGATGAATAAACTTGGCGTTGGTAGCCTCAGAATATATGCAAGCGGTCAGAACCTACTAACTTTTACAGAATTTAAATACCTGGATCCTGAAAGTGCCAACGTAATTACCGGTTATTATCCGCAACAACGTACTTTCAGTGTAGGTGTTGATGTTTCATTCTAAACAGACTATTCATATGAAAAATATAAAAAAATACATATTAGGCATGGCTACAGCTTTATGTTTATGCCAGTCATGCGACGTATTGGATATTGATCCTACTGGAAATTACAGTGAAACTACCGCTTTTAATTCTATCAAAAATCTAGACTTATATGTAAAAGGTTTTTATAGCATATTCTACGTAAACTCACAATTATACGTAGATGCGAGTTGTTTGATGGATGACGGAGCTAGTGATTTGATCAAATATTCATGGTATGGAGTAGATGGAGGTAAAATGAATCGTTTCTTCTATCAAAGTAACTTCGTAACTCCTCAAGGCAATTTCCGTTCTAACTGGAATGATATGTATACTCGTATCCGCCAGTTGAATGAATATTTTTATGACTTAAAAAAATATGGAAACGGATTAAATCCGGAAGAAGTAGCTGCACGTACTGCAGAGGTCCGTTTCATGCGTGCTTTTGCTTATCAAGAATTGGTTATTCGACATGGAGGCGTAATTCTACGCACATCTGAGGAGTATATAGACGGCCCAGAAGAAAGAGCAAAAGCTCGTTCATCAGAAACCGAATGCTGGGATTTCATATTGGAAGAATACAAAAAAGCCGCTAATGATTTACCTGAATCATGGGCAAATAGTGATGCCGGACGTTTAACTAAAGGAGCAGCTTATGGCATGCAAGCACGTGCAGCCTTGTATGCGAAACGCTGGGATAAAGCAATTGAAGCGTGTGAGGAAGTATTAAAACTAGACTATACATTACTTCCTGGCACGAGTTATGAAAGCTATTATAAGATATTCACATCTGTCAATAACAAAGAACTAATATTGCCCGTATATTACGAAAAAGGACAAAATAAGAAACAACATAATTTTGATACATATTTTTGTCCGCCATTTGACTCTAAGCCATGGACGGGTGGAGCTAATAACGGAGCTGCAGCTACTCCTTCAGATGAATATGCATCATCTTTTGACATTAAAGTTAATGGTGTGTATCAAGCTTTTGACTGGGATAAGCTTAACGTTTATGGAAACAAACCTTTTGATAATCGCGAGCCTCGCTTTTACGCTTCTATTTTATATAACGGGGCTTCATGGAAAGGACGCACTCTACAGCTATATGTTGACGGTGATGACGGATATATGGACTTCTCCACAACTGGACAAGACAATGTTCATAGATCAACTACGGGCTATATCTTTCGCAAATTCATGAGTAATGACCCTGAATACAACTTCACTAATGTCTTAAGTGGCCAATATTGGATAGAAATGCGATTGGCAGAAATATATCTGATCCGTTCAGAAGCATATGCTCGCAAAAATGAGTTCGAAAAAGCATATGCTGATTTAAAAACAATTCGTGACCGCGTAGGATTACCCCAATTAGAACAAAAAAATAATTGGAGTGACTACCTAACTGATTTAGCCAAAGAACGTATTTGTGAATTAGGTCTGGAAGGTCATCGTTATTTTGACTTGATCCGTTGGGGGATTGCCGTACAAACGCTTAACCAAAAACGTCTGCATGGTATCAAGATAGAGAAAAAAGGTAATGATTTCGCTTATGAAAAAGTAGAATGTGACACACAAGATCGTTTGTTCCCGGAAAGATATACTATCTTCCCTATTCCTTTTAGCGAGTTGCAAACTAACATTCTTTGCGAACAAAATGATTTGTGGAAATAATATTATTTAAAAAGAAGAATTATGAAAATGAAATATTTATTTCACGGTTTATTAGCTTCAATCCTTCTCATTACTGCATGTCAAGAGCCAGATGATTTGGTAAGAAGCGATAGTGAAAACATTAATATTCTTTCTGTTAAAGGATCTCTAATATCCGATGCAGACAAGCAATATGATGCTATTGTCGATGAAGCAAATGGTACTATCACAGTACAGGTCCCTTATTATATCTCGGATACTGAAAAAATTCAAGGAGACTTGACTCAAATGAAAGTTACTGCAAACATGCCCACAGGTGCAAGATTCGAGCCTGAAATCTCTGGCATTCATGATTTGGTTGCAGGCTTCCAATCTACATTAATCAAAGAAGATGGAACAAAAACCCTTTACACTTTCAAAGCAATTTATGCTAAATCAAAATCAGCGCTCATTACTAAAATAGTGTTACCGGATATACCAAATCCATTGATCACAATCAAATCACCTGAGAACGAAGGTGAAAATGGGATTATCGTTATTTATAAAACATCTTCCTCTATTGATGCTGCTATACGTTCGGCACAACTATTTACCTCACCATGGGCTACTATTGAATCAACAGCTATGGATTCAGAAGGTTATATTGATTTAAGCCAAATGGCAGACATCTATGTTATCGCACAAGATGGAGTTACCAAGCAGAAGTATACTGTCGAAATCCAAACTCCTTCTTTCGTTGCTCCGGGAAGAATCGGCTATAAATCCTTATTATTCGGATTCCAAACAACCCCTGCTGATCCTAGAGGTTTCGTTCCTACAAATAACCGTAGTCTAGCCATAGTTAACAATTATTTGATAGTAAGTAGTACAACCTTAGACTTTGTAGTCCTAAACCGTTATAGCGGTGAACATCTGAAAGATATACAAGTTAATACGACAGGATTGCCTACCGGACTTATCCATGCAATCACACAAGATGATGCCAATCACATGGTAGCCATAACTTTCTGTGCAGCTAATAACCCATGGAGCAAAAATCAGTTATTCGAGATTTATGTTTGGAAAAACGGCATTACCAATCCACCAACAAAAATTATGTCCGAAGATATTCTCACTAGTGATGTTTTTGCTCAGTTCCGTAGTACCAATGCTAGTGTTGCAACTACAGGAACGTGGGATATGGGACGTACCGTATCTATAAAAGGAGACATTACAAACGGAACTGCCATATTAATGTCATTAGCAAATAGTGTAATGAACCGGGTTCTTCGGGTAAAAACAGAAGATGGAAAAGTTATCTCCGTACATGGCTCAGCCAAAGGTCTCTATAGCTGGTACCTGCAAAGTAAACCTATTCCTATGACAACAGAAGACGAATGTGATTATATTATGAGCTCCAACAATGCCCGAAAGAATGTGATCTATACTCCCAAAGAAGGAAGTCAGATAATATTTGATCCTAAAGGTAATTGGTGGGGTGGTAGTCTGATTGGTACAGCATATACCGAATTTAATGGTGTAAAACTAGTGGCTGTCCAAAATTCCAACACAACTTCCAAACCTCAATATTGTCGCCTTTGCATAGGAAATATAACTTCTATGACTACGACGGCAATGGCAGACGCACAAATAATGGATTCACGCTTGGACAATTATGACCCTGCATTCGGACCAACTGGACCCAATGGGAATAACAGTTCTCTAACCGGAATGACTTCATTCTATAATGCAATCGGTGAAAATCCAAACTCAACAGGCGACATAGCTATCGGTCATAGTGCTGACGGTAACTCTATACAAGTTTACATGTTAACTACTGACCATGGTATTATAGCATATGAATTAACGAAGTATAATCTATAATCATTGTTTCAATCAAAAGTCGATATTGCCCCAAAAGCTTATCGACTTTTGATTTCCTAAAATTGGAATTGTTTATCTATATTCCTGTAAATATTATAATTGGTCATGAAAATAAAAGTTGGTCTGATAGGTTTTGGGCGCATGGGACAGTTTTATCTAAAAGAAATGCAAAAAAGCGGTCAATGGGACATTGTATACATCTGTGATGTAAATACAGATGCTCTAGAACTTGCCAAATTATTATCACCCGAATCCAAAACCATCACAGATGAACGTATTGTCTTCGCAGATAAAGATGTACAGGTAGTAGGTCTCTTTGCACTCGCTGACTCTCGAAAAAGACAAATCGAGCAAGCTATTCAAAGTGGAAAACATATCATATCAGAGAAACCAGTGTCTGATACCATTGATAAAGAATGGGAAGTAGTAAATCTCACAGAAAAGTATGATCGCTTCTCCACTGTCAATTTATATCTACGCAATTCTTGGTATCACCAGACCATCAAACAGTTTATTGAACAAGGTGAAATCGGAGAATTAGCAATTCTTCGTATTTGCCATATGACTCCCGGACTTGTTCCTGGTGAAGGCCACGAATATGAAGGTCCGGCATTCCACGATTGCGGAATGCATTATGTAGATATTGCCCGATGGTATGCTAACAGTGAATACAAAACCTGGCATGCACAAGGAGTCAACATGTGGAACTATAAAGAACCTTGGTGGATACAATGTCATGGGACCTTTCAGAACGGAATAGTATTTGATATTACACAGGGGTTTGTATATGGCCAATTATCAAAAACCCAGACACACAATTCCTATGTTGATATTATTGGTACAAAGGGAATTGTACGCATGACGCATGATTTCCAAACTGCTGTAGTTGATCTTCACGGAGTTCACGAAACACTACACTTAGAAAGACCATTTGGCGGTAAGAACATAGATGTATTATGCAAATTATTTGCTGATTCCATCAAAACAGGAAAACGTAATCCCCGACTACCATTCATACGAGATTCCGCTATTGCCTCAGAGAATGCATGGCTCTTTCTGAAAGATGCCCACCAGCATGTTCTTCCAGCAATTGGTGAACTACAAACTCTTGAAGAAATCCGTGAACGAAGGAAACACCTGAAAAATGGATACGGATTACTACAGAGCCATAGGTATAATCTTATTAAATAAATACAATAATACTATGTCAGATTTTTCAAGAAGAAAATTCCTAAAAACTGGAGCTGCCGCATTAGCCGGTATCACAATAGCTCCTAATTCAATTCTAGGTATGAGCCATGGCCATATCTCACCCAGTGATAAGTTAAACATCCTTGGCATTGGAATTGGTGGACGTGGTGCTAGTGCAATCCGCAGCATGTCCAGCCAAAATATTATTGGGCTTTGTGATGTAGACTGGAAATATAGCGGACATGTATTTGATGAATACCCTAAAGCAAAACGTTATTATGATTATCGCAAAATGTTTGATGAATTGGGCAAATCAGCGGACGCTGTAATGATAGCAACCCCTGACCATACCCATGCTCTTATTGCGGCAGAAGCCATCACAATGGGAAAACATATATATTGTGAGAAGCCATTAACACACACCGTATATGAATCACGCCTATTAACCAAACTCGCAGATAAATATAATATTGCTACCCAAATGGGAAACCAAGGCGCTTCAGGAGCTGGTGTCCGCAAGATCTGCGAATGGATATGGAACGGAGAAATTGGTGAAATCACTAAAGTAGAAGCATTTACTGATCGTCCTATCTGGCCCCAAGGACTTAGTCGACCAGACAAGGCAGAAAGAGTACCCAAGACATTAAATTGGGATTTGTTCCTCGGTCCTGCTCAGTACCGTGATTATAATCCTATTTATACTCCTTGGAACTGGCGAGGTTGGTGGGATTTTGGTACAGGTGCATTAGGTGATATGGCATGTCATGTTCTTCATCCGGTATTTAAAGGATTAAAATTAGGATATCCTACTAAAGTACAAGGTAGTTCGACATTGCTTATGACAGATTGTGCTCCCAATGCTCAAATGGTTAAATTCACATTCCCAGCTCGCGATAATATGCCGAAAGTTGCAATGCCAGAAGTGGAAGTTTATTGGTATGATGGCGGCATGAAACCAATGCGTCCAAAAGGTTTCCCTCAAAACAAAAATTTGAATGTAGATGGTGGAGGTGTCATTTTCCACGGAACAAAAGACACATTGATCTGCGGATGCTACGGAAGAAAACCTTGGTTACTCTCCGGTAGAGATCCTAAATGTCCACCAGTATTACGTGAAGTTAAAGAAACTCATGAAATGGACTTTGTACGTGCCTGCAAGGAAAATGCCTCAAGCCGTATTCAGACTACTTCTCCCTTCAAAGAAGCAGGACCTTTCAATGAGATGGTAGTAATGGGAGTACTTGCTATCAGGCTTCAATCACTAAATCAAGAATTGTTATGGGATGGTCTCAACATGAAATTCACAAACATAGACCCTAATGCTACCATCCAAACAGTCATCAAAGATGGCTTTACGATTAAAGATGGGCATCCAACCTTCAATAAACAATGGACAGACCCAATAAATGCTCAAGCATTTGCTCAGGAATTAATCAAGCATACTTACCGAGATGGATGGAAGTTACCGGATATGCCCAATAATTAACTATTAAACATTAATTTAGAATCATGAGAAATCAATTTTATCCACTAATTTATAGTCTTATAGCCGGAGTTTTGGTATCTTGCAACGGCAATAAGAAAGTTGCAGTATCACAAGATGACACCTCATCTAACTTCATAACTTTATCGTGTTCCAAATCATTAAAAGCTTCTGAGATTGACAGTATACAATTTCCCATTGACAAAGATGGCTATATCACCCTTTTTGACGGAGAAACGTTCAAAGGTTGGCGTGGATATGGTAAAGAACAAGTTCCATCTAAATGGACCATCGAAGACGGTAGTATTAAATTCAATGGGAGTGGTATTGGAGAAGCTCAAAATAGTGACGGTGGTGACCTAATCTTCGCACATAAATTTAAAAACTTTGAACTGGAATTAGAATGGAAAATATCCAAAGGCGGTAATTCCGGAATTTTCTACTTAGGACAAGAAGTCACATCTAAAGACAAAGATGGAAACGATCGATTAGAAATGCTTTTTATGTCTGCACCTGAATACCAGATATTAGATAATGCAGTTCACCCAGATGCTCAATTAGGCAAAAGCAATAATCGGCAATCAGCTTCTTTATATGACTTGATCCCTGCTATTCCACAAAATGCCAAACCTGCCGGAGAATGGAATAAAGCAAAAATTATGGTATACAAAGGTACGGTTGTTCATGGCCAAAACGATGAGAACGTTCTTGAATATCATCTATGGACACGAGAATGGACAGATTTACTGCAATCCAGTAAGTTTAGCGAGCAAGAACGTCCTTTAGCATTTCAATTATTAAATAACTGTGGTGGTGACAACAGAGAAGGATTCATTGGCTTTCAAGATCATGGTGATGACGTATGGTATCGTAACATCCGCATAAAAATCCTTGATTAATTATTATTAGCATTATCAAGAGAGGATTTCTATTACAAAAATTTATAGTGACCTCTCTTGATATAAAATATAAAACATTTATTTATACTATGCCATCTTTCTTCCAAAAAATACAAGAGCAACTGCATCATTACTTAATTCATATAAGATCCCGACATATGCTCTGAAAACAGGAGAATTATTGCATTATCAAATTTCATTAATAAGCTTGGAAGCGTTGATTATATGTATTTCGCAGTCTGAAAAAAGCTACGAAGTAATCAAACTAATAAAAAAGATACAAAGAGAAAAAACAAAAGAAGTCGTAAATCCGGTATTCTGGAGTGATAACTTCATTTCATTGTTCCCTAATGAGACCCGTACCATCACTGCGACAGTATCCATAGAGGATTTACATGGAGAAAATCCTATAATTATTATTAAATAACTAATAAAACCAAGAAACATGAAACTATTACTTACAACCTTGGCAATAGTCTATCTAAGTTTGTTCATGAGCCTGCAAGCACAAGAACAGGTACGGGTTATCCCCTATCCTGCTGAAGTCACCATGCAAGCAGAAACGTGTAAACTCAAATCGGGTCAGAAAATCCACTATCTGGATGCCAGTTTATATAAAGAAGCAGCATTCCTTGAAAAGAAACTCGCAGATTTAAACTATAAAATGAAAGTAATCCCCGGCAAAAAAGCTGCGAAAGGAATCAACTTATCATTAGACAATAGACTCCAAAACAAAGAGGGCTATCAGCTGATTATCGCCCCCAAACAGGTCCTAATCAAAGGAGGAAGTCCAGCTGGAGTTTTCTATGGTATTCAAACGCTATTACAGCAGTTAACCAACGGAGATCTAAGATGTGGAACGATAGAAGACGCCCCGCGTTATGAATGGAGAGGATATATGCTTGATGAAGCACGTCACTTTTCCGGCGAAAAAAGGGTAAAACAAATCCTTGACCTGATGGCATATTATAAGATGAATCGCTTCCATTGGCATCTGACAGACGCACAAGGATGGAGAATCGAAATTAAACAATACCCTAAACTGGCAACTATAGGAGGAGAAGGTTGCCATAGTGATCCGGATACACCGGCACAATATTATACACAAGAGCAGATCCGTGATATCATAGCATATGCCAAAGAACGTCATATTGAAATTATACCCGAAATAGACATGCCCGGACATGCCACAGCAGCCAATAAAGCTTACCCGGAATACTCAGGCGGAGGAACGGAAGAACATCCGGAATTCACTTTTAACGTTGGCAAAGAAGAAACTTATACTTATCTGACTAATATACTAAAAGAAATAGCTGCCTTATTCCCTTCTCCATATTTACATATCGGAGGCGACGAAGTAGCTTACGGAATCAAGGCATGGGAAACAGACCCACATGTACAAGCACTATTGAAACGCAAAGGGTTACAAACTGTAAAGGAAGCAGAACGCTACTTTATGCATAGAATGACAGATGTAGTAAACTCACTAGGTAAAACTTTAGTCGGTTGGGATGAACTTCTCGACTTGAATGTAAAGCAAGATAATACTATCATTATGTGGTGGAGGCATGATAAACCCGATTACCTGCGCAGATCACTGACCAAAGGATATTCGACTATCATGTGTCCGCGCAAACCGCTTTATTTTGACTTCGTACAATATAAAGACCACAAATGGGGACGAATCTGGGACGGATTCTGCCCAATAGAAGATGTATATGCTTTCCCCGACAAATGGTTTGCCGAATGGGGAGTGTCAGCCTCTGACCTCTCACATGTCAAAGGCATACAGGCCAATACATGGACGGAACTAATGCATACTAAAGATCGGGTAGATTTCATGATCTTTCCCCGCCTCTGCGCACTGGCAGAGTCAGCTTGGTCCGCACCGACAGTCAAAGACTACGACAAGTTCCTGTCACGTATGGAAGATGCATTCACCTTATTTGATAAGCTGAATATTTATTACTTTGATTATCGTAATCCTCAGCACCATCCGGAACCGGCTGGTCCTGTCATCAAAAAGAAAGAAAAAATACAAATGGATTTCCGTGACTAAAAAAAGAAATGCTACATGAAGATTCTTATCTACTTTTTAATAATTGTACTGTGGAGCATCAATATGGAGGCAAAAGTCAAATTGCCTCCACTACTTAGTGACAATATGGTCTTACAGCAAAAAAGCAATGTACGAATCTGGGGAAAAGCGACTCCAAATTCTACTGTTGTAGTAACTCCTTCATGGGCAAATAAGGAAGTCAAAACCCATGCTGACGAAAAGGGGTGTTGGGAATTACAGATCACAACGCCTGCTGCCAGTTTCGAAGAATATACATTAACACTGACGGATGGAGAACAATCTGTCACTTTGCAGCACCTCCTGATCGGAGAAGTCTGGTTATGTGCCGGACAATCAAATATGGTAATGCCTTTGAACGGATTTGATTATTGTCCCATAAGCGACTCCAATAATGTCATAGCAGATGCTCCCAATCATCCGGGAATACGAATGGTAACCATAAAGCCGACAGTAAAACTATCTCCGCAGGAGTATGCAGAAGGAAGCTGGCAGCAACCAACTACGGAAAATGCTCCGAAGTTTAGTGCAGCCGCCTATCATTATGCATTAACTTTACAACGGACCTTGCAGATTCCTATAGGAGTTATCACCTGTGCATGGGGAGGCTCAAGAGTAGAAGGTTGGCTACCTAAGGAAATACTACAAACCTACAAGGATGAAGACCTGACTTTAATAGGAAGTGACAAGACACCAGTCTATTTACAATCGATGTTAATGTATAATGGAATTTTATACCCCTGTCACAAATATACAATAAAAGGTTTTATCTGGTATCAAGGAGAAAGTAATGTAAGAAGTAGCAGAACATACGCCGAACGCCTAGCTACAATGGTAAAACATTGGCGATCAATATGGAAACAAGGAGACCTGCCTTTCTACTATGTTGAGACAGTCCCATTTGCCTGTGAATATAAAGAAGATGGCTACATAGGAGCATTATTGCGGGAAGCTCAACAAAAGGCGCTTTCACTCATTCCCAATAGTGGTATGATCGGAACAAACGACTTAGTAGAGACATACGAAGCTCCTCAAGTGCATCCTCACAATAAAAAAGGGATTGGAGAACGCCTCGCATATATGTCCTTAAATAAGACATACGGATATCAGGGAATAGAATCCGAATATCCATCTTATAAAAGCATGAAAATCAACGGAGAGACAATTGAAATCTCCTTTTCCCATGCAGAAAAAGGATTAAGCCCCTGGATGAATATCTCCGGATTTGAGATTGCAGGTTCAGATAAAGTCTTTTATCCGGCAGAGGCCTCTTTAAATCAGAAGGATCATACAGTAATTGTCAAATCCCCAACAGTCAAATCTCCCGTTGCCGTTCGTTACTGTTTTCGGAATTTCCTGAAAGGAAATCTGATTAATACACGCAATCTGCCGGTCAGACCATTTCGCACAGATAAGTGGTAATAAAAACATAAAATAAATGATGAAAAGAATATATTATACATATCCGGTTTTATTAGTCTGGCTTGTGTCGACATTGTTGCCACAATTTTGTATAGCTATGCCTAATGAACAGAAAGAAAACAATGATGTGGTCATAGAGAACGCGGAAATGCGTCTAATTATTAGCAATGACGGAAAAGCACGCAGCCTGATACACAAAGCTACGGGAGAGGAATGTCTGATAACAAATGCAGATGTACCTTTATGCGCTATTACCCAATACCGTCCTTACGATAATGAAAACTTCCTAATGTTTCCTGCAAAGCCACGCACCTTCCCAGCCAATAAAATTGAACGTAACGGAAATGAATTACGTATAGAATTTCAGGATACCTATGACATTGCCATTATAGAGTTAAATATCACAGATTATTATATAGGTTTCACTCTGAAGCAAATTGATTATCGTATCGAAGATTTTGGGGTAAAACGCAAAACTGAAATAGATGAAATCTCATTATTACAATTACCAGTACGTAAACGTGAGAACTTTGGTGAGTGGCTGAATGTATCATGGGATGAACAGACAGCCATATGCCTGCTAGGCACCCATCCGACCACCTATATCGATGCTTTTGCAAACAAGGAATATACTACGATGTATGCAGGACTTGATTTTCAAGTGAAACTATTCAATTCCGGTGCAGCACTGATTACTACTTCAAAAGAAAAACTGCTAACCTGTATTGATAAAGTAGAACGTGACTATCATATGCCTTTAGGAGTAGAAAGTCGCCAACGTAAAGAATATCAGTACTCCTATTATGAGCTACGTGATGTCACGACTAAAAATATAGATGAACATATTGCATATGCTCAAAAAGGTGGTTTCAAATCCATTGTCGTCTATTATGTTGATTTCGCCAAAGCTTGCGGACATTATGAATGGAGAAAAGAATATCCGAATGGAATGAAAGATTTACAGGAAATCACTAATAAAATCAAAGCAGCAGGCATGATACCCGGCATTCATATTCATTATTCCAAAGTAGCAGTGAATGACCCATATATCAACAACGGCATACCGGACTCCCGCACCAACCATGTACGCGAATTTATTCTCTCGGAACCATTAGATGATTCAAGTACTATCATCACTATAGAAGGTAATCCGGAAGGCGTACGTATGGAGAAAGGACGACGTCTCCTGCAAATTGACAACGAGCTTGTCACTTATGAGAACTATACCACCGAACCACCATATCAATTTACGGGATGTGTACGGGGAGTATTTAACTCAAAAGCAGCCTCACATGGCAAAGGACAACATTTCAGACTATTGGATGTAGATGACTGGCCCCTGTTTATCCGTGTCAACCAAAATACAGGAATCCAAAAAGAGATTGCCGAACGTTTAGGAAAAATCTACCACGAAGCAGGCTTTCGTTTTGTCTATTTTGATGGTGCGGAAGATGTACCGATGCCTTATTGGTATAATGTCTCCCGCTCTCAGATGATAGTATACAACGAAATGAAACCAACTCCATTATTTGCAGAAGGAGCATTGAAATCACATTATGGATGGCATATTTTAAGTCGTGGGAATGCTTTCGATATATTCCCTCCGGAACGTATCCGTCCGGCAATGAAGAAGTATACACTTCGATGTGCAGAGCAGATAGCCAAAGATTTTACTTCTGTCAATTTCGGATGGGTGAATTACTTGGCTCCCAACGACAAGACAATAGGCATGCAACCAGACATGTATGAATATATTTGCAGCAAAGCTGTCGCATGGAATTCTCCCATATCATTAGTTGGCAATTTAAAAGAGTTACAGAATCATCCTCGTACAGAAGATAACCTGAGAGTTATCAAAATGTGGGAAGAAGCAAAACTTCAAGGTGTCCTGACAGACAAACAGAAAGAATTACTCAAAAATCCCGAACAAGAATATCTTCTGATGAAAGATAAAAAAGGAAATTATCAGTTATACCCCTATCGCCAAATAACCAAGGATGACGAAAAGCCAATCCGGGCATTCATTTTCCAGAAAGCAGGAAGGACTTGTATCATTTATTGGCATATGAACGGTACAGGGCAACTCACTCTTGATATAGAAAAAAACAAGCTGTCTTTGATGAATGAGAGTGGTAAAAGAATACCTATCCGGTCAGCAGGAAGCAAAAGTATCCTCCCCGCAGCAGGGCGTCTCATATTGGAAACCGCTCTTCCACAAGAGGAAGTAATAAAATTATTCAGAAAAAGCATCGAAATTATTAAATAGAAATTATTCATCCTAATCTTTTGTATATGAGAAATATGATAACCGGTATTATTAGCATATTATGCTATTTACAATGTTTTGGAACTTTATCAGCCTCAGTGACTGCTAAAAATGAAAATGGAAACTTTGTATTAAAAAACAAGAATGTTGAATTAGTGTTTGCCAACGGAAAAGAATTCTTATTCAAGGAATTCCGCATGGATGGCATGAACATATTGCCTGTAGATGGAAGTACAACACATCCGTGGCAACTAATCTATCGGGGTCCCAACGGAGAGAACCCGACCTTAATGCCCCGATGGGGCGAATATAAAGGAGGCGAGATACAAAAAACTCAAGATGCCTCAACATTAATATTCACCTGGCAAATGGTTATAGATGCAGGACCGACGTGTCCGGTACGCATATTAGTCACATTAGGTAAAGATGCCGAACTACCGGAATGGCGCATTGAAGCAGAAATGCCGGAAGGATGGGTGATTACAGAATCTGAATTTCCCCGTATTGCTGTAAACAGACCGGAAGGAGCAAAAGGAATTCTTCCTGTCGGATTCGGGACCGAATACACAATCGGCAATGAAGGACAACTGCAATCACGTTATCCTTCGTGTACAGGCACAATGCAGTTAGTACTGATGCATCATAAAGGAGGCACAGTCTACTTTGCCGCACAAGACAAAGGGGGATCTGGCAAAGTATTCAGAATGAAAAGTGAAGGAAAAAGTCTTGTATTTATTCAGAACGTGACAACATCCTATGCTTGGACTCAAAACAAGAAGTTCTGCATTCCTTGGGAAACAGTGATGGGATTTACCAAAAAGGGATGGCAGGACGCTGCAGTACAATGGTATCGTCCATTTACTTTCGAAACACTGTGGGGTGCAAAAACTATTTCAGAACGTCCTATAGCAGAATGGATCAAAAACGCTGATATGTGGCTACGGCCGGGAGAAGTAAATGCTGAAACAATGGAAGCAGTACGTAAAGCGATGAAATACTATGGAAAAGGAGTCGGATTGCATTGGTATTATTGGCACAATCATCGTTTCGATACTAAATATCCGGAATACTTTCCCGAAAAAGCAGGATTCAAAGAAATGATTAAAGAAACACAGGAACTTGGAGGATTTATTACTCCATATATTAACGGTCGTCTATGGGATCCAGCAACAGACAGCTATAAAACGCTTAATGGTAAAGATGCCTCTTGTCGCAAAGCTGATGGTACATTATATACAGAAGTATATAGCTCAAAGGTATTAAATACTGTAACCTGCCCAGCTTCTTATATTTGGAGAGATGTGCTGAAAGGAGTCAACAAACAGATATTAACTGAACTAAAAACGAACGGTGTATATATGGATCAGATAGGTTGCGCCAACAGCGAACCCTGCTATGCAACCAACCACGGACATGCACCTGGCGGTGGTGACTGGTGGCCTTTTGCCTACCGCAGTTTACTCACCGAAATGCGCACAAATCTATACAAAGAGAACCAAGCCATGACAACAGAAGAAAATGCAGAGTGCTATATTGACCTGTTTGACATGATGTTAGTTGTCAATTCTCCGCACAACAGCTATACAAAAATGGTTCCGTTGTTTCCGCTCATTTATTCTGACCGTTGCATCTATAGCGGATACACCTACATCCCTTGGCGTATCACAGACGGTTCTTTGAATTTCATGAGTATGCGTAGTCTGTTATGGGGTTCTCAGTTAGGATGGGTAGAGCCCAGTCTGTTGATGCGCCCAGATGCGAAAAGGGAAGCTAAATTTCTGAAAAATCTGACAGATTTCCGCCGTCAACAACATGATTTATTCTTGGGAGGCCGTTTTATACAGGAAATAATTCCAACTGGTGATAACCCAACGCAAGAGATACCCAACTATGAAATAACTCCGGTAGTATTAGCGGCAGAATGGGCTAGTGTATCAGGCGAACACGTATACCTTATAGTAAACATGAGTGAACAAGAACACAAGGTTATACTGCCTAATAAAAAACAAATAACCGTCAAAGCACTTGATGCGATCAGAATCAGCAAATAAACAGTCTTTGTAATCAAACAATAAATAGTACAGTAAAATGAAACAGATTATATTTATAGCAATATTATTAACATGTGCCTTCGGAGCCTGCTCAAGTGACAATGACGGCGACGAACAGTCTGCAAGCGTACAAGCACCTTCAGACATAACCATAGAAAGAATGGGAAAAACCAAAGTATTACTACGTTGGAAAGACAATAGTAATAATGAAACCGGATTCAGCATCTTATTAAGAAAAGCAGATACCAGTGAAAATATAGAAATAGCCAAGGTAGCCGCAAATGTCACAGAATATACAATCGAAAGTGCTCTGGAAGAAGGAAACATATACTATTTCGGAGTAAGAGCATTCTCGGCTACGAATACTTCACGTGCCATTTACGAGCTCTATCGGTTGGTAGCCCTCGGTGACGAGCCAAGCATCGCAATCATAGGAAGTATCAAAGCAAACTCAACTTGTATCAGTTCCTCTTATCAAGTGACAAACATAGCTGGACAAACCAACGTAAAATATGGTTTATGCTGGAGTACCGAAAACACACCCACTATCAATGATCAAAAGCAAAACGGACCGGAAGTTGCTGAAGACGGAAAAGTATTTCAAGTGATTCCGAATACCTTACTCGACTATGGCAAATCCTATAAAGTACGTGCCTTCCTGACAACCTCTACCGGTACTTATTACAGTGCAGAGTCGACTGTTTCCTTGGAAACAGAGCCACAAGCGATCCAATTGACATGGAATAAACTGACTAAGTCTACATTGCCGGCAGAAATCGAACTGTACGAAACCACCAGTAACTTAAATGGTAGTAATTTCCATGCATGGTACGCCATTGGTGATCTCTCTACCGGTAAGGTAGAAGTACGTGTCCACATACCATCTTCTCCCGCAACCATCGACACGCAATCTGCATCATTCAATGGAGACTGTTATTTATTGGTCAATGGAGGATACTTCTATAATGGAAACCATACAGGAATAGCTGTTATCAATTCCATTAAATCGGGCTCTGTTTCAGCCGTTCGGGGGTCACTAAAAACTGGCGATACAGAATACAACAGTATGTATAATGTGACAAGAGGAACATTCGGCGTAGATGCTTCAGGCAAACCGAATGTTGTTTGGACAGGAACGGATGCCTCCAGTAATGTTTTCTATTTCGACCGTCCTTTGCCATCTGTCAAAGGAGAAAATAAATATGGAATTGTCACTAATGAAAATCCGACTACCGCAATTAGCTGGAGTCCTAAATATGCTTTAAGTGCAGGTCCTGTATTACTGAAAGACAAAAAAATCCCATTCGATTTTACAGAGACATCAAAGGGCACAGATTACTATCTCAGTAACTATGAAATCATTCCGTATGACATTTTCGGAGCGAATGTAACCCCGGACCGTACAGCAATCGGTTATCGTGAAGATGGAAAAGTGGTCATATTCATATGTGACGGACGTATTACCGCCAGTGGTGGAGCTACTTTAACAGAACTGGCACAAATAATGAAAGGATTAGGCTGTGTAGGAGCTATTAATCTTGATGGCGGAGGTTCTACCGGAATGGTTGTAGGAGACGAACACTTGAATGACATGACCGGAGGAAACCGGGCAGTCGTTTCTACAATTGGATTCTTCAAGAAAAATTAGCCCAATCCGGATATTCATAAAAGCTATAGCAATATACATAGTAAGTTTCTTTTTATGTATATTGCATTGCTTTTATAAACAACCATTTATTATGAAAAGACATATCATCATTTTGCTCATTACATTCTTGTATTTACCGGAATATCTGGAAGCTCAATTAAAATATTATGATGCTACGGAGTTTCCATTGTATGGTAAAGCCACAAAGAATACAGAAAATCGGGATAAGCATCCACGTACTCCGATTATATTCATTGAGGACCCCGTATTCGCTCATGCTCTGTTCGACAAGAAAATAGCTATCGAAATAAACAAAAAGAATAAAGCCGTCAACAGTGTCTTCAAATCTCTGAAAACAAATAAAGAAGTATTAAAATAATACCTATAAAATAAAAGCAAATATGAAACGTATTCTATTTATTCTCTTTCTCTGTTGTATAGGTAGTGGTCTTGCTGCTTGCCAAGACGAAGACCACACGGTCCCTACCCTCCCATCCGAGAATGATCCGGAAATAAACGATCCAGTCGTAGAATTCTATGATTGGGAAAAGAACCGCACCGAGTTACTGACATCTACAGATATGGTGTTACTTTATGGCGGAGGACATCATCGCACTCCCTATACATGGGATAAAGAACGTGTAAGTTCTTATATCAGATATGTAGATACCGACAATCAATCCCACTGGCTATTCGACAGCTTCCTCTTTTTGGAAATTATGGACACAGGTACAGGAGGCGCTAATAAAATGTTCGCCAAAGGGTACAATCTGGAATCAGCCAATCAAGCAGACTGGACGAAACTTATAGACTATTACTTCCAATCTGAAACAGGAATCGGAGCATTAGATGCATCAGTCAAAGAGGCCTCTGCCATTTTGGGAACCCCACGGCAGAAACGTCAGATTGTGATCAGTATACCAGAGCCCATTGTCTACCAACACCCGGAACAAGCATCCTCATCAACCAAGTATTGGGGGAAAATTGATAACCAGACGCTTGACTTTTCCAACTCTGCCGACCGAATTAAAGCCTGCAAATGGTATATCGATCAGGTACGTGCCAAGTTCAATGAAAAGAACTATCAACATGTAGAATTAGCGGGATTTTATTGGCTTGCCGAGAAAGCGACTGACACCCGTGACATTTTAAATGCGGTTGCCATCTACCTGAATAAACTAAAATATAGTTTCAACTGGATCCCCTATTATGGAGCAGATGGATATAATCAGTGGAAATCACTAGGATTTAATTATGCTTATTTCCAGCCTAATTATTTCTTCAACGAATCCGTCCCCGATTCTCGTCTGGAAGATGCCTGCCAGAAAGCACTCACGTATGATATGCACATGGAACTGGAATTTGATGACAATGCTCTGAATAGCAGAGGAAAGGCTTATCGTTTGAAAAACTATATGAGTGCATTCAAGAAACATGGTATATGGGAGAAAAAACGCCTTGCCTATTATCAGGGAAGTGCATCCCTGCTTACACTAAAAAAATCAGGGAACGCAGCCGATACCCAACTCTATCATGAGTTCTGTAATTTTGTCATCAGCCGCCCCATCCGGAGTTCACATTAGTATAAACAGTTTAATCATCGCCATTCTATGAATCATAAATACCTATACTTACTCCTGCTATTTTTGATAGTCAGTTGCCAACGCAATGTAGAAACAGGACCTCCCGTATTAAAAGAAATGTGCCAAAGATTATTTCCCCGGCATGCCCAGTCGTTTCTATTCGAATTACTGACAGATTCTATTGATACAGACCGTTTTATACTGGAATCGAGTCAAGGGAAAATACGGATAAAAGGAAACAATCGTAACTCATTGGCTGCCGGTTTGAATCATTATCTGAAAAACTACTGTCATACCCATGTTTCCTGGTATGCCTCAGAGACAGTGGAAATGCCTGATGTACTACCGGAGATACCTCAGCCAGTATATATCCGTTCCAAATGTGACAATCGTTTTTTTCTCAACTATTGTACATTCGGCTATACCATGCCCTATTGGAAATGGCAGGACTGGGAACGACTGATAGACTGGATGGCATTAAACGGAGTCACCATGCCTCTTGCCATTACCGGACAAGAATCCATTTGGTACAAAGTATGGACAGACATGGGTTTGAGCGACGAACAGGTTCGCTCATACTTTACAGGGCCAGCCCATCTTCCCTGGCATCGGATGTCCAATGTCGATTACTGGCAAAGTCCACTACCTCAATCCTGGCTAAAGGATCAGGAGGAATTACAAAAACGTATTCTCGAAAGAGAACGTGAGTTTGATATGACTCCTGTATTACCAGCATTTGCCGGTCATGTACCAGCCGAATTAAAAACAATTTATCCAAATGCAAAAATCTATCAGATGAGTCAGTGGGGTGGCTTCGATGAAAAATACCGCAGTCATTTTATTGATCCGATGGACTCATTATACTCAATCATTCAGCGCCGTTTTCTGGAGGAACAAACCAAAGTATATGGTACTGACCATATTTATGGAATCGATCCTTTCAATGAAGTCGACTCTCCTGACTGGAGCGAGGATTTTTTAGCTAATGTCTCAAGCAAAATTTACGAGTCGATTCATCAGGTAGACTCAGCAGCCCAATGGTTACAAATGACCTGGATGTTCTTCTATGACAAAAAGAAATGGACTCAACCCCGTATCCGTTCCTTTCTAAAAGCAGTACCGGATAACAAACTGATATTACTCGATTACTATTGCGATCATACAGAAATCTGGCGAAATACTGAAAAATATTACGGGAATCCCTATATTTGGTGTTATCTGGGTAATTTTGGCGGCAATACGATGATAGCAGGCAATCTGAATGATATTGATTTCAAGATTAAACGTCTCTTCAAGGAAGGAGGAGACAACGTCTACGGCTTGGGAGCAACTCTTGAAGGCTTTGATGTAAACCCTCTTATGTACGAATTTGTATTTGACCAGGCATGGGATTATCCTGTCACTACCGATCAATGGATAACCAACTGGTCCATGTGCAGAGGAGGAAATCAGGATGCCAATATCATCAAAGCGTGGAGAGCCTTGCATCAGAAAATTTATACCGAACATGCCACATGCGGCCAATCGGTATTAATGAACGCACGCCCCAGACTAACGGGAACTAAAAGTTGGAATACAAACCCCGGCATACATTACGCAAATAACGACTTATGGCAAATATGGAAAGAGCTACTAAAAGCCCGGAACATCAACAATAGTGATTTTCGCTTTGACGTAATCAATATCGGAAGACAAGTACTAGGAAACTTGTTCTCCGAATATAGAGATCAGTTTACCGCTTGCTATAACCGGAAAGATACAACAGGCATGAGAGAATGGAGTACCCGTATGGACAACCTCTTGCTTGACGTAGACCGCCTCCTTTCCTGTGACGCGACTCTATCCATCGGGAAATGGTTACAAGACGCCAGAAACTGTGGTGCAACCGTGTCGGAAAAGGATTACTATGAAGAAAATGCACGCTGTATCCTAACCGTATGGGGGCAACAGGACACCCAACTGAATGACTATGCCAATCGAGGCTGGGGCGGACTTACCCGAAGCTTCTACCGGGAACGTTGGAAACGTTTCACAGACGGAGTCATCGCTGCCGTTTCGGAAGATAAACCTTTTGACGAAGACAAATTCCACCAAGACATTACGCAATTTGAATACAACTGGACATTACAGAAAGACTCTTTCCCTATTGTTTCAGAGGAAGACCCAATTCAAATAGCAGACAGTCTTATCTTAAAATACGATACGTACTTTACCAAAGCACAATAATGGAGGCGGACATTCGACAAACAGGCACTTCAAAAGATACGTTTTTTGAATGTAGCTTTTCGTTTTTCACAGAGAAGAAAGAAATCGAATGTCCTACCTTTGTTTTATCAATTATATAAATACATACTATAAAAGACCAATTTATGGGAAACAATCAACCTTCGGCAAGAAAAAAAACTTATTATATATCTCTGGCTATTCTGGCCGGTATGTTCTTTATATTCGGATTCGTATCATGGGTCAATTCCATATTGATTCCATACTTCCGTATTTCTTGCGAGCTTACCCATTTTGAATCCTATTTTGTAGCCTTTGCTTTCTATATAGCATACTTTGTCATGGCCATTCCTTCGGGCATTCTATTGAAGAAAGTTGGATTTAAAAAAGGAATCATGTATGGCTTTATGCTGACTGCTTTGGGAGCTTTTATCTTTGTCCCGGCGGCTCTGGCACGGCAATTTGAAATATTTCTCATCGGCTTGTTTTCTATTGGCACCGGTCTGGCTATTTTGCAGACAGCCGCCAATCCTTATGTCACCATTATCGGTCCGATAGATAGTGCAGCACGACGTATCAGCATCATGGGAATCTGCAATAAAGTGGCAGGAATTATCTCCCCGCTCATATTCGCTGCCCTTATTCTGAAAGCAAACGACAGTGAACTCTTTGCATTAATTGAATCCGGTGCACTGGACGAAGCAACAAAGAACGCCATGCTCAATGAATTGATACAACGTGTCATTATCCCATACATTATCCTGGGCATCATCTTACTGCTGACAGGTATCGGTATCCGCTACTCCGTATTACCGGAAATAAATACTGACGAGCAGAATGCCACTGATGAACAGGACAATAAACATACTGACAAAAAAAGCATTCTCGACTTTCCATACCTCATATTAGGTGCATTGGCCATTTTCTTTCATGTAGGTACACAGGTTATAGCCATTGACACTATAATCAATTACGCCAACTCCATGGGGATAGATTTGCTGGAAGCAAAAGTATTCCCTTCTTACACACTGGGATGTACAATGATAGGATATATACTTGGTATCATCCTTATCCCTAAATACATTTCCCAGAAAAATGCACTGATAGGGTGTACATTACTGGGTTTGGCTCTCTCATTCGGAGTGGTATGGGCAGACTTCGATATGACATTATTCGGTCATCAAGCCAATGCTTCCATCTTCTTTCTGAATGCTTTAGGTTTTCCCAACGCTCTGATCTATGCAGGAATATGGCCTCTTTCCATTCATGGGTTAGGCAAATTCACCAAAACCGGTTCCTCTCTGCTGATTATGGGATTATGCGGCAATGCCATCTTACCTTTGGTATATGGTCACTTTGCCGACCAGTACAGTTTGCGCATCGGTTACTGGGTACTTATTCCTTGTTTTATCTATCTGGTATTCTTTGCCATCAAAGGGCATAAAATCAACTCCTGGAGATAAGACTGAACGTAAGACATTAAAAATAAAAAAAATGGAAAGACTGATTATTATCAATGGGAAACTTATACTCCCTACCGGTATCGAAACCAATAAAATAATGGTTTGCCGAAATGGTAAGATAGAACAGATTGTATCATCCGAAACATATATTCCTCAAGCTGACGACCGGATCATAGATGCCAACCAACAATATGTCTCCCCAGGATTTATCGATATACATGTTCACGGTGGCGGAGGTCATGACTTTATGGATGGAACCGTAGAAGCCTTTCTGGGAGTAGCCGAAACTCATGCCAGATATGGAACAACAGCCATGGTACCTACAACACTGACCAGCACAAACGAAGAGCTAATGACGACCTTTGCCATTTATCAAAAAGCCAAAAGTCTTAATAAAAAAGGTGCCCAATTTATTGGGCTGCATCTGGAAGGGCCCTACTTCTCGCCTAAGCAGTGTGGAGCCCAAGACCCCAATCATTTGAAAACGCCTCATCCGGACGAATATAACACAATACTGGAAGCTTCACAAGATATTGTACGATGGAGTATTGCTCCGGAACTGGCAGGAGCAGTTGAGCTGGGGGGAAAGCTCAATAGTTGTCACATCCTCCCATCCATCGCACATACCGATGCCATTTATGAAGAAGTGGTAAAAGCATACGAAGCAGGGTATACTCATATCACTCATTTATATTCAGCGATGTCAACCATCACCCGTAGAAATGCCTATCGCTATGCAGGTGTGGTAGAGGCAGCTTATCTGATTGATGGTATGACAGTAGAAATCATTGCGGACGGCATTCATTTGCCCAAACCTTTACTACAATTCGTATATAAGTTCAAGGGGGTCGATAAAACAACACTTTGCACAGATGCCATGCGAGGTGCGGGAATGCCGGACGGTGAATCCATATTGGGCAGCCTGACCAACGGTCAGAAAGTTATTATTGAAGACGGAGTAGCCAAGCTTCCCGACCGTTCGGCATTCGCCGGAAGCGTAGCTACCGCCGATCGTTTGGTAAGAACCATGATAAATATAGCCGGCATACCCCTAATCGATGCTATTCGAATGATAACCCTTACCCCCGCCCGCATTCTGCATGTGGATTCCCAAAAGGGTTCTTTGGAGGAAGGTAAAGATGCCGACATCGTCATCTTCGACAATCAAATTAACGTAACAACAACTATATCAAAAGGCCATGTTATCTACAATCAATGAAACATACCTGTTTCAACAAGATCTATTAACAGTCAAAATGTTCCCTTCTATCCAACAGATGGGGAAATGTGCTGCGACAGAAGTTACTAACAAAATATGCGAACTTCTCAAAGAGAAAGCTGAAATCAATATGATTTTTGCCGCAGCTCCTTCACAAAATGAATTCTTAAGTCATCTTATTCACAGTAAACAGATTGACTGGAGCAGAATCAACGCTTTCCACATGGATGAATACATCGGCATTCATCCGGAAGCCCCACAAAGTTTCGGAAATTTTCTCCGTCAGCGTATCTTCGACAAAGTCCCGTTCAAGACTGTAAACTATCTGAACGGACAAGCAGAAAACCTTGAAGAAGAATGCAAACGTTATTCCGAATTGCTGCTTCGTCATCCTGTCGATATTGTCTGTCTGGGAATTGGAGAAAACGGTCATATTGCATTCAATGATCCGGATGTAGCCAATTTCAACGACTCCCATTTAGTTAAAGTAGTAGAACTCGACCCGATATGTCGCCAGCAACAAGTGAATGAAAAATGCTTTGAAGCATTCAACCTTGTTCCTGCTAAAGCACTGACTCTTACCATTCCAGCCTTATTAAAAGCAGACTGGATGTTCTGCATTGTGCCTTTTAAGAATAAAGCCAATGCAGTATACAACACTCTTTATGGAGAAATTTCCGAAAAATGTCCGGCCAGTATATTACGCAAAAAAGAAAATTCTTGTTTATATTTGGATCCTGAAAGTGCAGAACGAATAAACTTATAAATACATATGAAAAATATCTTATTTATCCTCCTTGCTTTCTTGTCTGTCAGCTTCAGACTACATGCACAGAATGTAATCAAAATAGGAATTATTGGACTCGACACCTCCCATTCTACAGCCTTCACCGAGCTACTGAACGGAGACTCCGATGACGAATTTGTGAAAGAGTTCGAAGTCGTAGCTGCCTATCCTTATGGTTCAAAGACGATCCAGTCCAGTTATGAACGGATTCCCGGATACATAGAAGAAGTTAAAAAACACGGGGTAGAAATCACCTCTTCCATAGCAGAGTTACTCGACAAAGTAGATTGTGTCATGCTCGAAACAAATGATGGAAGAATCCATCTGGAACAAGCAATGGAAGTCTTTAAGTCCGGAAAGATATGCTATATTGACAAGCCTGTCGGAGCTACTTTGGGACAAGCAATTGCCATCTACGAAATGGCTGAAAAATACAATGTTCCTATTTTTTCTTCTTCCGCACTTCGATATTCTCCACAAAATCAGAAATTGAGAAAGGGGGAGTTCGGCAAGATTCTGGGAGCAGACTGCTATTCTCCGCATAAGGTAGAACCGACTCACCCGGACTTTGGCTTTTATGGTATTCATGGAGTGGAAACACTATATACATTAATGGGAACCGGTTGTGCATCTGTCAACCGTATGTCCTCCAAAGAAGCGGATGTAGTAGTTGGACGCTGGAAAGATGGCCGGATAGGTACTTTCAGAGGAATCAAGGAAGGACCGTCTATTTATGGAGGTACGGCATATACCTCCAAAGAAGCAATTCCTGCCGGAGGATATGCAGGCTACAAAGTACTACTTGACCAGATATTAAAGTTCTTCAAAACCGGAGTAGCTCCTATCTCCAAAGAAGAAACAATCGAAATTTTCACCTTTATGAAAGCTTCTAACATGAGCAAAGAGCAAAATGGGAAAATTGTCTCTATGGAAGAAGCCTATCAGGAAGGATTGAAAGATGCCCGGAAATTAATCAAGTCCTATAAATAAAGACAACACATGAAGTACACGTTTAAGAATATCGGCATATTGTCTATTTCATTATTGATTGCTTCCTGCACTTTTTCCAAGAAACAGACTAGTAACCATCATAACAAAGAAATGGGACACGGCATAGAATTAGTAGTGCTTGACCCGGGACATTTTCACGCCAGTTTGTTACAAAAAAACGCGTTAGCTGCCGTCAATGACACTGTCCGGGTATATGCTCCCGAAGGAGTAGAAGTCAAGCAATATTTGAATAATATTCATTCTTACAATCAACGGACAGAAAGTCCTACAGCCTGGGAAGAAGAGGCATATATAGGAGAAGATTACCTTTCCAGAATGCTTTCCGATCGTAAAGGAGATGTTGTTGTCTTAGCCGGAAACAATCAAAAAAAGACAAAATATATTCTGGAAGCGATCAAAGCAGGCTACCATGTTCTTTCCGACAAACCGTTGGCTATCAACAGGCAGGATTTTGATTTACTGGCAACAGCCTATCAATTAGCCCAGAAAAAGGGATTACTTCTCTATGATCTGATGACTGAACGATATGACATTCTTAATATCATAGAAAGAGAGTTACTACATACCCCGGAGATATTCGGTGAATTACTGCAAGGTTCACTCACTGAACCGACGGTCAGTATGGAGAGTGTGCATCATTTCTTCAAAACGGTGTCCGGCAAACCATTGACCCGCCCAGCATGGTACTACGATGTGGCCCAACAGGGTGAAGGTATAGCTGATGTGACCACTCATCTCATCGATTTAGTTAATTGGCAATGCTTCCCGGACGAGGCTATCCACTATCAATCGGATGTCAAGGTATTGACAGCCGAACATTGGGCTACCCATATCACATTACCGGAGTTCACCCAATCAACTTTAGTCGATACTTTTCCATCTTACTTAAACAAGTACGTAAAAGACAATGTACTGGAGGTTTTAGCAAACGGTACTCTTCATTATACAGTAAAGGGCATCCACGTAAACATGAAGGTTACCTGGAATTATACTCCTCCAAAGGGCGGCGGTGACACTTTTACTTCTATCAAAAAAGGAAGTAAAGCCACATTGAAAACCATTCAAGATAAGGAAAGCGGTTTTGTCAAACAACTCTATATTCAAAAAAGCCCTGACATGGATAGTGCCGGATTTGAAGATCAGCTACAAAAAACAATCCAACGGTTACAGGCAAAATCTCCGTTTTTATTTATCAAAGATATGGGTAATGGAACTTATCTGATTGATATTCCACAGGAAAACAGATCAGGCCATGAAGCTCACTTCAGTAAAGTAGCGGAATCGTTCCTGACTTATCTGCATGATAAGAACATGCCGCAATGGGAAAATGAGAATACAATATCCAAATATTATATTACCACAACAGCTGTAGAACTTGCCAAGAAAGAAAAATAAATAAAGGATCAGGTCAGTGTTAAGGACAGAGACAAAATATTACGAAAATGAATCCATGTTTCATGGATTCATTCCTCATGTTATGGGGACACGTTTCGACATGTTAATGATTCATCCCAATAGGGAGTACTTAAATAAGCTTTGGCCGGTCATTACCAATGAGTTGGAAAGATTGGAAAGGATGCTGAACCGCTTTGACCCGAAAAGCGAAGCAGCCCAATTAAAACTCTCTTCTCAAACTCCAGTACCTGTCAGCCCGGAGTTCGGGACGATTCTTCAGCTTTGCCGGTCTTACTATGAAAAGACTTTTCATCTTTTCGATATCACGCTGAAAGATTTCTCTCTCATACAGTTTCACGACAACAGGCATATATCTACTGCCTATCCGCCGCTTTCTCTTGATTTCGGCGGTTTTGCGAAAGGGTATGCACTAAAAAAGATTCAGGAGATTCTTCTACAAGGAAATATACGGGACGCTTTCATTGATTTCGGGAATAGTTCTATTATGGGAATTGGCCGTCATCCTTATGGTGACTGCTGGAAAGTCAGCTTATTAAATCCATATAGTCAACAGTCCCTCAACGAATTCAGTCTTGCGGACAACACATTGTCCACATCGGGAAATACAATGCAATACACCGGACATATTATAAATCCGCTCACCGGTACCTACAACAACCAGAAGAAAATTACGACTATCATATCCAGTGACCCACTGGATGCAGAAGTGCTCAGCACAGTCTGGATGATCGCGGACAATAATCAACGGAAGCAGATCAGTACACATTTTAAAAATATACAAGGAAACATATATACTCTATAAAAATATGACGAAAAATACAGAAAAAGGAGTAGACTTAAGTCTTAGACAGTTTATAAAAAGTCTGGGATACATTGCAGGAGGAACCGCTTTACTCAGCACAACACCCTGGTTGTCTTCCTGCACCCCTGAAAAGCTCAAAGAGATACGCAACGAGAAAGCACGGATCGCTTTAATCGGAACAGGTTCCAGAGGACAGTACCATATCCATAACCTGAAGGAAATTCCGCATGCACAGATTGTCGCAGTTTGCGACAACTACGCTCCTAACCTTCAGCAAGCATTAGATTTGTGTCCGGATGCCAAACCATACACAGATTATCGTCAATTACTGGAATCGGCAGATATCGACGGAGTCATTATTTCCACTCCGCTGAACTGGCATGCTCCTATTGTATTGGACGCATTGGCAGCAGGCAAACATGTGTTTTGCGAAAAGGCAATGGCACGTACCTTAGACGAGTGTAAGGCTATTTATGACGCTTACCAAAATACCGGTCAGGTACTTTACTTCTGCATGCAGCGGATGTATGACGAGAAGTACATCAAAGGGATGCAAATGATTCATTCCGGACTCATCGGAGACGTTGTAGGAATGCGTTGCCACTGGTTTAGAAATGCAGACTGGCGCCGCCCTGTTCCTTCTCCGGAACTGGAACGTCAAATAAACTGGCGATTGTATAAAGAAAGTTCCGGCGGACTAATGACCGAACTAGCTTGCCACCAGCTGGAAGTCTGCAACTGGGCAGCCCGGCGAATGCCGGAAAGCATTATCGGTATGGGCGATATTGTCTACTGGAAAGACGGACGTGAAGTATATGACAGCGTAAATGTAACTTACCGGTACTCCGACGGAGCTAAAATTGCTTACGAATCATTGATTTCCAATAAATTCAATGGCATGGAAGACCAGATTCTGGGACATAAAGGTACTATGGAAATGGCAAAAGGAATTTACTATCTGGAAGAAGACCATTCAACATCAGGAATACGGCAACTGATCGGGCAAGTGAAAGACAAAGTATTTGCAGCAATCCCTACAGCAGGTCCCAGCTGGCGCCCGGAAACCAAAATGGAGTATACCCCTCACTTCATCATCGAGGGAGATATTCAGGTCAACAATGGTCTGAGCATGATCGGAGCTGATAAAGACGGTTCAGATATTATCCTCTCTTCGTTCTGCCAGTCGTGTATCACCGGCGAAAAAGCACAGAATGTAGTAGAAGAAGCTTATTGTTCCACGGTACTTTGCCTGCTCGGCAATCAGGCCATGGAAGAAGAGCGCCGCATCCTTTTCCCAGATGAATATAAAATCCCTTACATGAAATTTTAAGTTATGAAAGATATCATTATTACCTCCCAGAAAATCAGAAGGGAAAGAAACATTTACCTGGTATGCTTTCTTCTCGCTTTCGTGATTAATATTGCTGCTATTGTGGCATATACACGTCCCTGGATTGAAACGTTCACCCAACTCGGATATGTTTTTGTAATCAGCCTCTTTATCTATTTCATACAATGGATTCCCCGTATACTCTTTATTGGACTGCGCTACTTTTTTCGAAAGAAAAAATAGCATCCTGACGTTTTTTGAAGACCAATTAACGGAAAAGAAGTCTGATATTACCTAATAACAGCTTAATTTTGAAAAAAAATAAATACTATGACTACAAGAAGAGATTTTATAAAAAAGACAGTAGCAGGTACAGCCGCCCTTTCTTTGGGAAGTATCATTCCCGGATTCGGTGCCAATAGTTATCAAGAAATTCTAGGTGCAAACGACAAAATACGTATCGGGGTTATTGGTGTTAACTCCAGAGGGAATGCCCTGGCACAAGGATTTGCTAAAATGAAAGGTTGCGAAGTAACCTATCTTTGCGATGTTGATTCAAGAGCACTAGAGAAATGTCAGGCAGACATACATAAAATCAGCGGACGTACTCCGAAGGGAGAAAAGGACATCCGCAAAATGCTGGAATCAACCGATTTTGAAGCAGTAGTTATCGCTACTCCCGACCATTGGCATGCAAAGGCGGCTATCATGGCTATGCAGGCAGGCAAACATGTCTACCTGGAAAAACCGACCAGCCATAATCCGGCGGAAAATGAAATGCTGATGCGCGCCACTCTCAAATACAACCGTATTGTCCAAGTCGGCAACCAACGCCGTTCGTGGCCGAATGTAATCAAAGCAATAGAAGAAATCAAGTCAGGAACGATTGGCAAGGTGAGGTATGCCAAGTCTTGGTATGTCAACAATCGTCCTTCGATCGGAACAGGTAAAGTCATGCCTGTACCGGATTATCTGGACTGGGATTTATGGCAAGGGCCGGCACCTCGTGTGGCTGACTTTAAAGACAATTATATTCATTACAACTGGCACTGGTTCTGGAACTGGGGTACAGGTGAAGCATTGAATAACGGAACTCACTTTGTCGACATACTCCGTTGGGGGCTGGGTGTGGACTATCCGACAAAGGTAGACTCCATCGGGGGGAGATACCGGTTTCAGGACGACTGGCAAACACCGGATACACAACTCATTTCCTTCCAGTTCGGTGACGAAGCTTCCTGTTCCTGGGAAGGGCGTAGCTGCAACAGTACTCCGGTAGACGGATTCGGAGTAGGTACGGCTTTCTACGGAGAAACAGGTACGCTCTTTATCAGTGGCGGTAATGAATATAAAATAACAGATTTACAGGGTAAAGTTATCAAGGACGTAAAAAGTAATTTGAAGTTTGAAACCGGCAATCTATTAAATCCATCGGAAAAGCTGGACGCCTTTCACTTCGAAAACTGGTTTGACGCTATCCGCAAAGGAGGCAAGCTGAACTCCGGCATCGTAGATGCCTGTATCAGTACACAGCTTGTACAACTCGGCAATATTGCACAGCGCGTAGGTCATTCTTTAAACATTGATCCGGGTAGCGGACGTATTCTCTATGATTTGGAAGCTAACAAGCTTTGGGGAAGAGAATACGAAAAAGGTTGGGAAATAAGGGTATAATCCGCATTCTCCCCTCAGGTTTCTTCATTAGGTTTAAGTTTCATTGAGATATGACGCCAGTGCGTCATATCTCTTTTTGTATAATAAAGCAAACGAACGCATGTGTTATTATAGTTTACCATAGCAACTGCTTTATAAGAGAGATACTATACATCCTCCATCGAGATATATTGAAAATAGTTTATCTTTTACACAATGACTATTTGAACGTTTCTAATAAATTCTTTCATCGTTTATTAGAAACGTCTCTCTAGTTTATTATAAACGCGAATAGTTCCTTTTGCAGAAAAAGTCTCAAATTTATGCAACAAAAAAGGCTGTAAATCCACTAAAGATTCACAGCCCATTGTTTACACATGAGTTCCCAGCAGGTTATCACTGGCTGATTTTTCCTGTTATATTGTTAGCATATTACACCTATTTTGAGGTAAACACATGCAGATAAATGTTGCAATAAACAATTCCTTTTTCATTGGTTTCGGTTTTTAGTCAGGCTTTATAGCCGACTACAAATATACAACATAAAAAGAACGTTGTCAAGTCCCCGGGTAGTTTACTCACGAAAACAAAGGATGATTGGAGCTGTCAGTATCATAAAAAACGTGAGTTCTTCTCGTCCTCATATGAATTAATTTCGTATTTTTGCGTGCACATCCCCTTTTTTTGATGTAAAGAAGATAATTTGTTGTAAAAGCAAAGCGAAGATTGATATATGAGTGACGAAATCAACGAGATAACGGAAGAACATTCAGACTACAAACCGGCGGACGCGCGGGACGAAAACGTAAAGCATCAGTTAACAGGCATGTACCAGAATTGGTTTCTGGACTATGCTTCTTATGTGATTCTGGAACGTGCCGTTCCCCACATCAACGATGGTTTGAAGCCTGTGCAACGACGTATTCTACATTCCATGAAACGTCTGGACGACGGACGGTATAACAAAGTGGCAAATATTGTGGGACACACCATGCAGTTCCATCCGCACGGTGATGCTTCTATCGGTGATGCACTGGTACAGTTGGGGCAGAAAGACCTGCTGATTGACTGTCAGGGTAACTGGGGTAATATTCTCACCGGAGACGGTGCGGCAGCTCCCCGTTATATTGAAGCACGCCTTTCCAAGTTCGCATTGGACATCGTATTCAATCCTAAAACCACCGAATGGAAACTGTCATACGACGGCAGAAACAAAGAACCGGTGACTCTCCCTGTCAAATTCCCTCTATTGCTGGCACAGGGAGTGGAAGGTATTGCTGTCGGACTTTCATCCAAGATATTACCTCACAATTTCAACGAACTTTGCGATGCCTCTATCAGCTATCTGCGTGGAGAGTCGTTCCAGCTATATCCCGACTTCCAGACAGGCGGTTCCATCGACGTTGCCAAATACAACGACGGAGAACGTGGCGGAGCGGTAAAAATACGTGCTAAAATCAACAAGCTGGACAACAAAACACTGGCTATCACGGAGATTCCATATGGCAAGACTACCTCTACCGTCATCGACTCTATCCTAAAGGCAGTTGACAAAGGAAAAATCAAGATACGTAAAGTAGACGACAACACAGCTGCCAACGTAGAGATACTGGTACATCTGGCACCCGGAACATCATCGGACAAAACAATTGACGCATTATATGCCTTTACCGACTGCGAAGTAAGTATCTCCCCCAACTGCTGTGTGATTGATGACAGCAAACCCCACTTCCTCACTGTCAGCAAAGTGCTGAAAAAGTCGGCAGACAACACACTGGGACTGCTGAAACAGGAACTGGAAATCAAGAAAGGGGAAATACTGGAATCACTCCATTTCGCTTCCCTCGAAAAGATATTTATCGAAGAACGCATCTATAAAGACAAAGAGTTCGAGCAATCCAAAGACATGGACGCTGCCTGCGCACATATCGACGACCGCCTGACTCCTTTCTATCCGAGCTTTATCCGTGAAGTAACCAAAGAGGATATTCTCAAACTGATGGAAATCAAGATGGGACGCATCCTGAAGTTCAACACCGACAAAGCCGATGAACTGATCGCCCGTATGAAAGAAGAGATTGCCGAAATCGACGATCACCTCGCTCACATCGTGGACTATACCGTAAACTGGTACCAGATGCTAAAAAACAAATACGGAAAGAACTTCCCGCGCCGCACCGAACTGCGCAACTTCGACACCATCGAAGCCGCCAAAGTGGTAGAAGCCAACGAGAAACTCTACATCAACCGCGAAGAAGGATTTATCGGAACAGCCTTGAAGAAAGACGAATTCGTCGCCAACTGTTCAGATATCGATGATGTAATCGTCTTCTTCCGGGATGGTAAATATATCGTCACCCCGGTAGCCGACAAAAAATTTGTAGGCAAAAACATACTTTATGTCAATGTCTTCAAGAAGAATGACAAGCGAACCATCTACAACATCACTTATCGGGACGGCAAAGAAGGAACGACCTATATCAAACGCTTTGCTGTAACAGGTGTTGTCCGTGACCGTGAATACGATGTCACACAGGGAACGCCAGACTCACGTATCACTTATTTCAGCGCCAACCCGAACGGAGAAGCCGAAATCATCAAAGTGACATTAAAGCCGAACCCACGCGTAAGACGCATTATCTTCGAACGTGATTTCAGCGAAATCAGCATCAAAGGACGTCAGGCACAAGGAGTGATCCTCACCCGTCTGCCGGTTCATAAGATTGCCTTGAAGCAAAAAGGCGGTTCCACCCTCGGAGGGCGAAAGGTATGGTTCGACCGTGATATCCTGCGCCTCAACTACGATGGACGGGGAGAATATCTGGGAGAATTCCAAAGCGACGACACCATTCTGGTGGTGCTCAACAATGGCGAGTTCTACACCACTAACTTTGACCTGAGCAACCATTACGAGGACAATGTCAGCATTGTCGAGAAGTTTGACCCGAACAAGATATGGACTGCCGCGCTTTATGACGCCGACCAGCAGAACTATCCATATCTGAAACGTTTCTGTTTTGAGGGTTCCAACCGCAAGCAGAACTATCTGGGAGAAAATAAGAATACCCGTCTGATCCTCCTGACTGACGAGTACTATCCTCGTCTGGAAGTTATATTTGGCGGTCACGACAGCTTCCGTGAAGCGATGGTGATTGATGCGGAAGAATTTATCGCAGTGAAAGGTTTCAAAGCCAAAGGGAAGCGAATCACTACCTACACGGTGGATACCATCAACGAGCTTGAACCTACCCGTTTCCCGGAACCGGTAAAGGAACAGCCCGAAGAAGCGGCAGAAGAACCGGAAAATCTGGACCCGGACAGCGATAAAAGCGAAGGGGACATCATTGATGAAATTACGGGACAGATGAAGCTGTTTTAGCTAACGTATACATGCGGTAAAAAATACCCAATGTGCCAATGAAGAAAAACTTATTATACCTAGGGCTGACAGGATACCTCCTGTTCGCCCTTTGCACAAGATTACAGGCGCAGACCGACAGTCTGCAAGCTCATCGCTATGTAACACGTGCCACCATGTACGGGGTCGGATTTACCAACGTGTTCGACACCTATCTTTCGCCTCAGGAATATAAAGGAATAGATTTCCGCATTTCCCGCGAGACGATTCGGATGACAAAATTGTTCGACGGAAATGTTTCTGTGCAGAACTTCTTTCAGGCAGACGTCGGCTATACACATAACCGCGCAGACAACAACAATACCTTTTCCGGACTCGTCAACTGGAATTACGGCCTTCATTATCAGTTTCGTCTGACCGAAAACTTCAAGTTACTGGCAGGAGGACTGTTTGACGCCAACGGAGGCTTCGTTTACAACCTTCGCAATAGTAACAATCCGGCTTCTGCACGGGCATATGTCAATCTGGACGCTTCGGGAATGGCCATCTGGCACCTGAAAATCAAACGCTATCCGATGGTGCTCCGCTATCAGGTCAACCTGCCGGTGATCGGGCTCATGTTCTCACCGCACTACGGGCAATCTTATTACGAAATTTTCTCACTGGGTAACTCCGGCGGAGTCATCCAGTTTACCTCTCTCCACAATCAGCCCTCCCTTCGTCAGATGCTTTCTGTCGATCTGCCAATAGGATATACCAAGATGCGTTTCAGTTATCTGGCAGATTTGCAGCAATCCAACGTAAACGGGATTAAGACACATACTTACTCTCATGTATTTATGGTAGGGTTTGTGAAAGACCTGTATCGGCTTTCCAACAAAAAAGGTACAGGGCTGCCTTCATCGGTAAGGGCATACTAGAATAAGTGGAAAGTTGAAAATTAAAAGACTATAGACAAGAACTGAAAGATTAAGAATGAGAAATAGAATTATACAAATACTTTTGCTGCTCTGTTGCCTCCCCATACAGACGGGATGTATCGGAGAAGATGATTTCGCAGATGATCCTGTAGGAAACTTCGAGCAACTGTGGAAGATCATTGACGAACGGTATTGCTTTCTGGACTCGAAAGGCATTGACTGGGACGCTGTTCATGAGAAATACAGCAAACTGATTGTGCCGGGCATGTCCAATGACGACCTTTTCGATAAACTTAGCGAGATGCTCTATATCCTGAAAGACGGCCATGTCAATCTTTCATCCGCCAAGCGTGTCTCTTATTACGATGCATGGTATCAGGGATATCCGTGGAACTACCGGGAAGATATTCTGTACCAATACTATCTGGGTAGTGCCAGCAAAGACTACTACACATCGGCAGGTATGAAATACAAAATATTCGATAACAATATCGGATATATCCGCTACGAAAGTTTCAGCTCCGGAGTTGGTGATGGCAATCTGGATGAAATCCTTGTCTATCTGGCCACCTGCAACGGACTGATTATCGATGTACGTGACAACGGAGGAGGTAACCTGACCAATTCTTCCCGCATCGCCGCCCGATTCACCAACAATAAAATCCTGACCGGATATATACAGCATAAGACGGGAACAGGACATAGCGACTTCTCCAAACCGGAACCAATCTATTTGGAACCTTCCAACAGCATCCGGTGGCAAAAGAAAGTCGTCATACTGACCAACCGCCGTTGCTACAGTGCAACCAACGACTTTGTTAATCTGATGCGTAGCATAGACAACGGCAATATCATCCAAGTCGGTGACCAGACAGGAGGCGGTTCGGGACTTCCTTTCACATCGGAATTGCCAAACGGGTGGAGCATCCGCTTCTCCGCCAGCCCCCATTTCGACAAAAATATGCAACCACTGGAAGAAGGTATTTTACCTGATATAGACATTGATATGACTGAAGAAGACCAGTCCAAGCATAAAGATACGCTGATTGAAAAAGCTTTCGAAATCTTAAGCGAATAACTTTATTGCCTAATTATTTGTCAAATCAGAAAATCTTCCTATCTTTGCACCGCTAAACAAAAAGCGACGCATGCGGATGTGGCGTAATTGGTAGCCGCGCCAGACTTAGGATCTGGTGCCGTGAGGCGTGTAGGTTCGAGTCCTATCATCCGCACAAAATAAACTAGAAAGCCTTCAAGATTATTCTTGAGGGCTTTTTCATTGATTACACATATGAAAAAACATCAACTTTGCTGCATCGGTCATATTACTTTAGACAAAGTAGTCACTCCTCTAAATACAGTCTACATGCCTGGAGGTACTGCTTTTTATTGTTCACATGCCATTCGTCATTTCAATGACATTGACTATGCATTGATTACAGCCGTCGGTGCTACAGAAATAAAGGTAGTAGAAGAACTGCGTGAAACTGGGATCAATGTTACTGCATTACCCAGCAAACACTCCGTATACTTTGAGAATATCTATGGAGAAAATCCCGATGACCGCACACAACGTGTATTGGCTAAAGCCGATCCTTTCACCGCTTCTCAACTCCGGGAAATAGAGGCGGAGATTTATCACCTCGGGTCCCTGTTAGCTGATGATTTTTCTTTAGAAGTGATTAAAGAGTTATCTCAAAAAGGGCTGATAGCTGTCGACTCACAAGGATACCTGCGTGAAGTCCGCGATACCCATGTATATCCGGTAGACTGGACTGACAAACGGGAGGCCCTGCAATATATCCATTTCCTGAAAGTGAATGAGCATGAAATGGAAGTGCTTACCGGACTTTCCGATCCTCACGAGGCAGCACGAAAACTGCATGAATGGGGAGTCAAAGAAGTATTAGTCACATTAGGCAGTATGGGGTCTCTCATATTCGATGGAAAAGATTTCTACCGAATTCCTGCTTATAAGCCTCAGCAAGTAGTGGACGCCACTGGCTGTGGAGACACCTACACAATCGGATATTTATATCGACGGGTATCGGGTGCAAGTATCGAAGAAGCAGGCCGATTTGCTGCTGCCATGTCTACATTAAAGATTGAAAAATCCGGTCCTTTCTGTGGGAATAAGGAAGATGTATTGCAATGTATGAAGACTGCAGAACAAATGTTCTGAGTTCAAAGCAGATATCTACTTTCTTATTTTAAACACCGGAGCAATCTCATTCACTCGTTTATCAGGCATATTAATAATAAGTCCCTGATCAGTACGAGTGAATGTAACCTTTCCGTAACCTAGCAAGTCGATTCTGCTAATCTTCCCGGGATACTGTTCACTTCCTGCCGCCAACGATTTAATAATGACCTGTTTCTCTTCCGGCCATGCCAGCACTATCGCATATAAATTCTTGTCAGTTTGTGTAAACCGAATTTCTTTTGAAGTTGCTCTATTATAAGTTCCTTCATTGAAGCCCTGCGCATTGATAGGAACGGAAGATTCTGCTATCGGACCTTCTCCAAAGACTTTCCACGGACGGGTATCAATAATACCTTCTTTATTAACAGCCATCCAGTCGCCCAAATCATTTAGAATCACTTCTTCTTTTTCATCAAATGTCCCATCTGCCCGAAGAGGAACGCTGAGCAACAGATTACCATTCTTACTGACAATATCGACTAAGAGTTTTACAACTGACGCTGCCGATTTATAACCATTGTGTTCATAAATAGAAGTGTTATAATGCCAACCGCCAATACATGAGCACGACTGCCAGGGTTCTTCGATAATCCTATCCGGAGCACCACGTTCCACATCCCAGACTAAAGCTTTACGTTGTTGTTCATCCAGTATCTTAGCGAGCATCACAGCTTCCAGCTTACCTTTATGATCCGCCATATTATGATTATAGAAATGCGCGGCAATCTTCAATCCCGCATCACTGATAGGATAAAAAGGAAGTACAGTCACATCAAAATAAATCAAATCCGGATGATACCGGTTGATAGCATCCAAGGTACGGTCATAGAAATTCGTACAATATTCCTGAGTAGGCAGACAAACACCCTTTCCCCATGCCCATTGCTTATGGATCATACCATTGCTCCAGCTGCCTTCACTCAGCGGATGATTCTGTGCATATAAATCCTGGGGGTCATACCCTTCCCACCATTTTCCTTTACCATCCTCCTTAGTCAGCTTTCCATCATAAGGAATACCGGCTTTCGGACCTTCCCTGTCATAACGCTGTGAAGGTTCATACCAGGTCCAGGCGTGATCGGCATGGAAGCTAATTCCAAAAGGAAGCTCATATTTACGTGCTGCTTTCTCCCATTCCGCCAGAATATCTCTTTTTGGGCCCATATTCACCGAATTCCACGGCTGGTATTGGCTATCCCAAAGATCCATATTATCATGATGATTGCCCAATGCAAAAAAATACTGTGCCCCTATCTTCTTATATAGTGCAACCAATTTATACGGGTCCCATCTTTCGGCCTTAAACAGAGGGATAATATCTTTGAACCCCACCTCTGACGGATGCCCATAATGCTTCACATGATGATTATAAGCCCTTGAACCTTCAAAATACAGTTCACGCGCCATCCAGTCACCGGAGCCCTCTACACACTGTGGTCCCCAATGCGCCCAAATACCAAACTTGGCATTTCTAAACCATTCCGGTACTTTATAATTTCGCAGAGATTCCCAGGTAGGCTTAAACTTTCCTTCCATCATTTTTTCATTCTTTTCTGAGACAGGTACAGAATAATCCTGAGCCATTGCCATCTCTGCCGATAATAACAGAGCAGAAGCCAATAATAATAGTCTTGTTTTCATGGTATAGTTATTTATGTATTCCTCCACATTTGTGTGAATGCAAAGATAAAGAGCAATTCGGCATTTCTACTATCTAAAGACGTCATCACATAGGACATTATCGATTTTTATATCTAAAAACAGTTCTTCCGACACGAAAACGAGTGATTCAAGATGAAATAATAGCTTTTCCATTGGATAATAAATATAGTTATCGTTATTTTGCAAGCAGCTTTGTTTTCTATTCAATCATTTGAACCATGACACAATCAATTGACCAGCTACATTTGCTTATATTAAACGTAGGACTAGCCATCCACAACGCAGACTGGAATTGGAGAAACGTGAACAGTCCATTCACCAGGCTTTATTATGTAACCGAAGGGGCTGCCCGTATCCTATTGCCGACAGGGATACAGGAATTAAAGCCGGATCATCTCTATCTGGTTCCATCATTTACAACTCACAGTTATTTGTGTGATACCCATTTTGTCCATTATTACCTTCATATATACGAAGACCACCAATCAGAATCAAGCATCCTGGAGGACTTTAGTTTCCCGACAGAGATACCGGCAGGAGATTTAGAACTGCCTCTTATTAAAAGATTGTGCGGAATAAATCCTACCATGCAGCTACCACAATCCGATCCTACAAGCTACGATAACAACCCCACATTAATCAAGAACATCATAAAGAACAAACAACGCACCTTTTGTGACAAAGTAGAATCACGGGGAATAGTTTATCAGCTCATGGCACGTTTCTTAAAAGACGCCCAGCCTAAGACAGAAATAAACGATGACCGGATTCAAAAAGTACTTTCTTATATCCGAAAGAATATTTATAAAACAATAGATATAGATTCATTGGCAGCAATCTCCTGTCTGTCCAAAGATCATTTCATCCGACTTTTCAAAAAAGAAATAAACAACACACCATTGCAATACATCAACCAAAAGAAAATAGAAAAAGCACAGCTTATATTGATAACAGACAGTATGCCGGTAAAGAACATATCTTATCTGCTGGCTTATGAAGACCACTCTTATTTCAACCGCTTATTTAAAAAGCTGACAGGAGTTACTCCACAGCAATACAGAGATAGGTACAAGAAATAATAATACAGCAAATTACACTCCCATATCCAGCCATTGTTTTTCAATATTTGTCCGCAAATAATACCTGATTATGAAGTTATAACAGCAGAGAACATTTCTAGCTGATTATTAAGGCATTAGCAATATCTATTTTTTGGTTTAAAACCAATGCCCCGTTCCTTTAAAACCAACGGCATGTTCCTCGGTGAGGAACGACCTGTTTCTTTTAAAGGAACGGGGCACTACGATTTTCCCTACAGATATTTGTTCTTGTTTTTAACTATCCTTTAGTCCTTATCTCTCTTATACTTTTCTCGTTTTTTCCTGTTCTGAATAAGTTGCCCTACAAAAACACCACTCATTGTGAAAATCATTGCAATGGAAGCCGAGTGCCAACGACTACTCTCCGTACATAAAAGGATAGTAAACGCCCCAAAAATTACAACAAAGAATAATGCTAATTTAATATTATCTTTCATAATTCCTTGAGCACTTTAATTTAACAATCAGGAAATAAGCGCTTTGCAGAAAGATACCAATAAAAATCACTTTTATGCCATCAATATCAAAAGTATGCTCACGCAGAACTTCTACTATTTTTAAAGAACCCAATAGTGCAATCATAAACGTGAAAGAGTATCGCAAAGCCCCATTTCTGATTCTTTGATATTCAATCTTCGTACTTTTGCAGGCCCAAGGGAAAAGACACACCAAACTACAACTTATAAACACAGATACTATGGTATCATATAAGAAAGGGATCATAAGCACCTCATATATTCCCCAAACGGCAAGTAGTATAAGGATAATGATATCAGCTACATTCTCTTTTACATATTGCATAACATTAGTGTATTTTACGACGTTCTCTATAAAAGTCATATACCAATAATAAGGCTGTAAGAGCCAACATTATAAGCATAAAAGTATTAGGATATTTCTCATTTATTCTCATTTTATAGATGAATAAATAAGCAACAGGCAATATCCATATCCTTTTAAGAAGCATTACCAAAATTCTTCTCATATTACTAACCCTCCTCAATGCCACTAAGACATTTAACATTTCTGATTATCAAGACCTTTGATGTTTTTTTTCGTGGATATTTATATTAAAAGCAAAAAATTAACCCCAATTGGAAATCAAGACGCCGTACATAGATTCTATCAAGTTTATCAGGTCGCAACGTTTCTTCCACATCATCAAGTGTCATTTTTATCTTTTTAAAATCGCCAGTTAAAATCGAGAATCCTCCGTTTACTGCAAGATGGCCTGTCAACTTATATTCAATTCCAAAATCCATATTCCCGGCAAATGCACCGGAGCTACATTTAAAATCAGCATTACTACGCCCTTCGTTTCGATAATGCAGATAACCAACTCCTAACACATAACTAAAAAAAGTTCTTTCGTTTATTGGTATTTTAAATCCGAGTTGTGGTCCTAAGTACCAAAGATCCACATTGTCAGCAACATTCGTGCCATCATCAAGACCATAATTGGCAGAAGTACCGGAGAGGTTAAATTTTAATCCGGCAACCCAAAACTTATCAATTCGATAGAGCGCTTTCACATTACACATCAAACCTCCATCATACCCTCCACGATAACCAATACCAAAAGGTGACAAGTTTGATTTTCCAAACAATACACCTTTTCCACCCTCTACTGAGATAAAAAGCTTATCTTTAGAGAAACTTTGTGCAAATCCCACCATAGCAGAAAGCACAAATAAGAAAGATAAAATAAGTTTTCTCATCTTACTATTTTTTATGTCCATAGTCACATGAATAATGACATTAGATATCACCAATTCATGTGACTATTGCTGTTTACACTTATTATTACGGCTTTAAAGAGACAACCTCTTCCGGCTCTATCCACAAGATCGCACTACTCTCCGCGACTACCACAGAAGAAACCAGGGCCTTACGTTCAGTAAGTGGTAATTGAGCATCAGATATAATCTGTACACAACCTTGTGTATATTCTTTCAAATCATCTTCATTAGTTATCAGACTTGCTGTTGAAACATAGCTATGAATCACATCCAACTGCTGAGCATACTCAGGCGCTTTCGCTTTATAGTATGATATTAATTGTTCATCACTTTGCATAAGCTCAGATGTGAGTGGCATCGTTTTTACATTATTCATTATTGCATCTTCATCACTTGCAGACAAAGAATAACCATATTTTTCCGCTTTGGGCACAATAAGATTTGTCCATTCTTCAGCTGTCAAATTCTGATCAAAGATACCTTCATTCTCTTCTGCTATTTCAAGAAGAATTGCATTATGCGAAAATCCAATGCTATCCTCCTGTTCCATTAAACAAGGAATATCTCTTACAAAAGCCACTTCGTTAGGAAGTTCCGGTCTAGGAACAACATAAGCACAAGATGCACCTAACGCAGAAAAAATAGCACCACCAATTAGTGCACCTCCACCTCCAAGAGAAGAGCCTAATAATGCACCCGTAGCATCACAAGCCAACACAGTTCTGAACCACTTCCAAAATCCTCTTGTACTTGTGGACGTAGCATGAGTCACAGCAAAATCTTGGCTATAAAGATTTAAAGCCTCGTTCAATTTCACATAATTTACTTCAACTTCTGTTTTCTCTTTTACATCTGTTTTAACGTCGTCAGAACACGAAACGCAATAGAAGCTACATAGTAATAGCATAAATAACAATTTAGTTTTCATAAAATCTTAGATTTAGAACATTATTGATTATAACTCTCCAGTTTTAGAATACAACACTCACGAAACTTGGAAAAAGATGAATGTTAATAATAGAACGTTGGCCTCCATTCTTTTTTATTGTTAGTTCCACAAGGAATATAGTTTTTTGTAAAAACACCGTAAAAGTCACTTTAGGATTATTGTAACAAACGTATATTCACAATTTATTTCTTATTGCACAGTAAATATACCTTCCAACAAACAATCATCCAAAGTAATATAGATAGTATACTCTCCTTTATCGCAAAATGACATATCAATCATGACAAAGTTAGTGTTGTGATAAGTTTTGGAATGCACAATTTCACCAGTAGCTTTATTCGTCACAGTAATGGTAGCATAATCTTTCGTTCTATCGAAATTTACATTAAGAATATTAGAAAGAATAGCACAGTTCTCAGAAGGAGGGAAAATGGGTATTTCCATTGGATTGGGGCGTGCTTTTCTTTGCAAACAAATATCATGCGCAGATGCCCACTTCCCTATTACAAGCAAACTACAAAGTAGTAATAATAGTTTTATTCTCATAACACTTGCTTTTATTGGTTATGGTACAAATGTAAGGGATAAGACTTAAATAAATTCAGCTATCTGGTCACAATTAAGTTACAAGATTAAATATAGGCCTCAGTAGTAAGTTACAAAAGAGTTACAGAAAAGTCACAAAGATGTCACACACCCAGTAAACCTCTATAAAACAAGGTATTGCCGTGTAGTCATCCATTCAAAAAAGTCTTCACCCAATTTAATTTTCATACGACTTTTCCTACTTTTAAATGCTCCTTCAGAAGCACGTGTACATAATAAGATTGTTTCTTTAGAGCAACCCAACAAAAAAAATGCGCAATGAAGCAAGTCCTCTTTTGTTAAATCAACGTGTTGAATTTTCAATTTAAGCATAATGTCACCAAAAGTTTCATAAATACTCTCACAAATTATCTGCCCTTCTTGAATACTTAAAGAGACATCAACTCCCATCTTTTTCTCTAAGAAAAGAAGTTTTTCATAAACTTCCGTCCTTCGAAACAACTGAAGACAAAGTTTTAAACTCGGCTCCAGCATTTTTATAAAATCAGATTCACTATTATCCTGACCTTCAATGTCTCCAGAAAGAATATCCGTACGGTTCTTCATTAACTGACTTTGCAGTTCAAGATATTTCTTTTTACGACTTTTATCAATCAAAAGATAAACCGTTCCTCCAATGATAAAGAAGAGCAACAGTAATAAGACCTCTATCTTATATCTTCCTCCGAGTTTCTGTTGATAAAGTTCGATTTCATATTTATCAACCAAATGAGCTGTTTCTACCGCCTTTGTCGTATCGTAGATCGAATCAAGATAATAGATAAAAGAATCTGCAGCCTCTATAGCAGCAGGATAATTTTTCTCCTCCTTCTCTAGTTTATATAATTCGCCATAACTCCCTCCACGATTATATATATAAGGAGAAGATTTACTCCGATTCAAATAGTATCGTGCAGAATCTATTTGATGCAAGTTTCGCAGAATCCTTCCTTTCCAGAGATATTCTGTGAATAAACTAGTACCTGCAGGTGCAGAAGATATAGAAGCAGATATATATTGATTTGCCTTCTGAGATTCTCCTTCTTCGCTATATAAAATACCCAATTCACCCAATATAAGAGATTTATAATAATCTTCCCCTATATTTTCAGCAATATCCAATGCCTCTTGATAATAGACCAAAGCACTATCCAGTTGATGTTGAAGCATAAAAACATACCCTATTCCTCTGACAGCATAAAATAAGCCATCATCTTTCTTTTGCTTAATATAAATTTCATGCGCTTTATGATGCGCACGCATAGCATCCTCATAAAGATTCTGCTCCTCATAGCATCCCGCCAAATTCTCATAAATTGCCCCCAAATAAAGATGTTCACTCTCTTTAGGAATAACCTTCAGTGCTTGCAAAAAATCTTTCACTGCTAAATCCATACACCGCATATCCCGATACACGCAGCCCCGATAATAATAAGCCTGCATTTTTCGCTCATCATTCCAACTTCTTTTATAATAATCTACTGCATACCGAATTAACGAATCACTTGATTCATGAATATACATCTTAGTTCTTGCGCGAGTTAAAAATATTGCATAATCAGCCCTATTAGAACCAGACAATTTTTCCACATGTGGAATCGATTCAAGAATAGCCAAAGCACTGTCAGGAAACTCTTGCATCAGCGAATCGGCACGATGTAAAAGAGACGTTTTATCACTATCTCGATGGCAGGCAAAGAGAAATATGAAAAAGAATAATCCTGTTATTGAATATTTATGTAATTTCATTATTTCTTTCGTTTTACAAATGTACATAAAGAAAAGTAAACAAGCAACAAAAAGACAAATAAAAATAATCTACACCTATTCTGACAATGTTAAAATTGAGCTTTCTATGTCTTTCCAAAATCTTTTTTGCATTTTATTTGTTCACTTTGTTACTTTCGCCGGAAGACGGCAGAATAAACTTCAACCTAAATAATAACGAATGGAAAAATTTAATGCAATGAGGACTAGACTTTTACAAGATCTTCAAAAGAAAACCATCTGGTTTAAGAGCATAGTGGCGCTCACTTGCTTGTTGCTGACCTCCGCATCTGCCTTTGCACAGACAAAGACTGTGACTGGTACGGTAACAGATGCCACCAATGAACCGCTGATCGGTGCATCGGTGCTCGTACAAGGAACTTCCACCGGGACCATCACCGATATGGACGGTAAGTATTCAATCTCCGTCACACCGGAAGACGTACTGGTATTCTCTTATGTAGGAATGAACGCACAAAGCGTCAAAGTCGGAACGCAGAATGTGATCAACGTCACGCTGAAAGAAGACTCGCAGATGCTAGCCGAAACAGTAGTTATCGGATACGGTAGTGCCAAGAAAAGAGATTTGACAGGTTCTATCACTAACATCAAAGGAGAGGAAATAGCCAATAAACCTGCGACGAATCCATTATCTTCCCTACAGGGTAAAGTGGCAGGTGTACAAATCGTAAACTCCGGACGTGCCGGTGCCGACCCCGAAATCCGTATCCGTGGTACAAACTCCATCAACGGATACAAACCGTTGTATGTTGTAGACGGATTATTCAATGATAACATCAACTTCCTCAATCCGGAAGATATCGAGTCTATGGAAATCCTGAAAGACCCGTCATCACTTGCCATCTTCGGTGTGCGCGGTGCGAATGGTGTCATCATCATCACCACTAAGAAAGCCAAAGAAGGACAGACACTGGTAAACATCAATACCTCCTTCGGTTTCAAGAAAGTAGTAGATAAAGTGGACATGGTTAACGGGCCGCAATTCAGGGAACTGTACAGCGAACAGCTCGCCAATCAAAAAGACGATCCGTTCGACTTTAGCGGCTGGAATGCAAATACCAACTGGCAGGATGAGATTTTTCAGACTGCCTTCATCACCAACAATAATATCAGCATTACCGGAGCTTCTCCGAAGCACAGCTTCTATCTGGGTGTAGGTTACTCTCACGAACAAGGAAACATCAAACATGAGAAGTTCAGCAAAGTGACCATCAATGCAAGTAATGACTACAAAATCACGGACTTTCTGAAAGTCGGCTTCCAGTTCAATGGGGCACGTACGCTACCTGCTGATTCCAAGCAGGTATTGGGGGCTCTCCGTGCCACTCCTATCGCACCGGTATACAATAAGGAATACGGCTTATACAGCGTTCTACCCGAATTTCAGAAAGCACAGATCAACAATCCGATGGTAGACGTCGAGCTGAAAGCCAATACGACCAAAGCCGAAAACTACCGGGCATCGGGTAATATCTATGGTGAAGTGGACTTTCTGAAACATTTCACCTTCAAAGCGATGTTCTCTATGGACTATGCTTCCAACAACGGACGTACTTATCTGCCTATCATGAAAGTGTACGACGATACAGCTGCAGGAGATGTCGTGACACTGGGAACCGGCAAAACGGAAGTCAGCCAGTTCAAGGAAAATGAAACGAAAGTACAGAGCGACTATCTGCTGACCTATACCAACAGCTTTGACAATGGCAATCACAACCTGACTGCTACAGCCGGTTTCACCACTTATTACAATTCGCTGAGCCGACTGGACGGAGCACGCAAACAAGGTGTCGGTCTGGTTATTCCTGACGATCCGGACAAATGGTTTGTCAGTATCGGTGATGCCGCAACAGCTACCAACGGAAGTACCCAATGGGAACGGAGTACGGTATCCATGCTGGCACGTGTGATCTACAACTACAAAGGGAAATACCTGTTCAACGGTTCGTTCCGCCGGGACGGTTCTTCCGCCTTCTCCTACACAGGCAATGAGTGGCAGAACTTCTTCTCATTAGGTGGTGGCTGGCTGATGACCGAAGAAGAGTTTATGAAAGATATCAAATGGCTCGACATGTTGAAACTCAAGGCATCTTACGGTACGTTAGGTAACCAGAATCTGGACAAAGCCTACCCCGCCGAACCTCTATTGACAAATGCTTACTCAGCAGTTTTCGGCAAGCCATCCATTATTTACCCCGGATACCAGCTCGCCTATCTGCCTAACCCTAATCTGCGTTGGGAAAAAGTAGAAGCCTGGGAAGCTGGTTTCGAAACGAACGTGCTGCGCAACCGCCTGCATTTTGAAGGAGTATATTATAAGAAAAGGACAAAAGACCTGCTAGCCGAAGTGCCCGGTATCTCCGGAACAGTGCCCGGCATCGGCAACTTGGGAGAAATCCAGAACATGGGCGTTGAAATGGCAGCCAGCTGGCGTGACCAGATCGGTGACTGGGGATACTCTGTCAGTGCCAACCTGACCACCATCAAGAATAAGGTGAAGAGCCTCGTTCAGGATGGATACTCCATCATTGCCGGAGATAAACAGCAGAGTTACACCATGGCAGGCTACCCTATCGGATACTTCTATGGTTACAAAGTAGCAGGCGTCTACCAGTCGCAAGCCGACATCGATGCATCGCCCGAAAACACCCTTGCCACAGTCACTCCCGGTGACCTGAAGTTCGCCGACGTGAACAGAGACGGCAAGATTACCCCGGAAGACCGTACAATGATAGGTAACCCGACACCGGATTTCACCTATGGCCTTTCGCTCGGACTAACGTATAAGAACTGGTCACTGGGTATCGACATGATGGGACAGCATGGTAACGAGATTTTCCGTACCTGGGACAATTACAACTTTGCACAGTTCAACTATCTGGCACAACGCATGGACCGCTGGCACGGAGAAGGCACTTCCAACAGCCAGCCATTGCTGAACTCCAAGCATTCCATCAACACGTTAAATTCGGATTATTACATCGAAGACGGAAGTTTCTTCCGCATCCGTAACGTGCAGCTTGCCTACTCATTCGACAAGTCTTTGCTTGCCAAGATACGCCTGCAGGCACTGAAAGTCTATGTCAACATACAAAACCTGAAGACATGGAAGCATAACACCGGCTACACCCCGGAACTGGGTGGCAGCGCTACCGCCTTCGGAGTAGACAATGGCAGTTACCCCGTACCCGCCGTCTACACCTTCGGTATCAACCTAACTTTTTGATCTTTAAAACAATAATGGTATGAAACTAAATAAATATCTTTTTTCCACTTTCATTGCCGCTTCTGCCTTGCTAATAAGCAGTTGCAGCGACTTTCTGGACCGGAGTCCGCAGGGACAATTTACCGAAGACGACAATCCCAACGCATTGGTCAACGGTAAAATCTATAATGTCTATACCATGATGCGTAACTTCAACATCACTGCCGGCACCCCCGCCCTTGCCATCCATTGTCTGCGTTCCGAAGATTCTGAGAAGGGAAGTATTCCGAGCGACGGATCGGACGTAGCCGAAATGTACGATGACTTTCTGTACACTCCAACCAACGGTCTGTTAGGGGCTTACTGGGGACAGAATTACGCCGTCATCTACCAATGTAATGATATCCTCGACGCCATTGCCGAGAAAGAAACTGCCGGACAAACGGAAGCCGAAGACATCATCAACAAAGGAGAGGCTTCTTTCTTCCGTGCTTACTGTTACTTCAATCTGGTGAGAGCCTTTGGCGAAGTACCTCTGGTGACTTACAAAATCAACGACGCTTCGGAAGCCAACATTCCGAAAACGACTGCTGATAAAATCTACGAGCAGATTGATACCGACCTGAAAACAGCGGAAGAGTCATTGCCCGAAACATGGAGTACCGAATATACCGGACGACTGACCTGGGGGGCCGCCCGTTCACTTCATGCCCGTACCTATATGATGCGCAACGACTGGAACAATATGTACACAGCTTCTACCGACGTTATCAATAAAGGTTTATATAATCTGAAAACACCCTATAATGAAATATTTACCGATGACGGTGAGAATAGCGGAGGTTCCATATTCGAACTGCAATGTACAGCCACAGCCGCTCTCCCGCAAAGTGAAGTGATCGGCAGTCAGTTCTGCGAAGTGCAAGGCATACGCGGAGCCGGTCAGTGGGACTTAGGATGGGGATGGCACATGGCCACCCAGTTTATGGCAGACGCCTACGAAGCAGGAGACCCTCGTAAGAACGCTACGCTGCTCTACTTCCGTAAATCGGACGATGAGCCTATTACTCCGGAAAACACCAACGAGCCTTATGGTGAGTCACCCGTTTCTCCGGCTATGGGAGCTTACTTCAACAAGAAAGCCTATACGGACCCTGCCCTGCGTAAAGAATACACCAACAAAGGTTTCTGGGTAAATATCCGTCTGATCCGGTATTCGGACGTAGTATTGATGGCTGCCGAAGCTGCCAACGAAAAGAATATCCCCGGAGAAGCAATAGATTATCTGGAAATGGTACGCGCACGTGCCAGAGGCAGCAATGCGAATATATTGCCGAAAGTAACAACTACCGATCAGGGAGAATTGCGGGAAGCCATCCGCCACGAACGCCGCGTGGAACTCGGACTTGAGTTCGACCGTTTCTATGACCTTGTACGTTGGGGAATCGCTGCGGATGTATTGCACGCCGCCGGAAAAGTAAACTATCAGGCCAAGAATGCCTTATTGCCTTTGCCTCAATCAGAGATTGACAAGTCAAAGGGAGTGCTGGTACAGAATCCGGATTATTAATATAATATGAAATAATAAATTTAGGCACGGATTACACGGATTTCACGGATTTAAGAGATTAGACAGGCTATTGAAAACCGTGTTAATCCGTGTAATCCGTGCCTAAAAATTAAACTGATAGAACGATATGATAAATAAGAAAATATTTTTTTCATTTCTACTGCTCACTGCCGGCTTCCTGAGTGCGGCAGCGCAGAAATCGCCGCAGGACATGGACCGTTTCATCGACGCACTGATGAAGAAGATGACTGTGGAAGAAAAGATAGGGCAACTGAACCTCCCCGTCGCAGGAGAGATCACTACAGGACAAGCCAAAAGCAGTGACATCGCCGCCAAAATAAAACGGGGCGAAGTGGGCGGCCTGTTCAATCTGAAAGGAGTAGAGAAAATACGTGATGTACAGAAACAGGCAGTAGAACAATCCCGTCTGGGTATCCCCTTGCTGTTTGGTATGGATGTCATCCACGGATACGAAACAATGTTCCCCATTCCGTTAGGACTGTCCTGTACCTGGGATATGACCGCCATTGAAGAATCGGCACGCATTGCAGCCATAGAGGCCAGTGCCGACGGTATCTCATGGACATTCAGCCCGATGGTGGACATCTCACGCGACCCACGTTGGGGACGTGTTTCCGAAGGCAGCGGTGAAGACCCGTTTCTCGGAGCAATGATTGCCGAAGCAATGATACTCGGTTATCAGGGAAAGAATATGCAGCGGAATGACGAAATCATGGCCTGCGTAAAACACTTTGCACTGTATGGCGCAGGGGAAGGCGGACGCGACTACAACACGGTAGACATGAGCCGCCAGCGGATGTTCAATGAATACATGCTGCCCTACGAAGCTGCTGTTGAAGCCGGTGTAGGAAGTGTGATGGCATCGTTCAACGAAGTAGACGGTGTGCCTGCTACCGCCAACAAGTGGCTGATGACAGACGTACTGCGTGGTCAGTGGGGCTTCAACGGATTTGTAGTAACCGACTACACCGGAATCTCTGAAATGATCGACCACGGTATAGGCGACCTGCAAACAGTTTCCGCACGTGCCATCAATGCCGGAGTAGACATGGATATGGTAAGCGAGGGCTTTGTCGGCACACTCAAAAAGTCTGTTCAGGAAGGCAAGGTTTCTATGGCAACACTGAATACCGCCTGCCGCCGTATTCTGGAAGCTAAATACAAACTGGGATTATTTGACAACCCCTACAAATATTGCGACCCGAAACGTCCTGCACGTGACATCTTTACGAAAGCGCATCGCGACGCTGCCCGCAGAATTGCCGCAGAAAGTTTTGTGCTTTTAAAGAACGACGACGTGACACTCATTCCGGGAACTCCTGCGGAACCTCTTCTTCCCTTCAATCCGAAAGGTAACATCGCCGTGATAGGCCCGCTCGCCGACAGCCGGACAAACATGCCCGGTACATGGAGCGTAGCTGCCGTACTCGACCGGTGTCCGTCGTTGGTAGAAGGACTGAAAGAAATGACTGCCGGAAAAGCCAATATTCTTTATGCCAAAGGCAGCAATCTGATCAGTGACGCATCCTACGAAGAACGTGCCACCATGTTCGGACGTTCGCTGAACCGTGATAACCGGACAGACCAGCAACTGCTGGATGAAGCATTGACAGTAGCCAACCAGTCGGATATCATCATCGCCGCCCTCGGAGAGTCATCCGAAATGAGCGGAGAAAGCAGCAGCCGTACCGACCTGAACATTCCGGATGTACAGCAAAACCTGTTGAAGGAATTGCTGAAAACCGGGAAACCCGTTGTATTGGTATTATTTACAGGCCGTCCGCTGACACTGACTTGGGAGCAGGAGCATGTACCCGCCATTCTGAATGTATGGTTCGGAGGCAGCGAAGCTGCTTATGCCATTGGCGACGCGCTCTTCGGATATGTCAATCCGGGTGGAAAACTGACCATGAGCTTCCCGAAGAATGTCGGTCAGATTCCGCTGTATTATGCGCATAAGAATACAGGATGTCCGCTGGCGCAAGGCAAATGGTTCGAAAAGTTCCGCAGCAATTATCTGGATGTAGACAACGAACCGCTTTATCCATTCGGATACGGACTTTCTTACACGACCTTCTCCTACGGGGATATCGACCTGAGCCGTTCTACCATCGATATGACGGGAGAGCTGACGGCAGCAGTAATGGTGACCAATACCGGGACATGGCCGGGATCAGAAGTAGTGCAACTCTACATTCGGGATCTTGTCGGCAGTACCACCCGTCCGGTGAAAGAACTGAAAGGCTTTCAGAAGATATTCCTCGAACCGGGACAGTCAGAGATTGTACGGTTCAAGATTGCACCGGAAATGCTGAGGTATTACAACTACGACCTGCAACTGGTAGCAGAACCGGGTGAGTTTGAAGTAATGATCGGAACAAACAGCCGGGACGTGAAATCCGCACGATTCACGCTAAAATAAAAATCGTACAATAGGCACGGATTACACGGATTCACACGGTCTTTAACTGCGCAATCTCTTAAAACCGTGAAATCCGTGTAATCCGTGCCTAAATCTTATTCTCTCATTTAAATCCACAATCAATGAAAAAACTATCTCTCTATATTGTGCTTTTCTGCCTCATAATGACGGCAGGAGCGTGTAAGAACAAGACTGGCGGACAAACCACCGCCAGTTCCGAACTTTCGGATGACGCCCTGATGGACACCGTTCAGCGTCGCACCTTTCTCTACTTTTGGGAGGGTGCCGAACCCAACAGCGGGCTTGCGCCCGAACGGTATCATGTAGACGGGGTATATCCGCAAAACGACGCCAATGTAGTTACTTCGGGCGGCAGTGGTTTCGGTATTATGGCTATTCTTGCCGGAATAGACCGTGGCTACGTCACCCGCGAAGAAGGTCTGGCACGAATGGAACGTATCGTTTCCTTCCTCGAAAAAGCAGACCGCTTTCACGGAGCATATCCGCACTGGTGGTATGGCGATACGGGAAAGGTGAAACCTTTCGGTCAGAAAGATAATGGAGGCGACCTGGTAGAAACCGCTTTCCTGATACAAGGTCTGCTTGCCGTACACCAGTATTATATCAATGGCAACGAGAAAGAAAAAGCTCTGGCCCAACGTATCGACCAAATTTGGCGGGACGTCGACTGGAACTGGTATCGTAAGGGGGGACAAAACGTGTTATATTGGCACTGGAGCCCCACATACGGTTGGGAAATGGATTTCCCGATACATGGCTATAACGAATGTATGATTATGTATATACTCGCCGCAGCCTCTCCTACCCACGGAGTTCCGGCAGCCGTCTATCACGACGGATGGGCACAAAACGGAGCCATCGTTTCTCCGCACAAGGTGGAAGGCATCGAGTTGCATCTTCGCTACCAGGGTACAGAAGCCGGCCCGCTTTTCTGGGCACAGTATTCTTTCCTGGGGCTCGATCCGGTAGGATTAAAAGATGAATATTGTCCGAGCTACTTCCACGAGATGAGGAACCTGACACTCGTGAATCGTGCTTACTGCATCCGTAATCCCAAGCATTACAAAGGTTTCGGACCGGACTGCTGGGGATTGACAGCCAGCTACTCCGTTGACGGCTATGCCGCTCACTCACCGAACGAACAGGATGACAAAGGGGTGATCTCCCCTACCGCCGCCCTTTCGTCCATCGTCTATACTCCGGAATACTCGATGCAAGTGATGCGCTACCTATACAACATGGGTGATAAAGTCTTCGGTCCTTTCGGATTCTACGATGCTTTCAGCGAAACGGACAACTGGTATCCACAACGTTATCTTGCCATTGACCAAGGGCCTATCGCAGTCATGATTGAAAATTACCGCACAGGGCTGCTATGGAAACTCTTTATGAGCCATCCCGACGTACAGGCAGGACTTACCAAGCTAGGTTTTAATACCAACAAGCAGGATGTAAGGCAGAAATAAAGAAACCAACCATCATCTAATTTTCAAGAGTTGCCTCAAAGCATCTCAACTCCCCGCTCTCAAGGAGGATGTGTCTAAATCTGACACATCCTCCTTGTCTATAAACACGTCCCTTTCTAAGAACTTAGAAAGTACTGCTTTCCAAATTATTAGCATATTTTTTGCTCATGTTCTATTTTTTAGCGAATATTGCAGAAAAGTTCAAGACTTTAATACTGCTGACAAATAATTATGAGGTTATCACTTTTCTTGTGTCTATTCGTATATTTCTCTTTTTCTGTACGCGTCTGTGCAGCAAAAGACGACTGCCTCCCTGGGTATTCGAAAATCAGGAAGGTCTTTATTTGGGAGTATCCGAAGTCATGGATGATGCCGGTCTGGCCTTGCTACAAGCCCAGACACGTGCCGTACTGAACTTTTGTCTGACCCAAGGTTTACCTTTCAAAACCATTACTACTTCAGAAATAGATGTAGAAGGAAAAAAAGAATCCACCCGACGTCTGGAAGCAGCACGACTGGAATTGTCAGGTTTTGAATGCGCACTAGAGAAATTATACGCACACCCATCCGGAGAATACTTTGTACTATGTCGGGTAAAACAAGGTAAATCCAATAATAAAATCATTTTCAGCAGGGACGTCAGCAAGAAAAACCATTCCTCCGGGATTGATTCCTGTCTGGTAAGCAGCCTCATCGCAACTACGTTGGGACACCATTCCTACAGTGAATCTGTCGTTTACAACAAGAATAACGGTAAAGAAGAGATCACAGTAAAAGTAGGGGAAAACGTATTACCCGGCAAAACCAGTTATCGCTATGCAGAATACCCTCCACAAGCGAACAAAGAGAAAATGGGCCTGAAGTTTTCTTATGATTTGCAGCATTCCTTTGGACGGGCGTGGATAGGAGCCCTCACGCAAATTCCACTTTGCAATAAAGTAGTATCTGTCGCAAGCGTGATATCTAGTTCTACAAAATCGAATGAAAAAGAAGAGATTGAATCGATATTCAATAGTATTTCAAAACTTAGTGGAACATCGGAAGGAGTTCCTTTTCCTTTATATTGCACAGGTATTACAAAAGGACAGTTAATCATAGAAGCCGGAATTTATGGTACAGTCAAAGAAAATATTGCAGAACAAATTTGTTCCACTGGTATGGGAGAATCTAAAGACGGTATCGCAGCTTGTTCCGACGCATTGGTTACTGTTTTGATAGAAACTGCTTCGATGATTCAGGCAGAAGTAAGTTCAACTATCAAATCCTATGTCCCCAATGATGCCTCGCCCGATGGCAATAAATCAATGCACGCCCTTATCGACGCTTTCACTTCTAAGACAGATCTCTCACTGAAGAATTTCCGAATTGGATGGCAACAATTACCTGAAGGTATTGTCTGTATCTGCACCTGTCCGACACCTAAAACTGGAGCAAAGAAGGAGGTACTGCCATGAAACATAAGTTCTGGAGTTTTCGCTTCTGGCTACACCGAAGCCACCTCTACATTACATTAGGGATTTTCCTTTTCTCATTTTTGGTGATCTATATTCCGCTGAACACCTCTTTCTTCGATCCGGTAACCCGTGCATTCGAAGATTTCCGCCTGTCCGATCTCTTCCTCCGCCTGTCAGACAGGAATTCAATGCCGGAAAGCAATGAGATCTTTGTGGTAGACGTAACCTCCATCCGCAACCGCAAAGCCATAGCAGAGACAATTGCCGAAGTAGCTGCTACTTCTCCTAAAGTGATCGCACTGGATATCATGTTTCCGGACGATGACCGTTCTGAAGACAATCTAATCCTGATGCAGACACTCGATACCATTCCGGCTACAATTGTAACGGCCTCCGAAGTATCAGACGACAACAACGTGCTCTCTTCCTTCTTCACCCCTGCCCTACCGCAACTTCGTGAAGGATATACCAATACAACGATGAACAACACATACAGCAAGTGCCTGCGAACCTATACCACCACAGTCACCAACGAAGACGATACGCTTCGTTCGCTCCCCTTACAAATCGCACTTGCTTACCAGCCAAGCCTCCGTTATGAGAAGGATGCTGAGCAACTGATCAATTATTCGGACGTACACATTCGCAAAGTACTCCCCACCGATATTTCCCTTTTCGCCGACCGTTTCAAAGATAAAATAGTAGTGATAGGCATCGCTTCGGGCAAGGAAGATTTGCATCTGACACCTGTAGGAGACCTTAGCGGACCGGAAATTGTGGCACTCTCTGCACATACCCTTATCCACCATCGGGAAATTACTGAGATGCCGGTCTGGCTGGGAGTAGTGTTAGGCTTTCTACTGACCTATTGCTTTGTAGTGACATGCAGTTACCTGCACATCAAATACGAGAAAACAGATAATATCCGTATTACCCTTTCCGCTATTCTGGTAACTATACTATTGGTATTTATCAATCTGATAGTCAATCATTTCTTCCACTACAGCATTAGTCTTATATATGCATTCACCGGCATCGTACTGACAGGTAATGCGCTTTCGTTCTATGTGGGCTGGCTGCTATGGCTGCAAGAGAAAAAGAAGTTGAAACACCCGGAAAAAACACTTTACTTATGAAAAAAACAGTATGCATATTATGGTTACTTTGCACGGTTCTCGCTTCAGCAATAGCGCAACAAACACCAACCACTGCACAGATAATGAGCAAAGCCTCCGAATACTGGGCCAAGCAGGATTATACACAGGCTGCCAGTTGGTATCGCAAGGCTGCCGAGAGAGGAGATGCCACAGCGCAGAACTGTTTAGGTAACTGTTATTTTTCGGGAAAAGGTGTGGATCAGAGCGATATGTACGCCCTGGCATGGTATCAGAGGGCCGCAGCACAGGACAATCCGGATGGAATGGTGAATTTAGGATATTGTTACTATATAGGCAAAGGCATTGCCCAAGACTATGATACAGCGATGTCGTGGCTGCAAAAAGCCAAAGTTCTTTATACCCGTGCCCGGAAAAAAGGCGCAGATGTACAAAAAGAACTGGACAGAATCAATGCTATGTCGAAAAAGCCGACCTTTGCTCAAAACGAAAGTCCGATACCGGCTTCTTTCGTTACCGGTGAAGCCCCTGTCACACCGGCCTCACCGGTCGTGAAAATTATTCCGCCGGAAGGTTTCCCTTATTTCAGTGAAACTCAACTGGAAATCCGTTACAGCGTAGATACTCCGCCGGACAATCCGGTAAAAGAAGTAAAGGTCACAGTCAACGGTGAGATACAGCCGACAGCGCGTGTCGTAAAAAAGGGACGAAGCGTGACGGTGACTCTGCCCAAAGACGATAGCAGCATATCCATCTCCGCCCGTAATAATACGGGATGGAGTGAAACGGAATTCCTCCGGCTCAAATGGGACAAATCGAAAGAAAACCTGATACGGCCTAATCTTTACGTGCTGGCTATCGGAATCAATGATTACGATCAGATTCACCCTCCGTTGAAAATGGCGGTGAAAGACATGAATGACTTCGTTCGGGTGGTGGAGAAGAAAAAGCATGCGCCTTACGAAAACATTTATGTGACCAAGCTCTCAGACAAGGAAGCTACCCGCCAGAAGATTGAAGACGAATTGTGTCAGTTGGCGGCAAGGGCAGAAAGTACCGACTTTACTTTCATCTTCTTCGCCGGACACGGACTAAAAGATAACAAAGACCGATTCTATCTGGCACCGGTCGATGCGAATATAGAAATGATCCGCAGTTCCTGCATCGATGCCGACAGATTCTCGGGCTATCTGGACGATATACGTGGCAAGGTAGTTGTATTTGCCGATGCCTGCTATTCCGGGGCACTGTTACAGGGACGCCGGAGTGTGTCTTCGCTGGATATGCAGAAGGTTGTTTCGGAGATGAACCGTGCCAAACCGGGAAGATATATTTATGCATCGAGCGAGGATGATACCGTTTCCAACGAGTTGCCGGAGTGGAAAAACGGTGCTTTCACCAAAGCACTGATCGAAGCATTCGAAGGGAAAGCAAAGGCAGAAGGACAAAAGGCACTGACCACCGTCGAGCTCATGAATTTCCTGCGCAAGCGAATGAAGGAAATTATTAAAGGCGACAATAACCGGAAACAGATCCCCGGATTTGACGGCTGGAATGAGGAATTCCCATTATTTACTTATTAACAGGCATCCAATGAAAATAATCCTGACAGCAGTTTTTCTTCTGATCGCTATCCTTTCTCCGGCCACAGCGCAACAGGGAGGAGATTCGTACATTGTCTACTCCGTTGCGGGCAGTGTAAAATCGGCAGGACACCCCATACAGCCCAAACAGAAATTGTTTCCGCTGCAAACAATAACGATAGGCAAAGAAAGCCAGTTAACTCTTCTGAATGAGGATGCCAAATTGCTATATAGCCTGAACCGTACCGGTACATGGACGGTCAAGGAATATATTCACGACATGAAACCTTCTGTACTTCGCCTGTCTGCCAACTATCTCCGATATATCAAGGACCAGCTTTTCAGCAATACCGACGACACAGCGCCAAACCGGAAACTGGGCAAAGTGACCACCACAGGATACAGAGGAGAAGAAGAAAACCAACAGTTTATCCAGGCAATGTGCGCTTGCCTGCAAGTATCGGGCAACGAAACCCTGCAAGAAGTCTTTGTACAGAAAGATCCTTCACAGAAAAGTAATTATCTGCTGACTTTCGAACTGGTTTCACATCAGGACGGCTCGGTTCTGAAACCGGACGGTTCCAACCTGAAGAATCCTTATTACGTACGGGCCACCAATCATTCCCTTGTCACGCTGTTCGTCAATGTGCTGAATATAGACAGTTCCCTGAATACTTATCTGGTACTCCAGCCGGACAAGCAAGGTCATTTTGCCAACTACCTGCTTCCTGCCGAAAGCACGGTTTCATTCCCGCAACAAACCATTGAGTTCAGCAGGATGTCAACTGAGAATTTCGTATTAATGGCAGCTCCTTTCCCTATCGATTTCTCTTTATTGGAGTCGCCTATACACCGCCAGTCAGAAGAAAGCAAATCAAAAATGAAGATCGGGCTCAGCCGGCTGACGTTTCACTAACACTAATATTTTGTTCTCTTTAAAGTAATGAAACAGACATCAAATAATAAAGCCGGATTTCCCCGGCTTATCTTATGAATTGAAGGTGAGGGTGGTCTACTGACCACCTCCGCCACCGGTACTTCCACCTTCTCCGCCGCCTTTCACGTCATCGTTATTGATGCTTCGGGCTGCTTTCTTCACACTGGCTTTCAGTTCGCCAATCCGGTAGCTGATACTAAATCCAAAGCTGCGGCTCGGCCATTTACTGCTACTCTTCGACAGGAAGTTTACGCCCTCCGTATGATTGTTATAGCTTCTGTACTTCTCAAATATATTATTGCAGTACAAGTTCAGGCTCAAACGTTCTTCTTTCATGAAAGAACGGCTGATCCCCAAACCATAATAATAATAACCGGAACCTTTTCCCTGCAGGTTAATGTACGGAGTACTACCGCCACCATTCAGACTTAACCGTATCTTCAATGGAAGAGTGTGCTGGACACCGCCATAGAAAGAACCGTTCCATCCATAATTATGCAATCCCTGCACCTCACTTTTCAGGTCGCTATAACTTCCGCGTCCGTTGACGTACAAGCGTGTTTTAGGCGATGCGTTCCAGTTAAGGTAAAAGCTTAATCCCGTATTCCGGCTCTTTCCTATATTGGCATACGTACTGTACAAAGCTCCTTCCGGTGCCACATGTTCCGGATTATCGTCAAACATCTCTCCTCCCGGTTCGGTAATCAACCGGCTTATATTCTCTATGCTGTTATTATTGAACGAATGCCGTAACGACAGATTGACATTGAACTTCGCCCCAAAATTACTATAAGACAAGTCAAACGAATGACTTTTCTCACTCTTCAAGTCCGAATTTCCCTGAGTGATAAACATCGGATTCTGATTATTAAAATAAGGATTCAGATTCCAGATGCCCGGACGCCAGATACGCATATTATAACCCGCCCGTATATTTTGAGTCTTGCCCAGTTTCATACCCAGTGAAACAGAAGGTACGAGGTCACTAAAGTTCGTATGGAAATTCTCACCCGGACCAACAATATACTTCACGCGCTGTATGGTTTGCTCATACCGCATACCCGGTTTGAAAGTGAAATCTTTGTATTTCAGTGTATATCCGAGATAAGCCGCCAAAATATGATTCAAATGGCGATAGTCGCTACTGCGGTCTTCATTGTATAAATAATCCTCGCTTCCTCCGGACGCTTCATAAAGTTTATTGTCGCTGGTATTGCGGCGGAAAATATATTTCGCACCCGCCTCGATAGTATGCAACTTACCAATCGGCGTGGTATAGTCCACCTGAAACGTTTGTTCCATTGTATTGGTCTTTCCGTCCGAATGATAATTTCTCAACAGCAGCCGCTTGACGAGTTCCTCCATCTCATCTTCGGGATAAATATCCTTATAGGTATTATAAGAATTGCTTGTCTGAGGTTGTGTATTAATCTTATAAGAGAAAGTGATCATCCGCTGCTTGTTCTTTCTGGAGGTACGCTGATAGTCTATGTTTCCATTAATGGAGTACCAGGAACCTTTTCCATGATTGTCCATCCGATAGCTGTAGGCTATATCCTCATGGTTAGCGCCGTACATGTTGGTAAAGCCATCACCATAATTCTTACTGTTGCTGCCATACATTCCCAAAGCTACCGTCAGCAGTCTTAGTGTATCGATTTCATAACTGGCTTCCAGATTTCCATACTGGAAGTTGCCTTTCGACTTGGAACTGCTATTTGATTCAAGATACTTTTCCGTTTCCGACTCGTAATTTTCGCGATAGCTATCCGAATAGCCGCGCGGCCTGTCATTGTAGTTATAGTTATAATTGGCAGAGACGGTCATTTTACCCTGCTTGACCATTGCATAGCCACCGGCACCGGCGCCATAATTGCTGGCATTCGCCCGGAAGGTTGCTGTGTATCCTTCGAATCCACCGCCTACTGTCACGATATTCAGAATACCTCCCACTCCTTCGGCGTCATACTTGGCACCCGGCGAAGTTATCACCTCAATATATTTAATGGAATTGGCAGGCATGCTTTTCAGCACTTCTTTCGGATTGTTGCTCATCATGTTATTGGGCTTTCCATTGACGTGCACCTTAAAGCTGCTGCTACCGTTCACCTGTATATTATCTTCTCCGTCCACCGTCACCAAAGGCACTTTCCGAAGCATCTCCAGTATGCTGTTCGACTTCGAATCGGGATCGTCTTCAATGTTATACTCTATCTTGTCTACATCTACCTTAACCAAAGGTTTTTGCGCCACAATTTCCACTCCCTTCAGTTCATTGGTAGCCTCAGCCGAAAGCATCGTTCCCAGATCAATGACTTTAACCGACGGCTTCAACGTAAACTCTCGGGTGATAACTGCCTTACCGATGGAAGAAATAGTAATCACATAATCTCCTGCCGCTGCATTCAGTTTCTCCTGAAACTTACCGCTGGCACCGGTCACCGCCATCTTGATAGCTTTGTCCGGAGCACCCTTTTTAGTAATCTTAATGGTTGCGTAAGGTTCTCCTTCCTGAGTCAGTGAATCTAAAAGTACACCTTTAATGATATACGAGGGAGTCGCAGAATTTTGTGCCCACCCTGTCATCACTGCGGTGAACACGAATAGTAATAGTAGCAATAGTCTGTGTTTCATGCCCCAAATGTTTTAGTTTTTAGTTTATTAGACGAAGATTCCTTCAATTCTTCACAAAATCGGGGGTAAAAGTAGATGGTTTCTTTATCGTTACGAAACTTTCGGAGTTAAGAATAGTAAAAGAAGAGATAAAAAAGATTATACGAAACCTTCAAAACCTTAATAACAACGGCATAATAGAATAATAGTTTTCTCTATAGAAAATAACGTCTGCGCATTCATAAATTAATTCGTCCGGCTATAGGCATCTTTCCGTCCGCCTATAGCCGGACGAAAGGTTGCCTATAGGCAAACGCAACTTTGCCTATAGGCGGACGAATTAATTTATTCACTAAAGGAGATTAAGTTGTGCACTAAAAGATATTATATTTAGAATCCCATATTTTATTTCCTAAAATACAGGAAACAAACGAATTAATATTTCCTTAAAAATAGGAAATGTTATAGACGTCAATACATCTCTTTACAGTCATAACACAAAGAAAAGTACCGTGTGCTGTACCATGATCATTGCCAAAGAGAACCTACGTAACTTCTTACGCTGGCACGAAACCCTTCCCATCAAAGACAGATGCTTTTACACGTCACACTATAAGTTTTCAAATAGGTGGATATCCTTCACCTTTTCTTCGAAACCTTTTATCCATAAGCGATAACGGGTGAAACACATCGCCCTTCACCGATCCTTCATCCAATTTTCATATTGGACCATAAAGAAATCGTTCACTTTGCTATAAGCTAATTTGTTTTTGCTATAATGATATTCGTATTAGCTATAACCTAATCGAAAGATGCTAATAGATTATTTTTTTCTTCCCAATGTTTATTTCAAATCATTGAATAGTTTATTTCAAACATTTACAATGTTTTCTCCACTCACTAGGTGAATAGCCGCCCCTTCACCCGAGACCACTGATGGATAAGAGGTTGGGAGGAAAAAGTGAAGGTGAAAGCGATGCTCGTAACATCTGACGTACGGTTATCTAAAGCTATGCTTTAGCAACCATAAAGCATAGCTTTTGAAGATACAAAGCATTGCTTTACGAAAGAGATAAATGCGCTATGAATAATGGTAGACAACATCTTGAAAACATTATTCAACCAAACACAAAAAAGCCATTCTAAATATCGGACTTCTTTTATTTATTTCCGTTTTTCCATATTATTCCCCAAAAACATATATCTTTGTCATACACTTTCTGCACATCAGCGAGATGTAATAAGCGGGTAGTGCTTTTTATTACTTTATTGGAGTAAATAACGTATTGTCTCTCGTACTCGAAACTAGCAATTTCATACTAAAGAGAGATGATACAACAGATACTCCACGTGAATTGCTATATATCAACATATCAGTTATGGATGTGTTATATATAAACGATTGGCGTGGATGTCTGTTGTTATCATTATCTTTTAGTAGGGTTTGCTAGACCTCGAGTACAGATAATGGTTCAACAGCATCCATGCCTCTTTTGTATCCGGTCGGTTCCCTTCATAATCCCCATACCCCACAACCCTCCGACTGGAAAGCAAAATGCAGGGATGCTTGTTGCACCACACTTACCAAGACTTATTCACTCTTTTTTGTTAAACACATAAACAAAGAAACACTATGCCGAAATGGATTAGCATAGACGAAGCCGTACACAAATACGAAGTCAAGGAGGAAGACGTCTGTTTGTGGGCAGAAACGGAAGCAATTACCGCATCTTTCACTGAGACTACTCTTATCATTGACGAAGAGAGCCTTCAGAAATTCCTGTGCTGGCACGAAGCTCTTCCTATCAAAGAATACATTCAGACGTTGGAGCAACTCTGTATGAATCAAGCAGAAATATGCAAACTATCTCTTGAAGTCATCGAATTGCAAAAACGAGACCTTCAGCATCAGCAAAGAACAATCGCACTACTCGAAAAACGGCAAGCGATGGCAACCGAACAAAACAGGTTAAACCAACAGGTGATCACGATGGTGTCTGATACGCTAAGCAAAACAGAGGATGGGTGGATGGAGAGGTTATGGAGAAGAATTAGCAACAAACAAAAACTATAAAAACAACTTCTTACTCAAATATGATTGCGATAACCGTGAGGCTTAAACCAGACACATTCCTATATTAATTAGAAAAACCTCCATCTCCCACTTTTATTTCCTATTGATAGGAAAATATGGAAAATGAAGGTAAACTTCAGCTAAAATAAAAAGCTTTATTCTATTGCAGCCCAGTCCAAGCAGATATTGCGTACTTAGCTTCTACTGCATTCTCTAAGTTATCCGGTAGATTATGAAAGAAATCCAATCCTGTCAATTCTTCCAATTCGTCAATCGTTCTGGCACATTCCGATAAGGCAGGCTTTGCTGTCGTACTTTGATCCATCCAGAAACCAATTGCTTTATAAGTTTCTCCTTTTTTGCAAAGTAAGGCCATGAAATAATATTTAGGAACAGGCTTCGTCTTATCGCCACCAATATATGTCCATATCTGGCTTTCATTATCTATAGTTCCCCCCTTCACTACATAAAGAGTATCACGGAAAGTACTACTCCGTCCCCAAGTACGAACTTTTCCTTCCAAGTCGCTCCAAACACCTGTATTAAAGTAATTCTTTTGCGGACTCATATTACTATAATAGAAAGTTTGTTCGTTAGCATCTTTTGAATAAAGACGGTCTGAAGAAGCACAAATATGACCACGGTCATATCCCTGCTTTCCAAAATCACTCTGTACTCGTTGATCAGACTGAGAAATATTCGGATCAGACTGCCAAGGGTCACCACCCCATTCTGTCTGTTTCCAATCATTACGATTCCAATTTGTTTGTCCTGTTACATTATAATATTTAAAGGCTACCCAACGGGCATGCTTTTTTCTTTTGTCATACTCCATACTATAGGTAGTCACTTGTTGACCATTGAATATAGTAGTCGGAGATAAAAAAATATCAGCAGTGCTATTGTGTAAAGCAGGCAGTTCAATATCTCCTTCCCACTTCTCATCAAATTCACTAGAGTCATCTTTAGAACAAGATATACCGACGATTATGAAAGCTACAAGAAAAAAAATACTATAATATTTATTATATTGTTTTCTCATTTTATATACATGAGAGTGAAGGAATCTATATGACTATAGGTTCCTTCACTAATTAAACCTTAATTATTCGAGTTTATAACTATCTGACTTATTCACATCTCTCAAGCCTCCAATCCCAAAATAAGTTCTAAATTTACCCTTGATAGTAAGTTTCTTCCCTACATTTTCTGGATTATCCTGCAAATTTACAGCAGTTCGTAAATCTCCCGTTGGCAGATTCACAGCAACACATTTTGTATAATCAGTTTCTCCTTTAGAATCCGCAATTAAAACAACAGTATTTTTGACATCCTGCCCTGTTCCTCCGAATAATACATCCTCAGCAGAACTAATTGTCGTTATTTTAGTATCATTTTTAATTCCTGCAACAATATATCCCACAGCATAAGCAATTGGCGTCTCCGATTGCTTACTAATTACATCAGCAACAGAGAAAGGCTTATCTATTGTACCATCAGCGTCTCCTGGATTTGGTTCTTCTCCACCTTCTCCATACTTAATGTTATCTAACTGATAAGTAGGCATGCCACCAGTTTCAGGTTCAGTTCCCATATATTGAAAACCAATAAAGCCAGTTTGTCCAACATAGCTACTCAAATTCACTTCAATATCTTTTACCCAAGTATAATTAGTCCCAGATGTAGGAATAGCTTCCATTGCAATTTCATGTCTTGAAAGCTTGCCATCAACAGACTTCTGCAAGAAATAAATTTTCAAAGAAGGATTAGCAGCCCAATTAGCTCCTGCACAATCAAATGTTAACTTCTTAGAAGCATTTACAACAAAAGCGGGAGTTATAAACCAAGATTCTACAGTACTTCCTTTATCTGCTCCTTTCGTATTAGCTCTTATATATTTATCAGAATTATATGCAGCACCTTTCCAAGTATATGCATCAGGCATACCCTTATTCACCCAACCAGATAATACATATGTCTGATCCTGCACCATATCCTCAAAATCTACCGTAAAGCTCTCTTTTACATCTGATACATTCAAATCAAAAGGATCATCTTCACCTGGTATTTCTCCTTCTTGAGCACCTGCCTTAATATTATCCAACCGATAACTTAACGCTTCAGAAGAGCTAGTACTTGTATATTTAAATCCAACAAATCCTATTTTACCAGATTGAGCACTCAAATCTGCTGTCAATGTTACCCATGTATTATCTGTGGTTGGCATTCCTGCTACATTGATTGGAGTAGAAACCATTTTGCCATCTACCAACTGAAGAAAATAAACTTCTAACTTAGAGTTAGCAGAAGCCGTCGCATAATTATATACAGCACAGTCAAAAGATACTTTCTTATCCTTAACTTGATCTACTTCAAAAGCAGGAGTTGCAAACCAACATTCAAACTTATCACCAGTACCACCGTATGAAGTAGCTTGAATATATTTGTCTGTTTTACCCGTCGTTGTATTATTAAAAGTCTTTCCTTGCCAACGTCTACCACCCTCAATTGCAACATTATACCAACCTTCCAACTCATAATCATTATTCGCCAGCAAATCTTCAAAGTCAGCAGAGAAAGTGTTATTCTTCTTAGAATCATCCAAGCCTAATGGATTATCTTTATCGCCTGGCTCAGGATCACTGCCATCACCAATATCTTTGCCATCAAGAACCGCAGCAGTAGGATTTTTAAGACCTGCTACACCGAAATATTTCGTCAACTGACCTTTAATTACAACTGCCTTACCCAAATTTGCACCGTTATCTACTAAATTTAGAGCTGCACGAACATCCGTTTGTGATACTAATTGAACAGGAATACATTTCTTATAATCAGTCTCATCAGCATCAGCAGCAATCAAAATGTTTGCAGGATTTGTAAAAGGAGGTGCAAATACAGCATCAGTAGAAATACTCTTATCATTAATACAACCTACAATATATCCCATTACCCAAGCTTCTGAATTATCCTGTTTTGTCATAGCACTTGCTATGTCATAAGGATTCTCTTTCGTACCATCTCCAGTCAAGGCAGGTCCTTCGCCATTCCCGCCCCCTTCAATATCATAAGGAGCAGGAACATCACTACAACTAAATGTGACTAATGTTATAATAGTCAAGAATAAAGCATTTAGAATCTTTTTCATAATAGTTGAATATTTATTTTATTAATTATTTCTTTGAATATCGCTATATGTTCTAGCTACAATCTGCCACGTACTATTATAGCGGCTCAAAATACCTATCACATTAATTTTTCCTGTAGGCATTACCTCCGTTGAGAAGTTGGCATATGCACTCGTACGGAATGTTAATGTTGAGTTGTCATCCAACACTAATGTACGGTTCACGCCATTACCGCCATCTTTCAAATCGTCAGGAGCAAAGGTACTAGTACCATCAGCTTCTTTAATTGTTACATCTTTGAACCTTACAAGCATAGGCGCTAAATCTTTATCAAGAGTTTTTAATTGTGCACCGGTAAGATCGGTCGGGATGAGTTCGTCATACCATAACTGAGGCTTATTAAGGAGTCTAACATGATCCAACCATACAGCTAAATCCATACGACCAATAGCTCCTTTGTAAGTAGTACCTATCTGAGCCTGCATACCATATCCACCGACATTAAGGTTCTCGCAGTCAATCACTACTTTCTGTCCTACCGGACAATTAGCATAAATACCTGTTGAGTTAATACCTACAACAATAGCTCCTGTTTCATCAGCTACAATTAGCTGTTTATAGATATTTCCACTTTCGTCATCACCCACAATTACCCCGGAGATCCGAGTTTCTTCAGTAATTGTCTGGAACTGATTGGCTGAAATAATCGAGCTGTATTTTTCTTTCAAATTAGCAATCGTAATTGTCCGTTGCTCATTTATAGTATTATTACCGTAAGCATTCCCCGTCACCGGTGTATCGAAATCGTCCATACATGACGAAACGCCCAACGTTAGTAACAGCACGGCAGATAAAATTGATGTTATCTTTTTCATATCATTTTCTTATATTAATTTGCCCATTAATTTAGAATCTATATCCAATGTTTAAGAAAGCATTGCAAGCAGGAGCATAATAGTACTTCGAGTTCTTAGAGAATACATATGTACGTGCTTCTCCATCTTCATAGCTATCATCGCGATTCTGCTCATATCCACCAGTGCGCAAGTTTGTATTATTCAGAATGTTGTTTACACTAAGATTAATACTCAAGCTCTTACCATTTTTCAAACGGATATACTTACCAATTGATGCGTCAAGCATAAAACCACCATCAAGCTTTTCTTGCCCCGGCACATCATAACCAACCGGATTACCGTTTGCATCGACAGCGCCATCTGAATATTTTCCTAATACACTACCCAAACGGCGGTAAGTAGAAAAATCCAAATAAACACGTTGATAATAATTTCCGGTAACATTAAAGAACCATCCCTTCAAGCTATAATCTAATCCAAGACTATATACTGAAAGCGGAGTACCGTTATCACGAAGTCCCTTACAATAAACACGGTCAACATTTGATTCACTTTCACTTTCGTATGTACGAACCGCGGTCGGATTATTCATATAACGAGCATCAGACCAAGTAGCAATAGCAGTCAAAGATAAATTAGAGATTATTTTAACAGTTGCAGCTGCTTCTACTCCCCAGTTTTCTTTATCAATTCCACTCATAGAAAGATAAGTAAAACGAGCTTCATTATCATTATAGAATGCATCCATTTCAACTTGATCATTGAAACGAGTATAATATCCGGTGATACGTCCTGAAACAACAGGAGTATTAAAGCGGTAAGTCAACTCTCCATTATAAATCTTCTCAGTTCTCAAGCCATGTGCAAAATCATTCTTGATACGAGGAGCGATGAAAGAGTTATAGGCTAACGGAGCACGGTTTTCATAACCTGCATTTAAGATCAATGCATGATTACCATTAATAGAATATGTAAATCCGGCTTTTACCGCACCTTCCAGGAATTTAGCAGTACCACTGCTTCCTAAAGATTTTTTCGGAGCACGACCATTACGCATCTTACCGTCACGACTGATTTGAGCAGATCCGATCTTTCCTGATACAAAATAATTGAAATGTCCGTCATTATCACCTTGATAGCGCGCCCATACATTCTGTTTGTTTACAAAGATATTATAATCGTAACCAAACTTATCACCTTCGCCAATACGTTTGTTAGGGTTATCCAAATCATTCTGAATAACAGAAGAATTATATCCATAATCGCGAACAGAGAACTTATCAACATCCGTATATAACTCTCCACCAAGCAAATCTTTCATTTTCTTATAGTGCATACCTTTGGTAGAATTTACGGCAACACCTACAATATAACTATTATGCTGATCGATAGTATGATTAAAAATTGAACTAAAGTTGAAAGCTAACTGGTCATTATGACGTTCTTCCTGATAATACAAAGTCTCTTTGCCTAAAGCATTAGCCTGTTGGTTAGCGAAATACATCTGATCCCAATCAATCTGACGAGTTGACTTACTTGTTTTCCAACGTTCTGTCACTTCATTGAACAAAGCCAGTTCATCTTCACTCGGTACAGTCGATTTATCATATACATTGAAAATAGAACTAGGCAGTTTCTTGTAATAATCAGGGCGAGGGTCCGCAGCATTACCTGACCAACCAAGAGCGCTAGTACCATAATTGCTATATTTAAATCCTGCACTTGTTTTCAATTTCATATCTTTATTGATATCAAAATCCCAGGAAGCAATAGCAGAAGGTTCGAAAGAGCGTACTACACGCGCATTACGTTTTTCTCCATTCTGATAACCCCAGTTTGGATTATAATAGTGACTGTTTGCAAGATAATAAGCTTCTTCCGTAGAAGCACCTTGCTGTCCTCTTTCTGTAGGAGCACCCCAAGTAGCTATTGACAAACTATGCTTATCATTAAATACTTTTTCGGCTGCCAGGAAATAAGAGAAAGCATTATAAAATGTACCTTCAATCACCCCCTCATTTGCCCAACGGTATCCAACAGAACCTGTAAACGCCCAGCCATTCTTCAATAAGCCTGTAGAATAAGTATACATACCTCTCAGAATATAGCTACGATTACATCCGGAAAGGCTTAACTTAGATCCCGCTGCATATTGGCTGGCGCGCATATTAATATTAGTAGCTCCTCCAATCGGACCAAAAGTAAAGTTATTCACTTCAAAAGCACTAATACCTTCTTTGTTACGCGTAGCGTCATTCAATCCACCGATCATTCCATAGCTGAAACGTCCAGTTTCTACATCATTGAATAATACGCCATTGATATAGGTATCGCTATACTGCGAATTATAGCCCCTTACGCGAAATCTCATAGGGCTAAACAAATAGCCGACATTAGAAAGATACACATCATTGTTGGAAGAGACAAAAGCAGATACACTTTGAGCAGCATCATCATCTTCATTCAATTGCGATTCGGTGAATGTGAAAGAAGCATTATCTTCACGTGCATTCTTTTGAACCTTCTGTTGAGCAAAAAGAGCTGGCGAAAGACAAAATAATGCAATCACTATTCCTAATCTTTGTTTCATAATTTAAATTATTATTAGTGTTAATTTGTAGCTATAATTTTCACAGTTATGTTACAAGGCGAGTACAAAACAACAAAAAAAAAGGGATATAACAAGAAAAAACAAAGAAAAAATAGGGTATATCACTTGTTTTTCCGTTTTCTTTTTAGATATTTGTCAAATCAATGTAATATTCGGAAACCTAATTAAAAGAAAAATAATGAAAAAGTTTTTAATGGTATGGAGCCTGTTACTGTTCATTTCGATAACAAGCTATTCACAGGAGAAAAAGTATGCACTTTACAGTGCGGCGTTTTATAATCTTGAGAATCTGTTCGATACAATTCATGATGCGGGTAAAAATGACTTCGAATATTTACCTAATGGCAAGAATAAATGGAATGCGATGAAGTATGAAGCAAAGCTGAAAAACATGTCTGAAATACTTAGCCAGCTTTCAACCGATAAATTACCCTTAGGTCCAACCATTATCGGGATGTCAGAAGTGGAGAACAGAAGAGTATTGGAAGACTTGCTGAAACAGCCGGCTCTGTCGGATAGAGGTTATGAAATTGTGCATTATGAAGGTCCGGACCGACGTGGTGTAGATTGTGCTTTTTTCTACAATCCCAAGTTCTTCCAACTCACAGCCAGTAAACTTGCTCCATATATTTACGAAAACAATGATACGACTTATAAAACCCGTGGCTTCCTTATTGCCAGCGGTATCCTTGATGGCGAGAAAGTGCATTTTATCGTGAATCACTGGCCTTCACGCGCGGCTGCATCTCCTGCCCGTGAAAGAGCGGGTGAACAAGTTCGCGCCTTAAAAGATTCATTATTAAATGAGGACCCAAATGCAAAGGTAATCATCATGGGAGATATGAATGATGATCCGATGGATAAGAGTATGGCAGTAGCCTTGGGCGCAAAACGTAAGCCTCAGGACACCAAGCCTCATGATTTATATAATCCTTGGTGGGACACATTGAAAAAAGGAACGGGTACTCTTATGTATGATGGTAAATGGAATCTATTTGACCAAATTGTATTCACAGGCAACCTATTAGGTAATGACAGAAGTACATTGAAATATTTCAGACATGAGATCTTTAGAAGAGATTTTATGTTTCAGAAAGAAGGAAAGTATAAAGGATACCCTAAAAGGACACATGCCGGAGGTGTGTGGCTCAATGGGTATAGCGACCATCTACCAACTATCATTTATTTAATCAAGGAACAAAAAGACTAATGAACAGATAACTCATGAAACAAAAATTCATCCAAACCTTACTATTAATCTTGCTCCCTACCCTGTTTACGGCATGCGGTAGTGATAACAACAATGATCCAGCAGACGATATTAGCGGACTAACCGTTAATACAGACCTTAAAAACAATGAAGTTTCCGCAAAGGGAGGCAGTTTCTTTCTCCAAATAAAGACCGATGGTAAGTGGACCGCCTCCAGTAAGGATAGTTGGTGTACAATAAATAATAAAGAAGGAAACGGAAATGCCTCTACTATCTGTTCAGTATCCGCTAATGATGGGGATGAACGCTATACTGTTATTACTGTAACATCCAATGGAAAGAGTGAAAATGTAACTATCACTCAAAAAGAAGGAAATGGTAAAGAGCCTGATCCGGATCCTGATCCATCAGGATATGCAGGAAGGATTGAAATTCCTAAATTATTAGGAGGGAACATGAATCAATTTATCACTCATAGCACCAAACGAAACGGTAAAGATTATCCAACATATAGTATAGAATATAGTTATGAGTATAAACATTGTTATTGGGTAGCTTATCGTTTTGACAATACAACAGGAGGCAGTGTAGGACGAAATGAGAATTATCAACCTGATCCCAACATTCCTAAGCAATATCAAACCTACAAAGACGATTATAATTTCAGTGCCAATGGATATACAAGAGGACACTTATGTGCTTCATCCGATAGACAATATTCCGTAGAAGCAAATAAACAAACTTTCTACATGTCAAATATAAGTCCACAGTTACAAACAGGATTCAATCAAAGTGGAACTACATGGGATAAAGCAGAAGGAGTCGTACAAAAATGGGGAAAAATAACTCAAGCAAGCGACACTCTTTATGTCATTAAAGGTGGCACCATAGGTCCTAACAAAATTAAAGGATACATTGATAATGGAATCGCTATACCTAAATATTTCTTTATGGCTGTTCTTTATTGTAGCAATAAGAACTATAAAGCTATAGCCTTTTATCTACCACATGAGAATCTCAAAGTTCCACCTTACTCTAGCAAAGAACTTAAAGATTATGTATTGTCAATAGATGAATTAGAAAAAGAAACAGGATTTGATTTTTTCATTAATTTACCTGATGATGTAGAGAAGCAAGTTGAAGCTAATTATACATTAAGCGATTGGAGCTGGTAATATAGATCTAGCATTTTAGAGAGAAAATTTAGCTCTATGTGTTGAATGTCACATAGAGCTATTTTTTAGTTGACAATGCAACTTATCTTCTCACCACAAAGAACAGCACATAAAAGACAGACCTACACTATAAAAGTCTGTCAAAAAGCAGAACTATAATTCTCGGATAACAATTCAGCACATCCTTCTGCAATAGCCTGCATCATCTCTTTTCCTTTTTTCGAGGAATGCTGTTTCCGGTATATAACAAAGAGCCCCCACCCCCGATGTTCCAACTATGCTCAGTCGTTGCAAAGGAATCAGTTCATTGTCATTCACACCCTGTTTCTTAAGCAGCCGATGAAGTAAATAACGCCCATACCCATCAGGGAGACTGTCTTCAAAAACACCAAAGTTTCCCCAAAAAGGTTGCGGTTTAGCAATAAACAAATCAGGTTTTAATGGTAAGTCAAGCGGAGAGATAGAAAATCCGTCAGCCAACCATTCTCTATCATACTGAAATGCGCATAGCCGGTTATCTGGTGTCATGCTGAGAGTTCCAACACTTCTACTGTGATAGGTAACTATCAGTTTATTTATAAATTTCATTACGCCCCTTCTTTCTATTTTTATTCTTATTAATCATCTCCAGCTCTTCCATTGTGTTGAATAGCGGTTCGGATAGAAGTTCTTTTATTGCTTTGGAATAACCCAACGCTTTTGCTAACGCCACATAAGAGGCCAATGAGATAGTATGCTTTTGCTCGAACTTGGCAATAGTAGGCGTCGGAACTCCGCTAAGTTCAGTAAGAGCCTCACGGGAAAATCCTTTCTCAAGCCTTCGTTTCTGCATGTTCTGAGCGAGAATTGCAAGTAACTCTTCCGTTCTTTCTATATCAAAATTATAAAGCAAAGCATACCATTGTATTCAATTAGTCCGCTATTCGCACTATTCAGATACTATTGTATCTAAATATAAAGATAGCTACTTTCTCAGAGAACGAAATATAATGGGGTATTTTCATATAGCAACCACTATACGAACTCAAATAAAATAGAAGAGCAACAGCAGCACAAGATTTACTCCAATCACCGTCCCGAATCCTCCCAGAATCCAGGGGCGTAACTTACTGCCTTTCCCTGCAAAAAACAAAGCATAAAACATATTCACCAGGATATTACTGATAATAGCCTGCATACTGCATGCCACAACAATCAGCACAGCAACACTTCCTGTATTCTGCAACAGGTTCAGTATAAAAGGTGTAATATCGCTAAGTCCGGACACAAAAGAGAGCAGATTCAATCCGCCTGTACCCGCATAAACCAACGTATAATGTGTCAAAACGGTAAATATCACGAAGAGAGTGGCAAAAATCAGGGCTACCTTAAACTCAAGCGGGTTACTGCTGTCCTCCTCTTCCGAGTCAGCCGACAGGTCTTTGGAACGTCGCTGACGGGAATGGATGAACCACGCGACAACAGCAGCTACCACAGACATTATCAACAGATAAGGATAGATAGACATAAAAATCTCTCTGCTAAAGATCAGAATCAATATCATAAAGCGCAGAAACATCATGCTGACTGCAAGCAACATGGCAGCTACATACTCGTTCGCCTCCTGCGCAGAAGCTTTTCGGCTCTTGCGCGCCAGTACCGAAATGGTAGCAGTACTGCTATACAGTCCGCCGATAATACCGGAAACCAACACTCCCGATTCATGAAACACATATCGCTTTAACAAGTAGGATAGATAGGAGATACCCGATACGACGACCGTCGCCAGCCAGATAGAATAAGGAGTAAGGTTGATATCAGGAATCAGATTCTTATGCGGCAGCATAGGCAGTATGATACCACTGATAGCCAGGAACTTTGCCAGCGTAATCATCTCATCATTCTTCATCCGCTGGGCAAACTCCGTAAAGGTATGTTTGAGCTCTGTCAATAAAAGTACCGTCACAACCACCATCACATAGAACCAGGAAGGCTGGGTAGACACGATAGGGGCCAAACAATAAGTTATCAGCGCAATGATAATGGTCGTCACACCAAAAACGTGAAATTGGGATTGCTTGACGTAATAATTCAAACCCAACAACAAACCGAGCACAGCACCGCCACCCATAAACAGGCGCATATCTGCAGGATCGAGTATATAAAGCAGATAGCCTAAAATACCAATGAAAGTAAATGTACGGTCAGTCCCGAAAAGCGTTGTTTCTCCTTCACGCTTCAGGCTAATGCGACGCTGAGACAGTCCGATAAGTAAAGAAAATAAAGTAACCAAGATGAAAGTAACCAGTTCTCTCGGTAAATAATTATACAACTGTTCCATACATTGTTCTTTTAATACTAAAAACAAATATACGGCTTATTTGTTAACATTCACCACGTTTGATACGGCTTTTTCATCAAATGAGAGTTATAGTAGCGTATATCTCCGGTTACTTCCTCACCGATAAACTCCGGTTTCACAAAAGCCTCATCTTCTGACTCCAGCTCCACTTCGGCCACAATAAGCCCTTCGTTCTCGCCATAGAACTCATCAATCTCGAAAACATGATTGCCACTACGAACCAGATAACGGGTTTTATCAATCATGCCCGGTTCGCACAGCTTCATCAGTTCCTCGGCTTCCGACAGGGGAAGTTCCTTTTCCCATTCATAACGGCTGGTTCCCGATGCATTAGAAGCTCCTTTGATCGTGAGATAACCTTTATCGTCACGAATACGTACCCGCACCGTCCGTCCGCGGGCGCTGCATATATATCCCTGCACTATTCGGCTTTGGGCAAATGCAAAGGGTTTGAAATCACCGGTAACTAAAAATTTACGTTCTATTTCTTGTGCCATGGCACAAAAGTAAACATAAAAATCAGAATCTCGTCATAAACTCAATGACGATTTTATCTCGCTCCGACTCTTTGGGAACACCGGATTTCTTATAGAAGTACTTTTCGAAATTCAACCGGAGATCGGCAATAAAGGCTTTGGAAAGGCTCAGCGTGATACCTCCTGTCACCCGATGACGGGCATAGTCGTTTATCTTCAGAGCGCCTGTCTCGCTATCCGCCAGACCATTGCTATGATCCGTCATCATATCATAACGGGCCAGAAAAGAAACCTTATTGAATACTTTCTTCAACGGCAAGTCGTAATTCACAAAGCTGTTGACCGCATGAACATCCTTAAATGCTTCGTGTCCATACATCTTATACAAATACTCCGCTTCGACATGGAAATTACGATTCTGATAGTAGATACCTGCATCATACATATTAATACGTGTATGCTCCGGCTTTATCATTTGGGTGCTGAGAGTCAGATTCCAGTTTTTATTAGGCAGCAACTGGGCTTTTATCGAATAATTCAGGGTCTTATGCCACTCCTTCTGATTGGTCAGTCCGGAACCATTGAACAACCCTCCTTCAAGGATAAAAGGAAAACCTTCCTTTTGCGTATAGCAACCGGTGAAACCGACATCACGCACATTGCCCACCTGCTTGGCTATAAACGAACGATTGGCAAAATACTGCTGATGAGGCGAACGATGGGCGTCTATCGTGAAAGGCACACGCATCTGACCAAGCGTAAAATTCAGGTTTTTGACAGGAAACACACGGGTATACGCATCGAGCATCTTGATGGAGCCTTCATCGGACAAGTCGATTTCCGCCTTATAAGCAACGATAGGATGTACATTTCCCGAAACACTGAAACGGGCATTGCGCACTTCAAAACGACTTTCATTTGTTTCTGTCTGGAACTCATATTTCCCCCGGATCGTTCCATGAATTTCGGGCAGATAATCTTTCAGTTCCATAGTCTGCTTATTCAGTTGTTTGCCATCCCCGGCATCTTCTTTGGCCTGTCCATAGGCTGCTGTCGCCAGTAAAAAGATAGCGACGGTTGTTGTGATTCTACTCATTCGGTTACTTGCTACTTAATTCGCGGCAAAGGTACGACGTGCAGAATACGGAGAGATTACAATAGAAATACAGTGAAATTACAGAAAGATTACAATACTGTTACGCGAATGACAAAGGTATTACAAAAAAAGAATTCACCACGGACTACCCTGGTCAGCATGGACATTCACCGTCGAGAGATCAACGTTTACTGTCTCCATCCATGCAAAACTGCGTAACCTGTGGTGAATCAATCAGCCGAAAAAGGAATATGCGATCAGCATAATCAGTGCCAGAATAATCAGTGAAACAAATACTATCTTGACTACCCGCTGGGCCTGTTCCTCCTCTTTCTTACTATGTGCTACTTTTCTCTTACTTTTACCCATAATGCTAGCTTTAAAGTTCAACGCTAACAAAGTAAAAACAAATCTTTTAACTTTCCAAAAATAACACTCGCTAATTTTTGTTTTTATGATTCCTGCGATGAAAATTCCATCAGATAAGCTTTGATGAAATCATCTATCTTGCCATCCATCACTCCGTTCACGTCCGAAGTCTGATAATTGGTACGATGGTCTTTCACACGACGGTCATCGAATACATAACTGCGTATCTGCGATCCCCATTCGATTTTCTTCTTACCGGCTTCTACTTTCGCCTGTTCCGCCATGCGATGCTGCAATTCTTTATCATACAAGATAGAGCGCAACTGACGCATTGCATTCTCGCGGTTCTTCGGCTGGTCACGAGTCTCGGTATTCTCGATAAGGATTTCCTCTTCTTCTCCCGTATAAGGGTCTTTGTACTGATAGCGCAGACGAACGCCGGATTCCACCTTATTGACGTTCTGACCACCGGCACCACCGCTTCGGAATGTATCCCATGAAATGCAGGCGGGCAAGATATTCACTTCGATACTGTCGTCTACCAGCGGAGTGACGAACACGGAAGCAAACGAAGTCATGCGTTTTCCCTGCGCATTGTACGGAGAAACACGTACCAGGCGGTGAACGCCGTTCTCCCCTTTCAGATAACCGTAAGCAAAATCCCCTTCAATATTGATGGTACAGGTTTTGATTCCTGCCTCATCCCCTTCCTGAAGGTTGGCGATAGTAGCCTTATAACCGTTCGTTTCGGCATAGCGCAGATACATACGCATCAGCATTGATGCCCAGTCCTGACTTTCCGTACCACCTGCACCGGAGTTGATTTTCAACACACATGCCATCTGGTCGGCCTCATCACGCAGCATATTCTTGAGTTCGAGTGCTTCCACCGCTTCACTGGCTTTCGCATAAGCCGCGTCCACATCTCCCTCGGTCACTAATTCTTCTTTATAAAAATCAAATGACAGTTCCAGTTCATCTGCCAGCGTCTTGACTTCGTTATAGTCATCAATCCACTTTTGCAGGTCTTTCACCAGTTTCATCTGGGCTTCCGCCTTCTTCTGGTCATCCCAGAATCCCGGTGCCTGAGTTCTTAATTGTTCTTCTTCGACTTGAATTTTCTTCCCGTCGATGTCAAAGATACCTCCTCAGCGCATCAGTGCGCTCTTTCACGTCTTTAAGTTGTTCAATAGTAATCATGTGATTTACAATTTTATCATTTACAATTTACAAATTTCTATTTTCGGTGCAAAGGTAAGAAAAATTCCGCTACCTTTGTTTCTGTCACTAAAATGTTGTCACATTATGAACAAACTACTGAAACTTTCATGCTTATCACTTTTCCTCGCATTAGTGATCTGCAGTTGTAGCTCACCGCAGAAGTATAGCTACGAGACAGTGCCTAATGACCCGCTAAAAGCCCGCATCTACACACTGGACAACGGATTAAAAGTTTATCTCACAGTTAACAAGGAGACCCCGCGCATTCAGACATTCATTGCCGTACGGGTGGGCGGAAAGAACGACCCGGCAGAAACAACCGGACTTGCCCACTATTTTGAGCACTTGATGTTCAAGGGTACGGACAAATACGGCACACAGGATTATGCCACAGAAAAGCCGCTATTGGACCAGATAGAACAACAGTTTGAGATATACCGCAAAACAACGGATGAAACGGAACGCAAGGCAATCTACCACACCATCGACAGCCTTTCTTACGAAGCGTCCAAATACGCTATTCCTAACGAATATGACAAACTGATGGCTGCTATCGGCTCTACCGGCAGCAATGCCTATACGTGGTATGACCAGACTGTCTATCAAGAAGATATCCCTTCCAATCAGATAGAAAACTGGGCTAAGATTCAGGCAGACCGCTTCGAGAATAACGTTATACGCGGTTTCCACACAGAGCTGGAAGCAGTGTACGAAGAAAAAAACATGTCTCTCACCCGGGATAACAGTAAAATACAGGAGGCTATCTTCTCCTCACTCTTCCCCAAACATCCTTACGGCACACAGACCGTACTGGGAACGCAAGAGAACCTGAAGAACCCTTCTATCACCAATATCAAGAACTACTATAAACAATGGTATGTTCCCAACAACATGGCAATCTGTATGTCAGGAGATTTGGACCCGGATGAAACAATTGCCATGATCGACAAGTATTTCGGCAGCTTAAAGCCTAATCCGGAACTTCCGAAACTGGACTTGCCGAAAGAAGATCCTATCACAGCGCCCATCGTGAAAGAAGTGTTAGGTCCGGATGCCGAAAGCGTAGCATTGGCATGGAGATTCCCCGGTGCATCCAGCAAAGACTTTGAAATCCTGCAAGTTGTCTCACAGGTATTGTACAACGGGCAGGCAGGGCTCATCGACCTGAATCTGAACCAGCAGCAGAAAGTACTGAACAGCTACGGCTATCCGATGGGGCTGGCTGATTATTCGGCACTGATACTAGGCGGACAGCCCAAGCAGGGACAGACACTGGAGGAAGTGAAAGACCTGTTGCTGAGTGAAATCAAGAAACTCCGTACCGGAGAATTTGACGAAAAGATGCTGCAAGCCAACATCAACAACTTCAAGCTCAACGAACTGCAAAGCATGGAAAGCAATGAAGGACGTGCCGATATGTTTGTCAACTCCTTCATCGACGGCACAAACTGGGAAGACGAAGTAACCGCCATCGACCGCATGGCCAAACTGACCAAAGAGGATATCGCAGCCTTTGCCAACCAATATCTGAAGGAAGACAATTATGCCGTGATCTATAAGAAGCAAGGCAAGGACCCGAACGAGAAGAAAATGACGAAACCGGAAATTACGCCTATCGTGTCCAACCGGGATGTGACAAGTCCTTTCCTTACCTCTATACAGGAGAGTGTAGTAAAACCAATCGAACCCGTATTTCTTGACTTCAAGAAGGATATGAGCCAGCTGACCGCCAAGTCCGATATTCCGGTACTTTACAAGCAGAACGTTGCCAACGACCTCTTCCAGCTCATCTACGTATTCGATATGGGCAATAACAACGACAAGGCACTGGGAACTGCTTTCGACTACCTCGAATATCTGGGGACCTCTGACATGACACCGGAAGAACTGAAAAGCGAGTTTTATCGTCTGGCTTGTACTTTCTACGTTTCCCCGGGCAACGAACGTACTTATGTAGTACTCTCCGGCCTGAATGAGAATATGCCTGCCGCTATGCAGCTATTCGAAAAATTACTTGCAGACGCACAAGTGAACAAGGAAGCTTACGAAAATCTGGTCGAAGATATTCTGAAAGCTCGTACAGATGCCAAACTGAACCAGGGAAAGAACTTCTCCCGCCTGATGAATTACGCAATGTACGGTCCGCAGTCTCCTGCCACCAACGTGCTGACAGAAGCCGAACTCATCAGCATGAATCCACAGGAACTGGTAGACCGGATTCATAATCAGAACAACTACAAACACCGCATCCTGTATTACGGGCCTAGCAGCAGCAAAGACCTGTTGGCCACCATCGACCAATATCACCAGGTGCCGGCTGTTCTGAAAGATATTCCTGCAGGAAACGAATATCCTTATCTTGAAACTCCGACAACCAAAGTGCTGATAGCTCCTTATGAAGCCAAACAGATATACATGGCGCAAATTTCCAATCTCGATAAGAAATATGATCCGGCTATCGAACCTACCCGCGAATTATATAATGAATATTTCGGAGGCGGCATGAATTCCATCGTCTTCCAGGAAATGCGTGAGACACGCGGACTGGCTTATTCCGCATGGGCCGGCATGTTGCCGCCAAACTACCTGAAGTATCCATACACGATACGTACCCAGATTGCAACGCAAAATGACAAGATGATTGATGCTGTCAATACGTTTAACGATATTATCAATAATATGCCGGAGTCCGAAGCAGCCTTCAAACTGGCCAAAGAAGGACTGATCAACCGTATGCGTACCGACCGCATTATCAAAAGCGATATTATCTGGACTTACATCAATGCACAGGATCTGGGACAGAATGTAGACCCTCGCATCAAACTCTACAATGACGTGCAGACGATGACATTGAAAGATATCGTTGATTTTCAGAAGGAATGGGTGAAAGGACGCACGTATGTATACTGTATTTTAGGAGATAAGAAAGACCTTGATATGAACAAGCTGAAGGCAGTAGGTCCGATTGAAGAACTTACTCAGCAACAAATCTTCGGTTACTGAAAAACGATGTACTTGTATCGGCCGGCCGATACATAAAAAAGAAACGGTGAACAGCCTGCGGAATGCAACCTGTTCACCGTTTATCATTGATCATCTGCCGTTACTCTTCGTACATCTTCTCGATCAGTTCCTTGTAATTCTCAGCAACCACTGATCGTTTCAACTTCAACGTATTCGTCAACTCTCCACGTTCCATACTGAAAGGTTCGGGAAGCAATGTAAAACGTTTGATCTGTTCGTAATGAGCGAACTGTTGCTGCAAGGTCTCTATCCGGGCACGGAACAAACCGATAATTTTAGGATGCTGCAGCAAGTCAGCCATATCTTTGTATTCAATGCCTTTCTCCTTCGCATAGTCCTTGACAAACCCGTACACCGGCACAATCAAGGCAGAAACGAACTTGCGCTGATCTGCGATAATAGCGATCTGATCGATATAGCGGTCAATAACCAGTTTGGTTTCCAGCGCCTGCGGGGCAATATACTTTCCGTTAGATGTCTTGAACAAGTCCTTGATACGTTCTGTAAGGAAAAGCTGTCCGTTCTTGAAATAACCGGCATCTCCCGTATGGAACCAGCCGTCAGCATCAATAGCGGCAGCCGTAGCTTCCGCTTTCTTATAATATCCTTTGGTGATGCTTTTTCCACGAAGCAGAATTTCATTATCTTCATTAATCTTCACTTCCAGTCCCGGTAATACCACCCCTACCGAACCGATGTCATACCCTACCGGCAAAGTACATGACACTGTAGCCGTAGACTCTGTCAGTCCATAGCCGACCACCATATTGATTCCTACAGAATGAACAAATTCATTGATTTCATCGGGCACGGCAGCACCTGCTGTCGGGAAGAAGTTACCATTCTCGATGCCGATCGTCTTCTTCAGCAAAGAATAAATGGTCTTTTCGTAGAACTTATATTTAAGCTGGTTCATCACCGGAGGAGTCTTTCCCTGACGGAGATAATCCAGATTATGGATTCTGCCGACCTTAATCGCATCCAGCATCAATGCCTTCTTCAATCCTGTCGTTTCACTGATCTTTTCCTGTACACCGGCGTATACCTTCTCCCAGAAACGGGGAACGCTGCACATCAGTGTCGGACGGATTTCTTTAATGGTAGTCTGAATATCTGCCGGACGGAGATTGATACATATCTGCACTCCCTTGTGAATACAGAGATAGCTCCATGCTTTCTCGAACACATGTGTCAACGGGAGGAAGTTCATAGAAACATCCTTGTCGGTCATTGCCGTCAGGCGTTCGTCATGCGTATGGAATTGCTCCAGATAGCAAGAATGGTGCAGCATCACACCTTTAGGTTCCCCCGTCGTACCGGAAGTATAAAGGATGTTAGCCAGATCATCGTAAGAAGCACGTGCGGTACGTTCTTCTACCACCTCATTATGCGGCAACCCTTCGCCCATTGCCATAAACTCATCAAAATAGATGGAAGAGACATCACGCGGGTCCTTTACTACCGAACGGTCGAAAATAATCAGTTGTTGCAACGAAGAGCAAAAGCCGAAGATGCTGAATGCAGAATCATACTGATACTGTTCGCCAACAAAAAGATATCGGATTTGCGCATCGTTGATAATGTATTGTGCCTGTGCGGGCGAACTCGTTGCATAGAACGGAATAGTAACCCCGCGATTGGCAAATGCACCGAAATCGACATAGAACCATTCAGGCTTATTCTGTGAAAAAATACCGATATTCTCTTGTTCCTCCACTCCTAGTGCTACGAAAGCATTAGCAGCCTGCCGTACAGTTCCGGAGAATTGATTCCAGGTTATTGGAATCCATTGTGCTGTCTCGTAGTCGCGGTATTTCAAGGCTACCTTGTCGCCATACTTTTCAGCCTGACGATGGACCAAGACAGATAAATGATGATAAGTCATACTCTTTGTATTGATAAATATGGTACAAAGGTATTAGTTTTATTTGAAACTATTGCGCAAAACGAGTATCTTTGTGCAAATATTAAGCTCTAAATTAACAAGTTTGTATATGAAATACGATATTCCAACCATGACAGCCGAAGCTGTAAGCCTGTTGAAATCACTAATCAGCATTCCGTCCATCAGTCGGGAAGAGACGCAAGCAGCTGATTTCCTGCAAAATTATATCGAAGCCGAAGGGATGCAAACCGGACGCAAGGGAAACAATGTCTGGTGCCTCAGCCCTATGTTCGATCTTAAAAAGCCGACCATCCTTCTCAATTCTCATATCGACACGGTGAAACCTGTAAACGGCTGGCGCAAAGACCCTTTCACGCCCCGCGAGGAAAACGGAAAATTGTACGGACTGGGCAGTAACGATGCCGGAGCCAGTGTTGTTTCGCTCTTACAGGTGTTCCTGCAACTATGTCGCACTTCTCAAAATTACAATCTCATCTATCTGGCTTCCTGCGAAGAAGAAGTTTCGGGCAAGGACGGAATTGAAAGTGTATTGCCGGGCTTGCCTCCTGTCTCTTTTGCCATTGTAGGCGAACCAACAGAGATGCAGCCTGCCATTGCCGAAAAGGGATTGATGGTATTGGATGTAACTGCGACAGGCAAAGCCGGACACGCTGCACGCAATGAAGGAGATAATGCCATTTATAAAGTATTGGATGACATCGCCTGGTTCCGCGATTATCGTTTCGAGAAGGAATCGCCCTTGCTCGGACCGGTAAAAATGAGCGTTACGGTCATCAATGCAGGCACTCAGCACAATGTGGTTCCCGATAAATGTACGTTTGTTGTTGATATCCGAAGCAACGAACTTTACTCTAACGAAGATCTGTTTGCTGAAATCAAGAAACATATTTCCTGCGATGCGAAAGCCCGTTCGTTCCGCCTCAACTCTTCACGGATTGACGAAAAACATCCGTTCGTACAGACAGCAGTGAAAATGGGACGCGTTCCTTTCGGCTCCCCGACTTTATCTGACCAGGCATTAATGTCCTTTGCGTCGGTAAAGATCGGTCCGGGACGTTCTTCACGCTCACATACAGCCGAGGAGTATATTATGCTGAAAGAGATAGAAGAGGCTATCGGACTTTATTTAGAATTATTAGACGGGCTAGAACTCTAGTCCGTCTTGGTTTCACCACTCGTCGAGTAGGAAGTCTGCCATGTGACGGTGTTTAACCCCCTCAATGTTATCCTGCCACAATTCATCCATACTAACCACATATTTGGGATAATGATCATCAATTGCCAGCAAGGGTGCAAATTCACGATCAATGGTTGCTTGTGAACCTAGTTGATAAGTAACCTGTATATAAACTTTTTCTTCACGCCTAATGGCTACAAAATCAACTTCTTTTTCATCCTGCTTGCCTACGTATACTTCGTATCCACGACGTTTCAATTCCATACAGACCAGATTTTCAAGCATTCCCCCTATTAATCTATCCCGATATCCCATTACGGAATAGATGAGCGAAAGATCACTTACAAAATACTTTTCATTAGTTTGCAATATTTCTTTACCTTTGATATCATAACGTGGAATACGCTGTATCACAAAAGCATTATTTAAAGCATCCAAATAATTGTAAATCGTATTGATATCCACTTTTCGTTGCTGACTTTTAAAATAGTCGGCAATATTCTTGGCATTCAATTTATTCCCGATATTATCAAAAACAAACTTTACTATCCTTTCGAGCATTTCTACATTACGGATTCCATGTCGCTGCACAGTATCACGCAGAATGACAGAAGAATAAATATCATACACTATTTTGTAAATAGCGTTATAATCATAGTTTGCTGTATGAATAGCCGGAAATCCTCCCATGCGAAGGTATTTCAGAAATTCCGCTTTACGGTCGGATGCAGAAATTGCCAAAGGAACATTATGGAATAACAGATATTCCCTAAAAGACAAAGTCATTATATGAAAAGCAACATATCTTCCTGCTAAATATGTGGAGAACTCAGAAGACAGTAAACGTGAATTGGAACCAGTCACATAAATGTCAGCATCCAAGTCTACCAAGAATGCATTTACCGCCTTCTCCCAATCTGTAACTTCCTGAATCTCATCCAGAAGAATATAATATTTTCCCGAAACTTTCGTAACTTCCCGAATATAAGTATACAGTGCCTTCGCCTCCTTCACATCCATCCACTCAAAGCTTTCAAAGTTCATATAAATAATATGATCTTCAGATACTCCCCTTCGTAAAAGTTCCTCACGGATTAAACGCAACACGACAGACTTGCCACAACGACGGATACCAGTGATCACTTTCACAAATGGTTTATCAATAAAAGGAGTGATTTGCTCCATATAAAGTTCACGATTAATCATACATCCGAAGTTTTTAGGGTTATAGACACAAATATAAATAATTAATCGGAAGTTTTTAGGGTTATACCCCTAAAAACTTCCGATTTCGAACATCTTTTATGGTTATAGACGGAAACAAGAATGGCATTTATGCAAAGAAAAACTCCTTCTGTATCTTTATCCAGGTTAAAAAATTTAGCCACCATCATAATAATGGTAGCTAAATCAAAGAAAAACAACCAGTTTCAATGGTCTATTCAATCCATCCCGGATTTACAAAGAACATAGAGAAAAAAAGTTTACCCGATTCATATTATACATCAAATCAGACATTTCCGTGCGATCCACTATTGCTCGTTTTGTTAAGATACTGTTTCCATATCAAAAAGGCAATTATGCCTAACAGATTAAATAACAAAACCAAAATGACCCATAGATATTTATATGGTTTAGTAAGTTGATGACTTTTCAACACTACCAATATCCCAATCAACAAAATCAAAACATAAGCAATTTCAAAAAACATTGGAGACATAATCATAATTTTTATTTTCAATAATCATTAATATGCAGAAACTGTAACACTTCCCTTTCCCGCACTCTTATCGTATGTCCCTGAAGAATTAATAACATAAGAAAGGTTAAAGCCAACAACCTGAGTTATAGTTGCCTTAATTTTCCCCGTACTATTAAATGATATAGCATTTCCTGATACATAGCCACTCGCATAAGATTGAGAATACGTATAAATTGATAATCCTGTTATATCTGTCATTACTGTTACATTTTTATTATCTTCGATCAAAGTTACACTAAACCATGTAAGATTCCAAATCCAATCACTGAATGAATAAATTTCACTACGTGTTTTAGCAAGCGGCACACTAGGTTTCTGCTCTTTAGTAGAATAAAACATACAGCCATTTTCTTCTTTATCCTTATACATCTTTAATTCAACAGGGTGTTCTCTAAGTTGTTTTATATCACGAAACAATTCTTCTATTTCTTCTAATGACATCTCATTTTCAGTTTTTTCTGAAGGATTAATCTCAAAAAAATCGACGTTTACATCATATTTTTCAGCTAATGATGCAATCTTTGTTTTAACTTCTTCCTTCTTAACTTCTGAATTAGCATCAAACTCTTCATTTGTACATGCAATCATTACTACCATAGTAACAACTAAATAAAATAAACTTTTCATATTCATAGTGTTTTTATTTAAAATAATAAATCAACTATATCATATTGCTCCTAATATACCTTCTAAAAGACATCAAGATTCTAATTATTCCTTTTCCAACAACCTGATAAAATATGCACCTACTACAGTACGCCCCGTAAATCCTACTATGGTTTTCCCATCCGTATTTATCAAATCAGCCATTGGTGTGCGATCTGTCGTCTCATTCATAAACTTATAAAGCGGCAACATAAGTTTACGGAATCGCATACGGTCAGCACTCAACGAAGCAGACCATACTGTCCAATCCACTTTCGTATAACTATGTCTGCTATCCAACGGACATCCAAACTCATTCATCTTGGTAAGATAGAAATCCGTCTCTTTCTGAATGACTCTCTCCGGGAAAAGATTCAAGCCAAGCAGCCTGTCCCATATCAGATTATACTTCATCCCCCAACTATCCGGTTGGTCAAAAGCCAGCCGATAATGGTCACCCGCATAAGCAGCCATTTCCCATTCTTTAGCCATCTCACCGGCAGCATTCATATACTTCTCCGCTTCTTCTTTCTTATTCAGCATTTCTGCCAGACGTGCATACGCCGCAATCCCCAGAATACCTTTGGCAGATAAATTAGCATGATGAGGACAGTCCCCCGCGAAATTATCTGTATTAAGCTGATCACCGGTATCTGTTCCATTTCCCAATAGATACTCAGCCCATTGAGTCAATGTCTTCCAATGTTTCTCCGCATACGAAGCATTCTTCTCCATTTTAGCAATAGCAGCAGTCATTATCAAGCCGTTTCCTGCTTCTTCCACAGGCATATCACCGCCTATCGTCTGTCCGTTTACAGCAGGATATCCGCCTAAGTCATGCGGAGGAAACGGTTTTCCCCATTTTCCGCTTTCACTGTAGTAGAAAAATGGATTAAGCATCGCTTTTACCAAATCAGGGTTATAACGGAGATAAAGTGGCGAAGCCGGATAATACTCATCCACAGGCCCCACCTGTGGAGTAAAATAAAGTAACTCACCTTCCGAATCTTCAGACATTTGGAAAGCGGAAACAGACTGACGATAAGCTAAAGCACAAAGTTCGGCATATTCTTTTCCTCCGGCGAGGTAAGCATCTGCCATCAATTGACGGTCAAATGCATAACATTTTGCCATCACTTCTTTATAGTCCTCCTCCGCGTCCGCATACAAATCTTCTATGCTTGTTTTTCCATCTTTATTCCAATAAGGTCTCAGATCCTCTCCAAAATAAGCCATTGTATACAGTCCGTCGAAAGCAGCAGTGAGATGCTGCGGAAAATCACCATCCACATCCAGTTTCTGTGCAAAGGCGGCATATCGTTTTTCGGCAGACTTTCTCATCTGTTTCAGATCTCCCTCTTTCATAAAATATGCCCTCATTTCGGCTGCATCTCCCTGTGCACAGGTTACATCATCCTTTGTTCCCAAATAGAAATATCCCCACGATCGTCCGCCTTTTTCTTGATCTACCCACAATTTCTGATTCTCTTGTCCTGTCTTCATAAGAGACAGTCCATCCTTTTCATACATTTGGGTAGACTGTCCGGCACGAAATGCCTTATGTGGATCTATCTCAAAATAGACAGCAACATCATGCTCCTTACCATCCAACGCCTTAGCCTGATAAGAGATATAATTGACGGGACGGGCAAGCGTCTCCAGATCATCCAACAGGTAAGGAGCAGTAAAGCTAAGTTTCAGTTCCACATCCCCACATTCAAACGTATAATGTGTCTGGGTTGCCTGCACATCAACAGACGTTTGTTCAGCTTCTTTCAATTCTGCATATAGTCCGAAATCAACCAATGCACCTCCCATACGGTTTTCGCAATGAGCAGCAATCACGGCTTTCCCATCTTTCATTGTTTCCGCTATGGAATCCGGAATATTCACCCTAAGATCACTTTTCCATTCATATCCCGTGCTGACCAACTGCATTCCATTCACATACAATTGAAATACATCATCATGTGAATAGCGCAAATACAGTTGCTTGTTTTTCGCCAATGCCGGGTCGAATGTCAATTCGCGTCTCACCCATATATTAGGTGAGAACCAGGGAGTATTCACATTCCGCTGATCATCCGTACCGAAGGCTGCCTGTCCTTCTGTCCATGTTGAATCGTCAAACTCTTTGGCTTCCCAATTTTCCTGAGGTTGCTCCATGGTATATCTCCCCGTCCACTCTTTTTCATAAGAGATGGGAGCTACCCTTTCCACAGGCATAGCCGGTTCCTCGGCAAAGAGTCCGAAGTCTACCAATCCTCCTCCCACACGATTCTCACAATGAGCGGCAATCAACGCTTTTCCACTTTTCATTGTTTGCAGAATAGAGTCCGGAACTTCCACTTTAAAGTTTGCTCCCCAGTCATATCCGGTATTTACCAATTGCTTCCCATTAATGTACAATTGGAATACATCATCATGAGAATAGCGCAAATAGATCTTCTTATGTTCCAAAAGATACGGATCAACTTCAACCTCTCTTCGTACCCAAATATTAGAAGAAGTCCATTGTGTTCTTGCTTCCCACATACCAGGCGTACCAAATGCCCCTTCTGACAATTGCCAGTACTTATCATCAAAGTCCGGCTGCTCCCATCCTTCATCAGGTACTAATGAAGTGAACTTTCCTTCCCACTTTTCGTGATCAAGCGCCATCGGAGCGATGGCTTGCATCGGCAGTTCTTTACTACCCATAAAACGATACATAGCACCGTCTACCCGTAAGAAGCCAACAAAAGGAAGTTGTGTGCTGCCGCCAAAAGTCATATTCTGTTTGTTCAGTTCATCCGTCATAGACCAAAGTTTCATATGCGGATGTAAGGTTAATAACGGATAAGCAGGCGCACGAAGGTCACTTTTAGTAGTTTCATCAGAGTAAGGAGTGCTTTTGCAAGCTGCCAATACCGTTATTAGCAGGCAAATGAATGCTTTATTCATTAGTGTTTTATAAATTCTCATTTTCCAAATAATCATTATTAACTACACAATACTTTCAATAGTTACAGGATTTCCTCTTACAGTAATCTCTTTTACAATCTTATTTTACTCTTACACAAGAGAGTCTTTTAGTTTTATCACCTATAAAAAGACACGATAGAATACCTTAAACAACAAAGCTCCTTTTACTATTCTACCATCATGTAGCAATTCAAGTACTGCTGACAGTCCTTTTTGATTAGAGATTTGCCTTTATAATCAAATTTTACGCTACAGATATTGACTCTCTATCCACTAACATAGCATCTATAAATCTATTATACACATATAAAATATCTTGTTTGATGTACTTCTACTTGACAATCTGTAGTATGTAATAACAACCAGCTTATTCCTCTTGGATAAGCTGGTTGTTTCTTAGTAGCTTATCATCTTCTCCGCATTCATTAAGCAATACTTCACAAACGCAACTTATATTGGAATAACAAAATAAGCTAGAGCAAGAAGCGTTACAGATATAGCGTATCCTATCTTCTCTATTTTACTATGCCGAAAGAAATAATTAAATACAAACAAAGCAATCAGCCAACCAATCACTATCTTCATTAAATCATAATGTTTCTCCAAAGGATCCCAAATGTAGAGGTACACATTAAGGAAAAACATTATAATACTAATTATCCAAACCATTATACGTCTCATAGAACTAATTAATTTATACTTGAACGATAGGAAGTAGACCCTACCCCTGTAGTAGATGACCACATATACGTCTCTGTCAATGTAATTCCATTAGTAGAGCCAGATCGTGCATATTCATCTTGAATAGCTGAGAGCTGAGAACTAGATGCTCCACAATAAATACTGACTAATGCTCCTGCCACAGCACCGGAAAGACCTCCCGCTAATAATGATGCATAAAAAGATGTTTTATCACTTGCACTTCTCATCGCATTTAATACTGTTATAGTTTCTTCATTATTCAAGACAGTAGTAGTCGTAATCATATTAGGTCCGGATGTGCTTTCAGATGTAGCTCTTGTAGTAGCGATAGGAGGTCGCATTTCAAATGGATTTCTTATTATAATCCCTTTCTCGTTATTCTCAAAATACACATAAGCCGCGTATTGTGCATTGAGACTATTCACTGATTGTTTTACTAAATCAAAAACAGCATCTGACATATTCATATCTTTAGCAGACTGGACGGTCAAATAGCATGTATCATCTTCAATAACAAAACGATCCCCTATTCTCTGAAAAGCCTTATCTATAATCATTAATTCCTCTTCTGAAGATAAGTCGCTCGGACAATCCAAATATTCACTAATTACCGCAGATTCATTTTTTGTTTCTAAACTTTCTTCAAAATCACTACTACAACCTTGAAACAAACTAACTGTCACCATAAACATTCCTACTGAAACACAGAATGTCACAGATTTAAATACTCCATTCATAATATTAAATTTTAAATTCTATTATTTAGCGAACTGTTTAACCACTATTCCGTAAGTACTATGACTAAAGCATATTCTTAGATGGTTCGCATTCATCTTTCTTACAATTTTTATCACTGCATAGGCCAATAGTTTAAAGTTCACAAATCAACATCTTCAAATTAAAAATATTCAATTCCATTTTTTACCATATAAAATTGCATAAGATCAAAACTCCTTACTTACTTTATGTTTTATCCGTTTTACAAATGCTGAATTAATCTTAACTGGTTTTTCCAATATTGTCTTTGCGATTAAGAATACTTTCTTTTCATTTCCGTTTTTTTTATACAGCTCATACAATTGATAAAGTGGATAAAAACGACAAGGACACATCATTGATGCACTATTATAATATTCCTCAGCCAAGTCGGGTTTATTTAGCTGCTGATAATTTTCTCCGATAATAAGTTCGAGATCATAATCAGCCCAATATTGACGGCATTTCAATGCTACTTCCAAACTCTCACTATATTGTCTCATCTCTTGCAAAATAGCAGCATAGTTATAAAGGAAATAAGGATTATCCAGAAATTTCTTTTCTAATATTTCATATGCTGGAAGAAGTTCATTATATGATTTACAACGCGCAAGCGTAGACGCTTTGCCCCAGCTTAGTTCTGCCTGAATTCGTTCTGTTAATTTATAAAATCCGATAATAGAGGCAATTAATACAAACACACAAATTATATTCTTTATCCAAATCCTAATAAAAAATCGTTTTATATACTCACCAATTATTATGTATATACTAAAGAATGCTATAACCCAAACAAAAGGATATGTAAATGGATAGGAAAACAACGAAAATGTACCTATTGAGATCAAAGAATAAAAACCTATCTTCTTTTCTGTATTTGAATTCTTTTTATAACAATAAACAATTGCTCCTATCAACAGAAACAACACCAATATACCAACAATCCCAAAATTCAGAAGAATTTTGAGATATTCGTTGAATGGTTGCTTCACATTATCTGCTAACATAGAATAACGACTTTGCTCATGTTGTTTAAAGTAGTCTGCTTGATAATCCATATAATGCGCTTCGAAACTACCAATTCCATGACCTGTCCAAGGAGCATCTTTCACCATATTTATACAACATTTCCAAATTAGCAGTCTCCCATCTGCAGAGTCTTTTTTCATCCAATAACAGCCAAACAACAATAATACCAAACTTGCCAATAAAAGATATTTCAACACCTTTTTCCATTCCAATCTTTCATATAAATATAAGCAAGATAATATAGTAACACTAACAATGCCAGCTCTCGAATATGATAAGATGATAGCTGTTACAATGATAGTTCCAGCTAACCAGCCACCATATCGGACATATTTATTCTTACTCGACAATAAAAGTATGAGAAAGGGGAATCCAGCACAAAGACAAGAAGCAAAACCTGCGGGATTATCAAAGCTACCAGTTACCTTATAAAATGAATGAGAAGAAAATAATCCTGAAAACTGTAATATCCCATAAAGTGCTTGTAGTACACAACTGAACACAATAATATTCCCACACATTAACATATTTACCGATACAGACTTATACAACAGCACTTTTATACAGATATATAGCAATAGCACTAATGATATCAACAATGTCAAACACCATTTAGCAACAATGTATACATCAGTAAATTGGTATGAGTAAACAAACAAACTACCGATACAACAAACAGCAAACAGAATATGAGGGAATCTTATCATTTCATATTTTCGTTCATGACACAATCATTAAGTTCATGATAATATGATCATATACAATCCCATTATCAGAAACCACACACAAACTTTCATACGTTTTGGAATGTAATTTCCATGTCAATTTTACAGTACGCATTCCCTGTTGAATCACATGATCAAAGTACTCCGACAAAGATTTAATTGTGGCGGAGACATTTTCCTTGCCTCTTGTCTTCTGAATTTCTTTCAAATTTAGAAGTTCTACACACTCATTTTCTTTGTTGACAACTGGCAAATAATTATCAGTTTGCGATAGAAGTTTTTTCTTTAGTCGCTTCATCTCATCCACTGTCTTGACCTCTCCTTGAAGAGCATAGCTTACTAGCTGAGGATACCCCTTATCTCTCAACATTTCATTTTGTTGGATTTCCTTTAATTGCTTCTTCCAATCACTATCGTTTTGCGCTTGCAAATTTATTAAAGGAAAAGCAACTACCAACAGAAATATACAAAGAATAAATCTTATTTTACTCATATCGCTTTATTCTTACAAATTAGATGCACTTAAATAATTATCTCCAGATCCCGACGCCTCACTTCCGATACCAGAAGTAGATATAGAAAAATCAATACCATTTCCACCACTTATAGAAACGCTTACCGTCGGTGTTGCTAGGTAATAGGCATAATTACATATTGAATATCCACCTACTCCTTTACTACATTCTTTTATTTGTGAGTCTGCACCTGCACTTCCAATAGATATATAAGCGTCCTCACTACTAGTACTATTGGTCAGGTTTCCGGTACTTACATAAATAGTATGATTAATCTCTACACGCCCACGTTCTGACCCCCACAACCAATAAGCAGTCCAACGCAAGGTATTAGTACATGATCCACTAAAATTACTTTCAGGAGATTTCGTTTTTATTATTGGCGTAAGCCCTTTATTTAATGGAGACTCCTCTGATATACATAAAATATTCATTATGACATTATCATATATAATATCTTCATTCGAAGTAATGCATATTGTTTTATATGTTTTCGAATTGCATTCCCAGGTTAATTCCATTTTATTCATTCCAACCTTAAGAACTGTATTTAAAAAAGTCTCCAAATCAGATTTGGAATATTGAGTTTTCTCATTTTGTTTTTTGCACTCTATTTCCGACCATGTCAACAAACTAATATTACTATTTTCAGTATCATAATAAGGGAAATAACTTTCATTAGATAAAATAACCGATTTCAGTTGATCAAGTTCTTTCTCAGTAGTAATTACTCCAATATTTTTATATTCTTTCAATTGAAGCTGAGACTCATTTGCATATAAACTGCGAGTCAGAATATCCTCCCCACTCTTTTGAATATTGGTCAACTTTTGTTCTAGAGTCAACTCATCTTTCACAATAACGCTTGATTCTGCCTCCGCTATATTGGACTGTATAGAGAAATCATCCTCTTGATAACAAGAAGCCAACAGTATACCAACAAAAATTAATTGCAAAAATAATCTTACAAACTTCATATTTACAAACCTTTAATTAATAATATTTTAACTATAATAAATAACAAGATAGACTACTTCCAATTTTGTTTTTCATCTTCACATATAAAAACTCTCTCCTGCACACCATGCGAATAATTTTTCAATAGCAACAACACATTGCGAGGAACATTCTTATAAGTTAACGAGTCCGCTTCAGAAAGTTGTTTACCTAGAGAACTCCATTTATTCCCAGTGCAATAGAAAAGTTCATATTTATCACCTGAACGAATATAATTATCATAACTCCGAGGTGTATAAACAATCTTTTCTATCTGCTTAGGAATTCCAAGATCAAGACCTGCCCAGCCACCGGAAGACTCAATATAATCAAAAGAAGTTGTGACATCCCCATCAAATACATTCGTGTATTCATGCGAACCGTCTTTTTGAAAACATCCGGGGGTACCCATTACCTTACCTTTTAAAGAAGCGGTATCATTAGGAGTATAAAAAGCTACTTCTGCAATATTACAGTGTGACTCTTTAGGTCCTACATATCTGACATAGCGATACGGTTTTGAAGAATATGATTGAACAACTGTCTGTAATCTTTTCGGTTTCTCGTTTATCAAGTACAAGACTTCTTTTTCACGAAAATCAGGATCATTGCTTCCTTCAAACGTTCCGCCTATCATACGATTCAAAAACATTTCATCTGCCCGCAAAGTATATTTTGCGAATAAAGTAACATCCTGTACACTATCCGAAGGAGTGAAGAAATGGAATTCATTAGAAACATTAATCTCAAAAGGATCAGTCCAAAAACGGAGTCGTCCTCGTTCGTAAGTAGCAACCCGCATGACAGGTCCTTTTTGTATATCTGTAAAGACAATGTTTTTACCATCAAAATCTGTCCATGCAACAGGCTCCCAATCCATCCGTTTGCTGGCACATAGATAAGCTATTCGTGAACGTGGCTTACCTTTATATAAAGCGTCCTTCGGTATTTGGAGTTCTTTCTTAAAATTTTTTGTATAAGGGAAAGTAATATCTACGATATGCGGATCTTTGAAAAGAGGAATAACAGCAGTATCCAATTTCTGCATTTCCTCCTGCATAGCGCGATTTAGACTAAATGTATTACGATAAACCTTTATTTTAGGCATTCCACACATTGCGTCTTTCCGTACTTCACTCACACCATTAGGAAATTCGTGGTAATAGAGCGTACCGTATTTATCTGTAAATGCCACCCATTGATGGCTGTCATTCTCATCACCACGAATCGACATGAAGTCTATGGCACACGGAATACCTAACGCACGACAAACATAAACAACAAAATCCGTGAGTTCACGACAACTACCGGTTTTCTGCTGGACAACTTCCGGTCCCACGTGAGGAAGGCTGGCAGGAACGGCAGTAGTAAATACCGCTCCTCCTTTACGAATTGAATCAAGTAAACAACGGGCCGCGACAATCGGATCTTCTTTATCAAGTACTCCTGAAGCACGTAAAGAATCGAGCAAGGGATTATATTTCTGATAAATAGATTCCCGCCAGCTAGCCAAGGTCTCGTCACCAATACGATAAGGAAGAAGATATTCACAAAAATCTGCAAACGAAACATGTTTCCCCCATGGTTGTTCCTGCCACACCTTAAATGACCACTCAATATTATTACATAAATAAGCAGAATCAACTGTTTCGATATCTCTATAGGATTGTAAAGAATCTAAATACAATGGTCCATACATGTGACGAACAGAGTCAGCCACGACCTGAGGAGAAATACCCAATCCACGTGTTTCCTGTAACAAAGCATAGTAAGTAAAATACCGATCTAACTGTTTTCCTTTATAATAGGTATAATAAGGCATATTTTCTATCAAGAAACAAGCAGCCCTATATTTCAAACTATCTGTCGGATCAATCTGATAGCGAAACAGAACCTTTTCCAGCTCCACACGATTCTCTCCTGCCTGCTGAAGAGCAGCTTCCAATATAGAAACCGCCGGAACATTCTTTTCTCTTCCAGAACATGAAAGGAAAAAGAGATAACCAACTGCTGTAAGCAGAAAGACAGATACCAACCTTGTGAATGTTTTCATAATTACTAACAATACTTTTGGTAGTTGCTAAAGACTTTAAAATTAACTCACTTAAATCTTCTTATAAATCATACTGTTCGGAAGTACAACTATAATCTATTAATAAGAAAGATACCGACAAAACAGCAAGCAATAACAAAACTAAATTTCGATAATTTCGTAATAACTTTAATATTTAATTCAAAAATTCAACACACTCACTTTCTTAATCTGTACACTTTATCAAATACAGCAATAGATGCATTGGTACTTAATTTCGTTTTATCTAGAATTTTATAAACAGCTGAACACGCTTTTGCATAATCATCAAACTCTTTTGTCTTTTCAGCGTCCTTCCTTTTTTTTACAGATTTCCCCTTTTCGAGATATTTCTGATATGTATCGGTTAATACTATAAACTCATCTAGCTTTGTAATAGAATCAACCAACACACGTTCTCTCTCACTAATTTTCAGTCGGTCTAACATATCCGCATAAGACTCAAAAGCCCGGTTATGATTCTTAGACATTCTCTTAGAACTGCACCCTGACGACAAAGCAACAATGCCTATCAGCATGAAGAGAATTCCAAACCTAATGATAAGATTTCTTTTTTTTAGCATTACATTAAAATATTAATTTGTTAAACAATAATTCTCGCCATTTTTATTTCATATTTACTACAACAACTTTTTGCTGTAAGCAGAAAAACAGATACCAATCTTGTGAGTGTTTTCATAATTAGCAGAAAAAATAGAGATAAATGATTTCGTATTATTTTTTGCAAATTTACATGTCATTTTACTATCGCACAAGAGGGCGTTACAGTCATATAGGCTTAAAAACGCACTACAGAGGCCTACAGCGAGAATGTTTTTCGCCTCCCTACTATGATTGTAACAACTAAAATGTATCCAAATTTCACTTTTGACCGAAAATTATCCTTAATGACTCAGAATTGTCCTTATATGACCGAAAATTATTTTGCAGATATTCATTCTCTCCTATCAATGTTACACCTTTAAAACCATTATACCACACAGAAGTACTTCTAGCCACTATTAGTTCTTTTATTTTCTTCTATATTGTAACACAATAAAAATAATTAAAACCTCGTAAGGATCAGATATTAGTCTTTTTTTGAATAAATATTATCCTTCAAATAAATCTATTTTTCGTTACTTTGCATCAACATTAAAAAACAAAATAATCATGAGCGCAAGAAGAAAGAAAAATGCTTTATTTTATGCGATAGCATTAGCTTGTAGTTTAACCGCTATTTTCATTACTTATAGCTGTAGTACTGATGAGTATTACACAGATGAAACACAGATGGCAGAGAATGGGATAGCAAAAACACGCGGATTTTCATCAAGAATGCTGAATAACGAAAATACACTCATTGATTCTATTGCCAGTTCTGATGAGTTTTGGGAATTCGAAATGAGCTCCGAGCTTTTGGCAGATAAGTTTCATGAGTACACTTCTACTTTAAGTGAAGAAGAATATGACAAACTTATGGAGAATCTGAATGATGATGACTACGTGGAAGACTTCATGAGAAAAGCCAATCTAGAAAATGAACTACAGCAACTGGCAAAAGCTAAAGAAAACCTGATTAAACATACAGGATTTTTAAGATTAAGCGCCGATGAACGGACACAACTCTTTATACTATATGCAGAAAGCAACGAACTTACAAAAGTAAAACTCCTGAAAACACGCGAAGAAGGAGGAGGTACTAACAGCTGTGAAGAACAAAAACAAGCAGCATATAAGCAGGCAAAAGCTGATTATGAGAATGCTACCACTAACTGTCAAGGAGATAATATGCCTTTGGGCTGTATAGCGCAGGCAGCTGCCAAATATGATAGAAACAAAAGAATAGCTGACAGAGAATATGCAGATTGTATAAAAAATAAAGCGTGAGAATAATTCGATATATAATTTTGTACAACTTAATGTGGTGCATCAGCATAGCGATGTGCTACTCAGACTGTCTTATTAACAACATAAATTATATCGTACAAGATTTTCTCATCACTTTCTTTGAGCTTCTTGCATGGGTTGTACTTATAATTGGAGCAATTGACACATTCCCTAAAGATAAATATTCGAATAAGCGTGTGTGGTTTTACTATGCCATCATGAGGGGAGGAATATCAGCAATCCATTCTTTTATAGGATTAATAAACATATTAAAAATATAGCTTAATGCAATTCCTTCAAGAAAGTTTCCATATCCTCATCTTCAATACTTAAACGTCTTCGTACACGAGATCTCAAAGTACGATAGTTACCATCATTAATATCAAAAATAGACATCATATCTTCTTTAGTTTTACTCATCCTGATAAGTACACAATACACAATATATCGTGGTTTCATTTCAATTTGCTTATTTTTCAACCAAACAAAAAAGTCAGGATCAATCGCACGACATCCTTCTATTAACGTAAGATACTCACTGGCAGTCAATTGATATATAGATTGATTTTCTAAAAGTTTGCGCACAAATACAACACCTTCCAATGCAGATGGAGGAGAAGACAACAATTCTTGAAGCCGTTTCTCTTGGAGAATTGTTTTTTGCCGTTCAAGTTCCAATAAACGATAGAATGAGACAGCCAATTTAACTATCCCTGCTATTGCTAAGCCAACAATAATCAGCACAGGCAGAGTATAAGCAGATAGTGCAGGAGCTAATTCTACGTGGACTTCCTTAGGCATAACAAAATAAATCTGATTGGCAACAATCAACAAAAAGGCAGCAATGCATTGCCAATCAGTTACCTCGGAGGGCAATCCATGTGTTCCTTTCTCACGGAATGTCCATAAGAGTGCGCCTACAAAGAGGATCAGCCACATAAAAAGATAATGGGAAGCCGAGAATGCATCCACATACATCCCCGGAAAGAACATCTGAAACAAATAGGCAGCCAACAACACAAGACAACAGAGCAAACCACCTGCCAACCTACTCTTTATAAGGTCAGCGAACTGTATTGTTACTCTTTTCTTCATCGTATTTTATTTTAAACACTGCAAAGATAAAACATTCCCATTACACAGGTCCATCAACAGGCTATTTTATTTGAACATGAATATAAATAAAACAATGGTTTTCCTATGCAGGAAACAGCCAATATAAAAGAGATAGAAAAATCATATACAAAAATATCCTTATCTCTTTGTATATTTTATAATGGCGAAGAGGATAATCTAATATCACAAAAACAATGAACCAAATAGCTATCATTTTCACCGGTAACTGCTTATTCAAAGGATCAACTATGAGTAAAAAGAATCCTGCTAACACTAATATAATATTGATTATCAAAACAACTGCATATCTCATATTATTATACATTTAAGGAAATACAAAATATAATACACAGAGAAGCACTGTGGCTATGACATTTCTTATCACCCCATAAGTATTATTATGGCGAAAAAGAAAGTCCAGCAGCAACGTTACAAGATACCAAGCCATTACGATTTGTACCAAATCATATTGCCGTTCCAAAGGGTCCGTAAATATTATATATACATCAACAGACATCAACACAATGGTTATGATCCAAACCATTGTGTTTTTCATAGTCATATTCATTTTCAGTGATAAATAAATCGCTCCAATCAATAATATACCTTCTTGTTTTCTTTAGAGGATACAATATAATCGTCTATTTTTACATCAAAATAAGATTTAGCTACACCATCATCATTGGAAGGTAGTGCCTCTTTATCAGCCAGCGCCTCTATAATATCAATTTCTTTTACGTTCTTTTTCAGCTTGGGAAACAAAAGGCTGACATAGATATACTTGCGATCACAACCTTTAATAATCAACAGCTTATCCAATGGAGCCCCGCCATCATATCCTCTCACCATATATTCATCTCCGGTTTTCTTATCTACTATTTTAAATCCCGGACTATAATACAACCATTGCCAATCAAAATAGATAGGTTGCAAAAATGTAACTTTAGTATCATTTTTTCGTTTCTCAATAGAATAGATTTCAGGCATTGTACTCATTCCTCGCTGATAAGTTCTATCGGCAGCTATCTTTATATCTTCTTTAGGAACCGTGTAAGCCTCATCAAACAATTTCTGATCACGTTCCTTGTTCGGGTCGATAACCTTATTCTCAACAACATTCATGCTTTTCTGAATCTGCGGCATGATCTCTTGTACCATTTCCATTGACAGTTGCTGTATCATCGGCATTGATTCATTCGCAACAGCAGATGCAGTCTCCCCAAGCTTCTTGCCGGCAGGAGATTCGTAGAAAGCAACTACTTTTTTCAGTTCATCCAATGTCATATGCTGTTGGTAAATAGGAGCATATACTTCCATCACTTTATCTTCAATCTTCTGTGTCCACTTTGCTGCAAAATCTTTCCAATAAGCCTCATCTTGTTGGAAAGGTCCCTTTTGCATACTTGACATGAATTGCGACATGATAGCCTCGGAGGATGCCGAACTACCGGAAAGGGTCATAATCTTCTTAAGCAAAGTTTTGTATTCATCAGTTTTATCTGAATTCTGAGCCGAAGCCGGTAAAATGGAAGCAAGTGATGTTACCATGCAAATCACTACTAAGGAAAGGATTTTCTTCATAATATAATAGTTTTGTTTGATGATGTCGGGTAAACTTCATCATGTTATACATTCTTACAAATATACATCAATTACAATTAGTACACAAGCAAATGACGAACATAATTGTAAACAGTGGCAATTATTATCTGATTCACCTGAACATCTTTATTGTATCACCTGAGTAAAAAATAAAGTATCCACATTAAAATCTGAGCTTTTTTAGATTAAAACTATAGGACGATTGTTACAATTTAGGGGGTAAATCTCTCAAATAAAATATAAAAATCACTGATTATCAACTACAAACCACAAATCAGAGTGTAACACCCTCTTGTTTTGGTCATGAAAGATTCGTACCTTTGCAAAAACGAATGAAGACCTTAAAAAAGAACATAACATCCATTTAAATAAATATCAATTATGAAGCAATTAAGGCATTTAATGTCATTATGTATTTTTATATCACTAATGGCAAGCGAACAGCAAGATTAATCTTTGTACAGTTAGTTATCTTTTGTAATTTTCCATTCTGATCTTGAAAAAATTATAGAACAATTAAAAATAAAAGACACCATGAAAAATATTTCAAGTACCAATCATACGTCCATCTATAAATTATTATTCATCTTATTTTTTGCAGGAGTTTGTAATCTACAATTTAAATGCAATGCTCAAGAATACTCCAAATTGGACGAAGTACCGCAGTGGGTCAAAGAAAAAGTTAGCCCAGAGGAATATAAATTATGGGAAGTCATGAGTTCTGTTTTTCAGATAGACTACTCCTTTCTCAAAAAAGATATATCTCAAGAAAGAAGAAAAGAAATACTTCACCTCTTGCAAAACACTGTACCAAAAATCCAAAATGGCTCATACAGTGTCGAGAAAGGTACTTTGTTTTGTGTAGCTGATGAATTTAAAGTTGACTCTTTGTCTAATTGGAGCACAGAAATCTTAGAATGCAAGAAGAAAAATGGCATTATTTACTCCAGCAGGGACGGCTATGACGCACATTACAAACTAACTGTAATTTATGGATATGACAAACTGAATAAAAAAGTATATCCGATAAAAAATGAATTAGAATGTATCAGCTACTCCGGAATAGATATTACATGTAACGACCTCCCTATTATAAAATATAATGAGGTCGAAGGCAAACTGCAAGGAACCTGCTATGGAACCCTTTCCTTCAAAGACAAAAAAGGTGTAACTCACAGTGAAGATTTTACCAAGTATTTCCTCCTGGAGCCTTAAAACAACAGCAACTAATATAAATAAATGAAAAACATTCCAGTTCCTTCTATTCTATATTTGCTGTTGAGTGCAGGAGTCTTATTCGTAAATGCAAACACATTTACCGATTCCCAAATTTTCCCTAAATGGATTTTTATGTTCACAGGATTAGGAGTAATTGGATGTTTTTTCATTTTATTTCTTTCTAGAGAAAAAATTGTTTGCAATGAAAACAGGTATAATCTGTAAACAGTAGTAATTACCATCTGTTTACTGCCTCTCTTCGTCCAAACAACCCTATAATCACCTGATTTTCACCTATTGTTATCAGATTTTCGTAGGGACATCTTCATCGTTCCACCCGGGTAGAATGAACTGTCTACGTCTGTGACACGATCGGTTTACCTAGGTGCAATGATCAGTTCACCCAGGTGGAACGATGAAAATGTCGGTAAGATAATATAAGAATGTAAGGGAGATATGCCAAGAACACAAGTGTCACAACATACAAATGATAGGCAGAGTAAAATCAATATAGCTGTAGTCCGTAGCAGAAAGAATAATGAGAGATAACTCAAGAAAGGATGAGAGATGCGCTGTTTTGGAGCATATTATGGGATAAAGCAATGAGAGACACCCTGCTCTGAAGGTATCTCTCATTCATTATTCATCTAGTTATCTGATCTTTACAGAAAGGAAGTGAGACCGTGAGACTAAAATATTTTTTTATTTCTTGGGAGCGAGCAGATTATTCCTTATCTACAGAAAATTTAAAGATACACTGGCTCATGTATTTTTCTCCCGGGCGAAGCACAGCCGAAGGCCATTCCGGTTTGTTCGGAGTATCCGGATACTTCTGAGTTTCAAGACATACAGAAGCACGTTGATTGTATGTAATGCCTTTCTTTCCTGTCAGAGAACCATCCAGGAAGTTACCTGCGTACACCTGAATACCCGGTTCATTGGTATATACATCCAGTACGATACCCGTCTTAGGTGATTCGAGCGAAACACATTTGCGGGAAATATCCCCTTTGGCATTCAATACCCAGTTATGGTCATAACCATTTCCATTCTTCAATTGTACAAAATCGTAGTCGTTAATGCGTGCACCTACCGGAGTCGGCGTGCGGAAATCCATCGGAGTACCTTCTACCGGAACAATCTCGCCGGTTGTCATGAATGTGCTGTCGACCGGAGTATAATAATCGGCATCCACCATCAACAAGTGGTCTGCATTGCTTGCTGCATCACCATCGAGATTAAAATAAGAATGATTGGTCATATTTACGATGGTCGGCTTATCCGTTTCTGCTTCATAGCGGATATCGATGGCATTATCGTCCGTCAGTTTCATCAGAACTTTGCAGGTAATGTTGCCCGGGAAACCTTCTTCACCGTCCGCAGCGACATAAGTCAGTTCGATCTCTTGCGGATTCAGTTGCACAGCGTCGAACACACGATACTGAAACCCTTTAGGGCCACCATGCAAGCAATGGCCGTAGTTATTTTGAGGCAATTGATATTCAATGCTGTCCAATGTGAATTTACCCTGATTGATACGATTAGCATAACGACCGATGCTGGCACCAAAATCCGAAGGTTTGCTGATATAATCCTGAATAGAATCGAATCCCAGAACTACATCCTGCATCTTTCCGTCTTTATCGGGAACCATCACAGAAACAATGCGTCCGCCGAAGTTCGTCACGCAGACTTCCATGTTATTCTTGTTGCGAAGGGTGTATAAATCTGTTTTCTTACCGCCTACCTCGGCTTGGAAATTAGTTCTTAACAGACCGGAGTCGGTAGTTTGCTCTGCTTTCGGAGTACAAGCAGTCATAAAAAGGGCAGCAAAAGCCCATAATGCCAAATTCTTCATGATTGATATAAAATTACAAAGTTACGTTATGGCTGCAAAGTTCGCAAAATCGGGGTTACTACAAAGCTATTATTTGACCAATAAATAACACAAATATTCCATTTTATCGAAGAATCGATCCATCTGAATGATAACGGAAAGAGAAGAGGAAGCATAAAAAAGGCTATTGCAAAGAATCAAACGAATCTTGCAATAGCCTCTCACCCCCATTCATTAAATGATTTATCTCATCATATGTCTGAATATATCAATGATAAGGATCTGTTTACTCCTTAGTATTCGGGAAAGCCGATATTCTCAACCGGGCCGCTCCCATCGGAATCAATGTAATCTCTTCTTTAGCGCCTTTCACCGCATCTTCTTCGGGCAATACGCCACAAAGTCCTGTCTCGTCGATCTGCCATTCGGGAATAATCCGACCGGTAGCTTTCACTTCCAAAGGTACATTGGCTACTGTGAACGGGAAGTTATCAGCAGGCCAGGACTTACGAACCACCTTGAAGTTTTTCAAAGGTTCTTTCTTATCCAATACCAATGAATAGTTCCAGGGGCTATTTGCATAAATTTCAGTAGTAGGCCATTTCTTCGGGTCGGCACCTTTCTGCCATTTGGAGTCACCGATAGCTGTTTCCCGACTGTCTTTTTCTACATATTTCTCGTCAATCTTAAGAGACAATGTCAACGGACCATAATCCACACTTACACTGTTCTTATTCACTTGCCAGGTACGCATGGACAGAGACATCGGAAGGGTCATCTCCACTTTGTCACCATCCTCCCATTCGCGTTCGATGCACAAGTATTTGCCCGATACAGGTTTCGCGCTGATCTTCTTTCCGTTTACACGCACTTCGGCTCCCTCAGTCCATGAAGGAATGCGGAGATAGAACGGAAAATTGACCTTTTCACCGGTAGAAACGGTAAATTTGATACTTTCCTCGAAAGGATAGTTAGTCTCTTCATGAAGAACGATTTCCTTTCCATTGCCAACTTTCACCGTAGCTTTACAGGCAGCATAGATGGCAGCGGCAATACCGTTGTCGGGAGTTGCCAATACCAGATGTTCTGAGAAGTAAGGCCAGCCTTGCGCATGGTTATGCTGGCAGCAGCGGCTGCTGAACGGATTCATGGAAAGGAACGGACCACGGTTGTCAATGCCCGGATGATGATTCTTTGAGTCACTGACTGTATGGTTCGGACAAGTGATGTAACGCAAAGCCTTGAAGTCGGGCATTACGGCAGCAGGATAAGAGTTGAAAGCCACTTCTTCACAATGTTCAGCCCACATCGGGTCGCCTGTCATGCAAAGCATGATTTCATCAGAAGCCATCTGTTCCACCAGTCCGCAGGTTTCCACTCCCTGACGGGGATCGATATATCCCAGACGGGCATTCTCGTCCGCACCGAACATACCGCCCGGCACCTGACCGAAGGTACGACGGATCAAATGATGTACGTTATAAGATGCTTTGAGCATAGCGGAATCTCCGGTCTGCATATAATAAGTGGCAGGTTCGCGGAAACACTGGGCGATGTTCACATTATGCCAGTTAGGCAGGGAAGTTGACTTTGTCCAGTCGGCTGTATTACGGTGAATCTTCTCGGCAAGTTCCAGCAGGAAGGCGTCTCCGGTATGATTATACAGCCAGTAGATACTGATGATGTTGTCACCGCCACGGCTGTTTTCCCAGTAGTCTTCCAGAAGCTTATCGTCGGGAACAGTCATCTGCCATTTGAAATAGTTCGTCATCAGGTCAATAACCCGTTGGTCCTGAGAATATTCGTAATAAGATTGCAGACACCAGAGCATGATCATTTGTGCCCACAATTCACGTTTACCGTTCCGTTCGTTGATGGGGCCGAAGTAACCGTCGGGCTGGCAACTGGCAAATACACCTTCAATCCATGTTTTTGTTTCCGCAATCATCTTCGGATCATTCAGGATATAGGCAAGATTGCCGTAACCTTTCAGCCAGTAAGGGACTTCTTCCCAACCATGATCGCCGCCGGTCGTCAGCCAGGCATTATTGTCTTTCTCCAGCCAGGCACTGATCTCGCCCAGATGTCCGGTCAGACCTTCACGCTGCAGTTCGAGATACTTCTTTACCCAACCTTCCGGCTGAATGCTGCCAACAGGCAACTTAATAAAATTCAACGGACGAAGCGGAGCCCGATAGCTCACGTAATTCGCGTTAGTCGACTGTGTATCGGGACGGTCTACCACCCTTACAGATTCATTAGCAGTACGTGTGGTAAAAGCAGCTGTCAGCAAACCGACAGTCAACAGCGTACCCGCAACTCCTATTTTAAAAGATCGTTTCTGTTTCATTTTGAATATTTTTTGGGCTGACTAAAGAGTCAGCCTTATTTAAATTCGGTTTATTTATAATTAAAAATCAACTCTCCGCCTTTTATCAGTTCATTGTGAGATATACGGTAGTCATCAATCTTTTTTCCGTTGAAATGGATACTTTTGATCGGTGCGTCTTTCTTTTTTCGTCCTTCTGTCTGAATGGTAAGTGTATTCCCATTCGCCAACCGCAACAGTACCCTGTCAAAAAGCGGAGAGGTCAGATCATAGTATTCGTCTCCCACAAGCAGAGGGTAGAAGCCCATTGCACCAAACACGTACCAGGCACTCATCGTACCGTCGTCTTCATCCATTTCGGGGCTATACCCTTCCGGATCGTTTTTGAATGCTTTGCCCAGATAAGGAGTCTTAAATTCCGAGTTTCCTCCATATTTATGGATCATCGGCTCAGTCATCAGGCTTCGCACTATCTGTTGGGTCTTCTCCGGTGCTCCTAGCCGGTTGAACAGATAAGGGACATGAATATCCGGTTCGTTTCCCTGATTATAGAGGTGATGATCGAAGAAATAGGTGAGCTGCGAACGGAGAGAGTCTTGTCCCACCCACTCTATCATTTTATCGATGTATTGCGGAGCTGCCCATCTGTATTGCCAGCGGGTTCCCTGATAGAGTCCGTTATTCTTCATCACTTCAAAAGCAGGAGTGACATTCATAAATTCCTTCTTCCAGGTTTCCTCGAAGAGAGAGACCGAGCGTTGTCTATATTGTTCAGAATCTGCCTTTTCACCGATGATTTCGGCGATCTGAGCCATGGCCCATAAATCATAAGCCGATTCCATCTTCTGATCGGGCGAACGCATGGGCAGCCGTTCCATTTCCTCCTTCATACCTGCATAGCCTTTGCGGAAATCAAGGGTTGTGATTCCTTTCCGGTAGGCATCCAGCAAGAGAATCACAGCATGTTCGGTGCGCACTGTCGGGGTGGATTCGAATCCGGTGGACCAGTCTTTCTTTCCCGTTGCATACAGATGAATCAGAGAGGTTGCCATATCCCGCATTCTCGCAGGTTCGGTCAGCACCAACAGAGGAAATTTAGTGCGGAAGGTATCCCATAACGACCAGTTGCTGTAATAGCGGAAATCTTCTGATATATATACTTTCCCATCCGTACCCAGATAAGCTCCATCGGGAGAACTCACATCAGCCGGACTCAGATAAGCACGGTAGAGTGATGTATAGAAGATTACCTTATCGTCTTTCTTTCCGCCTTTCACGTCGATGGCGGAAAGTTGTTTCTCCCATTGGTTGCCGGTCTGTGATTTCAGTTCGGCAAAGTCCATCTTTTCCCAGCGGGCACATTCCCAGCTAGCCAATTCGGAACTGAGTGCGGAAAGTCCGATACGTACTTCCACCGCACGTACCTTCTTGCCAAAAGTAAGGCAGGCAGTCGTCTCTTTCTGTTCCTCCAGTTGGAAAGGCTGGTCGGTGTTTAAGGAGAAATAAAGTTTGTAGCGTCCATGTCCGCAGACATTCTTTGCCTGTACATAGCCTTCAATGCAGGTATCCGATACACGTTTATACTGGCAGGTAGCCACGTCTTCAAACGTAGAGGCGAAGTCCACCCAAAGGGCAGCGGAAATGCTTCGGGGAAACTTATAACGTTCCACCGCCATCGCATGAGTCGCAGTCAGCTCTGTCTTGATGCCATTGGTAAAGGCTGTCGAATAATAACCGGGAGTTGCTTTCTCACGATTCTTCTTCATATGCAACTCCTGTGAAGGAGCTACCGGACGAATGCGCAGATTTCCTCCCCCTCCGCTACATCCCACTCCGGAAAGGCGGTTGACAGAGATACCGGAAACCTTAGTCACGGCGTAATCATAACCGGCATGGCTGCGCGGATCGTTATCCGGACACACACAAACCATTCCGAAAGGAGCAGCAGCACCCGGAGCTACCTGCCCGTTATCACCGGAAGTACCGATAAACAGGTTGACATACTTTGCATTTTGCGCAACTGACGCAACAGTACATAAGGTCAGTAAAAGAAAGGTGTACCGTCTGATTGTGCTATTTTTCATAGTGTTCTCCTTTTGGATAAAAAAACTCAAGTGAACCGCAGGAGAAGCAATCTTCACCGGCGATTCACTTTGAAATAATAAAGAAATGATCTTTTAATTCTTGTTTACAGAGAACTTAAAGATACACTGGCTCATATATTTCTCGCCCGGACGAAGTACTGCCGAAGGCCATTCCGGCTTGTTCGGAGTATCCGGATATTTCTGAGTTTCGAGACATACGGAAGCACGCTGGTTGTAAGTAATACCTTTCTTTCCGGTCAGTGAACCATCGAGGAAGTTTCCTGCATATACCTGGATACCAGGCTCGTTGGTATATACATCGAGCACGATACCTGTCAGCGGTGATTCGAGAGTAGCACATTTACGGGTAACGTCGCCCTTGGTATTCAATACCCAGTTATGGTCGTAACCATTACCATTCTTCAACTGTACGAAATCGTAGTCATTGATGCGTGCACCTACCGGAGTCGGAGTACGGAAGTCCATCGGAGTTCCTTCAACCGGAGCTATTTCGCCGGTAGTCATGAAGGTGCTGTCTACCGGAGTATAGTAGTCTGCATCAATTGTCAGCAGATGTGCCTCATTGCGGGCTGCATCTCCATCAAGGTTGAAATAAGAGTGGTTGGTCATGTTCACAATAGTCGGCTTGTCGGTTTCCGCTTCGTAGCGGATGTCGATAGCGTTATCGTCCGTCAGTTTCATCAGCACCTTACAAGTGATATTGCCCGGGAAACCTTCTTCACCATCTTCTGCCACATAAGTCAATTCCAGTTCTTGCGGATTGGGCTGTACTGCATCAAACACCCGGTATTGGAATCCCTGCGGACCGCCATGCAGACAATGACCGTAATTATTCTGAGGCAACTGATACTCTGTACCGTCCAATGTGAATTTACCTTGATTGATACGGTTGGCATAACGACCGATGCTTGCTCCAAAGTCCGAAGGCTTGCTGACATAATCCTGAATAGAATCGAAGCCGAGCACTACATCACGCATCTGTCCGTCTTTGTCGGGTACCATCACAGAAACAATACGGCCACCGAAGTTCGTAATGCAAACTTCCATGTTGTTCTTGTTGCGCAAGGTATACAAATCAGTTTTCTTTCCATTTACTTCCATCTGGAAGTTACTTTGCAATAAACCGGAATCCGTTGCTTTCTCGGCTTTCGGTGTACAAGCTGCCATTAACAGGGCGGCAACTGCCCATACACATAACTTTTTCATATTATTACTTTTTTCAGGCACGGATTACACGGATAACACGGTTTAAGACTCTATACCAGATAAAAATCCGCGTAATCCGTGCCTACCTTGTTTTCTACTTTATACTATTCAGCAAATCTACTTTACCTTCATTGACCAATTTAAGAATCAGTTCGCCGAAAAGCGTATTCTGCCAGGCAAACCACGCACGGGTGAAATTCTTCGGATCGTCTTTGTGGAAAGATTCGTGCATAAAGCCTGTTCCGGCATCCGTATCCATCAGCATTTTGATACAAGTTTTGATTTCCGCATCATCCTTGCTGGTGAAAGCTTTCATCATGATACTCATCGGCCATACCATATTATAACCGATATGCGGTCCGCCAATACCTTCGCCTGCCTTGCCCTTGAAGAAGTAAGGATTGTCCTCGCTCCACACGAACTTACGGGTATTCTGATAAATAGGATCATTCACATTCACATCGCCCAGATAAGGCATCGCAAGCAGACTCGGCACATTGGCATCGTCCATCAGGAAGTGATTGCCGAAACCGTCTACCTCGAATGCATAAATCTTACCGTATTTAGGGTGATTGTATACCGCATATTTCTTCAATGCTGTCTCTACTTCCTGTGCCAGGTCTTTACATTCCTTAGCCAAAGTAGTCTTCTTATTCACCTTCTCAAGGATTTCAGCAGCTTTGCGCAATGAAGATACGGCAAAGAAATTGGAAGGTACCAGATATTGAAGAGTCGTTGCATCATCCGAAGGACGGAAGCATGACACGATCAGTCCGACAGGTTTTACCGGTGCTCCAAGTCCGTCATTATTCAAGGTATCCAACGCGCGTTCTGTCTTACGCTGGAACTTATACGGACCCACTCCGTCTTTGCGTTGTTGTTCCTTAAATGTTTTCAGTACATTAGTGATAGCCTGAATCCATTCTTCTGAGAAGATGCTGGCATCTCCGGTTGTTTTCCAATAGTGATAAGCCAGACGCAACGGGTAGCAAAGTGAATCGATTTCCCATTTACGTTCGTGCAGTTCCGGTTTCATATCAGTCAGGTCGCTCATCCAGTGATTGTCTTCAACGGCACCATCATTAAACGCATTGGCATAAGGGTCGATATTGATACATTTGAACTGACGAAGGATCACCCCTGCCAGCATCTCTTTCAGTTCCGGATCAGAGTTTGCCAGCTGAACATACGGCCATACCTGTGCGCCCGAGTCACGAAGCCACATCGCATGGATATCTCCGGTGTAAACAAATGTATCCGGTTTTCCGTCTTCGCCTTTGCGGAAATGTACCGTAGTATCAATGGTATTAGGGAAACAGTTGGTGAACATCCACGCCAGTTTCTCGTTTTTCAGAAGTTTCTGCACGCGGAGGATTTCTTTCTCTACCGCATTCGAACGGAAAAGACGCTTGGAAACTTCCGGACGGTTGTCTTTCTGAATAGCATCCGTCACACATACATACATTTCGGACATCGTATTTGCAGCCTGCATCTGGCCACCGCAAAGGAGCATGCCTGCCAGCATACCTGCACTGATATATTTTACTTGCTTCTTCATAAATTACTTTTTCTTTTTAAATTCGTTGGAGAAAGAATAAGGGAGATCAGCCTCTTTTGTACCACGCTGTTCATTCGGTTGGGCAGCCATCTTGAAAGTGATGGAAGCGCCATTCATCAGTTCCTCATGAGTCAGGTAGTTCTTCGTATGTTCTTTACCGTTCAGAGTCATGGAAGATATATAACGTTTGTCGTCTCCGTTTTCAGGAGCTGAAATGGTTATTGTCTTTCCATTCTCCAGATGCAGCTTCATCTGCTTGAAGTAAGGAGTACCGAGGATATACTCATCCGTACCCGGACATACCGGATAGAAGCCCATGGAAGAGAACACATACCAGGCAGAAGTCTGACCGTTGTCTTCATCACCACAGTAACCGTCAGGAGCAGGAGTATACAGTTTATCCATCACCTCACGAATCCAGTGCTGTGCTTTCCACGGCTGGCCGGAGTAGTTGTACATATATAACATGTGCTGGATAGGCTGGTTGCCATGTGCATAGTTACCCATATTCATAATCTGCATTTCACGGATTTCATGAATCACACCGCCATAATAGCTGTCGTCAAAGACAGGAGGCAGGATAAATACAGAATCCATCATCTGGTTGAAGCCGTCTTTTCCGCCCATCAGATCAATCAGTCCCTGAGGATCGTGGAAGACAGACCAAGTGTAATGCCAGCTGTTTCCTTCTGTGAAAGCATCGCCCCACTTCAACGGATTGAACGGAGACTGGAACTTACCATCTTCATTCTTGCCACGCATCAGTTTATGTTCGGGATCATACAGATTCTTATAGTTCATGGCACGCTTGGCGAAGATCTCTATTTCCTTTTTAGGCTTGTTCAAAGCTTTACCCAGCTGATAGATACACCAGTCATTGTAAGCGTACTCCAGCGTACGGGCTGCATTCTCATTGATACCTACGTTATAAGGAACATAGCCCAGTTTATTGTAATAGTCATATCCCAGACGTCCGGTAGAAGACACTTGCGGATGTACTGCGTTAGCTCCGTGCTTCACAGCTTCCCACAACGTTTCGATATCATATCCTTTCAGACCTTTCAGATAAGCATCGGCAACTACGGAAGCCGAATTATTACCCACCATACAGCCTCTGTGTCCCGGGCTTGCCCACTCAGGCAGGAAGCCGCTTTCCTTGTAGGTATTGACCAGTCCTTCCTGCATCTTCGTGTTCATAGACGGATACATCAGGTTCAGGAAAGGGAAAAGGCAACGGAAAGTATCCCAGAAACCGGTGTCGGTAAACATATAACCGGGAAGTACTTCGCCATTATAAGGGCTGTAATGAACGATATCACCTTTCGCATCTATTTCGTAGAAGCTTCTGGGGAAAAGTACCGAACGATACAGGCAGGAGTAGAAAGTACGCAAATGGTCGATATCGTCATCTTCCACTTCGATGCGTCCCAAAACATCATTCCACACTTTACGTCCTTTGGCTGCAATCTGGTCTACATTACCGCTGCCCAGTTCTTTCAGATTCAGTTCCGCTTGTTCGGGGCTGATGAAAGAAGAAGCTACACGTACATTCACCTGTTCGCCTTTGTTGGTTTTGAAACCAATCACTGCACCGGCATGCTTGTCTTTTGCTTCCAGCTTATTTGTATCGATATTGCCATTGGCAACGGCTGCCGTATAAGTAAACGGCTTGTCGAATTGCAGAACAAAATAGTTCTTAAAGTTTTCCGGAACTCCGCCGCTATTCTTCGTTGTGTAGCCGATTATCTTATTTTCCGAAGGGATGACTTTTACAAACGAACCGTTATCAAAAGCATCTACAACGACATAAGAATCATTATCGGGAAATGTAAAACGGAAAGCGGCAGCTCTCTCTGTAGGAGCTATCTCAGTGACAACATCATGATCGGCAAGGTATACTTTATAGTAATACGGAGTAGCCGTCTCAGCCTTGTGAGAGAACCAGCTGGCACGCTGATCCTGATCAAAGACCACCTTGCCGGTTATCGGCATGATGGCAAACTGACCATAGTCATTAATCCAGGGGCTGGGCTGGTGTGTCTGTTTAAATCCTCTGATTTTATCAGCATCGTACGTATAGGTCCATCCGTCTCCCATCTTACCGGTTTGAGGAACCCAGAAGTTCATCCCCCAGGGAAGGGCGATAGCGGGATAAGTGTTTCCCGTAGATAAGGCGTGCTTAGACTGAGTACCTACCAGTGGACTGACATAGTCCACCGGTCCGGTAATCGTTTTAGCATCCATATTCCACGCACTCAATAAAGTAAAAGCTAATAGAGCGAGTTTTTTCATGGTGTTCTTGTTTTATTTAGTTAGTTTATTTTCAAGCATCTTTATAAAATAGCCGCCAACTACGGAACGCGCCTGGAAACCTCTCTGAATCGGATTATCCGTAAATATCCAGTCGGACATCGGAACGCGGGTCGTTGTCTCGTTCATAAACAGATATACCGGTTCGATAAACTTCTCGAAAGTAGCTTTATCCGGTGCCATAGTAGCAGTCCACATAATCCAGTCGGTCTTGGTATAAGTCTCACGGTTATCCAACGGAAGGCCATATTTATTTTGCTTCGTAAGATAATAAGCAATTTCTGTCTCAGCAACTTTTTCCGGGAAAATCTGCAAATTCATCAGCTTGTCCCACACCAGGTTATACTTCTGGCTCCAAGTTCCCGGCTTGTCAAATGTCAGACGGTAATGGTCACCGTCATCTGCCATTTTCACCCATTCGGCAGCCATTTCCTTCGCTTTCCGAGTGTATTTCTCGGCTACTTCTTTCTTGCCTAACATATCTGCCAGATAGCCATAAGAAGCAATACCCATGATAGCCTTGATAGAAAGGTTGGCATTGTGAGCAAAGTGTCCGGCAAAGTCATCGGTACAAAGTTGGTTTTCCGGATCGAGACCGTATTCTACCAGGTAATCTGTCCAGGTAGTCAGCGTTTCCCAATGTTTCTGTGCGTAGTCGGCATTTCCTTCTACAGCAGCAATCACTCCAGCCAATACAACCATATTACCCGATTCTTCGATTGGCATATCGCCGCCGTAAGTCTGGCCGTTTGCCAACGGATAAGTACCTATATCATGAGCAGCAAACGGTTTGTCCCATTTTCCGCTTTCGCTGTAGTAGAAGATATGGTTCATGGTAGCTTTTACCAGTTCCGGGTTATAGAGCAAGAGCAGCGGAGCTCCCGGGTAGGTCAGGTCGACTGTACCGATAGAACCGTTACTGAAGTTTTCTTTAGAAAGGAATACCAGGTCGCCGTTCGGAGCCTGTACCAGCTTATGAGCAGCCAATGCCTGACGATAGGCCAGCGCACAAAGTTCGGCATACTTACGTCCGCCGGCAGCTTCTGCCTCTGCCATCAGTTTATTATCAAAAGCAGCACAATTCTTCATTTGAGTTTTGTATTCCTGTTCTGCTTTCTGGAATTGTGACACGATTGTCTCGCTACCCGTACGATTCCAGTAAGGACGGAGGTTTTCACCAAAATATTGGATAGAGTAGATATCGTCATAACCAATCAACAGGTGTCCATTCGATTTCTTCGTTTCACCCAGCGAGCGTACCAAAGCAAGTTTGTCATAACCGTTGGTAGCTGGAGCTTCCAGCTTGTTCTCCATAAAGCTCTTGCGAAGTTTCTTTCCATCGCCGATAGCATAGGTACTGTTTTCTTTTTCAGCAGCAAGATAGAAATGTCCCCAGTCGATACGGACATCGTCACCTTTCTTCTTCAGAATATCCTGATTGCGACTTCCGGTACGCAGGAACAACAGGTCACCATCGGTAAAGCTGTCGGCTACGGATTCCTGATGAGGCAGGTCGAGCGCCCATTGAGGAGCAACTTCGAAGTAGAGTTCGACCTGATGCGCCTGTCCATCATTAGCAGTAACTTCATACGAGATATAGTTGACAGGACGTGACATCAAGTCCAGATTATCCATAAACAGAGGAGCTGTAAATTTCAGATTCAGATCTACCGGACCACAAGTAAAGTTATAATAAGTCTGCATGGGTTGTACATCTACAGAAGTCTGCTGGGCGGTCTGCTCGAAATAACGGTTGTTGTCAAGTTCAATCAACAAACCAAAATCCAGCAATCCGTTCGCTCCGCGATTGTGGCAATAAGCGGCAATCAGATTTTCTCCCTGTTTCAAAGAAGCAACCACTTCTTCTGACAGTTTCACCTGTACATGTTTCTTACAAGCGTTTCCTGTATCTACCACCTTGATGCCATTGATGTAAATAATCACATCATCATCATGAGAATATTCCAGATATATGTTCTTACCAGTCAGGTCTTCCTGAATATCAGCCGTGCGGCGTACCCAGATAAATTCTTCTCCCCACTGTGTTTTGGCTACATGTTCATTCTCCATTGTTCCGAAGGCACCCTGACCTTCTTTCCAGGCAGCATCATTGAAGCCGATATTCTGCCATCCGTCGGCAGGTTTCTGAGTTGTATATTTTCCTGTCCAGTCACCTTGTTCCGAAGTTTTAACCAAAGGTCTCAGTTCCAATTCTTCTGTTCCCATAAAGCGGTAAGTCTGTCCGTCGACTTTAGCCACCCCTATCAAAGGGAAATCTTTACCGCTCCAGTGCTTTACCGAACCATCATATAAGTTATCCGTGAAAGACCAGGCACTGGTATACGGGTCTATGCTCACCAGTGGATAAGCCGGAGCACGCAACTCGCTCTTCACATGCTGTTCCATCTGGGTCTCACAGCTACATAATACAGAGGCTGCTCCCAGCAACAGCGTCATCAGTTGTTGTTTCATAATTTAATTACCTGTTTTATTTTATCTATTTACCATACTATTGACACATTCACACCAGCCGGATCATTCTCGAAACTCAACAGAAGAGTTTTTGAGGATTCATCCCACTCCGGTTGTTCCTCTTTCCCGTTTACCTGTACTTTCTCCGGTTTACAAGGCAAGAGTACTCTTGATACGTTAGTCGTGTTTATCGGACTTTTGGCTACAAAAGAGTAGCTCCGTTTTCCCACTTTCTCATCATAGATACGAGAGGCTCCGCAAAGCACTTTGGCCTTTACTTTGCCGGACACCTTGTTCAGATCATAAAGATACCCTTGTTCGCCCGGCTGAATCTGTTTGGATGTCAGTACAGGCAGGTCTTTATCGAACAGGTCGATATATAATCCGGATAAAGTCAGAGGCTCTTCAGAAACGCTTTCGTCCATGACGGCAGCAATGGTATACGGTCCACGTTCTACAATGAAGTTATTTTTAGTCTCAATTGCTTTACCAAGCTTTTTCCGGTAAGCGGATGCGATCGCTTCAAAATACTTCTGATCGTTTCCGGCTTTCAACACAAAATGTTTCGGGTCTTCACGCATAACGATCACTGTTCCTTTACCATAATGGTAAGTCCCTTCACTCGGATTACGGGACAGATTCATCTGCTCGAACAGGTGTTCCGAAGGGGCTTTATATTCATTCCCTTCTGTATTCCACCATTCCAATACTGTTTGATAAGGGTCGACATCTTCTCCGCAATAGATAAGTACTCCGCCTTTCTTCACCCAATCAGCCAGATAGTTGTGATATTCCGGCTCCATCGGTTTCATATTTGAATAAGACATGACAAGTATGTGAAGCCCTTTGAAGGTTTCTTTAAAAGGAGTATTTTCCATGTGTACCAATTCTACCGGAATACCGCGTTTCAACAGAGGCAAAGTTTGTCCGTAGAAGCTGGAAAACTGCGGGTCGTCATATCCGTTATGGTTCGGGAAGCGCTGGAACATCAGTGAGTTTGCCATCAGTACACCGATGCCATGCGTACCTGTGATCTTTTTATCAGAAGTACGGATATCATTCAGTGTATTCACCATTGTCTGCATCTGGGTAGAGTAAGATCGGGGAATACGCTCTTTCTGATCCGTTCCCGCTATCCGGTACAGTCCCTGATAAATACGGTCCGGCCAAGGCATTACTTCATAAGTATCTACCATGGGATACATTAACTGTGCAGCGAAGGTTGCCTGATAATTAATTTTATAGTCCAGCCAGTCTTTTGCACGGTCTTCAATGGGGTCAGTCAGGAAATACATTTTCCGGTTCAGCGGCGCAGTCATCGACTTCATACATCCATATTCCAAAAATGCATTCTCGAATACACGTTCTTTCTGTACGCCGTTATAGTAATTCGGTTCACGGGCAGTTCCGGTCCACACCTGTGCGATATAGCCATCTACGCAATCCAATGAAGCCAGGCTGGCTTCCGGACTTACAATCTGCCAGGACGTATAGTTAATCAAAGAATGAGTCGGCACATAACACTTGATATCCAGTCCTTTCGACTTTCCGTACTCTTTTGCATAGGTGAAAATCTTGTCCAGCGCATTATAATACAGATGATATTTCAGTTTGTTGGAAAGATAGGTATTCTCAGGAGATTCGTGCTGAGGTCTCCAGGGGAAATTATAATATTTCTGCCATTCGGATTGGAAAGCTTCGCTGTATCCGCCACGCATCCAGAACTCCGGTTCCTCCAGATAGATGGAGGTGATTCCGGCATCAATGACTCGTTTGATTTGTGTTTCCTGCATATAGCGGATAAAACTCTCGGTAGGTACGATATAGGGAATCAAATGGCCGTGAGCGATCTCATTTCCATTGCGGTCGCGCTGTCCTTCTTTCAGATGACCGTCTACTCCGTCCCACTTTCCCAGAAAATAGTCCTTATAGTCGCCCCAGGCAACTCCGGTCATAAACTCCGTCAGATACCCTTTATCTCTCCATGACTGAATGCGTTGTTCAAAAGTCACTCCGGGCTTATCCAGCGTGCCATATACCATAGTGGCATCGGCGCGTACGTCTGTTTCGGGTTTCCAGGGTTCAGCGGTCTGAAACGTGGTCTTAGCTTCTTTGCTTTTTCCTTTTTGTGCATAAGTAGCATGATTGCAGGCTAAAAGCAAGCCAAGAGCAATCAGCAGATGTTTATTGTTCATGATATTCTGGTGTATTTTCATTTCCATATCTGGCCGGTTACCGCTTCCTGCCGGATTATTTATCTGCAGGGAACAAGAGCATCAATGCCGGTATGCCGGAAGCTGAATAGCTGTCTATCTCAGCACCTGCCGGCAATACTTTCTCATATTCTCCGCCACATACATCCCGTGTCTTATCTCTGTTTGCCCAGCCGGCTTCGATATTACGTTTCAGGAACGGGATATATTGCGTTTGTCCGCAGTCGTATACCAGCATAGCTATGTATTCCGCAAAAATCGCTGTATAGATACCTTGTTCAATTCCACTTTCAAAAGGCAGCAAGCCATGTTTGGCAGACATTTCATTGACCGTATAATCCGCTGCCAGAATAGCGTTATCCAGATAACGTTTTTCCCCGGTTGCCTTATAGAGCAATACGGAAGAGCCGATAAAGGTGGCTTGATTATATACATGCGCTTTCCACGCAGGAGTACTGTTGCCATGACGGCTGTCAGCTATTCGTCCTGTTTTCTTATCCAACAGATTCTCTACTCCCCATTCATAAATCTCCTTTCCTTTAGCCAAATATTGCTCTCTTGTCTGATACTTAGGTGACTCCTCAGTCGGTTCTTTTCTTTTCTTCGGAACATTATTGTAAAGTGTAAGGGCTGCTACCACTGTAGGGAAATTGATGCAAGCCATCTTTCCATCACCCGGTCTGTTCGGTTTGGGATTATGAATCGGTTGCCATTGCCAGAACATTCCTCCGTTTTCTTCGTCGTATGATCCGGTATCGCCTACCTTCTTAGAACCGTACCATACACGGCTGAAGCTCTCTTCCGACAGTTTCAGATATTCGTCTACACCAAACAGCTCGTATGCACGTGCCAGAGAAATGGTCCACCACATGATATCATCGTAGATAAACCATCCGGTGTTTTCATTATTATTATCGAAATCGAACTGACAATACTGAGCTTTATTTCCTGCGAATATCTTCTCGCAGAGTTCTTTGTAATAGGCTCTTTTCTTTTTGTCTTTTTGGGCCTTGGCCAGTTTGTAAGCGTTCATTGACATATCCCAGTAAATAGGCTGGCACCAGATAGCAGCTGCGCCGTGCCCACGGTCTACCGCATGTTCATAGGCCGAAGTCGTTTTATAGATATATTTATCAGGATCAAGTAGTGTGTTGTTAAATCCTTCGTATGCCGCCCACACATCTTCATTGGTATAGGCTCCTGTCTTCTGGTTCGTTTTTTCTGAGCTATCAGCCGCCCATACAGTAGTAGTTGATATCGCCAGCAGTAAAGTTACCGCCAAAAGAATTTTGCTTTTCATGATAGTTGATAAGTTTTAGTATTTTTCCAGTTACAAAGATTGCAGAAATAGACGGAAAAGAACAAAAATCTCTATTCAATAAAGAACAAATACAGACCAAAACAGCCTTTGAATCCATGCCATCATAAACACAGATACAAAATTCCCCTTAATCAGTTTCCTGACTAAGGGGAATCCACTATTCTTCAGCGTATACTTATTTAATCATTTTCAGAATTTCGGAGCGGCAGCTTTCAACGAAGGAGAAATGCCTTTGACAAACGGCCAGCCACCTTTCCATTGAACCCGGTCCATCATCAATACACGTCCTTCCGGATTAGCAACACTTACCGCATGATAGAACATCCAATCGTTCCCTTTTTTATCTGTCACCAGTTCCGAATTATGACCGGGACCGACGAATTCCTTGTTTTTCTGAATCAAGATCTCATGATGATTATCTGACATGGAGAGACCTTTCTTATCCACATAGGGTCCGAACAGATTCTTCGAACGTCCCACTACGGTGGTATATGTACTCTTCAAGCCTTCACAGCAACGACCGATAGAGGCAAACAAATAATAATAACCGTCCCGTTTATGAATATAAGTACCTTCATAGGCATCACCGGCAATCTGCACAATCGGCGCGTCTTTCTTCAAAGAGAGACCATCTTCTGTCAGTTCCGTACCATAGATTCCATGAAAGCTACCCCAGAAAAGGTATTTCTTTCCATTGTCTTCGATATAAAAAGGGTCGATACAGTTCTGGATCTTGATTTCATTACTCCGGAATAATTTACCCAGATCGGTAAACGGACCTTCCGGTTTATCGGCAGTGGCAATACCTATACCACACGTCCATTCGCCTCCCCATGTAGACATAGAGTAATACATGACATATTTATCTCCAATCTTATTAATGTCCGGCGCCCAGAGTCCTCCTTTAGGTTCGAAAGCAGGACGGGTTTTATCTGTAAAGGCAGTACCTACAAAATTCCAATGAACCAAGTCTTTAGAACGGTGTATTGGCAAGTTTTTTATATTTTCAGTCGCATACAAATAGAAATATCCATCTTCTCCTTCAATAATGCTAGGGTCCGGCAAACTGTAATTAATCACCGGATTGCTGTATGTACCCCGTTTGGACTTGTTTTCAGAATCATCCCATGACAACGGACTGGCTCCTACTCCTTCAAAAGTCATTCTGATGGGCTCAATCTTGCCTTCCTTGTCAAAATACATACGATCGATGCAAGTCGCACGACTATTCGCTGCGGTTTCTCCCAATGGACGACGGTGATAAATTATATACCATTCATCCTCTCCCGCACCTTTGACTACCGAATGATGACCGGCAGCTGTCGCCACGTTGGCATCCTGTTGCAAGATTGTACCGATTCTTTTAAACGGTCCGAAAGGAGAATCCGCAATGGCATAAGCCACACGGTAGTCCGGACCTCCCCAGCCACCTTCCGACCACATAAAATAATATTTTCCCTTGCGCTTCAACATAAACGGACCTTCTACGTAGTTTTCCGGAGTCACTTCCTTATAGATGGTACCATCCTCAAAAGGCACGATACTCAACAAATCCGGAGCCATCTTCACCATATTACAATGGCCCCAGCCACCATAATACATATAATATTGGCCATCATCATCCTTGAACACAAACTGGTCGATCGGTTGGGCACCATTCACAATTTTATCAATCAGCGGTTTTCCCAGTGCATCCTTAAAAGGTCCTGCGGGATTGTCGGCTACAGCAACACCTATTCCGCCTAATTCATTATTATTCTGGATATCATTGGCACCGAAGAAGAAATAATATTTATCATTCGCATGGATAACTGCGGGAGCCCACAAGGCACGTCTGAGCCAGCTGATATTTTCTTTTGAGAGGACTCTCGGATGTTTGGTCCAGTTCACCAGATCTTTTGATGAAAAAGCATCCATGAATATCTGGTCATCATAAGGAGCAGAATAAGTAGGATAAATCCAGTATTCGTCTCCAAATACAATTCCCTCCGGATCGGCGTACCAACCTTCGAAGATAGGATTACCACTCGTTTTAGGAAGCTTACTTTTGTTTTGGGCAAATATAGATACAGAACAGCAAATTACACAGAAAAGAAAGAAATGTCTAAGTTTCATATATTATCTATTTAAAAGTTCACTTCGCAAAGATGAGAAAAAACAGGGAAAGGTTTTAGAAATTATAGCTCATTTAACAACAAAATCTGACCAATCTGCCTTAATTTGCATGAATTATCAATATTTTGTGCTTACTTTGCATTATCGTTATCAATGAAAAAGTACCATGAGAAGCAAACTGTTTTTATTATCCGTAATCCTATTGATCTGTGCATCTTGCCGGCATAAGAAGGCTGCAACAGACAAAGAAACCGTACCCACCGAAAACACCTACACGAATCCGCTGCTTGAATACGGAGCTGAACCATGGGCCATTTATCATGAAGGGAAATATTATTATACACAAGGCTCAGAAAACAAGATTATACTTTGGGAAACCAATGACATAACCGACCTCTCACATGCTACTCAGAAAGAGGTATGGATACCCAATGATCCCAGCAACTCTTATCATCTCTGGGCACCCGAAATCCATCGGATAGACAATAAATGGTACATCTATTTCGCCGCTGACGACGGCAATATGGACAATCACCAGATCTACGTTGTCGAGAATGAGGCTGCCAATCCTATGGAAGGAGCCTTCGTGATGAAAGGACGCATACAGACGGACAAAGGCAACAACTGGGCGATTCATGCCAGCACTTTTGAACACGACGGACAACGCTATATGATATGGTGCGGATGGCAAAAGCGCCGAATTGACAGCGAAACACAATGCATCTACATTGCCACCATGGAGAATCCATGGACACTATCCTCCGACAGAGTACTAATCTCCAAACCGGAATACGAATGGGAATGCCAATGGGTGAATCCGGATGGCAGTAAAACAGCTTATCCGATACATGTAAACGAGGCACCTCAATATTTTGAATCGAAGAATAAAGACAAGTTATACATCTTCTACTCCGCCAGTGGCAGTTGGACTCCTTACTACTGTGTAGGACTGCTGACAGCAGATGCAAAAGCCAACTTACTTGATTCTGCATCCTGGAAGAAATCTCCGGTTCCGGTATTACAGCAAGAACCTGAAAACGATGTATACGGCCCCGGTGGGATATCCTTCACGCCTTCACCGGACGGAAAAGAATGGTACATGCTCTATCATGCCCGCCAAATACCGAATGATGCTCCGGGCGCATCCGACTCCCGCTCTCCCCGCTTACAGAAGATAGACTGGGATCAGAACGGAATGCCTGTATTGGGAACTCCTCAAAAGAAAGAGGAGCCGATGGCCAAACCATCCGGCTCCCCTATGAATCAGAAACAAGACTAATTACAGATTGTACTCTGAGGACCGAGATAGGAACGCTTCAGCCCTCCCAAGTCAATGACGATCTTTTGAATAACGACGCCCGGGTCACCACAGCGTATCTGCAAAGTGTGCCTGCCGGGCTTCTTCACATACAGAGTAGACTTATTTACCCTGCAATTCTTCAATACGCTATCATACCAGATTTGAGAATACTCGATAGCCGAAGTAGAAGGAGTAGAAATAGATCCGTCATCTATACGGACACTATACTTCGTATCCGAGTTCGTATGTTCCGGCAATTTATAGTCCCGTTCGGCATGCAAGGGGAATGTCGGCAGGACATACGTATACACATCATAGATTCCGGCGTTGAACGTATAGAAGTCATATTCCACTCTGGGTACATCACCGGCACGATACATCTGTAAAGGTGCCGTCGGATTTCCCAACTGCAAAGAACGTCCTTCAAAGCCAAGCCCCGCCAGAATATTCATTTGGATATCATTACTTTCAAACTTCCGGTGGAAGTCGGCAGCCGGGATAGAGATATAGCCATTTTCCTCTACATACAATCCTTGCAGTTCATCGCGTGCAGGAGACTCCGGATTGAATACAGATACCAGCACACTCTCTTTCTGATTACCGGAGGTTATGTCAATCTGCCCTTTTACCTTCTCTCCCACCGGCACTTTATCCCAGTTGACAGAAATATGGATACGGTTTTCGGTAGAGGTCTTCCCGCTCTTTTGAGAGATCAGTATCCAGTCATCCGAAGGGGCCACACTCCAGTTTAGCTCTCCGGTTCCCTGATTGTATATGTCTATCCAGTAGCTCTTACGTGCATAAGTGCTGAACGCCGGCAGTGCATGAAAACTCATTCCGCCTTTATCCAGATTCTCGCTTTCTGCCTGAACAGCCAGCCTGGGAGCACCAACAGGCGTATATTCTTCTTCCATCAATGGAATCATGAAGTAAGAACTCGTACCATCATAGTTTTGCTTCAACGACATCATGTACTTCCACTTTCCATCCAGCAGAGAGTTATATCCATCGGTTATGATCTCCAGACTATCATGATAACATTTTACCTGTGCTTTAAGCCGGTCGGCAGCAGCACGTTGCTGACGGACATACTGGCGGTAAAATTGTCCTTTTATAGTCATGTGATTCATCAGTTCGGCCCCCTTCACCGGATAATAGAGCAATTGATAGAAAGCCGGCCGGCTCTCTTCATCCAACGCAGCCAATAGATTCTCCGCCTTTTTTCCAATACGGCTATACTCGGTCAGGCGTCTTTCCGCTTCATTATAGTTTGCAAAAGAGAACTCGGTATCCGTGCGCTTCTCTCCGCCTCCCCAATAATTATTCCAGTATCCCCAGCCCATGTACTCCGGTTTTCTGGAGAAAGCCAGATTGATATGAGAACAAGTTATGTCCTGAAACAAGTCGTAGTACTGCTCACCGAACACCTTAGCCAGCCAACGTGCCGGATAAGTAGCGACGTTGCCGGCATTAAACTGATCGATATCATAAGCCATATCGAGAAAGAGGGAGATTTGCGTTTCAGCTCCTTTCAAGTCTCCGCAATTCGCCAGCCAAACACGGTCGGCAGTCGTATCATACGCCTTACGGAGTTCTTCGTACATCAAAGCCGGCGGAGTAGTACTGTACCACAGATAGCTATGAGGGACACCCAGATAGGATATATGATAGTAAACACCTGCACGTCCGGAACGCTTTTGTTCATGCGGACCACTCAGCCGTTTCATGTATCCGAAATTATCGTCTGCCCAGATAATCGTAACATCGTCCGGCAGTTCCAATCCGTTCGAGTAGATTTCCAGCACTTCCTTATAAGGGGTAAACGCCTGCGGGATAGTCTCTACCGGTTTGTCAATATGCCGGGCAATAATGTCTCTCTGAGCATTCAATGCACTTTCCAGCATCTTCACCTTTTCCCGCATCGGTACATCTCCGCCTCCCATAGCCGCATCGTGCAAACCTCTTAAAGCCAGTGTATATACATTCTCATAAGCACAGTTCTCTTTCACACGGTTGCTCAGGACCTCGTTGATTTTATCTTTGTTCTTGTTATAATCCCAAGGGCCCATCGTCTTGCTATCCCATTCGCTGGCGGTGTTCAGCAATAACGGTTCACAGTGGCTGGAGCCCATAACGATGGCAAAGGTATCAGCTACCAGTTTATTTTCCGGTATCTTATAGAACGCGGTAGAAACAGGATGCATAGCCGGTGCGAGATGATTCGCTTTCAGCCTCAGCAACAGTTCGCATATTTTGGCATAAGTACGCGGACCGATATTTCCTCTTTCTTTTTCGAATGTCTTGGCAGCCCAAGGTTTCAGTCCCCAGTCTTCGTCATTCAGAAAGATTCCTCTGTACTTCACCGAAGGAGTTTTGGACAGGGTGGCCGGGGCGTCAACATAAAGCGTCTTATGCTTCTTCGCCGGAACGTCGGCCCACCAGTACCAGGGCGATACTCCCATCATCTCCGAAAGAGAGAAAAGCCCATACGCTGCCCCGCGCCTGTCACTTCCCGCTATCACCAGCGCCTTGCTGACTCCGGGAAATGGGCGGGAAACGGTCTGAATCAAATAACGTTCCCATGCTCCTTCCAGAGGAGAGATATCTAATTTTCCCTTCTCTGCCAACTGGCGGATCAGTCGGTTTTTCTCAATCGTACCCACCACAATAATCTCTTTGTCGCCTTTCACCGTATCCGTCAGCCGCAACTGTTTCCCGGTCACTGATTCGACATCCGCAACAAAAAGTTCCGCTGTCTTCTGTACCACCAGATAGTCATCGGCATCATAAACCACTGCTGCTTTCGTATTGGAAGTCACCAAAGGAAAAGCAGACTTACTCTGAATCATATTCTCTTTTACAACTACCTGCGATTGCAAAGCAGAAGCTACCGACAATATCACTAATAAAAAAAGAATTCTCATTGATAAAGTTTGTTATAGTTGTTTTTCAGTTCATTTATCAGGTTCTTGGAGATGATAGTTATATGGAACCATTTAAGGTGATAACCATACACTCCATAGACAAAAAACACATTTTTATCTTTCATCTTTCACCGCCTACAATCAGTAGCTATCATTTCTCCTTCATCGTATATAGTCACCAGACTCTATACCGAAGCCGATGGTTTCAAGCGGGTGGAACTTTAGTTTCATGCGGTGAAACTAATGGTTTCAAGTAATGAAACTAATAGTTTCAAGGCGTGAAACCAAAAGTTTCAAGCCTTTGAAACTTTTGGAAACTACTATCAAATAAGAAATGTGACTATAGCATACAACTGTTCTCACCCCAAAAGTCGGAATTATCTTCGGCAATAGATGCCACTAACTATTCAATTAAGGATAAAAAACAACCATTTTATACATAAATGCCCACATATATCTCTATCGAAATAAAAAACGCTAAAGAAACCCGTCCAAGTCTGAAAAGCCCGACAACTGATTCATTCAAAGTTCCGCATCTCTTCACTCTTTTGCAAATCACCAATAACATCCGAAGGCTCTTCCTTACTTAAAAACATTATCCAACTAAGGATAAAAACTGACCATTATTACAGAAAAAGCTATTTTTCATAATAAATTGACGAGCATTTATCATTTATTGAACAGCAAATTTCCTTCATTTTCCTCTGATTGGCTTTTCTTTGCAATATCCCTTACGATAAGACTGATTTCTTCTATTTAATACATATAAAAAGAATTACCATGAAAAAGAATTTTCTAGCAGTGCTATTCGCATTGGCTCTTTGCAGCCCGACATTCGCTCAATGGAAGCCCGCCGGTGATAAGATAAAGACTCCGTGGGGTGAGCAGTTGAATCCTAAAAACGTATTACCGGAATATCCACGCCCCATCATGGAACGCCATGAATGGAAAAACCTGAATGGTAGCTGGAATTATGCGATTACTAAAAAAGGAGAAGCTGCTCCAGGCAATTATCAAGGAGAAATATTGGTTCCTTTCGCAGTAGAATCTTCTTTATCCGGAGTAGGTAAAAGGATTAACGAACACCAGGAATTATGGTATCAACGCACATTTGACGTACCCTCGTCCTGGAAAGGCAAACAAATATTACTGCACTTCGGAGCTGTAGACTGGAAAGCCGACGTTTGGGTAAACGACGTAAAAGTAGGAGAACATACGGGAGGTTTCACTCCATTCTACTTTGATATTACTTCCGCACTGAATAAAGGCAATAACCAATTGGTTGTGAAAGTATGGGACCCCGCCGACCGTGGCGAACAGCCGAGAGGAAAACAGGTAGAAAGACCGGAAGGAATCTGGTATACACCAGTCACAGGTATCTGGCAGACTGTATGGTTGGAACCGGTAGCTGCACAGCACATCGCCCATCTGAAAACAACTCCGGATATCGACAAGAAAACAGTCAAAGTGGAAGTAACTACTAATGTATGCTCTCCGGACAAAGTAGAAGTGAAAGTGTTCGACGGCAAAAACCTGGTAGCCAAAGGAGCAGCGCTCAATGGTGTACCGGTAGAATTAACGATGCCGGAAGATGTCAAACTATGGTCACCCGAATCTCCTTCACTCTATGATATGGAAGTCACCCTGTATAAGGACGGCAAAGCTATAGACCAAGTGAAGAGCTATACTGCTCTCCGTAAATTCTCAACTCACAAAGACAAGAATGGTATTACGCGCCTGCAACTGAACAACAAAGACTACTTCCAATTTGGTCCGCTCGACCAGGGATGGTGGCCTGACGGTCTATACACAGCTCCGACAGATGAAGCACTGGTATATGACTTGAAAAAGATTAAAGACTTCGGCTACAATATGGTGCGCAAACATGTGAAAGTAGAACCTGCACGCTGGTATACATATTGTGACCAACTCGGACTGATCGTATGGCAAGACATGCCGAATGGTGGCCGTGGCCCCGCTGAATGGCAAATGCACAAATATTATGACGGCGCAGACGCCATCCGTTCTGCCAAATCAGAAGCCAACTATCGCAAAGAGTGGAAAGAAATTATCGACTACTTGTATTCTTATCCCAGCATCGGTGTATGGGTACCTTTCAACGAAGCATGGGGACAATTCAAAACACCCGAAATCGCTGCATGGACTAAAGAATATGACCCCAGCCGTCTGGTAAATCCTGCCAGTGGCGGTAATCACTATACTTGTGGTGATATTCTCGACCTGCACAATTATCCCGGACCGAACCTCTACCTTTATGATCCGACACGTGCTACCGTACTGGGCGAATATGGCGGTATAGGTATGGCACTGAAAGGACATCTGTGGCTGGCAGACAAGAACTGGGGCTATGTGAAGTTCAATACACCGGAAGAAGTGACTAATGAATACATCAAATATGCAGACCACTTACTGGAACTGATTGAGAAAGGATTCTCTGCTGCTGTATACACACAAATTACCGATGTGGAAGAAGAAGTGAACGGTCTGGTTACTTATGACCGGAAAGTTATCAAAGTAGACGAGCCCAAAATCAAGGCCATCAACCAGAAAATTTGTAACTCGCTAAATAAATAAACGTTTTTTATTAATGAATAAACTCTTCTCTACAATCATGTCAGTTTGCCTTGCATGCAACGTGCAGGCAACTGACCTGTTTAAAACAAGTCAGGATATCGCTTTACGCGCACCGTCGGTACCTCTGATCACCTCCGATACCTATCTCGCTATCTGGTCTCCCTACAACGAACTGAACGAGGGAAACACCGAACACTGGACAGCTGCCACACATCCTTTGCTGGGCGCTCTGCGGGTAGACGGGAAAGTATATCGTTTCATGGGTAAAGACAAGGAAAATCTGGAAGTCATTCTTCCGATGACGAATGACGAACGCTGGGAAGCTAAGTACACCCTGTCTCAGCCTGCTTCCAGCTGGATGCAAGCCCAATTCGACGATGCCGGATGGAAAAAAGGAAAAGCCGCTTTCGGCACCAAAGATATGAAGTATATCAGCACAGAGTGGAACACCGAAGATATCTGGGTACGCCGCAGCTTCGACCTGCAGCAGGACTTAACGAACGATAAAATCTATCTCCGTTACTCCCACGACGATGTTTTCGAACTCTACCTCAATGGTGAAAAGCTGGTGGCAACCGACTATTCCTGGAATAACGATGTCACCGTCGAACTGTCGGCATCGGCCAAAGCCAAACTCCGCAAAGGAACCAACGTCATCGCCGCTCACTGTCACAACACAACAGGCGGAGCATATGTTGATTTCGGACTGTTTCGTGAGAATAAACAAATCAGTAATTTCAAAGAACCCGCTATTCAAAAGTCTGTCGATGTATTACCTACCCAGACTTACTATACATTCACCTGCGGACCGGTAGAACTGGACCTTGTATTTACCGCTCCCCTGTTGATGGAGGATCTCGATCTGATCTCAACTCCCATCAACTACATTTCTTATCGCGTACGTTCACTCGATAAGAAACAACACGACGTACAAGTTTATATCGAAACGACCCCGCAACTCGCCGTACACGAACCGTCACAACCAACAATTTCCGAAAAGATCAGCAAAAACGGCATGGATTATCTCAAAGCGGGTACCATCGACCAGCCTTACGTGAAACGTAAAGGAGATGGCGTGCGTATCGACTGGGGATATGCCTATCTGGCCAGCAACAATGCGCCCAACAAAGACCTGAGTATAGGTAGCTACTATGACATGAAGCAATCATTTATCAGCAGCGGCAAACTGCTTCCGAACTCTCAGAATGTGATCTCCCGCAGCGAAAGCAGTATGCCTGCCATGGCTTATACCGAAAACCTGAGCAAGGTTGACAGCCAGGGCAAATCAGGCTATGTAATGGTAGGCTATGATGACATCTATGCCATCGAATATTTCTACGAACGTCGTATGGCGTACTGGAAACACAACGGACAAGTCAGCATCTTTGACGCTTTCGAACGTGCACAGGCTTCTTATCCTTCATTGATGGAACGCTGCCGCGCTTTCGACCGGCAATTAATGGCTGACGCGGAAAAAGCCGGAGGCAGAAAATATGCCGAACTGCTCGCTTTGACCTACCGCCACTCTATTACTGCTCATAAGCTCCTTACCGACAAAGAAGGCAACCTGTTATTCTTGTCCAAAGAGAACCACAGCAATGGCTGCATCAATACGGTAGACCTCACTTACCCATCTTCTCCACTATATCTCATTTATAATACGGAACTGATGAAAGGTATGCTCAACTCTATCTTCTACTATAGCGAAAGCGGACGCTGGAACAAACCTTATCCTGCGCATGACTTAGGAACTTATCCTATTGCCAACGGACAGCTCTATGGTGAAGATATGCCTATCGAAGAGGCCGGAAACATGATTCTGGTAACCACTGCGATTTCTATGATGGAAGGTAATGCCAACTATGCTTCCAAATACTGGGAAACATTATCTACGTGGGCAAACTACCTGATCGAAAATGGACTGGACCCGGAAAACCAGCTTTGCACAGACGACTTTGCCGGACACTTAGCACACAACGCCAACCTTTCTGCCAAAGCAATCATGGCAATTGCCGGATATGGAGAAATGGCACGCATGCTGGGCAAAGAAACAACTGCGAACAGATATATCGAAACCGCTAAGAAACTTGCGATAGAATGGGAGAAAATGGCATTCGACGGTGACCATTACAAACTGGCATTCGACAAGCCGGGAACGTGGAGTCAGAAATATAATCTGGTATGGGACAAAGTATTTAACATGAACATCTTCCCACAGAAAATATTCGACACAGAAATTCCTTTCTATCTGACCAAGCAGAATAAATATGGATTGCTACTGGACTCTCGTGCGCAATACACCAAAACCGACTGGATTGTATGGAGTGCTTGTATGTCACCGGATGACGCTACTTTCCAAAAGTTCATTGACCCGTTCTATGATTATGCGAACGAAACAACTTCCCGTGTGCCTATCAGCGACTGGCATGATACGAATACCGGAAAGATGATGAACTTTAAGGCACGTTCCGTAGTAGGTGGTTACTATATGAAACTACTGATGGAAAAAATCAAAGAACAGAAATAAAACAGATACTCTTTTCCTCGTTGAATTTAGACAAACAGCATCTTTTACTTTAAGAAAAGAGCTGTTTGTCTTTTTTTATACCGCTTATTTATGCTATTCATTTTCCGCGGTTATATCATCAATCTGATACTGTCCACCAATGTTAACTACTCTAACGGGAATACTGACAGCACGTTCAAACTGGCTGCCTTTAGCTGAAGTATAGCCAACCTGATACCAATTGTCATTCAAATGCTTCACCACCAATGTTTTTATATCATCTTCCCCCAGGTCTTGCGCACGAATAATCGGATCAGCATCTGTTGCCTTTACCAAACTATCCACTTTTTCAATCAGCTCCTTGGTCAGATACTTTTCCTTAACTGAATCTCCTAGAGCAACGGCTTCTTTACCTATGGACAGGCAACTGACAGCATAGGCCTCATAAAAGTCTTTAATCATGCTGATAGCTTGTTGTTCATCGACACTACTATCCGCCACATTCACCTGTGCATCAACAGGTTCTGTCGATGTATCCATACTTTTCTTACTCTGGCTAGAACAGGAAGGAAGAAGCATTATGGACTGCAATAATAACAAATGTACAAATCTCAATTTCATAATATAAATAGTTACTGTTTTAAAACTATATAGTACTCGGTAAGCATAAGATATTTTCTTCTGATATCTGTATTCTCGGGATTATTTCATCCCATTTTAACTATCGAATTTACAATATCTATTATTTGCTATTGTGGTTTATAATCATATTTCCCAATTAATTCGACTCTTCCTTCAAAATTCCTTCAGTTTTATCCCGACCAGTATAAAAATCAATATTCGCAAAATAGCATAAATATTTCCAGAAATAAAGCGTCAGGAACATCCTTACATCACGATCCGTCTTAAAATCACTGCAGAAATGATTCGTATCTTTGGCAATTTCCTCAAATAGCATAACCGAAGAAACTCCTCCTGTTACATCTTCAGCTTTGAGATACGCTTTCAAGGCAGGGTGAATAGCCAGTTCCAATTCCCTTTGCAAATATGTAAAGCCATCCAACCGTTTCTTAAACGGCAATATTATATACTCAACTTGAGTCTTCATATATGCATATTTTAGCGAATCAGTAACAAGATTTAGAGAGCCACCATGCTCCTTTAAACTCTCAGACGCCTGTTTATAGACATCAGACTGACGATATTCTGACCGAGAAACTCCAGTTGGAACAAACAGCGTGCAAGAATCATGTAGAATAGCTCCATCAACAAAATAGGAATAGAGTAAACCACCCGCATATAGTTTTTCATTAATCCGTTCCAGTTGCCCTTTGTCTACATCCAATAAATAGTTGAAGTGATATCGTTCCAGACCCTTTACTAATAAGTCAAGAGCATCTTTTCGACCATAATTCCTTTCCAACGTCGCTTGAAAGAAATTCATCATTTCCGATTCCAGTGAATCTATTTCAGCTTCCTTATTCTTCTCAACAGCTTTTGGGGAAATCTGAGCTATCGCAAAACTCGTACTTATACATAGAAACAAAAAAAGAAGTGTTCTCATAGTTTTATTTATTATTTAAGTACCACTCTACACCATTGGTATGTCACCATTATAATAAGTATCAAGTAACAGCCATAACACAACATCAGTCTGACAAATCTACGTTCCTTATAAAATTTTCTGGTCACTATAACACTGCCCCACACACATGAAATGATAACAATAGCAGCAGCAATTGTCATTGCTGTACTTATATCGATATTACCTAAAAATCCACTCATACTTCTTTATTTAATAGAATAATGAATGACACCATCAGTAAAGGTGCTGTCAACAAAAATATCTTTTACCATAGTATTATACTCTGATATTACAAAAATAAGAAAAAGATCAGAGAAAAAAGGAAATATGCAGTTCAATAAACAACAAAATTCGGTATAGATAAAAGTAAGACAATCATTTCAGTCGGAATAAGCCGAAATTCATGCTTAAAACGGAAATAAGGAAACACAAGAAATATTTATCTCATCAATGAACAGTTTTTTTCTTTTATTGAACAGTATGTTTCCTCTTTCAGAAGTCTAAATTCTTACCTTTGTACTAATACACATTAATAATGTAAATTAGCACAAAACATTAAAGTACTATCATGAAGAAATCACATCTGATTCTGTTCGGTTTATTGTTATCTTTTACAGTAAATGCGACGAATGACATTCCACGTCCGGAATATCCCCGTCCTCAGTTCGAAAGAACTGAATGGATAAATTTAAATGGCACTTGGACATACGAATTCGATCTTTCCAACTCCGGGAAAAACCGCAAGCTGTTCGAAGCTAAAAGTTTCAATAACACAATTACAGTGCCTTTCTGTCCGGAAAGCAAGTTGTCCGGAGTGAGCTACACAGACTTCATTAATCAGATGTGGTATCAACGTTCTCTGTCTATACCGGCAGAATGGCAAGGGAAAAAGATATTGCTTAACTTCGGTGCTGTGGATTATTTTGCAGAAATCTTTATCGATGGAGAATTCGTCGGCAATCATTGCGGAGGCAGTTCGTCGTTCTCGATAGATCTGACCCGGTCAGTGAAACCGGGACAGACACACAATCTGGTTGTTTTCGTTATTGATGATATTCGTTCAGGCGCACAGGCAGTGGGCAAACAGTCTCCTCAAGTATCTTCATTTGCCTGCTTCTACACCCGCGTCACCGGAATCTGGCAGACTGTATGGCTGGAAGCAGTTTCACCTTATGGATTAAAAGCTGTAGAAACACGACCGGATATAGACGGGGAACAATTGTTCATCACACCAGAGTTCTATCAATCGTCTAATGACAAGACAATGGAAATCATCTTATCTGACGGTAACAGACAAGTCGCCCAGAAAACGGTCAAATGCATCAACGGCTCCAACCTTGTTATTCCCATAAAAAAGATGAAGCTGTGGAGTCCCGAAGATCCTTTCCTGTATGACATCACTTACCGCATCAAAGATGAAAAAGGAAAAGTGATTGATGAAGTAAAATCGTATACGGGGATGCGCAAAGTGCACACATCCAACGGAATGATCTACCTGAACAATGAGCCTTACTTCCAACGTCTTGTATTGAATCAAGGTTATTATCCTGATGGAATATGGACTGCCCCTAGCGATGAAGCACTGAAAAATGACATTCTGTTGTGTAAAGCTGCCGGATTCAACGGTGCGCGCCTTCATCAAAAGGTGTTTGAAGAAAGATTCCATTACTGGGCAGACAAATTAGGATTTATCACGTGGGGAGAATCCGCTAACTGGGGCATGAACATCAGCAATGAAATAGCATCACGCAACTTCCTTAGCGAATGGACGGAGATTCTGATAAGAGATCGTAACCATCCCTCCATTATCACATGGACACCTTTCAATCAACCGTCTGTGAATATGTTTCCTTCTACCTTTGTACGACTGATTTCGGATACTTACCGCCTGACCAAAGCGATTGATCCTACCCGCCTCGTCAACGATATAGCAGGTGACATACATTTCACAACTGACATTTGGAACTTCCGGAATTACGAATCGGACCCAACACGCTTCTCTTTGCGCCTAAAGTCCGACAATAATTATCAGCATAACCAGCCTCTCTTTGTCGGAGAATTCGGAGGAGTCGTATGGGCAGAAGGCCAGGAACGGAATAATTCATGGGGATATGGCGATATGCTCACTAATGAAGAAGGCTTCTACGAACGCCTGGAAAGTTATATCAATGCCATATTGTTTGCCAACAATATCACCGGATTCTGCTATACGCAGTTCACCGATATCGAACAAGAGAAGAATGGTATTTACTATTACGACCGCCGCCCCAAACTCAACATGGAGCGTATCAAAGCTATTTTTGAAAAGATACCAAGCAGACCGCAAAAAGAGAAGAAGGAATAAAAGTCTGAATCACACAAAGAAGAATTATGAAGAAACACCATTTTACACTGTTATTGGCATTCACATTATGCAACTTAAGTGGCAAGTATACAACAACATATGCCCAAAAGCCGATGGGTAAAGTGACTTTCATTGAAGCCAGAAAGGTACATATAGATGATTCTTTCTGGTCACCGAAAATGGAATTATGGAAACGTGTTACCATTGACGACGTATTAAACAAATTTGAAGGCAAACACATCAATGAGCCCGGCAATCACAATACATTAAGCAACTTCGACCGGGTAACCCAAGGCTGTACAGGTACCGGCGGTCACGTAGGACCGCCCTGGTTCGACGGACTTATCTACGAATCGATCCGAGGCATTGCCGACTACCTGATATTATATCCCGACAAGAATCTGGAAGCACGGGTTGATGACTACATCAATCGCATTGCAGCCGCACAAGCTACAGATCCGAATGGATATATCAACACCTACACTACTCTTGACGAACCGGAACACCGATGGGGTGAAAACGGGGGATTTCTGAGATGGCAGCATGAGGTATATAACTCCGGTATGCTGATAGAAGCCAGCGTGCACTATTATCTGGCCACCGGAAAGACGAAATTACTCTCCGTAGCAACGCGTCTGACAAACTACATGTGCGAATACATGGGAGAACAACCTAAGAAGAACATCGTCCCTTCACATTCCGGACCGGAAGAAGCAATTATTAAACTGTATTGGCTGTACAAACAGCATCCGGAGCTAAAAACGGAACTTGAAGTGCCTGTCAATGAAGACAACTATTGGAAACTGCTCACTTTCTGGATAGAAAACCGAGGACATCACTGTGGATTCCCCTTATGGAAGAGTTGGGGTAACGAGAAAGCAGAACGATGGATTAGGGAAAACCAATATGCAGAAGCGCAATACAGCCCTCACTCCCGCCCTTCCTGGGGAGACTATGCACAGGATTCCATTCCCGTATTCGATCAACAAACAATAGAAGGACATGCTGTACGTGCAACTTTACTGGCAACAGGCATTGCTACCGCCGCACTTGAGAATCATTCTTCAGCCTATGTAGAAACAGCCAGACGGCTGTGGGACAATATGGTCGGTAAGCGAATGTTTATCACCGGAGGTGTGGGGGCCATCCATGAAGACGAGAAATTCGGTCCTGATTATTATCTTCCCGCTGATGCTTATCTGGAAACTTGTGCTGCCATCGGCGCCGGTTTCTTCAGCCAACGTATGAATGAGCTGACCGGAGAGGGAAAATACATGGATGAACTGGAAAGAGTACTTTATAACAGTGCATTGACGGCTGTTTCCCTTTCAGGCAATCAGTATACGTACCAGAATCCACTCAATGCTGAAAAGCATAACCGTTGGGAATGGCACGGCTGTCCTTGCTGTCCTCCCATGTTCCTGAAATTTACCGGAGCATTCCCCGGATTTATCTATTCTCACGATACCAAGGGGATTTATATCAACTTATTTGTAGGCAGTGAAACACAGATTCAGCTAGGTAAAGGAAAGGAAATTCAGCTCAAACAAGAAACCGAATATCCGTGGAACGGGACTGTACAACTGACAGTCAGTCCCCTAAAAGCAACCCGATTCCCACTTCGAATACGCATTCCGGGATGGGCACAGGGAATAGAAAATCCTTATGGTTTGTATGAATCTGATCTGAAGGATGAGATTAAACTCTACGTAAACAATCAACCTGTCAATCTCAAAATCAAAGATGGATACGCAGAGATTGACCGCAAGTGGTATCCTAAGGATAAAGTAATGCTGAAACTCCCGATAAATCCGCGTATTATTACTCCTAACCATCAGATCAAGGAACTGAATCAACAGGTTGCATTAGCATCCGGTCCTGTGATTTACTGTATTGAAAGTTGCGATAACCCGAACCTCAATCAGATGAGAATAATGCCAGAGACTCAATATGCTATTGGCAAACAACATCAGCAATTCCGCGATGTAAACATCATACAAATAAACAATAATGAATGGTCCGGAATAGCAATTCCTTACTATATGGTAGCAAACAGAGATAAAAACAGCAGTCATAAAGTATGGCTCCCTTTAAAATAGAAACACTAATATGAAAAACAAAAGATTCTTATTTATACTCTTATGCAGTATCTTGATGACAGGTGTTCATGGCGAAAATCCACCAGCCAAAGTGGTATTTGAACAATATATGAATCAAGCTCAAACTTTTGCTGAAACTTATCCACGCGAAAAAGCTTATCTGCATTTCGACAATACAAGTTATTATGTAGGTGACACTATCTGGTTCAAAGCGTATGTAACTCTTGCCGAGAAACAAGTTTTCAGTTCAATCAGCCGTCCTTTATACGTGGAGTTGGTAGATCAGGCAGGTCACATAACCGACAAACAGATTATCAAATTGACACAAGGAGAAGGAAACGGTCAGTTTGTACTATCCAAATCAATGTTGTCAGGCTATTATGAAGTACGTGCCTACACCCGCTGGATGCTTGCCTTTAACGAGCCGCATTATTTTTCACGTACTTTCCCTATTTATCAACTGTCAAACAGCGATCAGCTGGAACGTAGCATCAGCACTTATGAATTAAGCCCTTCTATGGAAACAAGACCGGAAGAGACTAAAGAGAAACTGAGTCTGCGTTTCTTTCCGGAAGGAGGACAACTGGTAGAGGGGCTTACATCACAGGTAGCTTTTAAAGCAGAAAGTAAAAGTGAAGGTGAGATTAATTTATCAGGTACCCTGTATACCCAAGAAGGACAAGAAATCACTTCTTTCGAGACTTTACACGATGGAATGGGATGTTTTGAGTACACACCTTCTGCTAAACCTGCTATGGCCAAGGTAAACTATCATGGAAAAGATTACAAATTTTCGCTTCCTAAAGCATTGCCCAATGGATATGTTTTAAAAATAAACAACAATGCCGGAGCGATCTCGGTAGAGGTAGCCTGCAATGCTTCGACCCCTCAAGACACATTAGCAGTTTTCGTTAATCACCAAGGACGTCCATATGCTTATCAATTAATCAGTTGCCAAGTAAATAAGCCTCAGAGTTTCACCTTGCTATCCCGTAAATTACCGCCAGGAGTCTTACAAATCAGCCTCATCAACCGTGCAGGAAATACAATAAGCGAACGATTCGTATTTTCCTCTCCTCGGGCACCTTTGCAAATATCTCCCAATGGACTGAAAACAATATATGCCCCATACGCTCCAATCCGCTGCGAACTTCAAGTAAACAATGCCTTGGGAGAACCTATCCCAAGTAAGTTATCGGTGAGTATCCGCGATGCCCTCCGTTCGGACTATTCAGCATACGATAATAATCTTTTCACCGATCTTCTTTTAACATCTGATTTAAAAGGCTATATACATCAACCGGGATATTATTTCACAGAAGCTTCTCCCCGAAAGCAGAAAGAACTGGATATACTATTATTGGTGCATGGATGGCGCAAATATGATATGAGCCAACTTATCGGAACGACTCCATTTGTTGCCAATCAGGCTCCTGAATCTCAATTAGTGCTATATGGACAAGTAAAGTCAACTATTCTCAAAAATAAACTAAAGAATATAGACCTTAGTGTAATGGTCAAAAAAGATGCGAATATTATTACCGGGCAGACTGTCACAGATGAGAACGGGTATTTCAGCATCCCGATGGAAGACTTTGAAGGAGAACTGGAAGCTATCATCCAAACCCGAAGAGCTGGTAAAGAACGGAACAAAGATGCTTCCATCTTTATTGATCGCCATTTCTCACCAGCTGTCCGGGCTTATGGCTACAGCGAACTACATCCCAAGTGGAACAGCATAGATCGCTGGCAGCAACAAGCAGAAAAGTTCGACTCTCTGTATATGGATTCTGTCCGCCGGGCAGACGGTCTTTATCTATTGGACGAAGTTGAAATTAAAAGCAAGCGCCGTTCCAAAAGTACAAACATGACTACTAAGATCAACGAGCAAAGTATTGATGCTTACTATGATATACGACAATCAGTAGATAAGCTCCGTGACAATGGGAAAGTGGTTACTACGATTCCTGAATTAATGGAAAAACTAAGCCCTCTCTTCTATTGGGATCGAACAAATGACACCTATACTTACCGTCAAAAACCGATCTGCTACATTATGGAGAACAGGATTCTATCCGAAACAGAAGTCAAAATGATGTTGACTGAAGTAGATGGATTAGCCTCAATCATTATCGGTAAGGGTAGCGGAGGAATTAGTGACGAAATCATTCAGAACACAAAACTTTCTAACTCAAACGATGTGAATATATCGGAATTAGATAAATATAGCATCTTTTATCTGATTCCACTACCCAGACATAACGTTTTGAATAAGCATGAGACAGCCGCTCTTGGAACCCGTCAAACGATGATACAGGGGTATACTCCGGCATTAGAATATTATTCTCCCGCTTATCCGGACAAAGAATTATATAAAGATCAGGTTGACAAAAGACGGACGCTTTACTGGAATCCGTCTGTGCAGACAGACAATAACGGAAAAGTGGTCATCGAGTGTTATAACAATCAATATTCCACCCCATTAATTATCCAAGCCGAAATATTGAGTAATGATGGTAAAATCGGCAGTATGACATATTCTACAATGGGAGCATCCCAATAAGATACAGATACTCACAATGAGTATCGTTCCTGCTATAACTAATATCGCCCCTGATTTCTAAAGAACCAGGGGCGATATTAAATAATTTCAATTGGCAGTTACATCATAACATCTCATCTACTGCCATAGATACCTCAAGATCAATCTACTCTTCATCTGTCCTTCTTTCATTTTTTCGGATGTTTAGGCAGAACAAAGTTCGCATGCGCCCAACGTTCCCATTCCGCATGTGCATTGTCTTCTCAAATATGGAGCAGTACAAGCTAAATACATAAAAATGGAAAGAGACTGACTCAAAATATACTTCTGAGTTCAGTCTCTTTCTATTTTAATCACACATCAAATTATTACCACTCAATAGCCTGATCTTCATCTGGAATCTGAAGATTAATTTTACGTTCAAGCAATAAAGTACCAGTCACTTTATATCGAATGGGAACTGGAGCCGAAGTGATATCATTGAACAAATAGGTCAATCGTAAAGTTGTATAACGATGCTCGATATAAGGCCGGGTAGCATCCATATTCTTTGTTGTCGAATAAATTGGCGTAGTACCATCAGGCACTTCAAACTTAATATCGTCATTATCCGCTTCTAAAGTCAGTGATTTATCTGCATTGAACTTCACATAAATCTTATACAGACGTCTCTTGCTCCTTTCCAAATCTTCATCCATTAAGCCGGCATAAAAAAACACTGTACTATCGTTCACAACATAAGCAGTACGAGTATTAGCGACCATAGCATCTCCAACTGTCTCATTTTTATCAGAATCATAAAAATAAGTCTTCATAGCAGTCGTACTATACGAACCTGAAAAATCATTAAACGGCATTATTCTCAATAACGCTTTACGATAATGCTTACGCAGGTTAGACTGATAATTATATGAAGGATCATCAGTTACAGTAATAGGCAAAATCCATTTCTCCACCATATCCAGATCCTTAAGTGAAAAATCAACATCTAGCAGCCCTACACAATCGCCAGCAGGGATTTGCAATGTTTCTGAAAAACTATAATATTCTGATGGCAACTCCTCATAAAAAAGTTCCGTACGTGTATTGAACCGTTCAATATTGAAAATATCAAGAGTATCCGGATCGACAGCAAAATGAATATTCAAATCTTTTTCATTCATAGTCGATCCACTGACAATCACAGGCAATTTATAGCTTGTCTTACCATCTTTCTTATACCTAACGTTGATCTGAGTACATCCTTTGCTATCCACTGGAGCTTTAAAGGAAATATACTGATTATATTGTTCGTCCTTCCACTCATCGTTACAAGAACAGATTATTAACAGACAAACTATCATTAACAAATAGTTATATATCTTTTTCATATGATATTATATTTAGAATTAATCATTATAAGTCCAACCAGGATTCTGAGTCAAACGCTTATTCTTCTTCAATTCATCATGAGAAATAGGCCAAAAATACATTTTACGAGAGAAGGTCGTAGGTAATGAAGGTACAACAACTGGGGTGTGAAATAAATCTCTTTGCTGCTCAGTCATTAGAGTATTGCATCCATATATTGGCAATGCCTCTTCAACAGGAGCATCTTTCCAACGACGCAAATCGTAATAACGATGACCTTCACCCATCAATTCAATCTGACGCTCACGCTTCAATTTCTCACGGAACTTGGCAGGATCTCCATATTCTTCCTGAGTATAATCAGGAAGACCCGCACGAATACGTATTGGTTGAATTCCTTTCTTTAACTCATCTTCTGTCCGAGTGAGAGAGTAAGTTTGCATTTCATCCCATGAAGCAACGTTATAGCTGCCAGCCAATTCATTCAAAGCTTCCGCATAAATTAACAACACTTCTGCATAACGGATAGCAGGTTCTGCTTTCTTACGAATATGCGTCCATCCATTATCATTGCTGTTATTATCATTTGCATCATCTGGATGGACAAACTTCATCACACCAATACCAGTACGCAGCCAGAACATAGTATTGGTATATCCATTCCCTCCACCACGATAATTGAATATCTGTTTAGGACCTTTATTATCTTCTTTATCAGCTTTCAAGAAATACCATACAGACCCACTATATGCAACCGAAGCATAAAAACGTGGCTCACGATTGGCGTATTGAAGAGAAACGCCTTCTGCCAAGGGTTTATAACGTCCTGCCTCTACATCTTCTTTTGTTACGAACCCTGTAGGACGTTCACGCATATCGCTACGTCCCGGCAGATTCAGTTCACGCTCCTTACCCGGACAATTTGTACCATCATTCAGATAGTAAGCATCACATTGCTTTTGCGTTAATCCGTGGGTATTCCAACCACTTGTAAAGCGCGGTAATTGGTGTCCTACCAAAACATTGATCCCCTCCGTACTCTGATTCTGTCCACGAGTAAAAATAAGTTCCGGATTATTTTCAGCAGCCAGTTGCCCATTAAATATAGATCGATATGATTCAAATGGGTCAATGTTTTTCCATCCATTCGGCCATTCTTTCTCAGAAAAATTACCATCAGCTGGTGGGATAATAGTCTTTGGGAAACCTGGAGCTTCCGTCTCACGAATACCTGCATGATAAAGTTCATATTGATTCAACTCAATTACATCACGGGCAGCTGCTGCAGCTCTAGCCCATTTACTTTCATCATACTCTTGAGCAATTAAACATTTTCCATTATCATCTACCATATCTGTAAATTTCTCCGTATCAGCGGGACGTGGATTATTAATCGGACTCGCAGCATACAACAAAACTTTCGCACGAGCAGCCAATGCCGCTCCACGAGTAGGACGAGCTATTGACAACGGACCACGTGCTAGTGGTAAATCCTTAGCAGCTAACACCATCTCACTGGCAATATAATTAGCACATTCATCGTAAGTATTTCGCGACTGAGATAGTGCATCATAACTTTCAGTATAATCAAGCCCTTCTTCCGGTAACAAAGGTACAGGTCCATATTTACGCAATAGCAACCAGTAATAATAAGCTCTCACAAAACGAGCTTGCGCTTTATAGTCGGCAATTTCCTCCGGTGTAAACTCTTCATTTATATCTATATTCTGAATAAAAATAGATGCTTGGCGAATACCGGAATAACAAGCTCCCCAGGAACCTTGCTGATCCCCTTCACCATATTCCCCGTTTTTCAGCCGCTTGTAGAAGTCGTCACGATCGCCAAAGTACATATCATCAGCAAAACAGAAAGGAGTATGTCCTTTACTAGCAACATCCGCATTCGATCCAGTCAGATAAGAATAAGCATTGGCAAGCCATTCTTCTGAATAGTCTTCACTCTTAAAAACATCTTCTAAAGACATACGATCTTTAAAAAACTTATCCACATTCAAATAATCGGAACAGGAACTTAAACCTAATCCCAACCCCAATACTGCAGACAAAAGAATATATTTCTTTTTCATTATTATTTCGTTTTTCAAATTACAAGTTAACACTCAATCCCAAAGTAAACATCTTAGCCAGTGGATATTTCTCCCCATTAGAACTTCCCAACTCAGGATCCCAAAGCTTAAAGCTAGAGAAAGTTAACAGATTCGTTCCTATAAAGAAAAGTCGCATGCTATTAAAATGAATCTTATTTACCATTGATTTAGGCAAAGAATAACCAATTTCCAATGTCTTCAAACGTAAATAGGAACCATTACGCAGCCAATAAGTAGATTGACGAAAATTATTGCCACTACCTCCATAGCTCAAACGAGGATAAGAAGCATTAGGATTCTCTGTAGCCGGATTATTGGATATACTAGAATCAATCCAACGATTCTCAACAAGATCACTCAAAATATTTCCCCATGTCCCACTGCTAAATGCATATACGGAAGGACCATCAATAAAAAATGTCGATTTGCCTGCTCCCTGAAAATGCAAATTTACGTCCAAGCCTTTCCATTGCGCCGAAATACCCATACCATAAATTAAGTTTGGTTTTGTAGTTGCACCAATAGCAACACGGTCTCCATCATTGATCACACCATCGCCATTAACATCTTTATATTTGATATCACCGGGTTGTACACTCCCAAAATCTTGTCTTGGACTATTACGAATATCATCATAATCCTTGAATAATCCTAAAGCTATTAACCCCTTGGCTTGATCCACACGGTGCCCTTCATCCATTTGGTATTCATAAACATTGTATGCTTCGTCTCTTTCCAGAATTTCATTCTTACTGTAAGTCATATTACCACGAATCGTTAAATTAACATCACCTACTTTTTGTTTATAAGCAAAGTTTCCATCAAAACCTTCAGAAAGAACACTTCCGACGTTCGCTTTTGGCCTCTTTCCATTTAAACCGATCATAGAAGACAGATGGTCGCGTGTCATATAAATACCATCACGTTGCTCATGAAAATAATCAATAGTAGCTGTAAATTTATCATTGAATAAAGACAAGTCTACACCGATATCATGCTTGGTTGCAATCTCCCATGTTACATTATTGGAAGCTAAATCTGTGTATATCTTCCCTCCAAAGTTTTTATCATAGTTATAATCAGCCCACTGATAACCACCACCACTACCAATTGTATACATATAAGGGAACCTGACGTTATCGCCAAAATTATCATTCCCCACCTTTCCATAAGAATAACGTAGTTTAAACATATTCATCCATTTCAGACTCTTCTTTATGATGGGTTCCTCCGCGATGTTCCATGCTACAGAAAAAGCAGGAAAAAATCCGAATTGATGACCTGTTGCAAAATTTTCAGAGCCACTATATCCAAAATTAAAATCGGCAAAATAACGATAATTCCAATTGTAACTTACACGCCCAGCTAAACCTTGGTGACGGCGAGGAATACTCTTCTTTATATCGTCTCCAATGTTTACAGTCATTATTTTAGAATCTTGATTATATTTCAATGTTCCACCTAAATGATGTTCTTTAAAACCACGATCATATTGCAAAATGGCCTCAAAGAATTCCAGTCTCTCACCTGATGCTCCACTGGAAATTCTCATCTTTTGTTCCGTTGAAATACGTTCAAAAACAAGTTCTCCGTTCTCATCGCGGAAACGTTGAGCCTTCCATTGTTCAGGCCATTTTTCGTGTTTGATGTTATTTTTATTATTAGTATCATAACCAAAACGTCCCACAAAGCTAAGTCCTTTGGTTATGAAATCCAACTTTTGTTCAAGAGTCACGTTTGTTTGAATTTTATTCTCCCAAACTTCATTATAGCCAGTTTGCGTAGCGAGTACCCAAGGGTTGGTCTGATTACCTGTTCCATAAGCCGGTATATAACCATTAGAATACACTAATGGAATAGATATAGGTGTCTGTCCCATAATTGAATGCCATATATCTCCACCTAATCCCGGTTCATTAACTTTCTTCAATGAACCGGAAACACCAACTTTCAATAAAGTGCTCTTAGTAATGTCAATATCAGTATTTAAACGGTAGTTCCATCTTTTAGCATTCGCATTCGTATCATAATCTTTCCTTAAATTTTCATCCGTTTTATACATACCTTGTTCTTCAATGTAGCTGGCAGAAACAAAATAACGAGCTGTAGCACCACCACCATTCATATTCACTGTGCCCCGGTAAGTCATTGCACCATCTTTCATCAATACATCCTTCCAATTTACATTAGGATATAAATCCGGATCTAATCCTAATCTCAATATTTCCAATTCATATGGTTGATAAAGAGGCTCCTGAGCACGTGTGATACGCGCTTCATTAATCATAGAAGCATAGTTATACCCATTTACAAAATCAGGAGTAATAGTGCGAGTATTATACGTTGTCTCAACTTTTGCATCAATATTGATTTTGCCTGCCTTACCATGCTTCGTAGTAATCAGAATTACTCCGTTTGCACCGCGTGAACCATAAATAGCTGTAGTTGAGGCATCTTTTAAAACAACAAAAGTTTCAATATCTTCAATATTAATCTCATCCAAATTACGTTCAAAACCATCCACTAATACTAAAGCCGCATTACTAGCTCCAAATGTAGATATACCACGAATCCAAAACTCTGATGAATTTTGTCCGGGTTGACCAGAAGTTTGCATAGCTAATACACCAGCCACATTTCCTGCCAATGCATTAGAAATACTACCTGTAGGATTAACCTTTAAATCAGCAACATTAACATTAGTAACAGCACCTGTTACCGTTAACTTCTTTTGTGCACCGGTACCCGTGATTACGACTTCATCAATAACACTAGCTTCTGATTCTTGCATAACGACATTGATAACCCGTTGTTCTTTTACTAATACTTCTACCTTGTCAAAACCTATATAAGAAAATATTAACCGATGATAAGGTTCCATTTTAATCTTATATTTACCATTAATATCGGTAATAGTTCCTAATCCTACCATATCACCGACCGTTATATTAACGCCGACTAATGGTTCCTTATTTTTATCTGTAACAACTCCTGTTACAACAATCGATTCCTGTGCTTGAGCCCCTAAAATACAACTAAGCAACAGTACAAACATTATCAGGATCTTTTTTATTTCCATGTGTTTATCATAAATTAATTATTGACCTCTTCACTTGTTTCATCTCCTTCTTCTAAAGCGATTTTACGAATGCGATGATTCATCCAGTCACCGATATAAAAGGTTTCTGTTTCTTCATCGTAAGCTAATGCTGAAGGACGGTCGAAACGAGCTTTTTCACGTAATGCACCGTTTACATATCCATATGGGTTAGAATTCAAAGCCGAACTACCTCGACCAGCAAATGTAGTAACACTTCCCTCTGGTGACAGAATGCGAATACAATGATTCATTCTATCTGTAAAATAGAAGTCATATTCATCCTCGTTATTGTTTTCGACATATTTCTTATTCTTAACAAACACTCCTTGATAAGGAGTATTTAAACGAGCCTTGTCACCTGTTCCGTCCTCCCAAGCAGCATTCCCTACTGAACCACAAAACAAATAAGGTACCCCAAATTTCTTTCTAACATTATCATAGTCAGTCCGCATAATATAGTGTTTATTGACAACTACAATATAAGCATAACGTCCTGTTGGATGAATTACCATATTAAATTCCCAGTTTACATCTTGTATAGAGAAGAGTTTCTCCCGTTTTGTATAGTCAAAAACCTTTCTATCTGGATCCCAAGCATTTCTATAGTCGAATCTAAATACGTCACCTAGTGCAAAAGAATTGTAATATAACTCTCCATTTACTGGATGAATAGCAGAACCATTACAATTTTTACCTTCCATCAGTGGCTGAGGAGTTACATTGAAAGCCTCATGAACCGGTTTACTTCTATCACGCACTAAATACCAGTTATTAACATCACGATCGCCTCCCCTATCACTAGCAATAATCATCGTATCTCTTATCCCATCCTTTCCTAAAGTCCATGTAATAGTACGTGGACGTTCAATGCTGAACTGGGTATTAGAGTAAATCCTTTGATTCTTTAGGTCAAGCACACGAATAGGTTTACTTCCCTCGTCTTGCGCTAAATAAAGAATATGTTTATTCTCAGGATCAAATGAAAACCAAGTTGGCTCATCAATACCGCCACAATCATCAAATGGACCATTCTTTATTTCATAATGACCTTTATCATCCGTTTCTCCGCAGAGATTAGATACAACTAATTGTCTTTTGTAATCAAACTGCTTTTCAGCCTCTACTGTTTGTGCATCTTCTCCTTTACCAACGGTTAGCACAAAATTGCCTTTAAAAGCTTTCTGAGGAACAATAGCATACATATAATCACCAAGAACACTAATAACTTTAGCAGGTTTTCCACCAACTGTTAGCTTCAATAATGATGTATCAGTTCCAAAGTTCTTACCATATACAACAATGTAAGTATCTCCACCACCAGAGTCTGGAGTGAAATCGGTAATTTCTACTGGTTTACTAGGGTCGTACGGTTCTATTTGCTTTTCTTCTTCATCTCTGCAACTTGCGAAACAAAGTGTAAATAGAGCCAGCAGAATACATTGAATTCTCCCAAATTCACTTTTTACAGTTTTACATTTCATAATAAATTAGATTAGAATTATTGATTATTCAACATTTTATCTGTTAATACCTTCATCCAATGTCCTCCAATCACCGAACGAGCCTTAAACCCAGTCATCTGATTAGTTTTTGTATCATACCAGTCACTAATTGGAACACGGGAAATTGTTTCATTGACATATTTATAAAGAGGATCTACAAACTTTTCAAAAGTTATTTGGTCAGAAGACATAGCTGCCGTCCACATTATCCAATCGGATTTTGTGTAATCTTTCCGAGAGTCTAATGGTAATCCATAAGGATTCTGTTTCGTTAAATAATAGTTGATTTCTTTACTGATTACATTATTAGGGAAGAGATTCAGCCCCCACATCTTATCCCAGATCATGTTGTACTTTTGGCTCCAAGTGTTTTTGCGATCGAAAGCAAGGCGATAATGATCTCCTTCATTTGCCATTTCCTCCCATTTGACTGCCATTTTCTGGGCTATAGTAGCATACTTATCTGCTATATCATTAAATCCTAACATTTTAGCCATCTCGCTGTAACCAGCCATTCCCATAATTGCTTTCACTGACAAGTTCGCATTATGAGCCCAATGCCCGGCAAAGTCGTCCGTGCACAACTGGTTCTCCGGGTCCTGTCCAAACCGCCTTTTATTATTGTAATCAACTAATATACAATAATATATCGTCTTTTGTGTTGTCTTTGTGTTGTCTGTTTAGGTACAAAACAGTATATGTAAATCGATAATTGTGTCGTAATATAAAAGGTGGATGATAATAGATTTAAAATCTTAAAAAAATCCATTAAATAAAATATAATTATATTTACAACATATAAAAGAAACATATTATAAAACAAACAATTCTATTTTGCATAAATCATTATTGCATAGTAAATTAAAACATATAATACAAACAAAAAAAGATATATATACCAAATACGAATAAGATAAAACATAATGAGGAATTCATGATGCCATATGGTGTAACTATGAAACATAACAGGAAGCAATGAGGTTTCAAATGGTTAAGGAGAATATGGATAATGTAAACATATATAATCTAAAAATATGATAGTGTATCATGCCTGGCTGACTTGACTTCATTTTTGCATAAGATTTGCTGCACTATTATGTATAATATATAAGAAAGAATTAAATAATGTAGCTTTGAATTAATTTTGGACTGCATAAGAGACATATCTGACACCCGGGTGTCGGTATACATAAAATCCGGGTGTCAAACAAACCTTAGATACTATTGATTTTTTCTGCTTTACTATAGTGAATAGAGCGGTGATGTAGCCTGTATTTATTCAGACTCCGAAAGGCATTTCTTACAGCTACCCCAAATTTGCAAGTTTAGCTCGCAATTCTTTGAGTCTTTTAGCAGCCTGTTGATTATCGACCTTAATATATCGCATAAAAGCAGCGGGACTTTTATGACCAGATATACGCATTAATTCTCCTGCAGGAAAACCAGATAAATACATATTTGTACAAAATGAGCGGCGGCACGTATGCGAAGATATCATTTCCCACTTTTCATATACTTTCTTTTCTCTTTCATTACCCTTCTTACGAACTATTTCGATTTTCTGCCTTAATTTAGCTCGACGTCCCAGTTCTTTGATCTTCTCATTGAACATATATCTCGGGATTTTAGGAAGGTCATAATTATACTTCTTAAGAATTTCAGGTACATAATCAATCATAGGAATAACAACAGCCTTATGTACTTTCCGCTGTTTAAGATTTATATTCTCATTGTCCAAATCAATATGCTCAGGACTTAATGTAGAAAGATCACTATATCGCAACCCGGTGAAACACCCGGTAATAAACACATCTCGGATTTCCTCCAATTGCTTGTCACCGGATAAATCAAGCTCATATATTGCAGCCAACTCTTTTTCACTCAAATAAATAGCATCAGTCTCTTCTTCTACTACTTTGAAATTTCTTAGGTCAATTGGCGGAATAACTCCTTTAACAATCTGATAATTCACAAACCCTTTCAATAATCGTATTATCTTTCCGGCGGAGTTAGTAAGTAGCCCTATTGTCCCATTTGGCTTTACAACCTTATGGAATAGATAATCCATAAACTCATTATAGAATGTCAGGTTTAGATTACGGAATGTTACCGGTTGTGATGAATACTTCTTGAAACCATTCAGATGTTTGCGGAGTGTTCTGTAGTCTTTGATTTGATCAGCGGAAACAGATGGTGTCTTTTCTAATATATATCGCTCTAATGCCTCAAACATATCTACCCGGTTAGGGCGCAGTCCATATTCTCTGTTTTTCTCCAATTCGAGCAGGACAAATTCTACAGTCGGATCTATGCCATTTTCTTTAGCATAAGTCAGAATGTCACCAAGCTTAGATGTGATCTTAATCAAACAGGTATCGATTTCATCATAGTTGGGGCATGCACGTTTAATCCACTTCTTTTTAGAATCCCAATGTTCGGGTCTAATATTGTATCCGGTAGATATAAGCGTACGTCTTGTTCGATCGTAATTATATCGAACATAAAGTACAGTAGTACCCTCTTGGGTAACGTACTTTGGTTTTATATATGGAGTATATTTTGCTATAGTAATAACCTGTATTGCATTCGTGATGCAAATTTACGAAAGGTATCTGAAATGACCAATACCTCTTTTGTTAAAGTTCCAAGCTTTCAGTTATTGGGGCATTTCCTCAAATAGTTTAGGAAAAATACTATTCAGAAAAGAAAAAAAACTGTTCAAACGGCCTTCTTTTAGCTTGTATACCTGTTAAAAGAAGGTTTGAAACATGAAAAAGACTAGATTTTATCCTTTCTTGAACATCTATTTTCCTATTTTATGTTATTAAATCCATTAATTTGCGGTGTTACAAATAAGATGCTATGAAAAACAAGTTAAGTAAACGAGTTCGGATTCACTAAGAAAACACGACTCTGCAACAACTTCTTTACTTAGCATTTTATACAAAATTTAAGAGTACTCATTTTAGATATTAGTTAATAGTTTTAAGGTACACAGAGATAACAGGAATATTAAGGTATAAAGATTGCAGTTTTCAAAGGTATTACTTAAGGTAAAAAGTAGCATAAAAGAGAATGTAGGTTTTGTTTTTCTTGAAGGTAAATAAGATTGATGAATGGATAACCTTAAATTTGTAGATAAAATAAAAGAAGTATTTATGAAGAAACTACTAGCCATGATGGCTCTTTCAGTTGGTTTAATGGTTAATGCTCAGACAGTTGACCTATTAAAGCCTTCTAAAGAAATAGCATTACGAGCCCCTTCGGTGCCCATTGTTGTTTCAGATCCATATTTTTCGATCTGGTCTCCTTATGATAACCTAATGGAAGGCAGTACAGAACACTGGACAAATGCCAAGAAACCTTTATTAGGCGCTTTGCGTGTAGATGGAAAAGTCTATCGTTTTTTAGGAAAAGATAAAATCAACTTGATTCCTATTGCCCCTATGACTAATGTAGAGCGTTGGGAAGCTGCTTATACTAACAATCAACCGGCAAATGGATGGCAAGAGCTGCAATTTGATGATAGCAACTGGAAGAAAGGCAAAGCTGCTTTCGGTAGCCGTGACATGCAACGCGTTCATACAGAATGGAAAGGTGATAATACCGACATTTATATTCGCCGCACATTTGATTTCAATGATAAGGATATAGCAGAAGATATTTACCTGATTTATTCTCATGACGATGTATTTGAACTATATCTGAATGGAGAAAAACTGGTTTCAACCGGTCTTGTGTGGAGAGATAATGTATCTCTGAAACTATCAGATGCGGCAAAGAAGAAACTCCGTAATGGCAAAAATGTAATTGCAGCACATTGCCATAATACGACAGGAGGCTCATATGTCGATTTTGGCTTGTTCCGTGAAAAGGAGAATGCTGTAAAATTTGCAAATGAAGCTGTGCAAAAGTCTGTTGATGTATTAGCAACTTCTAGCTATTATACATTTGCTTGTGGACCAGTAGAACTGGATATCGTATTTACTGCTCCTCAATTAATTGATGACCTGGATTTACTATCAACTCCAATTAACTATGTTTCTTATCGTGTTCGTTCGCTAGATAAAAAAGAACACGATGTGCAATTCTATATAGAAACAACTCCAGAATTGACCATCAATGAGAGTAATCAGCCGACTATCGCGCGTACATTGTCTAAAAATGGTATTAGTTATGTAGAAGCAGGCTCTATTGACCAGCCAATATGTGACCGTAAAGGTGATTTGATTTGTGCTGACTGGGGATATGTATACCTTGCAGGTGTAAATGGAGCTGGAAAATCAGTAAGTCTAGGTGATTATTATGGAATGAAAGAGTCATTTGTTAAAAATGGAACATTAGCTTCTTCAAAGACAAAATGGGAAACTCGCAAGGAGGAAAATACTCCAGCCATGGCATATACACATAACTTAGGCATGGTTTCTCAAAATGGAAAAGAAGGCTTTATGATGATTGGCTATGATGACATTTATTCCATAGAATATATGTATGAAAAGCGTATGGGATATTGGAAGCATGATGGTAAGGTTACAATCTTCGACGCTTTCGAGAAATTGAGAGACAACTATTTGTCCATAATGGAACGTTGTCGTGCCCTTGACGAATTAATTTATAACGATGCGGAAAAGGCCGGTGGTAAGAAATATGCGGAGATTTGTTCTGTATCTTATCGTCAAGTGATGTCTGCTCACAAGCTGTTTACAGATAAAGAGGGCAATTTGCTATGGTTTTCTAAAGAAAATAATAGTAATGGCTGCGTAAATACGGTTGATTTGACTTATCCTTCTGCTCCTCTTTTCTTGGTTTATAACCCTGAATTAGTAAAAGCGATGATGACGAGTATCTTCGAATATAGTGCTAGTGGACGTTGGAATAAACCTTTTGCTGCACATGATCTTGGAACTTATCCGATTGCGAATGGACAAGTTTACGGTGGTGATATGCCGATTGAAGAAAGTGGCAATATGGTAATCCTTGCTGCAGCTCTTGCAAAAGTCGAAGGAAATGCTGATTATGCCAAAAAATATTGGGATATTTTGACGATTTGGACCAACTATCTTGTAGAGTATGGACAGGACCCGAGTAACCAGTTGTGTACTGATGATTTTGCCGGGCATTGGGCTCATAATGCGAACTTATCAGTGAAAGCAATCATGGGAATAGCTGGTTACAGCGAGATCGCCAGGATGTTAGGATTTAATGATGTAGCAGATGAGTATGCTACTATAGCCAAGAAAATGGCGGTTAAATGGGAAGAAATGGCAAATGAAGGAGATCATTATCGTCTGGCCTTTGACCGTGAAGACACTTGGAGTCAAAAGTATAACATGATTTGGGATAAGATGTGGGGGCTGAATCTCTTCCCCAATAATGTAATCGACAAAGAAATCAATTATTATTTGACCAAACAGAATCCATATGGATTACCATTGGATTCTCGGAAAGATTACACAAAATCCGATTGGATAATGTGGACGGCAGCTATGTCTTCTGACCAAATAACTTTTGAAAAGTTTGTAGATCCTCTTTATAAATATGTCAATGAAACAATTTCCCGTGTTCCAATTAGTGACTGGTATGATACAAAAACTAATCAGATGACTGGTTTCAAGGCTCGATCGGTGATTGGAGGACATTGGATGAAGGTACTTATGGGTAAAATGAAATAAGGCATTTAATTTTTAATATACTTATTATTAACTAAAATGAAAAACATGAAATGTAAAATGAAAAAAGTATTGAAGGAATGGCAGTGGACATTACTGGCATTATTCACAATTTGCATTTATAGTTGTAAAGACGATGAAAATGTAGAGACTGAAACCTTTGATCCATCAAAGCCTGTAGTAATTTCTGATTTTACCCCGAAAGAGGGAGGAGCCTATCAGAAGCTACTGATTTATGGTGAAAACTTCGGTACAGATGCTTCGAATGTAAAAGTGAAGATCGGAGGTAAAGAAGCTATTGTTATTAATGTAAAAAGTACTTATGTCTACTGTTTTGTTCCTTCGGGAGCTTTTAGTGGTGAAATTGAGATCACTGTAGGGGAAGGAGAGAATTCAGTAACAACGACTGCAAGTACTGCTTTTAGTTATGAGAAAAAGATGGTGGTAGGTACGCTTTGTGGCTATCGCAATAATCGTGACGATCAAGGTTGGAGAGATGGACCATTTGATGGACCGGAAGGTGTCAAATGCTGTGGATTTAGTGATAACGGACGACTAGCTTTTGATCCGTTGAATAAGGATCATTTGTATATTTGTTACGATGGACATAAAGCTATACAGTTGATCGATTTGAAAAACCGCATGCTTTCTTCTCCATTGAATATCAATACTATCCCTACTAACCGTATACGAAGCATTGCTTTCAATAGAAAGATAGAAGGATATGCTGATGAGGCGGAATATATGATTGTAGCTATTGATTATAACGGTAAAGGAGATGAAAGTCCTAGTGTGTATATTATTAAACGCAATGCGGATGGTACATTCGATGATAGGTCTGATATACAATTGATAGCTGCTTACAAGCAATGTAATGGAGCTACTATTCATCCAATCAACGGAGAATTGTATTTCAATAGTTATGAAAAGGGACAAGTATTTCGTTTAGACTTGGTTGATTACTTCAAAACTATTAAGAAGGGGGAAAGCTGGGATCCTATAGTAAAGAACAACCCTAATACTTTTAAGCAGTTATTTACTATTGCTGATCCAAGTTGGGAATTTCAGATATTCATCCATCCTACTGGAAAGTATGCTTATTTTGGTGTGATTAACAATCATTATTTCATGCGTTCCGACTATGACGAGATAAAAAAGGAATTTATTACACCGTATAATTTTGTCGGGGGATATAAACAGTCAGGCTATAAGGATGATGTAGGAACCGAGGCCCGTATGAATAATCCTTGTCAAGGAGTATTTGTGAAAAATCCAGATTACACTGGTGAAGAAGAGTATGATTTCTATTTTGTAGATCGATTAAACTTCTGTGTTCGTAAAGTAACTCCAGAAGGCATCGTATCGACCTATGCGGGGCGAGGAGCGTCAACTTCCTTAGCTGACGGCAACCAATGGGGAACTGATGATGGTGACCTACGAGAAGTGGCTCGTTTCCGTGATGTAAGTGGACTTGTTTACGATGATGCGAAAGAAATTTTTTATGTACATGATCAGGTGGGACATACTATTCGCACTATTTCAATGGAGCAAGAAGAGAATACAGCCGGTGACGAGAATATGCCGGAAGATGAATCAACAGTGGAATCTAACGAATAAACACATTTATCAGATTATGAAAAAATATTTAGCCATTTTTTTGTTGATGCTAGTTGTCCCATTGACGATTTCAGCACAACAAACAATAACCGTGACTGGTACGGTTACCGACACACAAGATGAGCCGATGATTGGTGTTAATATCACTGTAAAGGATGTAGCCGGTTTGGGGACCATTACAGATATCAATGGTAATTTCTCTATAAAAATGGAACCTTATCATCGATTAGTCTTCTCATACATCGGATACGATGATGTAGAAGTACTTGTAAAAGAACAGCATACTGTTAATGTCAAGATGAAAGAGTCAGAGGCCAGCGTACTGGATGAGGTTGTAGTAACTGGTATGGGGGCACAGAAAAAACTGACAGTGACGGGAGCCGTAACCAATGTAAATGTGGGAGATTTAAAACGTTTCCCTACCTCCAATATGTCTAACGCCTTGGCCGGTAATGTTCCGGGTATTATTGCCCGACAAACTTCCGGACAACCAGGAAAAAGTACTTCTGAGTTTTGGATACGTGGTATTTCTACTTTTGGAGCGAGCTCAAGTGCTTATATTTTAGTGGATGGTTTTGAACGTAGTAGTTTGGACGAACTTAATATTGAAGATATCGAATCATTCACTGTGTTAAAAGATGCGTCAGCTACTGCCATTTATGGTTCTAAAGGTGCAAATGGTGTAGTATTGATTACAACTAAACGTGGTAAAGCTGGCAAAATCAATATTGACGCCAAGGTAGAAACTTCTTATAATACTCGTACTATCACTCCGGAGTTTGTAGATGGTCTTTCGTACGCCAGTCTGATGAACGAAGCATTAGTGACTCGCAATTTAGGAATGGCTTATCAACCAGAAGAGTTAGAGTTATTTCGCACACAAATGGATCCGGATTTCTATCCGAATGTAGACTGGATGGATTTGATCCTAAAAAACGGAGCATGGAGTTATCGTGCTAACTTGAACATGAACGGCGGTGGTAACACTGCTCGTTATTTTGTTTCTGCAAGTTATACGGAGGATCAAGGTATGTATAACACAGACCAAACGTTACGTGATGATTACGATACAAATGCCAACTATAAAAAGTGGAATTATCGTATGAATGTTGACATAGATATCACCAAATCGACTTTATTGAAACTAGGTATAGCCGGTTCATTAGCCAAACGTAATAGTCCGGGACTGGCCGATAACGAGATGTTATGGGGGATGCTTTTCGGATACAATCCTATTGCAACGCCTGTATACTACTCCAATGGATACGCGCCTATTTCCCACCGGGATAATGTAAACAAACTTAATCCATGGGTTGCATCTACACAAACTGGATACAATGAAGACTGGCAGAATAATGTGCAAACTAATGTTACATTAGAACAAAATTTTGATTTCATTACCAAGGGATTGAAGTTCGTAGGACGTTTTGGTTACGATACAGACAATAGTAACTGGATTAATCGTCATCGTCAACCTGATTTGTATAAAGCAAACGGACGCAGACAAGAAACGGGAGAGATTATTTATGAGAAAATGTTCCCGGCATATGACATGACGCAATCAAGTGGTAGCTCTGGTAAACGCCGTGAATTTCTTGATTTACTGTTAAGCTGGGAACGTGCTTTCGGAAATCATCATGGGGGAGTTACCTTCCGTTATACACAAGATAGTGAGAAACGGACAGTAGATATTGGTACAGATATTAAGAATGGAGTATCAAAACGTAATCAAGGGTTAGCAGGACGATTTACTTATAACTGGAACTATCGTTACTTTGTTGATTTCAATTTTGGTTATACCGGATCAGAAAATTTTGCACCAGGAAATCAATTCGGTTTCTTTCCGGCTTTTTCTCTTGCATGGAACGTTGCCGAAGAGTCATTTGTTAAGAATAACCTGAAATGGATGAATATGTTTAAAATACGTTACTCTCACGGTAAGGTAGGTAATGACAATATTGGAGATAATAACCGTTTCCCATACTTATATACTATAGCTACTACAGGATATAACAGCGAAGGAAAGCCTAATTATGTATATAACTGGGGATTTGGTGATTATGGAAAATCATTCATAGGAACTCGTTACACTCAGATGGCTTCTAATGGTATTACTTGGGAAGTTGCGACCAAGGATGACTTGGGTATTGATCTTTCTTTATTTAATGACAAATTTACAGCGACAGTTGACTATTTTCACGAAAAACGTACAGGTATTTTTTTAACACGTGAGTTCTTACCTGAAATTACAGGTCTTGAGAGCAAACCTAAAGCGAATGTAGGTGAAGTGAAATCTCAAGGTTTTGATGGTAATTTTGCTCTTAAGCAGAAGTTGGGTGAGGTGGATATGACTATTCGTGGGAATATAACCTATAGTAAGAATGAGGTACTTGAAAAGGATGAAGAGAATCAAGTCTATTCTTATTTATATCAAAAAGGGTATCGTGTAGATCAAGTTAAAGGACTGATAGCTGAGGGATTGTTTGCTGATTACGATGATATTCGTACCAGCCCGAAACAAGAGTTCGGTACAGTGCAGCCTGGAGATATCAAATATAAGGATGTAAATGGTGATGGTGTTGTAAACGATAATGACAAAGTTGCTATTGGTGCTACTACCACTCCGAACTTAGTATATGGTATAGGAGCATCTTTCGCATGGAAAGGAATTGATGTAAATGTTCATTTCCAAGGAGCCGGTAAATCCACTTTCCCTATTTATGGTAAATGTGTATATGCATTCAGCGAAAGTGACTGGGGAAATATCTTTAAAGATATGATAAGTGATCGTTGGGTAGATTCAGAGACTGCTGCCAAACTGGGATTGCATGCTAATGAGAACCCCAATGCAACATATCCGCGTTTAACTTATGGGGAAAATAAAAACAACCAACAGACCTCTACTTATTGGATGCGTGATGGTCGATATATTCGTTTAAAGAATTTGGATATTGGTTATACTTTGCCCAAAAGCATAGTTAACAAACTGCACTTCAATAATATTCGTATCTATATTGCAGGTTCAAACTTGATTACATGGTCTAAATTCAAAACATGGGACCCGGAAACTGGCAATCCGCGTGGTGAAGCTTATCCGCTAACCAAATCAGTTACTATGGGTTTATCAGTTAACTTATAAAAATACTAAGAGATTATGATAAAGAAGATTTATATGTTATTATTAACCGTATTAGGGATGGGAGCAATTTCTTCTTGCTCTGATTACCTGAATTCGGAGAAATATTTTAAGGATCGTCTGACACTGGAGAAAACTTTCGAAAGCAAGGATCATGTGGAAGAATGGTTAGCTTATGCTTTCTCATTTATAAAAAATGAAAACTATGAGGTGACGACTAAAGGGCCTAGTGAGAATTCGTTTTGTTTTTCAGACGATATGTATTATGGTGACCGAGATAAGACAATCGATGCAACAAAGAATGAACTGTCATATAATATGTTCAAGTTAGGAGAATATGATGAGAACACTTATAATGTTGGTGCATGGGGGGCATGTTACAAAGGGATTTTCCAAGCGTCAGTATTTATCCATAATGTTGACCGGTGCCAAGAGATGGCTGATTGGGAAATACTAGATTACAAGGGACAGGCTCGTTTTGTTCGCGCTTACTATTATTGGTTGCTTTTACGTCGTTATGGCCCGGTACCTATTATGCCGGATGAAGGAGTGGATTATACCCAGAGCTATGACCAAATTGCCACTCCACGTAGTTCATACGAAGAAGTGGCACAATATATCAGTGACGAAATGCTACAGGCTACTAAAGAGTTACAATATGATCGTCGTACTGATAATTATGCTATAGGCCGACCCACCCGTGGAGCTGCATTGGCAGTTCGTGCTTATGCGCTGATTTTTGCAGCTAGTCCGTTTGCTAATGGAAATAATGATGAATATGCGCAGCAATTGGTAGATGACGAAGGGCGTCGTTTGCTTTCTTCCGAATATAGTGAAGAAAAATGGGCAAAAGCTGCTGCCGCTTGCCGTGATGTCATCGATTTAGATGTTTATGAGTTGAATATTGTAAATAAATCCACATCTGATAATGGGCCTTCTGAGCGTCCGACTGTTACTCCACCGGCTGATGGCGAGTTTTCCAAGCAACCTTGGCCAAAGGGATGGACAAATATTGACCCGCTCAGATCATATCGTACTATCTTTGATGGAACTATATTACCTGCAAACAATAAAGAACTGATATTTACACGTGGGGCAACCAATATAGATATGTTGGTACTTCATCAAATGCCCAAAGATGATGGAGGCTGGAACTGCCATGGCATGACACAGAAAATGCTGGATGCATATTATATGAATAATGGTAGTAATGAGCCGGGCATGAACTCTATGTATCAAGGAGTAGCTAATTATCAAGGTATTGTAGATACTCGTGAACGTAGAACCGGGTTTACTGATTTGCAGGACTTGAAGGATAATAAATATCCGGAATTAGGTTGGAAATATGATCCGAAGAAAGGAGATAATGATCAGGCTAAAACTGGGATGAATGTTTCTTTGCAATATGTAGAGCGTGAACCACGATTCTATGCTTCTGTTGCTTATAATGGCTGTACATGGTATTATTTGAGCCAGACTGAAAGCAAACCTGCAGATGTAAATCAACAGGTTTGGTACTACTTTGGAAGTTCCGATGGTTATCGTAATGACGGGTTCTACTTGCGTACAGGTATAGGAATTAAAAAGTTTGTTCATCCCAACGACTATCCGGGCAATTATGTTGCGAAAGCTGAAACTGCAATTCGCTATGCAGATATTCTACTGCTTTATGCAGAAGCATTGAATGAGTTGACTGGAACATACAATATACCTTCTTGGAATGAGGCGACAACTTACACTATCAGCCGTGATAAAGAACAAATGGAAAGAGGTATTCATCCGGTACGTATTCGTGCGGGGCTGCCTGACTATCCAGATGAATTTTATCTGCAGAGCGGGGTTGATGATATGCGTAAAGCTTTAAAACGTGAACGTATGATAGAGTTAATGGGCGAAGGAAAACGTTACTTTGACATTCGTCGTTGGAAAGATGCACCAATAGAAGAATCTCTGCAAATATACGGTTGCAATGTCTTTGTTGGCGAAGCTAAGAGAGACGAATTCCATTCGGCAATTCCTGTTTACAATCTTCCGTCTACGTTCTCAGAGAAACTATGGTTATGGCCTATCAAACATAGTGAATTGAAACGTAATTCGCGTTTAACACAGAACCCAGGATGGACAATGTATGATTAATTCTAAACATAAAGACTTATATATGAAAAAAATATATACTTTGGCAGCTTTGGCTGCAATGACAATGTTGGGAACTTCCTGCAATTCAGAATGGGAAGATGAACAATATGAACACTACATTTCTTTCAGTTCACAACTGGATAGTAAGGGAGTGACGAATATATATGTACCTTATAGTCGCCATGATGCAGAAGGAAATTATGCTGAAGGAGGAGAAGGGAGATCCAATTATCAGTTGCCAATACTTGTTAGTGGCTCTACCGACAATCCAAGTAATGTCACTGTACACGTAGCACATGATGCTGATACATTGAATATTTTGAATTACGCTCGTTACGCTACACGTACAGAACTATATTATGAGGATATGGGAGCAGAAGGATTGGCATACGCTTCGTATCCAGAATCTCTACTGATAAAAGCGGGAGAAAATAAAGGTTTGCTGGATCTTAAATTTGATTTTCGCAACATTGATATGTCAGAGAAATGGGTACTTCCATTGCAGATTGTAGACGACGCGTCTTACAACTACGTAGCTCATCCGCGTAAAGACTATGCTAAGGCAATATTGAGAATCTTCCCATTTAATGATTACTCTGGCGATTATTCTGGTACAGGAATAACCAACAAGGTGGTGACGGGATATGATGGAGATGGTAAACCGATAGAAACAGCAGAATCTATCACAAAATCGTCAATAAGAGGATATGTAATAGATGAACAGACTATTTTTACGTATGCAGGAATAGTAGATGAGGATTATACAGACCGTAGAAAGTATAAAATTAAATTTACCTTTAATGGCGAGACGAATGGTTCGGTTACTATTTCCTGTGATAATGCAGAAGAGATTGGATTTGAATTAAACAAGGACGTGACTCCTTCATTTCGTATTTCTTCATCAATGGATGACGCTAAGCCCTATCTGGAACACCGTTATGTAATAATTAATAATGTTGACTATTATTTCAATTATATACCAGTGGAAGGCACCATCATTCGCTATCATGTAAAAGGTACATTAACATTATCACGTGATATCAATACTCAGATTCCAGACGAAGATCAAGCAATCGAATGGTAGTTCCTTTTAATTGCTAATCTAATGAATCAAGAAGAGGGTGAAGTTCAAGTTATTATTAAAGAAAAGGTGCACGAATATCCGTGCACCTTTCTGTTTTATAAATATATTAAAGATAAAAGTTATGAGAACATTCACGCCAATTGTTTGAGTACTTATTTTCTGTTTATTTATTAGTTATAATACTAATAGAAAATGTCAATCCGCTTCTTTTCTTAATATGTAAATCCGAACATCCATAATGGAATTATGTTTTGCATTCCGAATTCAATATCATCCTTTACGATATAGGAATTTTCAATATTCTGAATTTGTTTCTGAGATTTACCTTTACCACCTATTTCGAAAGTGTATTTTCCTATGGAAAAGTCAGAACAGGAAGAAGTTGTAATTGGTTGTGTAGCTCTCATCAAAGAAAAGAATACTGTTTCCCGTATGTTCCCAATATCCGGCATACTATCTGAAAGGGCATAAGCCAAATTGGTATTATTCAAATAAACTTTATCTACTTTCCCTAACAACCTGATTCCTTCTGTATCACAGCGTAATTGATTAATAATACCAGCTTTCTCCAAATAGAACATAAGCTCTGATATCGTATTTCTATTTATATCAAGTAGAGCTGCTAACTTTGTGAAATTAGGCTTGAAAGGGACACTCTGAGCAATGATATACAATAGCCTTTTTAATTTTTGTGCCGTGGTTATATTCATTTTGGCAAAAATGGGAATATCATTTTCCAATGCTTGGTTTAAAATACTCCGTAATCGAATATAGTACCCTTTCTCCTTGAAAAAGGGGTAATATCCCTGTTGAAGATATTCCTTAAATAACTGAAGAGGTCGTTCTAAATTATATGGGAAATCAACCTTGTTTTTTAAAATGTCTTCTAAAGAATAAACGGGTAAACGATAACCTCTTGAAATTGCAAGATATTCCCGAAAAGAAAGTCCTGTCATACGGTATTCTAACTTTCGTCGACTCAGATCAGCTTCTCCTGTCTCCAGGTCCAATATTGAAGACCCTGTATATACAACCTGTATTCCTGGAATTAGATCATATATATTTTTTATTTCACGAGACCAACCATAGTATTTATGTATTTCATCTATATAGAGTTTTTTGCCACCATGCTGATAAAATTCCATCGCTAAATCAAAAATTCTATGTTCAGAGAAATAAAGGTCATCAGCTGTAACAAACAAAGTCTCATCAATATTATCATATTGTTTTATATGTTGTAAAAGCATAGTCGTCTTTCCTATACCTCTTGCACCTAGTATAGCTATTAAGCGGCTGTCCCATTCAATTTGATCGTGAAGGTAACGAACAAAATCTGTAGAAGTGTTATTGAGCAATGTTCTATATGCTCTGTAAAGAGTCTCCATAATTGATAATTTTCTAGTTGAATGAACAAATATACAATAAATTGCAGAATAAAAATAGCAAAAAAAACAAATATTGCATTTTTTATTCTGCAATTTAAAGAGTTGTACCTAAAATATCTACTGCCTGATTTATATATGATATATTGTATTTTACCATTTTTCAAAATTAATGTAATTACTACAAAGCAGAATAAATTACTATTCAGGAACAAATATTCTATTTGAAACAAACAAAAGGTAGTAAGACCTTTCATATGCAATAAAATCGATATAATTATTTATTTATTTTCTAACTAACAATACGATCTTATCTTATTATCTAGATAGTATATTGAATATCAAAAGTTTATGCGATAAAAACACGGTTTGGACAGGACCCGGAGAACCAGTTGTGCACGGACGACTTTGCCGGGCATTGGGCTCATAATGCGAACTTGTCAGTGAAAGCAATTATGGGAATGGCTGGTTACAGCGAGATGGCTAAAATGTTAGGATTTAATGATATAGCAGATAAGTATGCTACTATAGCCCAGAAAATGGCAGTCAAATGGGAGGAAATGGCAAATGAAGGAGATCATTATCGCCTTGCTTTCGATCGCAAAAACACTTGGAGCCAAAAGTACAACATGATCTGGGATAAGATGTGGGGGCTGAATCTCTTCCCTAATAATGTAATCAGTAAAGAAATCAACTATTATTTAACGAAACAGAATCCTTATGGATTACCATTGGATTCTCGGAAAGATTACACAAAGTCTGATTGGATTATGTGGACAGCAGCTATGTCTTCTGATCAAGTAACTTTTGAGAAGTTTATAGCTCCACTCTATAAATATATTAATGAAACGACATCTCGTGTTCCTATCAGTGATTGGCATGATACAAAAAACGGTAAAATGACCGGCTTTAAAGCCCGTTCAGTAATTGGAGGTTACTGGATGCAAGTATTAGCAAATAAAAAAACAAATAATCAGTAAAAATAGATATTCAATATTTTTACCTTTAAAATCCAATGTATTATGAAAATGAAAAGAAACATTAAAAGTTGCTGTCAGCGCATCCAATGGATGATGCTGGCTTTGCTCACACTTTGCTTCACAGGTTGCAAAGATGACGATGGAGCAACAGGAAATTTTGATCCTGACAAGCCTGTGGTCATCTCAGAGTTTAGCCCCAAAGAAGGAGGATTAGGAACTCGCCTACTCTTGTACGGAGAAAATTTCGGGAATGACATCTCTAAAATTAAAATAACGATTGGCGGGAAAGATGCCAAAGTTATCGGAGCAAAAGGAGAAAGCCTCTATTGTGTAGTACCAGCCAAAGCTTATGATGGGGATATAAAATTGAGCGTCATCAACGACGAAGGTGAAGAAATTGCTACTACAGAGGCCAGCGAGAAATTTACATATCAAAAGAAAATGCTTGTAACAACATTTTTAGGAACAATGTACGATGGTAACACAAAATTCGATTTAAAAGACGGACCATTTAATGATTGCGGTGGTTTCGGCGGATCCGTTTGGCTATCTTTTGACCCCAAAAACCATAATCATTTATATCTAGTCGGCGAGCAGCATCCTACCCGCTTAATTGATTTCGAAAAAGAATATGTAAGTACGGTATATAGTGGACTAAGTAAAGTACGCACTATTTGCTGGACACATGAAGCTGATAGCATGATTATTACGAATGACCAAGGTAATGTTGACAGACCTAACAATTATATTCTCACGCGTGAATCTGGATTTAAAACAATAACAGAACTAACTAAAGGACAGAACTGTAACGGTGCAGATACTCACCCTATAAATGGAGAATTGTATTTCAATTCATACAACGCCGGTCAAGTATTTCGTTACGACTTTAATACCAAAGAGACAATTCCTTTATTTACTATACAAGATAGTGGATGGGAGTTTCACATACAATTTCATCCAAGCGGAGATTACGCCTACATAGTCGTAGTAAATAAACACTACATTTTGCGTTCTGATTATGACTGGAAGACTAAAAGGCTGACTACTCCATACATTATTTGCGGATCGCAAGGTGATGCGGCCTGGGTTGATGGAGTTGGCAAAAAAGCACGCATGAATAGGCCCAGGCAGGGCACATTCGTCAAAAACCCTGCTTACGAAGGGAGCAATGATGAGTATGATTTCTACTTCTGTGACAGAGAGAACCATTGTATTCGAATCTTAACACCGCAAGGTAGAGTGACCACCTTTGCCGGCAGAGGAAGCAATGGTACTTCAGGATATAATGATGGAGATTTAAGACAAGAAGCACGATTTAATCATCCTGAAGGAATCGTATATGATGAGGAAAGAGAGTGCTTCTTTATAGGTGACCGTGAAAATCGACGTATCCGCAAGATTGGTTACGAAGAATAATAAATGATTAACACACACATTTATATGATGAAAAGAATTTTATTTATATGCATGCTATTCCTTGGACTTTCTACTAGCGTTTCTGCACAAGAATACATTGTAGTTACAGGTATAGTGACTGATGCCAATAAAGAACCGATGATTGGGGTTAATGTATCAATTAGTGATCTCCCCGGTTTAGGTGCGATCACTGATTTAGATGGAAAATACACAATTAAAATGCCTACTTATCACAAATTATCATTTTCATATGTTGGTTTCGATAAAGTAGAGGTATTAGTAAAAGAACAACGAGTTGTCAACGTGACGATGCAGGAATCTGATGCTAGTCTGATTGACGAAGTTGTCATCACAGGGACCGGCGCCCAAAAGAAACTAACCGTGACGGGAGCCATTACTAACGTAGATGTAGAAATTTTAAAAGCAAATCCTTCAGGAGCAATTTCAAGTGCCTTAGCAGGTAATGTTCCTGGTGTTTTGGCTATGCAAACCTCTGGAAAGCCTGGTAGTGTTTCCGAGTTCTGGATTCGTGGTATTTCTACCTTTGGGGCCAGTAATTCAGCACTCGTTTTGGTTGATGGATTCGAACGGGATTTAAATGAGATAAACGTAGAAGATGTTGAATCATTTTCTGTACTAAAGGATGCATCTGCTACTGCCATTTATGGTTCAAAAGGTGCCAACGGCGTAGTATTAATTACTACCAGACATGGTAAAGCCGGTAAAATTAATATCAGCGCAAAAGCAGAAACATTCTATAATATGCTCACTCAGGTTCCAGATTTTGTAGATGGATATACCTATGCATCTATGGCGAATGAAGCAAAAATTACACGTAACCTGGAACCACTATACAAACCGGATGAGTTAGAAATCTTCCGCCTAGGATTAGACCCTGATTTATATCCGAACGTTAATTGGATAGACGAACTTCTCCGTAAAGGTTCATGGAGTACCCGAGCCACGCTAAGTATGAATGGTGGAGGTAATACAGCACGTTATTATGTATCAGGAAGTTACCTCGACCAGCAAGGAATGTACAAAGTTGACAAGACTTTAAAAGAATATAATACAAACGCCAATTTCCGCCGCTGGAATTATCGTATGAATGTAGACATTGACATTACCAAAACGACCTTATTAAAGGTAGGAGTCTCAGGCTCATTACAGAAAGCCAATGATTCGGGAGTGGGCAGTGACGCAATCTGGACCGCACTGATGGGCTATAATGCCATCATGGTACCCAAATTATATTCTAATGGATATGTACCAGCTTATGGTAATGATAATGGCGACCGCTTCAATCCATGGGTACAAGCAACTATGACGGGATATCGAGAAAACTGGACCAATAATATTCAGACCAATGTAACTTTAGAGCAGAAACTTGATTTCATAACTAAAGGACTCCGGTTTATAGGACGATTTGGCTATGACACAAACAATAGCAACTGGATCAACCGCAGAAAATGGCCGGAACAATGGAAAGCCAAACGTTTCCGTGCCACAGACGGAACACTGGATTATGATCGCGTAGCCGAAGAAAAGAAAATGTACCAAGAAAGTGGTTCTAATGGTTCACGAAATGAATTCTTTGAGTGGGAACTCCATTACAATCGGGGATTCAAAGAGCACCATTTAGGAGGAACATTAAAATACAATCAATCATCTAAGATAAAAACAGTGGGTCTTGGAGATGATCTAAAACAAGGAATTGCCCGCCGCAATCAAGGACTAGCCGGTCGATTTACTTATAATTGGAATTACCGTTATTTCATCGACTTCAATTTTGGATATACCGGTTCAGAAAATTTTGCCGAAGGACACAGATTTGGCTTCTTTCCTGCATTCTCAGGAGCATGGAATATAGCCGAGGAAACTTATATAAAGAAGCATCTCAAATGGTTAAATATGTTCAAGATTAGATATTCATTCGGTAAGGTAGGAAATGATAACTTAGGAGATAATCGTTTTCCATATTTATACAGCATCGAAACAATGACCAAGAAGGATGGCGACAAAGTAGTTGACACTGGCGGATACAACTTTGGTGACTATACAGCCGACAGATATTATGGGGGTATGCGTTATTCCTCCCTATCTTCTCCTAATGTCAGTTGGGAAATCGCTACCAAGCATGACCTCGGCATCGACTTTTCACTACTCAATGACAAGATATCCGGAGCAATAGATTATTTTAACGAAAAACGTGAAGGAATCTATATGTTACGTGAATACTTACCTGGGATAGTAGGTTTGGAAAGCAATCCAAGTGCTAACGTCGGGAAAGTTACTTCAAAAGGTTTTGACGGACATTTCGCTTTTCGCCAAAAAGTGGGGAATGTCAAACTGACAATACGTGGTAACATGACTTATAGCAAAAATGAAATAATAGACAGGGACGAAGAAAACAACTATTATTGGTATAAAATGCAAAAAGGGCATCGTGTGAATCAAGCAAGAGGATTAATATCTTTGGGACTGTTTAAAGATTACGATGATATTCGTAATAGTCCGGTACAAAGCTTCGATGGATATCAAGTAATGCCAGGTGATATTAAATATAAAGATGTAAATGGCGACGGAAAAATAGATAGTAATGACCAGGTAGCAATTGGTGCAACAACTAAACCTAATCTAATTTACGGCTTTGGTGCCTCAGCCAGTTGGAAAGGATTAGATATCAATGTACTTTTTCAAGGAGCAGGGAAATCAACCTACTTCATTGACGGATCAACTGTTCATATGTTCAGCTTAGGCGATGGATGGGGTAATGTTTTAACCGAAATGGCCAATTCAAACCGTTGGATTTCCGCAGATATATCAGGAGATCCATCAACAGAAGACCCCAATGCAGAATATCCACGCTTAACTTACGGTTCTAATCCCAATAACTATCAAAAGTCTACATATTGGTTGAGAAACGGTTCTTATCTACGTTTGAAAACTTTGGAAGTAGGATATACTTTACCAACAAAGCTAGTCAATAAAGTACATTTCAATAATGTTCGTATCTTCTTTATTGGAACTAATCTGCTTACATGGTCAGCTTTCAAACTATGGGACCCGGAAATGGGAAGTTCCACAGGAAAAGCATACCCACTTAGCAAGAATCTTTCTCTAGGAGTATCTGTTAATTTATAATACATAAAAAACATTATGAAAAAAATATATGTTATTTTATCACTCATCATAGGATTAGGTTTTACCCTCAATTCTTGCTCAGATTATCTGGATTCTGATTATCTGTTTGACGAACGTATGTCAATAGAAGACGTATTTACAAGCAGAACATATTCTGATAAATGGTTGGCACGCGCATATTTCTTTTTAGGAGATAATCATCTCCTTGACGTCGCGAGCAAAGGATATGTCCCTTTTTGTTTCGCTGACGATATGTATTTCGGTGATAGAGACGATCGATATAAAGCATGGAAAAACGGAGAATATAGTGAAAGCGGTCTGGCCGGAGAGAGTGCCGAGATATGGAATAAATGTTATAAAGGTATCCGTCAGGCTTCCATATACCTGAACAATATCGATATGAATCAAGAATATACCGCAGAAGAACTTGCAGACAATAAAGCACAAGCCCACTTTCTAAAAGCTTATTTCTATTGGATGATGCTTCGTTTGTTTGGTCCGGTTCCTATTGTTACTGATCAAGGCATAGACTATATGGAAGATTATGATGCGGTAGCACAGCCTCGTAATACATACGATGAATGTGTTACATACATTACAAATGAGCTAATTATGGCAGCCCAAGGCCTTCCTTTAAATCGCGCAATGCAAGATATAGCCCGCCCCACACGTGGTGCAGCATTGGCTCTTCGTGCCAAAGTATTACTCTATGCAGCCAGCCCGCTGATGAACGGAAAGACACCGGCTGATATCGCATCGGAAATGATAGACGATCAAGGGAATCGTTTGTTACCGGACTCGTACGATGAGTCTAAATGGGCAAAAGCTGCTGCAGCAGCTAAGGATGTTATAGATTTAAATCACTACTCCTTGTTCGTTTCTTATGCTACTGACAAAGGTGACATCGCATTCCCTGCAACAATTGCTCCTCCTTACCATTCAGAATTCTCAGAACAGGTATGGCCGAATGGCTGGAAAGATATTGATCCCTATGAATCATATCGTGCCGTATTTAATGGAACAGTCAGTGCATTTGAAAATAAAGAGTTAATTTTCACTCGCGGCCAGAATTGCGGTGACCAAAGCATTAATAATATGGTAATACATCAGTTGCCACGCGTTGCCAAAGGATGGAATACACATGGTCTCACACAAAAACAATGCGATGCTTATTACATGAATGACGGAACAGATTGCCCTGGCAAAGACAAGGAAATCGGTCGGGGAAATGGTACCGACCGTTTAACAGGTTATGTATCAAAGGAAGATGTAGAAGCCAATCGTTACAAGCCACTGGCGGAAGGCGTTTCTTTGCAATATGCTAATCGTGAACCCCGTTTTTATGCTTCAGTAGCCTACAATGGTTCCGTCTGGAATTTGCTGAACAGCAATAAAAATGCAGGAGAACCTCAAAATGTACAGGTTTTCTATTATCGTGGTGATGGCAATGGATACACAAACTCTATGTTCTGGCTCCGTACCGGTATTGGAGTGAAGAAGTTTGTACATCCGGATGACATGGGAAAAGGCGACAACAACGAAGACCTTATTAAAAAGAAAGTAGAGCCAGCTATCCGTTATGCTGAAGTTCTGCTAATTTATGCTGAGGCACTAAACGAACTGGGAGGTCAGTACGATATTCCTTCTTGGGATGGAAGTAAGACGCACATGGTCAAACGGGATATTAATGAGATGAAAAAAGGTATTCGTCCTATACGTATTCGTGCGGGTGTACCCGACTATACCCAGGAAGAATATGATAATCCGGCAACATTCCGCGAGAAACTAAAACGGGAACGCCAGATTGAATTGATGGGAGAAGGACATCGTTATTTTGATTTACGCCGCTGGCTAGACGCTCCGGTAGAAGAGTCAACACCCATTTACGGATGTAATACTTTAGCTACCAAAGAAATGGCAGATGTCTTCCATACGCCAGTAGCAGTACCTTCATTACCAACAACTTTCTCTCGTAAAATGTGGTTTTGGCCTATTAACCATACAGAACTAAAACGCAACAAGCGCTTAACTCAAAACCCTGGTTGGACTTATCCAGAATAACTTTATACATTAGAAAAGATATGAAAAAAATATATTATTTACTTTTAGTTATGACACTGGTACTAAGTGTGTCATGCAATAACGAATGGGAATCGGAACAATATCTGCAAATGGTCTCTTTCAAAGCACCGGTCAATGCACAAGGAGTAACTCCCATTTACATACGCTATAAACCAGAAGGAAAAGTAACCTATCAACTTCCATTGATAGTCAGCGGATCAACGATGAATTCGAAGGCTTTGGATGTACATGTTGGTTTAGATCTTGACACATTAGACGTGTTGAACGTAGAACATTTCGGAAGTCGTGAAGAGCTTTTTTTCAAACCGTTAGAAAGCAAATATTATGATTTCTCAGAAACAGTGCAAATTCCTGCGGGAGAATGTACAAGCCTGCTGCCTATTGATTTTACTTTGAAAGATTTGGATCAGGTAGACAAATGGGTATTACCATTGGCTATCCAAGACAATGATCCTTCACAGAACTATCAGGCAAACCCCAGAAAGTTCTACAGAAGAGCTATGTTACGTATTTCCCCTTTCAATGACTATTCAGGACAATATAGTGCAACAGCCTACAAAGTATACTTTAAAGGAAATGAAAAAGAGGCGATAGTACCGGAATATCATACTTCTTATGTAGTGGATGATAAAACTGTATTCTTCTATGCAGGACTTGTTGATATTGATCGACTGGATCGGAAATATTACAAAATTAAATTCGAATTTACAGATGAGAAAGTGGATCTTCAAACCCGTAAGCTGAATATTTCTTCTGATAACGAAGACATTCACCTGGTAGTAAAGGGGCAACCAACATATACTATTGAAGAAGAAATGGATGCAACACGCCCTTATTTAAAGCATGTTTATGTAACTATCAACAACTTGGAATATGAATTCACAGACTACACATCTGTCCCGGGCTATCCTTTAGAATATGTAGTAAAAGGTTCGCTGACTATGGAACGAAAGATTAACACCCAAATACCTGACGAAGATCAAGCTATTGAATGGTAGGTTGAATAATAAAAAGAAGAGTGAATCCTTTTTACAGAATTTCTCTTCTTTTTATTATATTTGCAAACAGAATAAAATAAAGTCAATCAAATAGATTCATGATGAAACATAAACCGATTAGCAGACGCGATTTTTTAAAAAATATAGGAATCGCAGGCACCGGGGTTCTTCTTGCAACAAGTCCCTGGCTTTCTGCCTTCTCTGAAGTTACCCATACGTCTAATGAAAAATGCCGTTTAGGAATCATTGGACCGGGCTCACGAGGACGCTTCCTCATGAGCTTTCTGGTTCAGAATCCCAAAGTTGACATTGTTGCATTATGTGACATTTACCAGCCTTCAATTGACGAAGGATTAAAACTTGCTCCCAAAGCAAAAGTGTATGGTGACTATCGAAAACTATTGGAGGATAAAAACATAGATGCCGTACTTGTGGCAACTCCCCTCAGTTCACATTGCCAAATAGTAATGGACGCATTTGATGCAGGCAAGCATGTATTCTGCGAAAAGACAATCGGCTTTACAATGGAAGAGTGCTTTCGCATGTACAATAAACACATCAGCACAGGAAAAATATTCTTCAGCGGTCAACAACGCCTCTTCGACCCACGCTATATCAAAACGATGGAAATGATTCACGCAGGTACATTCGGAGAGATTAATGCCATCCGTACATTCTGGAATCGAAATGGAGATTGGAGACGTCCCGTACCTTCACCCAATTTAGAACGACAGATTAACTGGCGACTTTATCGGGAATATTCAAAAGGTTTAATGACAGAGTTGGCATGCCATCAGTTGCAGATAGGCAGTTGGGCATTACGCAAACTTCCCGAAAAGGTAATGGGACACGGCGCCATTACATATTGGAAAGACGGTCGGGAGGTATACGATAATGTCAGTTGCTTGTATGTATTTGACAATGGAGTAAAAATGACATTCGACTCTGTGATTTCCAATCAGTTCTATGGACTGGAAGAGCAAATTATGGGCAATCTTGGTACGGTAGAACCAGAAAAAGGAAAATATTATTTCGAGAGCGTAGCCCCTGCTCCGGGCTTTTTACAGATGGTAAATGATTGGGAGAATCGTTTATTCGACTCGCTTCCTTTTGCAGGCACAAGTTGGGCACCAGAAACAGCTAATGAGAATAAGGGAGAGTTCATTCTTGGAGAACGGCCTAAGACTGATGGAACCTCGCTATTACTAGAGGCCTTTGTTGAAGCTGTCATTACCCGTAAACAACCTGCCAGAATAGCAGAAGAAGGTTATTATGCAAGCATGCTTTGCTTACTGGGCGATCAGGCACTACAAGAAGAACGAACATTATACTTCCCCGATGAGTATAAAATAAATTACTTGAACCATCATTCTCAAACATCTGAAACAGCATGAAAGATACAGTTTTGACCGCACGAAGAAAAAAAATAGAATTGATAACTTTGCTTGTCTGCTTTATCATTGCTAATCTGGCAAATTTATATGCAATCATAAAGTATAACACCTCCTTTATGGAGATGATAACTTCTATTTTCTATATCATCGTATTTACTCTCGCACTCTATACATGCTGGAGCCTTCTACGCATTCTCTTTTATGGAATAAAAAGACTATTTATAAAAGACAAAATGCAAAAACGCCTGTAACAATATCATTATTAAATACTTAATCAATATCACAGAAAGAATTATGGTAACACGAAGAGACTTTTTAAAAACAATGACTCTGGCTTCTGCAGGATTAGCCGTAGGAAGTGGAGAGATATTAAATGCACATAACCTATCATCCTTAAAGGATAGAAAAGAAAAAGTTAAAATAGCCTATGTAGGTATAGGGAACCGTGGTCAGCAAATCATTGAAGATTTTGCACGGACGGACATGGTAGAAGTAGTTGCTTTGTGCGATGTAGATATGGGAGCAAAACACACCCAAAAGGTTATAAGCATGTATCCCAAGGCAAAGCAATTCAGAGATTTCCGCCAAATGTTTGATAAAGCGGGAAAAGATTTTGATGCTGTAGCCATCGCTACTCCCGACCATTCGCATTTTCCAATCAGTATGCTGGCTTTAGCTTCAGGAAAACATGTATATGTAGAGAAGCCACTGGCCCGTACATTCTACGAAGCAGAGCTTTTGATGCAGGCTGCGCTGAAACGCCCGAATTTGGCTACTCAAGTAGGAAACCAGGGACATTCCGAAGCAAACTACTTCCAGTTTAAAGCATGGATGGATGCCGGAATTATCAAAGATGTAACAGCGGTGACCGCTCATATGAACAACGTACGCCGCTGGCATAAATGGGATACCAACATTTACAAACTACCAGCCGGACAACAACTGCCCAAAGATATGGACTGGGACACTTGGCTGGGAGCAGTTCCTTATCATGAATATAACGAAAAGTACCATCAGGGAGAATGGCGTTGTTGGTATGACTTTGGCATGGGAGCCTTGGGAGACTGGGGTGCACACATCTTAGACACTGTTCATGAATTTCTTGAATTAGGATTACCTTACGAAGTAACCTTATTGCATGAGAAAGGTCATAATGACTATTTCTTCCCTTATTCTTCCACCATTCTTTTCCGTTTCCCGCAACGTAAAGGAATGCCACCAGTAGATATTACCTGGTATGACGGACTGGATAATCTTCCTCCTATTCCTGCCGGTTACGGCGTATCCGGATTGGACCCTAACATTCCTACAACTAATCAAGGAGATACTCCGGCTGCAAAACTGAATCCGGGAAAAATCATTTATACAAAAGACCTTATTTTCAAGGGAGGAAGCCACGGAAGTACTCTTTCTATTATTCCTGAAGAAAAGGCTAAAGAAATGGCAGATAAGTTGCCAAGTGTTCCTAAAAGCCCTTCCAATCACTTCGAGAACTTCCTACTGGCATGTAATGGTATCGAAAAGACACGCTCCCCATTCGAGATTAATGGTGTATTAAGTCAAGTCTTCTCACTAGGTGTAATGGCACAGCGCCTCAATACGCAACTCTTCTTCGACAGCCGCACAAAACAAATTACCAATAATGAATTTGCTAATGCGATGCTGGCAGGAATTCCACCACGAAAAGGCTGGGACGAATTCTACAAACTATAAAAGAATTAATAAATAATGAACATGAAAAAACATTTGTTACTTACTTTACTTTTATTCTGTGCCGCTTCTTTATCCGCACAAAACTGGGAACCTCTGTTCAATGGAAAAAATCTTAAAGGATGGAAAAAATTAAACGGCAAAGCTGAATATAAAGTTGTAGACGATGCCATTGTTGGAGTATCCAAAATGGGAACCCCTAATACATTTCTGGCAACAAATAAAAACTACGGAGACTTTATCCTTGAATTCGACTTTAAGATTGACGATGGGCTAAACTCTGGCGTGCAACTTCGGAGTGAGAGTAAAAAAGATTATCAGAAAGGCCGTGTGCATGGTTATCAGTTTGAAATAGATCCATCCAAGCGTGCCTGGTCCGGAGGTATTTATGATGAAGCCCGCAGAAACTGGCTATATCCTCTGACACTGAATCCTGCCGCACAAACTGCTTTCAAGAACAACGCCTGGAATAAAGCAAGAATTGAAGCTATCGGAAACTCTATCCGCACTTGGATCAATGGAGTACCCTGCGCCAATATTTGGGACGACATGACACCCAGCGGCTTCATTGCTTTGCAAGTACATGCCATAGGCAATGCTTCCGATGAAGGAAAAACGGTAAGCTGGAAAAACATTCGCATTTGTACAACAGATGTGGAACGTTATCAGACACCGGAAACTCAAGAAGCTCCCGAACGAAATATCATTGCCAACACTATCTCGCCACGTGAAGCCAAAGATGGATGGGCTTTGCTTTGGGACGGTAAAACCAACAATGGCTGGAGAGGAGCAAAATTGGATGCTTTCCCGAAGAAAGGCTGGAAAATAGAAGATGGCATACTTAAAGTGATGAAAAGCGGAGGCGCCGAATCGGCTAATGGTGGAGACATCGTAACGACCCGCAAATACAAAAATTTCATTCTGACAGTAGACTTCAAGATTACTGAAGGAGCAAACAGCGGGGTTAAGTACTTCGTCAACCCGGACTTGAATAAAGGAGAAGGCTCTGCTATCGGTTGTGAGTTTCAGATCCTTGATGACGACAAGCATCCTGACGCTAAACTCGGAGTAAAAGGTAACAGAAAATTAGGTTCGTTATACGACTTGATTCCTGCTCCCGCCAAAAAGCCTTTCAACAAGAAAGAGTTCAATACAGCTACTATCATTGTAAAAGATAACCACGTAGAACACTGGCTGAACGGGGTAAAACTTATCGAATATACCCGTAATACAGACATGTGGAATGCGCTGGTTGCCTACAGCAAATACAAAAACTGGCCTAATTTCGGTAATCCAGCAGAAGGTAATATTCTTCTTCAAGATCACGGCGATGAAGTCTGGTTTAAGAATGTAAAGATCAAAGAACTGAAATAATTCGTACGAAAGAGTAGATTCACACAGCAGAAGGGCATGCACCAAACCGGGCATGCCCTCTTATTAATATATCAATAAAGAATAAATGCAGCATGCCATTCAGCATATATATAAGACACATGACAACGACGGGCTTCTCTATGCCTGGTTCTCATCCATGCATACACGCGTAGATATCATACTCAGTTGTCAGAAATCGGAGAAAGAATTAATGTCTGCAGTCAATCATATATACGACACGCTCTGCCAACTGGAAAGAACAGCCAATTATTATGATCCTTCAAGTGAACTGGCTTTAGTCAATCAGGCAGCTTCTACAACTCCCGTTGTGATAAGCCAGTCTCTCTTTTCGATGATCGCGCTGTGCATAGAATATCATAAAAAAACAATAGGATGTTTCGACATCACCATTCATTCGGAGAACTATAACCAAGATACAATACATTCAATACATCTATCACCTGAAGCATCAAGCATCTTCTTCCACCAAGCAGGTACTGCCATAAATCTATCAGGATTTCTTAAGGGCTATGCTTTGGACAGAATCAAGGAAATAGTAAATACTCATAGAATAGGAAATGCTTTGATAAGCATAGGAAACAGTTCTATACTCGCTTTGGGCAACCATCCTTCCGGTATGGGATGGAAAGTAGGCTTTAGAAATCAGACAAATAGTGTCCAAAGCGACAAAGACCAGTCTATACTCCTCAACAATGAATGCCTGACCACTTCCGGTAATGACTCATGTGAGCGTAAACACATTATTTCTCCTTGGAGTGGCCAGCCACTGGAAGGAGTCAGACAAGTAGCTGTAGTAACAAACGATGGAACAACAGGCGAAGTTCTTTCAACCAGTCTATTTGTGGCAAATCAAGAACAACGCAAAGTACTAACGGCCGAGTTTCTTCCCTCAATAATTATTGATTTGTAACCGTACCGGATGGCTTAGGCAACGGAGTATTCACAGGAAGAGGAATACCCAAATCCGGCATTCCGTTAGCATCCCATCCTATCTTCTGCAATCGTGGATTACGGGTTTCCGACTCTCCTGTATTCCCACTCGGGATGCTCCTCGCCTGATATAACACATACCATTCTGTTCCATCGGGCGAAGGTATAAACGAAAGACCAGCCGGTCCGTATACTCCATCTTCCGGCTTCTGCTGAAATACAGGAACAGGACTTTTCTTCCAAGAAGCAGGGTTCAACAAATCACTGTCCGCATCGGCAGTCAACATTCCGGTACAATAATAGGGAGACCAACAACCACTGGCTGAATAGTATACAATCACCGTTTGATTATCCTTGGAATGGAAATACTGAGGGCTTTCATTCACATAAATCGGATAAGCCGTCCGTCCGCCATCCGGATTAATCCATTGCCGTTCCCATTCATATTCCGGCTGCGAGATCATGACTCTTTTAGTAGCCAATGTCCAGGGATTTTCCATTCGGGCTATATAAATGCATTGTGTTTCACTGCCAATTCTGCGATTAGGCCAGCCTGACCACAGAAGATAAAGTTCCCCTTTATGCTCAAAAGTGGAAGGATGTATCCCCCAATTCCATTCCGGATTGGTCATGATCGCTCCTTTCATACGAAACTCCCCTTGCATTGGATCAGGAGAGTCATTTTCAATCACATAAATTTGGTGATTATCCGTATTCCCGTCATCAGCCGCAAAATAGATATACCATTTGCCATCGATATTTCGGATTTCAGGATTCCAGAGATGATAAGAGTTTGAAGGATCTTTGGGTACCCAAACTTCCTTACAGGTGGAGCGGGGCATGTCAGTAATGTCGGTAGTTACCCATAAGAATATTTGATCATTGGTCTCATGGGTATAATAATATTTTCCATCATGGTAAATCGCATTTGGATTAGGGCCTTCCGTAAACAATGGATTGACATAAGTATCTTTTTCAGCATCTTCTGTCTTCCCGGCATGTTTGGAATTACAAGAAATGTTCAACAGAACAGAGAAGGATAACAGGCATAAATAGATTCTCATAGTTACATTATTTTTAAGATGATACAAAGAAAAGACTTTTTTTCCATTAACCGTTAACAAAGCGAAAATAAAAATCGAATTTAGAATATCATTCTTCCGTCATGCCACAATCTGTTCAGATAATTGACACAAAAAGAGAAAAGATTCTCTGTAAATAAAAAACATTATATCATCAAAGACAAAAAGAATATTTTGAAGTCAGCGCTAGTATTTATTTAAAAAATATCAACCTATGCTGCGTTCATATCCAATCGTTTATTAATAAATTCTTTCATCGTTTATTATAAACGGTATCCAAGTTTATTATAAACATTCATATCTTTCCTACAGGAATAAATATCACTTTTTAGCAACAAAAAGGGCTGTAATCCCTATAAAGAATCACAGCCCTTAGCTTGTAGCAGACCAATCAGCAAGCATTACCCGAAGCAGAAATGCATGCCATCTGTTATTATATTATACTTAAATATACTAATTTTCCATCTATATTATCAATCTTATCGAATTTACAGTCTGTTGCTACTTACAAATATACAATATAAAAAACGGTTTGTCAAGTCCTGCCCCATCTTTCATTAACAGACCAGAATCAGACTTTAGGATCAGCATCCGAAGAAATCTCTGCTGATTCTCCTGAATTCAAAAGCTGGCTAATATATTCCTTAGGAAGAACACCATATTGTACCTTGAAACATTTGGCAAAATAGGAGGAGGAAGTAAATCCTACCTGTGCCGCAACCTCAGAAATACGTGTACCTCCCCGGATTAATTCAGCCGCCTTATTCATACGCAGAGCCTTCAGGTAATCATTGGGCGACATACCCGACAATGCCTTTATCTTTCGATAGAAATTAGAACGGCTCATGTTCATTTGCTCTGCAAGAGTATCAATGGAGAAGTTCTCGTCTGCCAGCTGGTCGGCAATGACTTCCTGTATCTTAGCAACAAATTCACAGTCTCTCTGAGACATCGCAAGCTCTGCTGAAGTCTGAGTCGCATTTCCGGATAAACTAGCCATCAACTTATGGAAAGACTGCCTCAACCGGAGCAGGTTCTCAATCTGCTTGTGCAGTTGCTTGATAGAGAATGGCTTCTCTATATACACATCGGCTCCACATTCAAGGCCTTCCACCTTAGACTCTAAGGTTGTTTTTGCCGTCAGCAGAATAACCGGAATATGTGAGTAATCTATTTCAGATTTTACTTTACTACAGAGTTCCAAACCGTTCATCTCCGGCATCATGACATCACTGACTATAACATCTACACTTTCTTGTTCAAGTATCTCAAGAGCTGCACGTCCATTCGAAGCTTTCAGCACACGGAACCAAGCCAGCAATGAATCGCGTGTCAGGTTCAATAGTTCGACATTGTCTTCCACCAACAATACAGTGAATTTCTTTCCCGAGAATTCCGAAGAAATATTCTCTGTCGTCCCCTCACTTTCAGAATGTACCTCAACGATGTCGGTAGTTTCTTCTACCGCCTCCTTGTTCAAAGGAAGAGATAACACAAACGAAGAGCCTTGCAGTTCGTTATCTTCAAGACGAAGGCTACCTTGATGAGCCTCTGCCAGAGATTTTGCAAAAGCCAATCCGATACCAGTACCTGTTGCCGTGGCTACCTTGTCATCCGGCATCTGATAGAAAGCTTCAAATATTTTCTCTTTCTGCGAGTCAGGTACTCCACGACCATCATCACTCACATATATTTCATACCCCGCATCATTTGCCACAAGTTTCAAATCAATGCGTGCACGGGCATATTTGATAGCATTACTTATCAGGTTCACCAAGATCTTACTCAGCTTTTCCCGATCAACCATCGATACCAATTCCTGATCGGGTACCGTCAACACCAATTCAATACCTTTCAACTCCGCAGGACTAGTGAACTGGCTATATATATCATTCACAAGCTCCTTTATATCACAGCTCACCAAATTCAATTGCAAAGCTCCGTTTTCCATCTTCTGAAAGTCGAGCAGCTGATTCGTAATGCCTAAAAGGTAATTCACATTCTTATCTATCACAGACAGATATTTCGCTTCTTTTCCTTCATGCTCTATCTCTTGCAGCTTTTCAAGAGGCAAACGTATCAGACTGAGAGGGGTACGTATCTCATGTACCAAATTAATAAAGAAGCCGATCTTTGATTTATAAACTTCCTGTTCTTTAGCAATCTGGTATTTCTCCATCCGACGTTTGTATTTGTGCTTGACACGGAGATTCCAACGCCAGGCAATCCAGGCAATCCACCCCATCAGCAGGAGGATATAAATAAAATAAGCGAAAGAACTACGCCACCAAGGGGGAGTAATCACTACCTTCAGAGTAGTGGTTTTCTCGTTCCACTGATGATCATTATTAGAACCGCGCACTTCAAACTCGTATTCTCCGGGAGGCAGATTGGTATAAGAAGCGGAGTTGTTCTCGGAATTGGTAATCCATTCCTTATCGACCCCTTTCAATATATAAGAATATCTGTTTCTTGCCGGGTCTTCATAACTGAGTGCTACAAAACGAATCGTGAAACTATTATTTTCATAAGACAAGGTTATCTTGTCAGCCATATAAACCGGTTTTCCCAGTTGAAGCAGTTTCTTCACTTCCTGTTCATCATTCAGATAAGACAGACGGATATCAGTCACGTATACCGGAGGAATGTAGGCATTATCGACAAAACGCTCCGGCTGGAAAACATTAAAACCATTAATTCCGCCAAAATACAATTTGCCTTCGGAGGATCTTAAAGAAGACCGTGCCATAAATTGATTTCCCTGCAAGCCATCATTAATCGTGAACTGCCGGAAATGAGCTTTAGATATTGGATTAATCTTGAAAATCCCCGCATTACTGGATATCCAGAAGTCCCCCGTCTGATCTTGTTCAATGGAGTAGATCACTTTGTTGGGAAGTGAAGAATCAAATTCGATGAATGCTTCTGTTTTAGGGTCGAAGGAACATAATCCTCCCCCATTCGTGCCAAACCACATCACCCCTTTATTGTCCTCAAACACGGTGATAACCGAGTTACTGGTAATGGTAGTCGAATCTTCCCGTTCATGCTGGAAATGTTTCCAATGTCCGCTGAGGGTATTATAGGAGAACACACCGCTATTGGTAGTTGCTATCCACAGATTGTTGTACATATCCTCATATATATCGCCAACGGAGATCATAGAACCGATACTGGTGATAGTCATAAAATTGTCGGCATCCGGATTATACCGGCATAAGCCCCAGCTTGTTCCGACGAAGATTTCACCTTTCCGATCCTTATACATGCACAACACATCATTACTACAAATCGTATTGGGGATTCCCCGAGAATGTGTATATTCTTTTATCGAACCGGTACGCAGATTAAGAACACGTATTCCCTCGGCATAAGTACCAATCCAGAGACAATCACCGTCTAGCATCAAAGAACGAATATCGTATTTTTGCCCCTTTACGCCTCCGATAGGATGCTCCGTAAGTTCCCGTGTAACGGCATTGAAGAAATATAAACCACTCTGGGTACCAATCCAGATGTTTCCGTCCTTATTTTCACAGAATGGTCCGACCACCTCTCCCGCTCCCGGTATCCCCGACAGATAAGCGGGGGAATAGTAATCAAAACGTTTGGTCTGTTTAGACATGTAGTTGATACCGCCCAAGTTCGTCAATACCCATAGAGCACCTTCCGCATCCCACATCATACCGTTGATGGTCTGGTCACTTAAACTTCTCGGATCAGCCGGATTATCTGCACGAAGAAAAGTTTTCAACTCACGATTGAATAGATAGAGTCCGTTATCGGTTCCTACCAGCAATTCATTCTCTGTATATTTGAGCAGGCTGCGAACCGCACCGAAATTCAACGAAGGAGCCATATAATTCTCAATGATTCCGGTTTCATGATTCAACCTCCCTAGCAAATTGTTACCTGCTCCCAACCATACTTCTCCCTCGATATCCAACACGCAATTGATCTTGTAACTATCCGGAGAATTCACATCTGATGAAACTCTATACGATTGCAGAAATTTACCGTTTTCATCGAAACAAAGTAGCCCTTCCTGAAGTGAAGAAGCATATACTTTCTTCTTATCATAACTTTGGCAAACATCCCAGACAAAAGAAGTCTGAATGCTATTCTGAGTCAACACCTCAGTCTTGGGATCATAAATAAAAAGCCCCTGTCCTAACGTGGCAATCCAAAGAAGCCCGTTCTCTGTCTTTATAATCTTCTTGATCTCACTACTGACGTATACACCGTACTGAGTAGTCTTATCGAAATAAGAGAAACGGTCCGTTGCCCGATCATAAATATACAGTCCGGAGTTAGTTCCGACCCATATATTCTGATCTTCCTCAATCAACGCTTCAACGAAGTTGTTCTCCAATGAGAATTTATCGTTCAAGACATTCCGATAAACTTTGTTGCCCCGACCGTCATAGCGGTTCAGACCGTCACTGGTGCCCAGCCAGATAAATCCATAGCTATCCTGTATAGCACACCATACCGTATTATGTGACAAGCCATCTTCCACCTGATATTTCTTAAAGGAGAAATAGGGAGATGCAGACAATGGTTCGAGCCAAAAGGCCAGTAAAAGTATCAGTATTTTTGTTAACTTCATACTAAGTGTGTCTTATATTTAGATTAACGATTCAACCAAGGTTCCGGATTCAATTTTTCTTTCTCTCTGCGCAACTGGAAATGCAATACCGTTCGTCCGTTATCTGCGCCATCAGAAAATATCTGTCCGATAGCCTGCTTTGTACTCACTATATCACCGGACTTCACCGAAGCAGAAGAAAGATTACAGTAAACGGAAATATAATTACCATGCCGGATCAGAACATTAAATAGTCCGTTCAACTGGAACACAGCTGCTACCTTACCATCAAAGATGGCACGAGCCTGTGCCCCCGGCTTTCCTTGAATATCAATTCCTTTGTTGTCCAGCTTCACATTACGAAGTCCTTCAACAGCGTACTGTCCATAACGGCTGGTTATGATGTAAGGTCCGGATATGGGCATCGGAAGTTTTCCACGGTTAGCAACAAAGCTACCGGACAGCTCACGATCCGCCTTACTCATCGTAAAAGCATCCAATGGTTCCGACTTCGGTCTGGCAACTGTTCCGGTTCCGGAGGAAGTTTTGTCCTTAGCATCTGCCTTCTTACGGGCTGCCGCTTCTCGGCGAGCCTCTTCCTGAGCACGTTTGCGGGCGCGTTCTATTTCTTCTGCGATCAATCGGTCGATACGGGCATTCAGTTGATTTGCTTCCCGTCTCTTCTTATTCACCTCACTCTGCAGCCCTTTCTGTTTCTTTTGCAGATTGGCCACCAGCGTACGCTTCTCTTTCTCCTGAGCCTCGAGTTTCGCCTTTTCGTTCTCACGTTCTTTCAGCAATCCCTCCTTGGCAGCTTTCACTTGCTCACGTTCCGCTTTTTTCTTCCGTATCTGCTCCTGTTTTTTTAAGATTTCCTCTCCCTGCAAACGCTGATAGGTAGCATATTCGCGCACATAACGTAAACGACGGTAGGTTTGCCCCAAATTCTTGGCAGAGAAAATAAACATCAGCTTTTCTTCAATTGATTTATTCTTATAGAGATACTGAACAGAAGCTTCGTACTTCTTCTTTTTCTCTTTCAGATCCTTTTCAAGACTATTCAACTGACGGTTCAGGGATACTAACTCACGTTCGATACTCTCCACATCATTATTGATGGCAAGTATATAACGTTTCCGCTCCTCAATCTGTCCCGTCAATGCCGCCAGACCATTCAACTGACTGCCTACATCCTTCTTTGTATTCTGCAAAATCGACTCTGTCTCGGCGATCTGCTTCTGCAGCGCACCGCGCTTACTCTCCAACTCACGAATCAACTTATTCGATTGGGCAGAAAGCGGAATTGCCAGCCAAAGGCTGCTTATCAGAATTACAAAGAGGCGTTTTTTCATAATAAAGTCATCAACATTTTCATTAGCTCTTCCAAAGAAACCTGACGGTATCTGGAAGTCAGTTCGGTCGGAGTGATCGACACTTCTTTGGTCGAAAACTCATATAATTGTACTTTTGCTTTCTCCAATTTGGGGATTCCCAAATCTTTTCCGGATAGTTCCGTCTTTCCACCGGGACGGGAAGCATCCGTCAGCAGTTTCTCCAACTGAGAAAATTCTACGTTCTTCGACAATATTTCTTTCAGCTCACTCTTGGTTGCACGTACAAACCGCTTATTCATCCGGTCGACAAACAACAGTTCGGAGGGAGTAACCTCAATGCGCGCCACTTCCGTACGGATAATGGGCATCAACAAGGAGATCTGTACCCGTTCATGACTTTTCATCTTCATGGTACCGCCAACTGACATACTTCCGTTCTTACTTGGAATTGTCAGCTGGAGTTTGGAAGCCAGATAACTGGGTGCCGTCACTTCCGGCACCGTTGTCATCAGATGCTTTGAGCTTTTACAACCTGCCAATACGACTGCAATCAACAAAAAATAAGCGATTCTTCTCATTCTGCAATGTATTTTTTCTTTTCTATTTTCTGTTTCAATGTTTTCGACTCACTGCCCATCTCCAGTGCTTTCTTCCAATAGGAAAGCGCGCCATCCACATCTCCAGTCATATAATAGATATCCCCGCAATGTTCTACGATCACATCACTCTTTTCATCATCACTTTTCATGGCATTATCTATGTAAATACGAGCTTCCGCATAATTTCCCTTTTCAAAAAGAATCCATGCATATGTATCCAGATAAGTAGCATTATTCGGTTCTGCCTTTACAGTCTTGTAACTCATTTCTTCCGCTTTATCCAGATCACGGCGCTCTACTGACAAGTAATAAGCATAGTTGTTCAACGCACCAATGTTGGAAGGATTGTAGACCAGTGCTGAGTCATAAGCAGCATAAGCCTCCTTCATCTGTTTCTGAGTATGATACATATCACCCAAAATAGAATAGAAGTCTGAGACGACCTCCTTCTTGCTGTCAGCTGTCGTATGTTCCAGTGCTCTCTTACAAATACTGACCACACTATCCGGCTGTTCTGCCTGATTATAGGCAATGGCCAGATAATAATAAAATTCCAGCGCATCCGGAGTCGCTTCAATACCCGGCTCGCAAACCTTAATGATCTGCTTGTAATCCTCTTTTCTTACGGCAGTTCCAACCAACATCATACGAGCAGCTTTATTAGTAGGGTCTAAGTCAACCACTTGTTCCAAAACAGGAACTGACTCTGCCTCCATATTCTTCGACAACAGATATTGCGCATAAAGCATCGGGATTTGTGGATCATCCTGCTCCTGCTTCATGATCCGGTCAAACAGAGCTATGATTTGCGTACTGTCTTTATCAGCCTGTTCATTTTCCACAATCATCTGGCGCATGACGCTCACTTTAGTATCAGGTGTTACCTTCTTATTCAGCAATAAAGTATCCAGTTGCTGCTGATAAAGCCCCTCCTGCCCCGTCTGTTTGTAGTAAGAAGCCATCGAAAAGATAGCCATCGGATTATCCGGTTCTGCAGCCAGCACCTTCTGATAAACGTCATAAGCTTCCTGCTTCTTACCATTCTGAAGATATACGTCACCCAATATTACCTGATAACGCATGTCCATCGGATATTCCTGTACCAGACTTTCTATTTCCTGAAAAGCTTTCTTGTCATCCTTCATCTGAAGGTAGATCCGAAACTTCTCCATAGACAACTGTTCATTCTTGCCCATGTGCTTTTCAAGACGGTTCAATGTAGATATGACTTCATCATACTTCTCTTGTCTCCCATACAAGTCCAGAAGATTGAAAAGCGGGTCCTGTTTTCCCGGAAAACGCACTGCCATCTGTTCCAGCAGAGTGATAGCTTTATCCAATTCATTCTGCTGCTGATACAGCGATGCCAGTCCCTGACTATACCAATAGTTATCCGGAGCACTTGCCACCGCTTTTTCCAGCGCCTCCTGTCCTTGCGGCACCTGGCGGAGGAACATATAATACTGTGAAACCTCATAAAGTGCAGAAGCCGCATTCGGGTGAATATCCAGACAATGCTGCAACAATCCGAAAGCAGACGCATAATCTTTCTTCTCTTTCAAGCGCATGGCTTCCAGAAAGAAATAGTCATATTTCCGCTGCTGTTCGGGCGTTAGTGAAGACTGCGCCAAAACGACAGCTGGCTTTTCTTTTGCATTTTTCACTGTTCCGCACGAAACCAATGTCCATACAGCAACCAAAAGCCATATAATATTTTTCTTATTCATTTTCTCTTTTTATGGTACTTATCCTCGTCGGTACTTATCCTCGTCCTGTATGCCCGAAGCCCCCTGCTCCGCGCTCTGTCTCATCCAGCACTTCCACTTCCTGCCATACCGCTTGCTCATGCTTTGCAATCACCATCTGGGCAATACGCTCTCCATCCTCGATCACAAAAGATTCGGAAGAAAGGTTGATCAGAATGATACAGATTTCTCCGCGATAATCCGCATCAATTGTTCCCGGAGAATTGAGCACGGTAATGCCTTTTTTGATAGCCAGCCCGCTACGGGGACGAATCTGGGCTTCAAATCCTTGTGGAAGAGCAATATAGATTCCAGTCGGCACCAGGCAACGTTGCAATGGCGCCAATGTGATAGGTTCAGAAAGATTAGCACGGATATCCATTCCTGCAGATAATTCAGTGGCATAAGCCGGAAGCGAATGCTTCGATTTATTGATTACTTGAACGTTCATAAATGCATGTTTACTATTTAACGGGCGAAAATACACATTTTGAACTGAAAATTAGTTAAGTTTGCAGTTAAATAATGTGGTAACAACCAATTTGCAAACTGTAACCTGTGAAATAGTAAATAAAATGATGAACTGGAATCAACTAATATCAGCCAAACGCTTCGGGATGGAAGAATTCCACGAAGAACGGCAAGAGAACCGTTCAGAGTTCCAACGGGACTATGACCGGCTCATATTTTCCGCACCGTTCCGCCGTCTGCAGAACAAAACACAAGTATTCCCGCTACCCGGTAGTATTTTCGTACACAACCGGCTAACACACAGCCTTGAAGTGTCCTGCGTAGGGCGGTCTTTAGGCAATGATGTAGCAAAAGCTATTTTAGAGCGTCAACCGGAACTTGAAAGTTCTTTCTTGCCGGAAATCGGCTCCATTGTATCGGCTGCTTGTCTGGCACACGACCTAGGCAATCCGCCTTTCGGACATTCCGGCGAACGGGCTATCTCGACTTTCTTTTCTGAGGGAAAAGGGCAAAGACTACAAGAAAAGCAACCGGACGGAGAGCAACTTTCTCCGATGGAATGGGAAGATTTGACACATTTTGAAGGAAATGCGAACGCTTTCCGCATACTGACCCATCAGTTTGAAGGACGTCGCAGAGGAGGGTTTGTATTAACATATACAACACTTGCTTCCATCGTAAAATACCCCTTTTCATCGAGCCTTGCCGGCAAAAAATCTAAATTCGGCTTCTTTGTCAGCGAGGAAGAGAGCTATCGCAAAATCGCGACAGACTTGGGCCTTATCCAGCTTAGTGAACATCCGTTAAAGTACGCCCGACACCCGCTAGTATATCTGGTGGAAGCCGCAGACGACATCTGTTATCAAATGATGGACATCGAAGACGCCCACAAGTTAAAGATCCTCACGACAGATGAAACAAAGGAACTTTTGATGTCTTTTTTCTCCGAGGACCGGCGGTCACGCCTTCGAAGCACCTTCCAGATTGTCAACGACACCAATGAACAGATCGCCTATCTGCGTTCTTCCGTTATCGGATTATTAGTCCGTGAGTGTACCCGTGTCTTTCTGGAACACGAGCAAGAGATACTGGCTGGCACTTTCGAAGGAGCACTTATCAAACATATCTCCGAAGATCCGGCAGCCGCCTATAACCATTGTGCGGAAATATCCCTGAAAAGGATATACCGTTCGCAGGACGTCCTGGACATTGAACTGGCCGGCTTCCGCATAATCAGCACCTTACTGGAACTAATGGTAGACGCTGTCACCCTACCGGGAAAAGAGAAAGCCTACTCCGAACTTTTAACCAACCGCGTTTCCGACCAATATAACATAAAATCGCCCGTACTCTACGAAAGAATACAGGCGGTACTTGATTATATATCTGGAATGACCGATGTCTTTGCGCTCGATCTTTACCGGAAAATTAATGGCAACAGCCTTCCTGCGGTGTAACAACCTTAGGAGTAAACACTCCTTCGCTCTCACAAGGCATCTTCAGCGCATCCGGATGACTCTCTATAAACGTCTGGATGTGTCTGATTCGCTTATCTTCAAGGATTTCATCCACAGCAATCAGAATACCAGTCTCTTCCACATCACCAAATTCATAGTTGATAGCTGTCCCGAACATACGCATAGTAGGACTTAAGCTCATATAGGCATTCACCAACGGTGGTATATTATACCCCAGTTTGCGTATCTCCGTATTCAATATCTTATAATCTTCTTTAAAGGTATCCTTGCAGAACAAAGCTTTCAATTCCTCATCAGAAGTTTCCAAAATCAACGGTTTCATCGGTGTAACCAGCTTTTCCCGATCATAAAAATGCTTTTTAAGGAAATACAGAATCATATCGCGTCCACGGCGATGATAACTGGGATACATGGTCACCTTACCAAAGAAATACTTCACATTCGGCATTACGACCGTCAGTGCCCCCAATCCATCCCACAGATTATCCAAAGCGAATAAGCCCTTACTTCCGGCACGTGTAGACTGATATTCCAACGTTACAAAAGAACGCCCCAGTTCAATTGTCTGAGGCAGATATTCCTTAATAAACGCATTCGAGAAATGGAACATGTGAGAAGTAGCCAGAATAGGCGCACCTGCTTCATCAAAGCGCACATCCGTTCCAAGCAAATACCGGTAACCACCTAATATTTCTTCCGCTTCCGGATTCCATACGATCAACTGCTTATATGGGTGTTCCATGGTATCATATTCGTCGATATCCATCGACATGCCTGTTCCTCCACCCGCAGCACGAAAGGCAATTTCCCTCAAACGACCAATTTCACGCATCACATTAGGAGCATTCTGATGGGTAATAATATAAATCTGATTATTACTTTTATTGGTCATTCGCAAGCGCCTATCTTCTGTCAACTCTGCTTTCAGCAGTTCTTTGCTTACCGGTTTAATAATCTCTTCCATATTCTTGTTATAGTGTTCTATCAGTTACAGTTTATATACAATGTCCTTCACATACTCCGCCCACTGAGCAGGAGTCTTCGACTTATCGAAAGTCTGCCAGGGAATCGGTTTACCAAAAGTGACAGTAAAGGTTTTGTGACGGTTCTTAAACATCTCATCCGCCAGATACAGCATAGCGATATTGAATTTAATACCCAATGCCTTACAAACATTCGCCAGATTGTAGAAGAAATCAGAGTTTCTGCCGCCAAAATGCACGGGAACTACGTCTCGCTTCGCCTGTATGCTTTTTATAATGAATGTTTTCTTCCATTCCAGATCCCGGATCACTCCGTTCTGACGCCGCGAGCAAAGCCCCGCAGGAAACATGATCATCTGGTCGTCAGACTGAAATCCGGCTTCCACCATCTTAGGAAAGTCTTTTGCCTGCTTTCCCGTCTTATTAATAGGAACACAAAGAGGAGCCAAACCACGCAAATTCATCAGCAGGTCATTCACCAGATACTTTACTTTCCCATTATAATGGCGTCCCAGCACATAGCCGAGTGCTACTCCATCCTGCCCTCCCAGCGGATGGTTGGACACAAAGGTATACAAACCGTCTACAGGCAGGTTCTCAAGACCTTTCACCTCCACCTTCGCATCAAGGAACTCCATGCATGCCTCAAGGAAATCCACTCCCTGTTTATCTTTCGATTCATTCAGGAACACATTAATCTCGTCCTGATGAACAATTTTCTTCAAATAAGAAACCACAAACTTAGGGATGTACTTATATTGCTTCGGAGCTTTCGTCCGAAGTATCTTATCGACATCGATTAAAAATAAAGAGTCATCAGTCATTCTTTTCAAATAAAAATGATGCCACAAAATTAACGGTTCTTTTTTATTAATCGCAATAATTTGGCAGAAAATGCAGGATTTAAGTTCTCAACCTGAAAAAAGGACACCCAAAAACTATCAAATATAACCTAAAAACTATCCGCTGATAGTTTTTCCCCTAAATTTTGTCGGTTCATCCCCTATTCCATTCTCAAAAATGCCGTAAACTTGCATCACCGAAAAAAACAAACGAATATTCACTTTTTAAAAGCAACGTATATGAAAAGTTTAAGCTTCAGAAAAGATTTAGTAGGAGTACAGGAAGAACTGCTCCGTTTCGCATACAAACTGACAACCGACCGCGAAGAAGCAAACGATTTGTTGCAGGAGACATCACTCAAAGCATTAGATAACGAGGACAAATATATGCCCGACACAAATTTTAAAGGATGGATGTATACCATTATGCGCAATATCTTCATCAACAATTACCGTAAAGTAGTTCGCGACCAGACATTCATTGATCAGACAGATAATCTTTATCATCTGAATTTACCGCAGGATGCCGGTTTTGAAAGTACGGAAAGAACGTACGACCTGAAAGAGATGCACCGGGTAGTCAATGCACTCCCTAAAGAATACAGAGTTCCGTTCGCTATGCACGTTTCCGGCTTCAAATACCGCGAAATTGCCGAAAAGCTGAACCTCCCGCTAGGCACCGTGAAAAGCCGTATCTTCTTCACCCGCCAGAAACTGCAGGAAGAACTGAAAGATTTTCGCTAAACCTTTAACTATATTATTTATCAATTCCAAATTAGATATTTTAGTGCAGATTTTTAATTGTATTAGTTTAAGGCAGAAGAGTTACAATCTCTTCTGCCTTTTTTTGCTAATCTATTCTGCATGCCCCTCCCTTACGAAAGAAAAAAACTCCCGCTCAATAAAAAAAGACTCTTCCTCAATACAAACAAAAAAGCATAGCATCTTTCCTGTTTTCCCCACTAATAAAGCATTTCCCAAACCACATCTTTTTCAAGTAAATAAGCATTTAACAATCGGTTGAAAACTTCTCTAAAAGATTTTTATGGAAAATTGTGGGGAATTGTGGGGAATTTCCTACTTTTACGGTCTCTTTATTATAATAAGGTAAATGATACGTTTTTTAGGCAATATTGAAGTCAGGGCGGACGCAAAAGGAAGAGTGTTCATCCCAGCCACCTTCAGGAAGCAATTGCAAGCTGCCTCCGAAGAGAGACTCATTATGCGTAAAGACGTATTTCAAGACTGCCTGACACTGTACCCCGAGAGCGTGTGGAACGAGGAGTTAAACGAACTCCGGAGCAGGCTGAACAAATGGAATAGTAAACACCAGCTCATTTTCAGACAGTTTGTGAGTGACGTCGAAATAGTTACGCCCGACAGCAACGGACGCATACTAATCCCGAAACGTTACTTACAGATTTGTAATATCTATGGAGATATACGATTCATCGGCATCGACAACAAGATAGAGATATGGGCAAAAGAACGGGCAGAACAACCGTTTATGTCTCCCGAAGAGTTTGGTGCAGCATTAGAAGAGATTATGAACGATGAAAATAGACAAGATGGAGAAAGATGATTTGACATACCACGTACCAGTATTGCTAAAGGAAAGCGTTGACGGAATGAATATTCGTCCGGACGGAACGTATGTAGACGTTACCTTCGGAGGAGCGGGACATTCGCGCGAGATTCTTTCACGCCTTGGAGAAGGCGGACGTCTGCTGGGATTCGACCAGGATGAGGATGCCGAACGGAATATCGTCAATGATACCCACTTCACCTTTGTACGCAGTAATTTTCGTTATTTGCAGAATTTCCTGCGTTATCATGGCATTGAGCAGGTAGACGCTATTCTGGCTGACCTTGGCGTATCCTCCCACCATTTCGACGACAGCGAACGCGGCTTCTCCTTCCGTTTCGACGGAGCACTGGATATGCGCATGAACAAACGTGCAGGAATCACGGCAGCCGACATCATCAACACATACGAAGAAGAACGGCTCGCAAACCTTTTCTACCTGTACGGCGAACTGAAGAACAGCCGTAAACTGGCATCTGTCATTGTAAAAGCCAGAAACGGACAGTCTATCCGGACAATCGGTGAATTTTTGGAAATCATCAAGCCGCTTTTCGGACGCGAACGGGAGAAAAAAGAATTGGCGAAAGTATTTCAAGCACTTCGCATTGAAGTAAATCAGGAGATGGAAGCACTGAAAGAAATGCTGTCAGCTGCTACCGAAGCGCTCAAACCGGGCGGACGCCTTGTGGTTATCACTTATCATTCACTGGAAGACCGGATGGTGAAGAATATAATGAAAACAGGCAACGTGGAAGGCAAAGCGGAAACCGACTTTTTCGGGAATCTGCAAACCCCGTTCCGGTTAGTCAACAATAAAGTGATTGTTCCCGGCGAAGCGGAGATAGAAAGAAACCCACGGTCGAGAAGTGCCAAATTACGAATAGCAGAGAAAAAATAGTCTCAGATATGGAAGAAGAAATAGTAGACAAAAAGACAGAAGAGGGCAAGAAGAAAAAACGCACCTCATTGAAAAGTATTCTGGGAGGAGATATCCTCGCCACAGACTTTTTCCGTCGGCAGACGAAGCTGTTGGTACTGATTATGGTATTCGTTATCTTCTATATCCACAACCGTTATGCCAGCCAGCAACAACAGATTGAAATAGACCGGCTAAAAAAAGAATTAATTGACATTAAATACGATGCGCTGACCCGTAGTTCGGAGCTGATGGAGAAAAGCCGTCAGTCACGTATCGAGGAATATATATCAAACAAGGAAAGTGATTTGCAGACTTCCACCAATCCGCCTTATCTTATTAAATAAGGTATGAGTTGGGAGTTTTAAAAGAGAATAAGCACTGTGGCAGTAAATAAGAAAAATATAATGACCCGTTACTTCTTTGTCATTCTGATAATGGCATTGATAGGAGTAGCAATTGTCGTTAAGGCAGGCGTGACCATGTTTGCCGAACGGCAGTACTGGCAGGATGTAGCCGATCGTTTCGTAAAAGAAAACGTAACGGTGAAGCCTAACCGTGGAAACATTATTTCTTCTGACGGTAAACTAATGGCCAGTTCACTGCCTGAATACAGAATCTACATGGACTTTATGTCCGGTGAAAAGGACGAAAAAAGAAGAAAGAAGGATCAGGCACGCCGGGATTCCATCCTCAAAGCAAATATGGATTCGATCTGTATCGGACTCCACAAGATATTCCCTGATAAGAGTGCGGCACAATTCAAGGCGCACCTTCAGAAAGGACGACAGGCAAAAAGCCGTAACTACCTGATTTATCCGAAGCGTATCTCCTATATACAATATAAAGAGGTGAAACGTCTGCCTGTTTTCTGTCTGAACCGTTATAAAGGAGGATTCAAGGAACTGGCATACAATCAGCGCAAGAAACCTTTCGGCTCATTGGCAGCCCGCACCTTGGGAGATGTATATGCTGATACAGCTCAAGGAGCCAAGAACGGTATAGAACTTGCATTCGATACGATTCTGAAAGGACGTGACGGGCTGACTCACCGCCAGAAAGTAATGAACAAATACCTGAATATTGTCGATGTCGCCCCTATCGACGGCTGCGATCTGATCACTACTATCGATGTAGGCATGCAGGATATTTGCGAAAAAGCATTGGTAGACAAACTGAAAGAGCTGAATGCTACCGTAGGTGTAGTCGTATTGATGGAAGTAACAACCGGAGAGGTAAAAGCCATCGTTAATATGACCCAAGGCAGAGACGGCGAATATTACGAGGTACGCAATAATGCAATCAGTGATATGCTTGAGCCGGGATCCACTTTCAAGACGGCATCTATCATGGTAGCTCTAGAGGACGGAAAAATCACTCCGGACTATATCGTAGACACCGGCAACGGACAAAAGCCGATGCACGGTCGTGTCATGAAAGACCACAACTGGCATCGCGGAGGATATGGCAAACTGACTGTTACCGAGATTCTGGGAGTATCATCCAATGTAGGAACTTCCAGCATCATTGAAAACTTTTACGGAAGTAACCCGCAGAAATTTGTAGACGGACTGAAACGGATGAGCATTGACCAACCTCTCCACCTGCAAATATCAGGAGAAGGAAAGCCGAACATTCGCGGTCCGAAAGAACGCTATTTTTCGAAAACGACATTGCCGTGGATGAGTATCGGTTATGAAACTCAGGTTCCGCCGATCAATATTCTGACATTCTACAATGCGATTGCCAACAACGGAGTATCCATTCGTCCGAAGTTTGTAAGAGCCGCTGTCAGAGACGGAGAAGTGGTAAAGGAATACCCGACCGAGGTTATCAATCCGAAAATCTGTTCGGACAAAACGTTGGCACAGATACGGGAAATCCTACGGAAAGTAGTAGGCGAAGGACTCGCCAAACCCGCGGGAAGCAAGCAGTTCCATGTTTCCGGTAAAACCGGAACCGCACAGATTTCGCAGGGAGCAGCGGGATATAAGACGGGAAGAACCAATTATCTCGTCAGTTTCTGCGGATACTTCCCGTCGGAAAAGCCTAAATACAGTATGATTGTCTCTATCCAGAAACCCGGTCTGCCTGCTTCGGGAGGTTTGATGGCGGGTAGCGTATTCAGTAAGATTGCAGAAAGAGTCTATGCAAAAGACCTGCGCTTACCGCTCACCAGTGCCATTGATACAAATACGGTTGTCATCCCGAACGTCAAGGCGGGAGAAATGAGGGAAACGCAACGGGTACTGGAAGAACTGAATATAAAGATACAGGGAAAAATCACCGACTCGGGGAAAGAAGTATGGGGAAGCACTCATCCCGCTCCTCAAGCTGTGGTTCTTGAGAGCCGGGGTATCATGCAGAACTTCGTACCGAGCGTCGTAGGTATGGGAGCAAAAGATGCTGTTTATCTATTGGAAAGTAAAGGATTGAAAGTCAATCTGGTGGGAGTCGGGAAAGTAAAAAGCCAGTCGATAGCCAACGGCAGTGTCGTTAAGAAGGGGCAAACGATTACGCTTACGATGCATTAAGAATTAAATTAAGTAGGACAGATATGTTATTAAACGAGTTACTGAAAGCAATCCAGCCGGTGCAAGTGACCGGAGATTCAAAGATAGAAATCACCGGAGTCAACATTGACTCCCGTCTGGTGGAAGCCGGCCAACTATTTATGGCGATGCGTGGCACGCAGACCGATGGCCATGCCTATATTCCCGCCGCCATTCAGAAAGGAGCCACTGCCATCCTTTGTGAAGACCTTCCGGAGGAGCCCGTAGCAGGAATCACCTATATTCAGGTGAAAGACAGCGAAGATGCAGTAGGAAAGATTGCTACGACATTCTATGGAAATCCGACAGAACAATTCGAACTGGTCGGTGTCACAGGAACAAATGGTAAAACAACCATTGCCACCTTATTATATAATACATTCCGCTACTTCGGTTATAAAGTGGGGTTAATCTCTACTGTCTGCAACTATATCGACGACCAGCCGATTCCGACAGAGCATACAACCCCCGACCCTATCACGCTAAACCGTTTATTGGGCCAAATGGCAGATGAAGGATGCAAGTACGTCTTTATGGAAGTCAGCTCTCATTCCATCGCTCAGAAACGTATCAGCGGATTAAAGTTTGCAGGAGGGATTTTCACAAACCTGACCCGCGACCATCTTGATTATCATAAAACCGTAGAGAACTATCTCAAGGCAAAGAAAAAGTTCTTCGACGATATGCCTAAAAACGCTTTCAGTCTCACCAACCTTGACGACAAAAATGGACTGGTGATGACACAGAACACACGTTCCAAGGTTTACACCTATTCGTTAAGAAGCCTCAGCGACTTCAAAGGACGGGTCATTGAGTCCCATTTTGAAGGGATGCTGCTCGATTTCAACAAACATGAACTAGCCGTTCAGTTTATCGGCAAGTTCAATGCCTCCAACCTGCTGGCAGTGTTCGGAGCAGCCGTATTATTAGGCAAAAAAGAGGAAGAGGTACTCATAGCACTTAGTACACTCCATCCGGTAGCCGGACGTTTCGATGCCATCCGTTCTCCGAAAGGAGTGACAGCAATCGTTGACTATGCACATACGCCGGATGCACTGATTAACGTATTGAATGCCATTCACGGAGTACTCGAAGGCAAAGGTAAAGTGATCACCGTAGTAGGTGCCGGCGGCAACCGTGATAAGGGAAAACGCCCTATCATGGCGAAAGAAGCAGCGAAAGCCAGCGACCGGGTAATTATAACATCGGATAATCCCCGCTTTGAAGAGCCACAAGACATCATCAACGATATGCTTGCCGGACTGGATGCGGAAGATATGAGAAAAACGCTTAGTATCGCCGACCGCAAAGAAGCAATCCGTACAGCTTGCATGCTTGCAGAGAAAGGAGATGTAATCCTCGTAGCCGGAAAGGGGCACGAAAATTACCAGGAGATCAGAGGAGTGAAACATCACTTCGATGACAAAGAAGTTTTGAAAGAAATATTTAATTGACAACCTATAATAATTTGCAACGGACAGCTCCTTATCAGGCGTGGGGCATCAATAAGAGACTGTAAATTGCAGACACTAAATTGTAAAGAGAAAAGAGATGTTATATTATCTGTTTGAATGGCTGCATAAGCTCAATTTTCCCGGAGCGGGAATGTTCGGTTACACCTCATTCCGTGCTTTGATGGCTGTTATCCTCGCATTGCTTATATCAAGCATCTGGGGAGATAAATTCATCAATCTGCTGAAAAAGAAGCAAATCACGGAAACACAGCGTGATGCCAAGACCGATCCGTTTGGCGTCAACAAAGTGGGTGTGCCAAGTATGGGAGGGGTTATCATTATCGTAGCCATCCTCATACCATGCCTGCTATTGGGAAAGCTGGACAATATATATATGATATTGATGCTGATAACCACCGTATGGCTGGGATCACTCGGTTTTGCCGACGATTACATCAAAATATTCAAGAAAGACAAGGAAGGTTTGCACGGCAAATTCAAGATCATTGGTCAGGTCGGTCTGGGACTGATTGTAGGACTGACTCTGTATCTAAGCCCGGATGTAGTCATCCGCGAGAACATCGAAGTTCATACGCCGGGACAGGAAATGGAAGTGATCCACGGAACGAATGATTTAAAATCAACCCAAACCACTATCCCTTTCTTCAAAAGCAATAACTTAGATTATGCCGATCTGGTCGGTTTTATGGGCGAACATGCACAGACAGCCGGATGGATACTGTTCGTGATTATCACGATTTTCGTTGTAACTGCCGTATCGAATGGTGCTAACCTCAACGACGGAATGGACGGCATGGCAGCCGGAAACTCCGCCATCATCGGTGCCACACTGGGAGTACTTGCCTATGTATCGTCGCACATCGAGTTTGCCAGTTACTTGAATATCATGTACATTCCGGGATCGGAAGAACTGGTAATTTACATTTGCGCATTTATCGGTGCGTTAATCGGTTTCTTATGGTACAATGCCTATCCGGCACAAGTATTCATGGGAGACACAGGTAGTCTGACCATCGGTGGTATCATTGCCGTTTTTGCCATCATCATCCACAAAGAACTGCTGATACCGATTCTCTGTGGTGTGTTCCTGGTAGAGAACCTGTCGGTCATACTGCAACGCTTCTACTATAAGATAGGAAAACGGAAAGGAGTGAAACAGCGGTTGTTCAAACGGACTCCGATACACGATCATTTCCGTACTTCCATGAGTCTGGTAGAACCGGGATGTACCGTAAAATTCACGAAACCCGACCAGCTGTTCCACGAATCAAAGATTACCGTCCGTTTCTGGATTGTAACCATTGTATTGGCAGCGATAACGATTATTACATTAAAAATAAGATGAAAATTATCTGGCACGGATGACACGGATAACACGGTTTTAGTAAACCAATAGCTGTGTAAGACCGTGAAATCCGTGTAATCCGTGCCTAATTAAAATTTATTATATAAGAGAGTATTAACCCGATTATTAACTTTAAAAAGATGTGCGCAGCCGATGAGCGAAAAAGAAGGGATGAAAAGGAAGAGAGAAGAGTCTGCCTGTCGGACAGCAAAAGCACATTACTGTAAATGAAAAGAATTGTAATTTTAGGAGCCGGTGAAAGCGGTGCCGGCGCAGCCGTACTCGCCAAAGTAAAAGGACTTGAAACATTTGTTTCGGATATGTCCGTTATCAAGGATAAGTATAAAGAACTCCTTGACAGCCACCATATTGCCTGGGAGGAAGGACATCATACCGAAGAACTCATTCTGAATGCCGATGAGGTGATCAAAAGCCCCGGTATCCCGAATGACGCCCCGTTGATCCTGAAACTGAAAGCCCAGGGTACACCGATCACCTCCGAAATCGAGTTCGCCGGACGCTATACCGATGCCAAAATGATCTGTATCACCGGTTCTAACGGAAAGACAACGACTACTTCCCTGATCTACCATATCTTCAAGAGCGCAGACCTGAATGTAGGTCTCGCCGGTAACATTGGCAAGAGTCTGGCTTTACAAGTAGCCGAAGAACACCATGACTATTACATCATCGAGCTTAGTTCTTTCCAACTGGACAATATGTATAACTTCCGTGCCAATATCGCCGTACTGATGAACATCACACCGGATCATCTGGACCGCTACGACCATTGCATGCAGAACTACATCGATGCCAAGTTCCGTATTACACAGAACCAGACCACCGATGATGCCTTCATCTTCTGGAACGATGACCCGATCATCAAACAGGAACTGGCAAAACATGGTCTGAAAGCACATCTGTATCCTTTCGCAGCCATGAAGGAAGACGGAGCCATCGCATACGTAGAAGATCATGAAGTGAAGATCACCGAGCCTATCGCCTTCAACATGGAACAGGAGGAACTGGCATTGACCGGACAGCATAACCTTTACAACTCGTTGGCTGCCGGAATCTCGGCAAACCTGGCAGGTATCACCAAAGAGAATATCCGCAAGGCACTTTCCGACTTCAAGGGAGTGGAACACCGCCTGGAGAAAGTGGCACGTGTACGCGGCATCGACTTCATCAACGATTCCAAAGCGACCAATGTCAACTCCTGCTGGTATGCCCTGCAAAGCATGACTACCAAGACAGTACTGATACTGGGCGGAAAAGACAAAGGCAATGACTATACGGAAATAGAAGATCTGGTACGCGAAAAGTGCTCGGCACTGGTTTACCTGGGACTGCATAACGAAAAGCTACACGAGTTTTTCGACCGCTTCGGACTGCCCGTAGCCGATGTGCAGACCGGAATGAAAGATGCAGTGGAAGCAGCCTACAAACTGGCTAAGAAAGGAGAAACCGTATTGTTAAGCCCCTGCTGCGCTTCTTTCGACCTTTTCAAGAGTTACGAAGACCGCGGCGATCAGTTTAAGAAATATGTAAGAGAGTTATAAAATGGATTTATTAAAGAACATATTTAAAGGTGACAAGGTAATCTGGATTATCTTCCTCTGTCTCTGCCTCATCTCGATTATCGAGGTGTTCTCGGCAGCATCGACGCTGACCTACAAAAGCGGCGATCACTGGGGACCGATTACACAGCACTCCATCATCCTGATGGTGGGTGCCGTAGTAGTAGTGTTTCTGCACAACGTCCCCTACAAATGGTTTCAGGTATTCCCAGTCTTCCTGTATCCGATCTCCCTCGTCCTGCTGGCATTCGTCACACTGATGGGTATCATCACAGGCGACCGTGTCAATGGAGCAGCCCGCTGGATGACCTTTATGGGACTACAGTTCCAGCCCTCGGAACTGGCAAAGATGGCTGTCATCATTGCCGTTTCGTTTATCCTGTCGAAAAGGCAGGATGAAGAAGGAGCCAACCCGAAAGCCTTTAAATACATCATGATTCTTACCGGACTGGTCCTCATTCTGATTGCTCCGGAGAACTTGTCGACAGCCATGTTGCTGTTCGGTGTCGTATTCATGATGATGTTCATCGGACGAGTAGCCGCAAAGAAACTCCTTCTGCTGGCAGGAGGGCTCATTCTGATCGGCGCGCTCGGTGTGGGTACGGTTGTAGCAATTCCTGCTAAGACGTTGCACAGCACCCCCGGACTTCACCGTCTGGAGACCTGGCAGAACCGTATCAAAGGCTTCTTCGATAAAGATGAAGTGCCCGCAGCCAAATTCGATATAGATAAAGACGCACAGATTGCACATGCCCGTATCGCCATCGCTACCAGTCATGTAGTGGGCAAAGGGCCGGGCAACTCCATACAGCGTGACTTCCTCAGCCAGGCATTCTCCGATTTCATCTTCGCGATAGTAATCGAAGAGATGGGACTGATAGGAGGCATATTTGTCGTATTCCTCTATCTCTGGCTGCTGATGCGGGCCGGACGTATCGCGCAAAAGTGCGAACGGACTTTCCCCGCCTTCCTTGTCATGAGCATCGCTTTGCTGTTAGTATCGCAAGCGATACTGAATATGATGGTTGCCGTGGGGCTGTTCCCCGTGACGGGACAACCTTTGCCTCTGGTCAGCAAAGGAGGTACAAGTACATTAATCAACTGCGCCTATATCGGAATGATATTGAGCGTAAGCCGATATACAGCTCATCTGGAAGAACAGAAAGCGCATGACGCACAGATTCAGATGCAGATAGAAGCCGGAACAGCGACTTCGGAGGCTCAGGCTGCTGCCGAACCGACTGCACAGATTCTGAACAGTGATGCCAAGTTCGAAGATGAACATGACAGCAATAAACGATGATGCACGGTTTACGATGAACTGTAAACGGTGAAGAACGGATAAAAAAGGATTATGATGGAAAAAGAACTTAGAATTATCATCAGCGGTGGAGGCACAGGAGGACACATCTTCCCTGCCGTATCCATCGCCAACGCTATAATGGAATTGCGACCGGATGCAAAAATATTGTTTGTAGGTGCCGAAGGCCGCATGGAGATGCAGCGGGTTCCCGATGCAGGCTACCGGATCATCGGACTCCCGATAGCCGGTTTCGACCGCAAACATTTATGGAAAAACGTAGCTGTACTGATTAAGCTGGCACGCAGCCAGTGGAAAGCCCGGAGCATTATCAAAAACTTCCGCCCGCAGGTAGCGGTAGGCGTAGGAGGATATGCCAGCGGCCCCACACTAAAGACTGCCGGTATGATGGGAGTACCGACCTTGATTCAGGAGCAGAACTCTTATGCCGGAGTCACAAACAAGCTGTTGGCACAAAAAGCAAAGGTTATTTGTGTTGCATACGATGGAATGGAAAAGTTCTTTCCTGCCGATAAGATTATAATGACCGGAAACCCCGTTCGCCAGAATCTGACGAAGGATATGCCGGAAAAGAATGCGGCACTGCGCTCCTTCAACCTGTTGCCGAATAAGAAAACAATTCTGATTGTAGGCGGTAGCCTTGGCGCGCGTACTATTAATAATACGCTGACCGCCGCATTAGCTACAATCAAGGCAAACGCCGATATACAGTTCATCTGGCAGACCGGAAAGTATTACTATCCACAGGTGACAGAAGCCGTACGGGCAGCAGGAAAACTTCCGAATCTGTATGTGACGGACTTCATCAAGGATATGGCAGCCGCTTACGCAGCCTCCGACCTAGTAATCTCACGTGCGGGAGCCGGTTCTATTTCAGAGTTTTGTTTGTTGCACAAGCCTGTTGTCCTGGTCCCTTCTCCCAATGTGGCAGAAGATCATCAGACTAAGAATGCACTGGCATTGGTGGACAAACAAGCCGCCATCTATGTAAAAGACAGTGAAGCGGAAGCCAAGCTGATGGATGTAGCACTGAAAACAGTAGCCGACGATCAGAAGCTGAAAGAACTAAGTGACAATATAGCCAAGCTGGCTTTACCCGACTCTGCACGGATCATCGCGCAGGAAGTAATCAAGCTGGCAGAAACAGAAAACAAATAATATTAATTAGGCACGGATTACGCGGATTACACGGTTTAAGAATGATATACGAGAAATTGACAAAAGAAATCATAAGTGCTTTTTATGAAGTACATAACACATTAGGATTTGGGTTCTTAGAACAAGTCTATCAGAATGCACTTTATAAAGAACTCCTAAGAAGAGGACTTTTCTGTCAATCTCAAAAAGAGATGGAAGTTTATTATAAAGGTGAAATGGTGGGAAGATACATTGCAGATATAGTAGTAAACGACGAAATCATTCTTGAGCTAAAAGCTGTAACAACCCTTCGTCCAGAACATGAGTGGCAATTAGTCAATTATCTAAAAGCAACAGGACTAGAAGTAGGTTTATTACTAAATTTTGGTGTAGCAGCTGAAGTAAAACGTAAAATATTAACACATCATTCTTAAACCGTGGAATCCGTGTAATCCGTGCCTAAAATTAATATAGAAACTAAAACAGTATAAAGAAATGAATATTGAAACGATACAATCAGTCTACTTTGTCGGTGCCGGAGGCATCGGTATGAGCGCACTTGTCCGTTATTTCCTTTCCAAAGGAAAAGTGGTAGCCGGATACGACCGTACCCCGACCCCATTGACTGAAAATCTCATCGCCGAAGGCGCACAAATACATTACGAAGAAAACGTCAGCCTGATTCCGGAAGCCTGCAAGGACCCCAAAAGCACTTTAGTCGTATTGACTCCCGCTGTCCCGCAGGAACACGAAGAATTAGTTTATTTCCGCAACAACGGATTCGAAATACAAAAGCGCGCACAAGTACTGGGAACCATCACTCATTCCAGCAAAGGACTGTGTGTAGCCGGTACTCATGGTAAAACGACTACTTCTACCATGACCGCCCACCTGTTCCATCAATCGCATGTAGAATGTACCGCATTCCTCGGAGGCATCTCCAAGAATTACGGCACCAACCTGCTCCTTTCCCAGAAAAGCCCTTATACAGTCATCGAAGCAGACGAGTTCGACCGTTCCTTCCATTGGCTGTCCCCATATATGTCCGTCATCACTGCCACAGACCCTGACCATCTGGACATCTACGGAACAGAAGAGGCATACCTTGAAAGCTTCGAACATTATACAACACTGATCCAGCCGGGTGGTGCACTGATTATCCGCAAAGGCATCTCGCTGCAACCGAAAGTGCAGTCCGGAGTCCGTGTCTATACCTATTCGCGCGACGAGGGCGACTTCCACGCAGAGAACATCCGCATCGGAAACGGTGAAATCTTCATCGACTTCGTTGCCCCCGACACCCGCATCAACGATATCCAGCTGGGAGTTCCGGTAAGCATCAACATCGAAAACGGCGTAGCCGCCATGGCACTTGCACACCTCAACGGAGTGACCGACGAAGAGATCAGACAAGGAATGAACAGCTTCCGCGGTGTAGACCGCCGGTTCGATTTCAAGATCAAGAATGACCAGGTAGTCTTCCTGAGCGACTACGCCCATCATCCTTCGGAAATCAAACAGAGCGTACTGTCTATCCGCGAACTCTATAAAGACAAGAAGATCACAGCCATCTTCCAGCCGCACCTTTACACCCGTACCCGCGACTTCTATCAGGACTTTGCCGATAGCCTGTCGCTACTGGACGAAGTCATTCTGACAGACATCTACCCGGCCCGTGAAACACCGATCCCCGGTGTCACCAGCAAGCTGATATACGACAACCTCCGTCCGGGTATCGAAAAAAGTATGTGCAAAAAGGAAGAAATACTGAACATTCTGAAAGATAAAAACATTGAAGTATTAATCACTCTAGGAGCCGGAGACATCGACAACTATGTCCCCGAAATAAAGAAAGAACTGGAAAGAATGAAGAATGATGAATGAAGAATTGGCTGCGCAACTATGCTATGCTGCATAGAAATTCTTCATTCTTCATTCCTCATTCTTAATTAAAAAAAAGTTATGGTAAAGAGAATCCTTCTATCTATCGTCATGTTGATGCTTATTGCCTACCTCGGCATAGCCATCACCGCTTTCAACCGCAAGCCTGCCGACCAGACCTGCCGTGACGTAGAACTGGTCATCAAGGATACCGCCTATGCCGGCTTCATCACCAAAGAAGAAGTAAAAGGCATCCTCCAGCACAAAGGTATCTACCCTATCGGGAAAAAGATGGAGCGCATCTCTACCAAGTCGCTGGAACGGGAACTGAGCAAACATCCGCTGATAGACGAAGCGGAGTGCTACAAGACCCCCAGCGGTAAAGTCTGTGTGGAAGTGACACAGCGCATACCGATTCTGCGTATCATGAGCGCCAACGGAGAGAATTATTATCTGGATAATAAAGGAACCGTCATGCCACCGGAAGCAAAATGTGTCGCTCACCGGGCAATTGTCACCGGAAACGTAGAAAAGTCGTTTGCAATGAAGGATTTATATAAGTTTGGTGTATTTTTGCAAAACAATAAGTTCTGGAACGCCCAGATAGAACAAATCCATGTGTTGCCCGACCGCAACATCGAACTGGTACCTCGTGTAGGCGACCACCTCGTCTATCTCGGCAAACTTGAAAACTTTGAAGACAAACTGGCACGCCTGAAAGAATTCTATCAGAAAGGACTCAATCAGGTAGGCTGGAACAAATATTCACGTATCAACCTTGAATTCAGCAACCAAATAATCTGCACGAAGAGAGAGTGATGAGATGTGAGTTCCGGGGGATGAGTGATGAGTTATGAGTGACAAGTCTCTCTAAATAGTAAATTGTAAATAATTAAATTGTAAATAAAGAGATGGCAACAACAGAATTTATCGCCGCTATTGAACTTGGTTCATCGAAGATAACCGGTGTGGCCGGAAGAAAGAACAGTGACGGAAGCATGCAAATACTGGCATATGCCCAGGAAGACTCCTCTACGTTTATCCGTAAAGGGGTAATCTTCAATCTGGACAAGACAGCGCAAAGCCTGACTTCTATCATCAACAGACTGGAAGGTGAGTTGAAAAACTCAATCGCCAAGGTATACGTAGGCATTGGCGGACAATCACTCCGCACAGTCCGCAACGTGGTAAGTCGCGACCTGGAAGAAGAAGCGATCATCTCAGAAGAGCTGGTAAGCGCTATCGGTGATGAGAACGTAGCTATTCCGGTAGTCGATATGGATATACTGGACGTAGCGCCGCAAGAATACAAAGTCGGCAATAATCTGCAAGCCAATCCGGTGGGACTGGTAGGAAGCCACATCGAAGGCCGCTTCCTCAATATCGTCGCCCGCTCTTCCGTACGGAAGAATCTGGAACACTGCTTCCAGCAGGCAAAGATCGATATTGCCGACCAACTGATCGCGCCACTGGTAACAGCCAATGCCGTGCTGACAGAGAGCGAACGCCGTTCGGGCTGCGCACTCATCGACTTCGGTGCTGATACCACCACTATTTCGGTTTATAAGAACAACATTCTCCGCTTCCTGACCGTATTGCCGTTGGGAGGAAACAGCATCACCCGCGACATCACCACCCTGCAAATGGAAGAGGAAGAGGCGGAACGACTGAAGAGAACTTACGGAGACGCCCTATACGAAGAAGACGAAAGCGAAGAGCCCGCTACCTGCAAGCTCGAAGACGAAAGCCGCACGATTGAACTGAGCAAGCTCAACAACATCATCGAAGCGCGTACCGAAGAAATCATCGCTAACGTATGGAACCAGATTCAAATCTCCGGCTACGAAGATAAACTGCTGGCCGGCATCATCCTCACAGGAGGAGCCGCCAACCTGAAAAACCTGGAAGAAATGCTTCGCAGACGTTCGAAGATAGAAAAGATGAGAATGGCGAAACTGCCCCGCAACACAGTTCATGCTCCGAGCAACATACTGAAGAAGGACGGTTCGCAGAACACATTGTTCGGACTTCTGTTTGAAGGCAACCAGAACTGCTGCCTGATTGAAACCGCTCCGCAGATACCGGCTACTCCCGTAACTCCCAAACCGGAGCCGGAAGTTCACAAGACCGCAGACATGTTTGAGGACGATCAGGAACTGAAAGAGCAAGCCCGGCTGGCACGCCTCAAAAAAGACGAGGAGGAAAAAGAAGCCCGGGCAGCTGCCAAGGAAGCCGAAAGACTCCGCAAGCAGAAGGAAAAAGAAGAGAAAGAAAGACGGAAGAGAGAAGCCGGTCCCAGCTGGATTCAACGCAAGATCGACTCCCTGACAAAGGAAATCTTCTCTGACGACGATATGAAATAAATTCAAAATTCAATAATATGGACGAGATAGTACAATTCGATTTCCCGACCGACTCACCTAAGATCATCAAAGTGATTGGTGTAGGTGGCGGTGGCGGTAACGCTGTGAACCACATGTACCGGGAAGGCATACATGACGTAACGTTCGTTCTCTGCAACACGGACAACCAGGCATTAGCCGAGTCACCCGTTCCGGTGAAACTGCAACTGGGCCGTAGCATCACACAAGGACTTGGAGCCGGCAACCGTCCCGAACGGGCACGCGACGCCGCCGAAGAAAGTATTGACGATATCAAAGAACAGTTGAACGACGGCACCAAGATGGTATTCATCACTGCCGGAATGGGAGGAGGAACCGGAACCGGAGCCGCCCCTGTCATCGCCCGCATTGCGAAGGAGATGGATATTCTGACAGTAGGTATTGTCACCATTCCATTTATTTTCGAAGGAGAAAAGAAAATCATTCAGGCACTGGACGGCGTCGAACGTATCGCCCAGCACGTAGATGCCTTGCTGGTCATCAACAACGAACGCCTGCGCGAAATATATGCCGACCTTACCTTCATGAATGCTTTCGGCAAAGCTGATGACACGCTTTCCATCGCAGCAAAAAGTATCGCCGAGATTATCACCATGCGTGGTACGGTGAATCTGGACTTTGCCGATGTGAAGACCATCCTGAAAGACGGTGGTGTAGCCATCATGAGTACCGGATTCGGAGAAGGCGAGAACCGTGTCACCAAAGCTATCGACGATGCCCTCCACTCTCCGTTGCTGAACAACAACGACATCTTCAACGCTAAAAAGGTGATGTTGAACGTATCCTTCTGTCCCACGTCCGAACTGATGATGGAAGAAATGAACGAGATACACGAGTTCATGAGCAAGTTCCGCGAAGGTGTGGAAGTAATCTGGGGAGTCGCCGTAGACAACTCTCTGGACACCAAAGTAAAGATCACCGTACTCGCCACCGGATTTGGTGTGGAAGACGTGCCCGGTATGGACACACTGCACGAAGCCCGCAGCCAGGAGGAAGAAGAACGCCAGTTGCAGCTTGAAGAAGAGAAGGAGAAGAATAAAGAGCGTATCCGCAAGGCATACGGTGAAAGTGCCGGCATCGGAAAGAAAAGCCTGCGCAGCCGTCGCCATATCTATATCTTCAATACCGAAGATTTGGACAACGACGACATCATCGCCATGATAGAGGAATCTCCTACTTACACGCGCGATAAAACGAAGCTGTTGAAAATCAAGACGAAAGCGGCTCTTGAAGAGGAAGTTGCCATGGAAGAGGCTACGGACAATGACGGGGTAATCACTTTCTAGATGGTTCTTCCCCTTGCTATTACAAATTGTAAATAATTAAAATATAAATATCATCATGGATTTATTTGACAAAGTCAGCGAAGACATTAAAAACGCAATGAAGGCAAAAGATAAAGTTGCCTTGGAGACTTTAAGAAACATAAAGAAATTCTTCATCGAAGCTAAAACAGCTCCGGGAGCCAACGATACACTGACAGACGAAGCAGCCTTGAAAATCATTCAGAAACTGGTGAAACAAGGTAAGGACTCTGCCGAAATCTATATCGGACAGGGACGCCAGGATCTGGCTGACGGAGAACTGGCACAGGTTGCCGTAATGGAAGCTTATTTGCCCAAACAAATGACTGCTGAAGAACTGGAAGCTGCATTGAAGGAAATCATTGCCGAAACAGGTGCTACCAGCGGAAAAGATATGGGTAAGGTGATGGGAGTTGCCTCCAAGAAGTTGGCAGGACTGGCAGAAGGCCGTGCTATTTCTGCAAAAGTAAAAGAGTTGTTGGGATAAGCCCCCACACCTCCTCCCCAGAAATAAAAAAAACTTTTTGGTCTCACGGTCTCATTCCATTAAGATAAGCCGTAGATAATCAGCAATATAAAGAGTGAGAGATCCTTTTCAAACAGGTGTCTCTCACTCTTTTCTTCATTCAAACAGCTATTTTTCACGTATCTCTCATTGTCTTTAGGGGTATCTCTCATTCATTTACGACTCATTTCTCATGTGCTTTCCGTTTACATTAGCAACACTCCGATTATGTACCGCTATTCTGTGTTTAAATGACCGGTTCTTTAGATGTTATGCTACTTATATCCTTCACTTAAGATACCTAGATCTGCATGTTTTCTTACCAATATCTTCATCGTTTCACCCGAGTGAACAGATCATTGCACTTAGGTGAACCGATCACGTCACGATAGTAAACAGATCGTATCACCCGGGTGAAACGATGAAGATGTCGGTAAGATAATTTAATAATACTAGTTGTAAGACAAGAGAACATAGGGTAGTTGACACTTTAAAGAGCGGCAAACAATAACTTCTTTACCATAAAACAGAATAAGAACAACTAATCGTTTCCCGTTTTTTGAGATTACATGATTTATAAAATCGCTTGATTTGCATCAAATTACAAGAATAAAAACCAAAGAGTATTACCCAAAGAACTATATATAATATTAAAGTAACTGGAAAGACCATATCCTAATAACATATATCTACTACCAATATAAAATATTAATATTTAGCTCGCTAAACTCCCAATTAGTCATAGCCAAGATAGATGTGCTTTCGCTAGCAATAACGATGCTAAGCGGGCTCCTACTACATAAATTATATTAAGCCAAAACGTTGTATTCGGCGACGAGATGATACTCTATCTGCTTTTCCCGAAATATACAGCTATTTTCTTTTAGTTTAATGCTTGAGTCTTACATAGACCATACAAAAATAGTGCAATAAACTTTGTACGTGCTAAATTCATATTCTTCCAAAATTTGTTTGTAGAATAGGAATTAATTCCGTATCTTTACTCCCATTCCTGTTTTTTGTGCAATTCATAGTCAAGAATTTAGCCGTTTAAAACTATAAAAGTACCTCAATTAGGAATTCACATTAATTTTCAAGTTATCTATTTCGCTGATTTTCATATATTTACTACCAATTTTAAGCTTTTATAATGAAGGAAAAGTTTATAATTAAAATTGTAGAAAATATAATCTAGATTTACTGTTTTAGAATAATTTGAATGCTGTGATGCAACTTTATTAGCAAAGATAAACAAACGTAGATACTGTCTGTTATTTAGATCAAATACGAATAACAACTAAGAGAGTGATGAGATTAGTTATATCAATGCGTTTTTTATTATATTTTCACACAAACTATAACATCTAATATTATGACAAAAAAAACTCAATTCTATGGATGCATTTTACTCGTACTTTTTTTATTTCTTACGGTTTCGTGCAAAAATGACAAGAAAGAGAAAAACACGAGCACGTGGGTAGGTAAACAAATTTATTTCCCTCAAAACACACCTTGTATTATGCATGGGAGAGACTCACTAACAAAATTTTGTAAAGATAGTCTTCGTAAAGAATATAAAATATTATTCTATGTTGATTCGACTGGTTGTAACAGTTGTAGAATGAAATTATTAGAATGGAAACAAATAATTTCTGAAGCAGAAATCTTATTTCCAAACAAAGTAGATTTTTTATTTTATTTTCAGCCTAAAAGCATATACGAATTGAAGAATATATTATCGGCTAATCTATTTGATTATCCTATTTTTGTGGATGATGCAGATTCTATTAATAGTTTGAACCAATTTCCTAAAACAAGAAGGTCACGTACAAATCAATTTTCGAAATCCATACAAAATGAATGTTTCTTATTAAATAAGGAAGATAAGGTTTTAGCTCAAGGAAATCCAACATCATCTTTACAAATTTGGGAGTCTTTCAAAGCTATAATTGGAGGGAATCAAAATACAGAAACAAAGATTCAAACAAGTGCTAGTTTAGACAGAACTATTCACAATTTTGGAACTATTACCAAAGATAGTATAAGTTCTACAGTTTTTAAAGTTACGAACAACGGGAATAAACCACTACTTATTACAAGAATATCGCTATCATGTGGGTGTACAGATGTTATATGGGATAAACAACCAATAAAGCCTGGAGAGAGCACAATCATTAAGGCTGAAATTAAGCCTAATGATATTGGGTATTTCAGTAAAAACTTAGTTATATATTGTAATTCTATTAACTCTCCTATTGTATTGACACTTAAAGGCATTGCAAATAACAACATTCAAAATAAACTTAATTAAATAATCTATTCAAATAATTAAAATTATGAAAGTAAACAAGCTATCTTTTTTTGTATTAGCAGTTCTTTGTTGTATTGCTGTAAGTTCTTGTAGCCAACAAGACTATGACATCCAAATTCCTGAAAGAGTTTATGGAGACATGAATCTCTTGAATAAAAATCTCACTAAGGATCTTAATAGTAGTAGTAATTTGTCATTTGAATATCAAATTTCAGATGCTAATGAATACATTAAATATAATGTTTATGTTGAAAACAATCAATTACACTCAAAACTTTCATACAAACAAAACGATGCAAAGTGGGTAGATATAAGCGAAATTGATTTCAACTTTAAAAAAGTGAATTATAAGAATGGAATGAATGATATAGTTGAAAAACATGCCGAAACCTTAAAAAAGAAGTTAGATATAGCAATAATTAATAGAGTAGGTAATATTTTAGAAGGATTGCCAGAAATACTTTATAAAAAATTAGGTAGAAATGAGTACAATAATGAACTTACACTATCTATCTTCTATCATTTGGCAGCATTTAATACATCAATACGAGCTTATGAAGACAAATCTAAAGATTGTCAATGCGGTGTTAACAATAGTTATCTGAGTGGAGAATCCCCATTTTTTTGTGCAGAGGATGTTATGGTTAGTGCCGATGAAGCCTATGATCTTATTAAAGAAAGGTCGATAATAAAAAAATCGGAGGGGTATGAATTTAATCCTAAATCATTATTGCAATATTTGAGCAATGAATCAGGAGAATTTGTTTCGGCAAGTAAACTAGATAGATTATTGAAACATGAATTTGGTTCTTATTTCAAAAAGTTAAATAAAAAAGAAAGATTGCGTATTCGTAATGACTACTATCAATCATCAAATATTATTATGACAAAAACACCTTCTGAATATGACGGTTGGCCTATAGATCCAACTTGTTGGTTATATGGTGCAAGAGCAGGAAGTGATTGTGGTTGCTGTGGCAATTATTCAGGTCCTTGTTATGGTTGTTCTCCCGCATGCTACTTACATGACAAGTCATGTGAAACATGTGAGCCTAGTTGGTATTGCTTGAGTGGATGTGTTCCTGGCCCATGTTAAACTATAAAATAGACTTTTAATCATAGATATGATAACTAAAATAATTTCGGAGAAGAAACTTTTTTGGGTAAGCTTTGCTGTAGTTGGATATTTTTGTTTACTATATTTAAATGCTTACTTCGTAACATCTGATTTAGTTTTTATAGGGTGGTTTCAAGAACTGCTAACGATACCATTTATACTTTTTCAGTTTATACTTTTGATCATATCAATTTTACACTGTATTAAAGACAAATTTCGAGTAAATAAATATTCGTTTTGGAGTTTTTTTATTTTATCGATAAATAATCTATTTGTTATCTGTAGTTTTATTTTCAGATAAAATATAGTTCAAAAGCGAAGTGTTTCCTAAAAACTAATTTACTGTCTAAATTAATGTTTGAAAACATATAGCAATTTAGACTGTGAGGATAATACTTCAAATATGATTAACAATGAAAGTACGTATATATTTGTATAATTCAACTAGAAAAACAATAGCTACTAATTTAGCTTTTGTTTTTCTATTGTTTTATGTGATGTTTCGCTCATCCCAAATATTTATTTCAGAGGAACTATCTAAATGGTATATATTTATTGCAGGAGGTTTGCTATTTTGCTTCTTGCTAATATTAGTTATAAAATCCACAAAAATAGATATTGATCTTGTGACAATATTTACTACTACTCTAGTAGGATATATTCTTATTTCAGAATTTTCTTCACAATCTATGCAGAGTAATATTTATTATTTGTCATTTGCAGTATTTATATTACTGTTTCTTTCATTTAGGATTGTCCCCCTTGATTGCATTGGGGATATTAATACTATAATACTTTCCGTATGTATAATACAAGCTGGCTATGGATTAATGCAATATTTTGGAATATTCCATACTTATAAAGTCTTTAATATAATTGGAAGTTTTGATAATCCTGCTGGTTTTGCAGCTTGTCTTGCAGTTGGATTTCCATTCTGTTTTTCGGCTTTAGATGGGAACAAGCAGAAACGTCACCTAGCCATTATAGCATTAGTAATTATTACACTATCTATTATTCTATCAGGTTCAAGAGCAAGCATTATAGCAATACTTGTTGTATCTAGTATATTTTTAGTAAGTAGATATCACCCTTGTTTTAATCACTATCGCAAATACTTACTTGGGGTTTGTATTGTGATTTTAGTTACAGGTGCTATATTGTTTTTCTTAAAAAAAGATTCTGCAATAGGCCGAATACTTATTTGGATCAATTCGCTTGAGATGATTCTTGATTATCCTATACTGGGAAGTAATTCAGGCTCCTTTTTACGAAACTATATGCTATACCAAGCAGATTATTTTAAGTTAAACCCAAATAGTCAATACATTATGCTAGCAGATAATGTTAAACATCCATTTAATGAGTACCTCCTATTAACTATAAAGTACGGCATTGGGGGATTATTAGCCTTAATTGCAGTTATATTTTCAGTCATAAAATCATTAAATAAAATAAATAATTACCATTTATGCTTGTTGTCTATTGGAATCGTTGCTTTTTTCTCTTATCCACTACGTTATCCTTTTATTGTAGTTATGATTGCATATTGCTTGGCAAATATCAAGTATAAAAGTTTTTTTGCGATTAAAGTAAGATTCGTGACCAAAGTGATAGTGACTGTATTTATTGGAGGTATGTTCTTAATTCTAGCACAGGATATACAATTTGAAAAACGTTGGGGACAAGTAGTACAGATTTCAAGATTCGGCAACTACAACAAACTTCTTGATGAGTACAAAGCACTATACTCTGAATGGAACGGGAATCCGATGTTTTTATATAACTATGGCGTAATTCTCAACAAATCTGAGCACTACAATGAGAGTAATACTATTTTGTTTGAATGCACAAAATACTTTAATGATTACGAAGTGCAGATGCTAATAGCAGATAATTACTCAAAACTAGAAAAATGGGACTATGCAGAAGCATTCTATTATTCTGCACACAATATGATTCCTAACAGATTCATGCCTTTATACAAGTTAATGCTGTTATATAAATACAGTGGGAATACAAAGCAAATCATAGATATTGCGAAAATTATAATTAATCAAGAAGTGAAGGTACCATCAGAAATTGTCAATATGATAAAAATGGAAGCTCAAAATATAGTTGAACAATCTTCTGGTCACACAGTAAGATAATATTTTAATTTAGTTATGAAAAGAAGAACACATACAATTATTTTAATAGTTATATTGGCATGTATTGCAACCCATTTTATTTATCAAACGAATAAACAGATGAGAATAAGTAAAGATTTATACCCTGTACTTCTTTATTTTCTCTACATTGATTGTAACTCTACAAAATATAATGCTGCTGTTTTCTTGTTAGAAAACATGAAGTACCATTATTCTAAAGGTCGAATAATTGAAGTCCCTGAAAATGTTGAGCGATGGCGTTATATGACAGATAGTATTTATTGGAATTTAATAAAGAACACAAGTAATCTTATAGATAATTACCCTTGGAAGGCTCTTAGAGAAATACAAACAGTAAATCGTAAACGGGTTGATAGTATAGAGATTTCTAAGATTCATACCGATGATAACTATTATCTGGATAGCGAACATATATCCTCTAGATTTCTGATTTCACATATTAATCATGCATTCAAAGTCTGGAAAGAATCGAAGTTTGCTCAACACTTAACATTTGATGAATTTAAGGAATATATTCTGCCATATCGTTCAATAAAAGGAGAAGGATATCATTGCAGTGGAGATCATTATTATTCCATCTTTGCTAAATATCTCTCCAAAGATAGTGTTCCATCTTTACGTGGAGTGGTAAATCATTATAATTTAACAATAAGTGCTTGGAGAGGATTAAATGGAAATTTTAGCGAAAGGGGGATAAAAGGAGAATATGCTTTATACGCACATGGCTTACATGATTGTATCGGAAATGCAAATTATGGGTGTAATGTTCTAAGAGCTTTTGGAGTACCCACTGTTGTAGAATACAATATATGCTACGATCGTTGGGCTGGTCGTCATTTTATGTGTGCTATTTATGATACTACTGGAACTTGGATGACATTTACTCCCGAGTTTGATCTTCCAAGTAATCCTAACTGGGAAACGGGAGCAGGGAAAAATACTCTGAACGCTTATAGACAACTTTATGGAGCACAAAAAGACACTCCTTTTTTTCTTAAAAGCAAAGAAGAGTTTGTTCCTGATATGTTAAATGCCCCATGTATCAAGGATGTTACATCATACCTCAAGAAAGTTGTACCTATAAATCTACCTTTCAATAAGAAAACAACAAGTCGATTAGCATACCTTGCTACTTTTCATAAGGAAAACGAAGGAACTTTTCCTGTAACATGGGGAATTATAGATTCAGTTTCTAGCATGGTACATTTTAAAAATGTTATTCCTTATAAAATGTATTTTCCTATATATTATGATAATGGGAATATGGAAGCCTTTGGAGAACCATTTTACGTTACACTTGACAGTATAAATGTATCCATTTGTCCACTCACAGAGAATACCCCACAAAAAGATTCTTTAATTACATTAACTCTAAATAGAAAATTTGCAAGAAAGCCAAATATGATTAATGTCGCAGAAAGATTGATAGGTGGACGCTTTGAAGGTGCAAATAAACATGATTTTAGTGACGCAGAGCTCTTACATGAAATAAAAGAAGCTCCAGAGCCATACTTTATACAATATCTTTTTACCAACTATAAAGCATACCGATATTATCGTTTTATCGCACCAGAAAAACATCCAAATGCAAACATTTCTGAATTAGAATGGATTACATATAAACATTACAATTATTCTAATACAATGAAAGCAACTCGCCCTCATATAACAGCGCCCAGTTGTAAGGATATACTAAATAAAGAAAGTAAGTATGTTAAATTACTGGATGTAAAATCATGGGATGACATAACGTGGAAAGCAGAATATGATGGCAATATGCAAACAGCACCAAGTCCTTATAGGACAATACATTTTATGCTCACCTCTCCTCAAAGCGTCATAGGTGTTAGATTCTCACCACTCAATGCAGATAATGGGATTACAGCTGGAGATGAATTTGAACTTTATTATTGGGACAATGGGTGGCAATATGGTGGCTCTAGCAGAGCTGATTATGAATATATATCTTTTGAAAATATTCCTATAAATAAGCTATATTGGTTAGTAAATACAACTAGAGGAAGAGAAGAGTTACCATTTATTGTTATTAACGGAAAGCAGCATTTTGTATATTATGACATTCTCAATAAGTAATAAAGCACTTTGAGATGAATAACTAAATTAACTAGTTATCCATTCACCGCTTATCGTGAAATCTATATCCAATCCCCAGCATTAGATTGTTAGGGTCTTTAAACTTACTCAACTGATACCCCACGTGCAAAAACAAATGGCGGGTAACATAAGTTTTGAGAGCCAAAATTTGATAGAAACCTTCCGTATCATCGCCACTATATATCATATTTCGTCCGATACCGGCATTGATTGAGAAAATGGGCATTACCAATTCTGCCCGAAGCGACAACCCCACCGCAAATTGTTCGCGGAATGGAGGACGGTGAAACTTTATATCGTCCCCATAAGTTCCTACTAGCTTATAGTCCTTAATATTGGCACTCTCGTCAAATTGCGCATCTGCGGAAAGTCCTGCCCGGAAATAGTTATTGAAATTATACATCGGGGCAAAATTGAGACCAACGATTCCGAACGAACCGGGAACCAAAGTGGGTATCCCTTCTTTGACGAATCCTCTTTTGCGAGTGGCGCCGTATACCAACAAGTCGTAGCTGACGTGTGGCTTTATGTAAAGACGTTTGGGAGCAATTGCTCCGGACGCCTTATCTTCGGCATTAAAGGTACGTACAATGCCGACTCTCCCTCCGATAGTATTGAGACCTCCATTGGGATAATGCGTGTTTCCATTGGAGAAATGAGTGAAGTCCACACCTGCTGCAAGTTTCCACTGTGGATAAAACTGCCAGTTTAAGACAAAGCCCAGATTGATATACGCATTGATTTTAGAACCGATAGCATCATTGTACCAATTGCTGTGTTCGTCATATTGTTTCCAACCGAAAGAAGCACCGAAATTCCACTCATAATCCAACGATAAACGGGATGAAAACCGTACAATAGGTGCCCCTTGAAAAGCATATACCGCCACCGGATTTCCCAGTTCAGCGGAATTATAAAATGTATTATGCGAAACACCGATACCTTGATAAGCATGAGGATACAACCTCCCCAAATAGGAATCTTTGCTGAACTGGAAAGCATACTTCAAATGCAGGGAAAGTGACCGGTCAATTTTCTGCCGTTGTGCATTATCGCCTTCGAGGAAACTGTTTGTCGGAGCCACATAGCCCGGACGCACATCAAAACCTATCTGATGGATGAGAGCATGGCTGGTGCTGTCATTCTGTTGTCGGACAGGTTTCACTACTGTCTGAGCGTCCAATTTGTTGCCGACTGCTGAGAGCAGCAGCAAGCAGATTATATACAGAGACCGTCTGGTATTCATATTTCTAATCATTTGATATTCTCGCGTGCTATGTAACATTTTCCGGGCATTTTACTTTGTAACGTACCGGTTATAGTGCGCTGTCTCCCATTCTTAGGGTGAACAGCATAAAGGGTGTACTCTGTTTCGAACCACTCACATTCTAACAGCATAATGATACGTTGGGTAGTATTAGGCGGGATAGAAATCTCCTTCTTCTCCGTATCAGGGAAAGGCAAAGGCAGTGCCTGCTGCTCAGACGTATATTGCGCCTGTACACCGTTCATTCCCAACCATTCATTTTCCATGCTTGGTATCTCTACTGTCGGATGATCTCCTCCCAATAGCCGGAAAGCCTCAGGGTCATCGCTTTTGAACACCACCTCATGGTGGGCATCCTTGTAAGGGAACAACAGGCATGGATAGGGAATATCCCAATAATTAGATTGTATGAAACTCTTTGTTTCTTCCAATCTCCATTCATGAGAATACGCGTTTAAAGAATAAGTGATATGATCGAACACATATCTGTCCGATGGAGTTATTTCAACATATATCTCTTGCGATTCATAATCATTGCTCACTACAAGCATGAATCTAAAGTAGTCGTTGCGGACGTTTTCGCCCACTGTGATCTTTAGTTCTTTGGGATTACTGCGTTGAATGATAAAATCGGTCAGTTTCTCATTGCATACAATCTTACCTAATCCTTTTAGGTAGACATCCTGGTTTTTCATTATCAGATTGTCATCAACATCATAAACTTCATATTGATGGATAAAGTCACTATCGTAAGTATACATCCAAACCAAATCCCAATTGGAGGATGCAAAACGAATAGTTACAGCATCACCATTCCCATCCAAAGTAAATTCGGAATCGGAAATCCGGAAATCGTCGACAAATACATCATCGTTGCACCCATACAGAACTAAAAAGATGAGAATATATGCCGCTAAATTTGTGAATGTTTTCATATTAGTTAATAGCTAGTCATTTTGTTGACGACAAAAGTAATATATATTTTTAGAAGAGTGTTATTATCTACCCTCTTTTAGTTGCCACATAAAGGAAAATAAACTATTTTTGTTCTCAAGATAAAAGAGGGAGCAATTATGGATGCAGCAATAAAGAAAATACCTTATGGGATGACAGATTTCGAGAGAATAATTCTTGAAAACTATTATTATGTAGATAAAACACAATATATCGCCAAAATAGAAAAAGTGACCTCCTTCTTCTTCTTTGTCCGCCCACGTCGCTTTGGTAAGAGCCTTTTCCTAAATATGCTCGGTCTATACTATGACATTAACAAAAAAGATCGGTTTGAGGAAATATTTGGCAATCTTTACATAGGCAAGCATCCTACGCCTGATCGCAACAAATATCTGGTGCTTACACTCAATTTCAGTAGTGTAGCCGCCAATATGGATCGTTTGGAAGAAACATTCAACACCTATTGCAAAATCGTAATGGATGGATTTGCAGAACGAAATGCTCATCTGTTAGGGAAAGAAGCCGTCGAAAAGCTACATGAATTAAAAACAGGAGATGCCTTATTGGGATCACTGTGTCAAAGCGCCCAAAACAAGGGACAAAAGATATATCTGATCCTCGATGAATACGATAATTTTGCCAACAATATTCTGGTAGATTATGGCAATGAGCGTTATCGCAGCATCACTCATGGCAGCGGATTCTTCCGTAGCTTCCTTAAAGTGGTAAAAGACTATTCAAGTTCAGTGATCGAGCGCATCTTCTTGACAGGCGTAAGCCCCGTAACAATGGATGATCTCACCAGCGGATTCAACATTGCGGATAATTATAGCAGTTCACCTATCTTTAATAATATGATGGGATTCAATGAACAAGAAGTACGCACTCTAATCGATTATTACAAAAGTTACCGAGAACTACCGCATACTACAGATGAATTAATAACCATCATGAAGCCATGGTATGACAATTACTGTTTCGCCATAAAAGCACTAAAGGAACCGTCTATGTATAATTCAGATATGGTGCTCTATTTCATGAATCATTATATGCTGAATGAGGATATCCCTGACAATATGCTTGATGCCAATATCCGCACCGACTACAACAAGCTGCGCCACCTCATCCACGTTGACAAAACTTTCGGTGAAAATGCAAGTGTCGTACAAGAGATCGTAGAAAAAGGTGCTACTACCGGAATTATTGCAAATAGTTTTCCAACCGAAGACATTATCAAACCAGAAAATTTCAAAAGTCTGCTCTACTATTACGGTATGCTAACCATCAGCGGAATGGAAATGGGCGAGCCTGTACTGAGTGTCCCCAACTGGGCAGTACGCGAACAACTCTACGGTTACATGGCAGACATCTACAAAGATTCTGCCGGCTTATACCTGGAAACAGATAAGCTGGTAGACCGAATGAAGCGAATGGCATACAAAGGAGAATGGGAGAATTGCTTCACATACATTGCCGACCGCTTGAACGCCCAAAGCAGTGTTCGCGACTTCATAGAAGGTGAAGCTTATGTAAAGACCTTTATTTTGGCTTACCTCGGATTGACACATTATTATATCGCCCGCCCCGAATATGAGAGCAACAAAGGGTATGCGGATATCTTTCTGCAACCTCGGCTGCTACAACTTCCCGACATGGTATACAGCTACTGCATCGAAGTGAAATACGCAAAACGAGATGCTTCCGACACCGAGATAGAAAAATTGCTGTCCAATGCCAAAATACAACTGAAACAGTATGCAGCAAGCGAATGGATTCATCAAGACAAAGGGACTACAGAATTAAAGAGTATCGCATTAGTGTTCCAAGGCTGGAAACTGGTGAGAGTGGAAGAAGTATAAACAGCTAATCAAACAATTCTTTCAGTACATCCAGCGACTTTAATGCAGGAAAATCCGGCAGATGCAAACGATAATAATCATTCATAATCGTCAGGCAGCGAGTGCGTTCCGCACGGCTCATGCCAAATAAGTGCATCGTCTCATAATTCATGCGCATCAACTGGCGAAGACGTCCAGCCTCTTCGGGATTAATATAAGAAGAATGCAACTGCGGACGAGTGGAAGTGAAACAAGCATTCAGCAAGTCAAAGTAATCACCGGTGTGATAATCTTCCAGATTCGGATACAACCCCAAAAAACGGGAAAGACGCATCAGAAAAACCAGATGGAAATTGGCAAACCCTTCGCGACATTCGTCCAGCCAAATGACAGAATGCTGCAAATAAGCGAACAACGGACGATTCTCAGCCTCTTCACGGATAGCACGATACAGAAACTCTGCCAGAAAAAGTGCCATTGAAGACTTGTACGGGTCATAAGGAATAGAAGTGAAAGGATAAAAGGACTTTGCCTCTTTCACCCGGTAGAGTGTGGCATTCGGACGGTAGTCCGCCTCAAACTCGATAAAAGACAAGGGCTGGAAAAGCACTGACTTGACTGCTGACTTCCGCGAACGGGGGACGGGAACCAGAAAAGAAGTCCTGCCGGATAACTCCGTGTACATATCTACAATGATAGAAGTATCATTATATTTAAGCGTATGTAGAACTATTCCTTTCGTCTTTTGCAGCATAACGTGCTCCTCTTTTTATCATTCCGGAACAAAACTACAAAAAAATGTCTGGCAATTGAGAGCTTTTTAGAGGCGTTAACAACAAAAAAGATTGCTATTTTTGTTATACTCCCTGAATAACAAGTAAATATAAACAAGAACATGAAAAGAAAAAGTAATAAAAACAGCTTTATCGGATGCGCAAAAGCATACATCCGAAGTCTTCAAGAAGAAGGCCGTTACTCGACGGCACATGTATACAAAAACGCAATTCTTTCATTTACAAAGTTTTGTGATACTCCCGATGTGGCATTCGGGCAAGTCAACCGCGATAACCTGAGAAGGTATGGACAGTATCTTTATGACTGCGGATTGAAACCAAATACCGTATCGACTTATATGCGTATGCTGCGCAGTATCTACAACCGGGGCGTCGAAGCAGGCACTGCCCGTTTCATTCCCCGACTGTTTCGTGATGTATTCACCGGAGTAGATGTCCGCCAGAAGAAGGCGCTGCCCATCAACGAGCTGCACATGCTGCTCTACAAAGCGCCCAAGTCCAGACATCTGTGTCGTACACAAGCAATAGCACGACTGATGTTTCAGCTCTGCGGCATGCCGTTTGCCGACTTTGCACATCTGGAGAAATCTGCATTGACACACGGAGTACTGAGATATAACCGTATAAAGACGGGCACTCCCATGAGCGTTGAAATACTGGAAGCAGCCCAAAAGACAATCAACGGACTGCGCAACAATGAATCTTCCGCCGGCGATTATCCGGATTATCTGTTCGACATAATGAAAGGAGATAAAAAAAGGAAAGAAGAGGCAGGATATAAGGAATATCAGTCGGCTCTCAGACGTTTCAACAATCAGTTGAAGAGCCTCTCCAGAGAATTGCGCATCAAATCGCCCGTCACTTCATACACCATCCGGCATTCCTGGGCAACAAGCGCCAAATATCAGGGAATCCCTATCGAAATGATCAGCGAATCATTGGGACATAAATCGATAAAAACCACGCAAACTTATCTGAAAGGCTTTGGACTGGAAAAACGGACAGAAGCGAATAAATTGAATTGTTTTTACGTAGAGAACTACCTTACAGGCAAATAGAGAGAGACAAACTATTGAATATAAACAAATTACCTTATCTATTACTTCTTAGGTAACGGAAATAAATACAGCGCAAAGATATAGAAAAAGAACATCATACTCCAAATTAATTAGACATTATTTTACTCCCTTTCTTTCAAAAAAAATAAAAAAGAATACAGGAGCATGAATTATATCTGTTTCATGTTCCAGACCGCTATTGTATCTGCCGGACTGTTTTTCAGCCGAAAACTCATATATACACTTTATAACTCAAAGACCGCTGCCTTTTTTACTTCTTTCCCCTCCACATACCGGTCACAAAACCGGATTTCCGTTACCTAAGAAGTAACAGAAACACATAAACAAAAGATTATGACACACAAACCCAATAGTAATAAAAAAAGGATATTGCCGATCAGCAGCATGAAGGGACTCACACCAGTCTTAAAATGCATGTTGGCAAGCATCCTCCTTTCCTGTCTTCTGCCCGCTTCCAGTCTATACGGGCAAAAGATAGCTGTCAAGAGCAATCTTCTCTACGACCTCACAACCACATTCAACATAGGGGGAGAGATAAGATGCGATGATACGCATACGCTCAGTCTCTCCGTCAACTACAATCCCTGGAACTTCGGAGGAAATAAAAAGATGAAGCATTTCATGCTCCAGCCGGAATACCGCAAATGGTTTAGCGGAACGTTTATGGGAAGTTATATCGGCTTTCAGGTTCATTATGCCCTGTTCAACTTTGGCGGTATGCTCCCCTGGGGATTCGGGAACGGTAAAATGCTGGGAATCGAAAACAAGCAGATTGCCAACAATCGGTATCAAGGCAATCTGGCAGGCTTCGGCATCTCCTACGGTTATCAATGGATGATCAGTCCGCAATGGAATCTGGAAGCAGGACTCTCACTGGGATATGCCCACCTCAACTACAAACGTTACGGACAACCCGAAGGCGCCGCCTTCATAGAAAAGTCCCACTGCAACTATTGGGGCCCCACGCAGATAGGAATATCACTCGTATATTTCATTCAGTAAATCAATTAAATCACAACATAACATGAAAACGAAAGCATTCATCTTTTTCAGTCTATTGATATGCAACTTGCTCCCGGCACAGAACGTTAAGCTGGATATCGTCCCTCACTTCTTCGGTGTCCGTGCAGATTCATTGCTTCTGGCCATGGATATTTCAATCCATATAGACGACATGGATTCCAAAAGTGCCTTTATGCTGACACCCGTACTGACCAGCCAGGAGAAAAAAGTGCTGCTGCCACACATACAACTGAACGGCAAGCAGAAACAGAAGCTATATCTGCGCAATCAGATATTGCGCAAAAAGAATGACCGGAAAGAAGAGGATGCAAAAGCTTATCTCATTGCCGGCATTGACGAAAATCATTCACGTACCATTTCCTACCGGACTTCATTGCCGGCGGAGGACTGGATGAGCAACGCGACACTGACACTCAAAAGAACTATTGTACGTCCGGAAGGTGAACAATCTCTGAAAGATACGATCGTCATAACTCCTCAAAACATAGTGGCATCTTCCGGCACAATAGTTCCCTCCAGTACGGCTACCCAAGAAATAGTCTCCCTTCCTGCTGTCAATGAACGTTCGGTGACTCCGGCAGCCGGCAACAAGATGAAATACAAGGGTGCCTATGTTTCTCCCGAAACGGATGATGTGGATGCACGGAATCAGAAAGAACTGAATTTCAGCCTTGAAGAGGCAAAAATGATAGCGGAGATCAATCCGCAGATGTTATCGCTCCGCGAACTCTACACTGTCGCCCTGTCTTATACGGAAGATAAAGCCCGGTTTTACAAGATTATCAATATTAGTGTCAAACTGTATCCTGTACACCCGGTTGCCAACCTGAATGCAGCAGCTGCCGCCATAGAACAGGGAGACGTCAAATCGGCAGGTAAGTTCCTTTCAATGGCTCTCCATGACAGCCTTGCCTACAAAAACTGTCGCGGAGTATACGAACTTATGTCCGGAAATACCTATGAAGGTATCCGAATGCTGAAAGCCGCCAAAGCAGAAGGCTCTGAAGAGGCTGCATACAATCTGAATGCATTTTTTGAGAACAATAAACGCCCTTAATCAACGGATACAATGAAACGTTTCATATTCCTGCTCTTATTTCTTGGATGTCTGGACGCTTACTCGCAGAAAGTGGCCATCAGAGTGAATGCGCTTTCTGCCATAGACGGAGCTTTCGGAGGAGGAATCTCGTATGCTATAGGAAACAAGAACACCGTCGAACTCACCGGAAGCCTGCGACCCTGGAAGCGGAGCGAAGAATATGTCAACCGCTACTGGCTCCTGCAACCTGAATACAAATACTGGACTTGCCAGAAGTATAACGGCTTTTTCTTAGGGGCTTATCTGAACGGCGCACAATTCAACATCGGAGGCAAGAAACTGCCTTTCGGCGTATTCTCCCAACTGAAACGTCATCGGTACGAAGGCTGGCTGGCAGGCGGAGGCATCAGTTGTGGATATCACTGGATGCTGAACGACCACTGGAACATAGAAACAAGTGTGGGAGCAGGATACGAATATATCCATTACCGGCAATACAACTGCGTAGATAAATGCGCAAAGCTAAAGGAGGAAGGAAAGTATCATTACGCAGGACCTAATAATGCCTCTATTAGTTTAATCTACCTATTTTAAAAAAAGAAGAAAAATGAAAAAATTATGGAAAGTCTGGTTCTCCAAAAGGAGGCATATTTACATGGAGATAGCACGCAAATACCGATCTACACCGTGGAAAGTATATCACTTAGGACATGGCGGTAGAGGAAAAACACCGAAGGACATGAAGATTCTGGAAGAACTGCAACAACGCGGAATCATATCTTATATCTATCCTTGGTGAACAGGCTATTTCTACATATAGATTCATTGATTAGTATAACTATGAAACTGAGAGGATTTTTTATTATTGCGGTCATGGCATCGCTTTCCCTACAAGGACAGACGCCTGTAGAGAAAGATAACGGAACAATCCACACCACCGCTTCCAGCCTCCACAAGGCAGGGGAAGAGCTGGTGGTTTCTATTTCGGTAGAGATCACCCGAGACCTCTCGTCCAACGAATCGCTGGTTCTTGTTCCAGTTGTCACCGACAGTCTGGAGCATCGGCTGGAACTGCCACCCATCTATATCAATAGCCGGAAACAACAAATCATATTTATGCGTGAGACGGGCAGAAAGGAGAAAGAAGCCCGGTCACTGCAAAGGAAAAACGGAAGTCAGCAAAGTATGCATTATCTGCAATCCGTTCCTTTTGAGAAATGGATGAACCATGCTACACTCTCACTGATAGAGAAAAGTTGCGGCTGCGGCATCCCCGGTGAAGAAGCTTTCACCTGTATCGCCCGTCTGCACCCGCAGCCGGTACCTATTCCGCAACTCGTATTTCTCACTCCGCAAGTGGAAGCGCTGAAAACCAGAACCGAGAAAGGGTGTGCATTCATCGACTTCCCTGTAAACGATGTGATCATACACGAAACATACAGCAACAATGCAACAGAACTGAATAAGATCGTTCAAACAATAGATGCTATCAAAAATGATACGAATGTGACAATCACACATATCAGCATTCATGGTTATGCATCACCCGACGGACCTTATAAACTCAACGAGAGATTATCCCGCGAACGTACTCAGGCATTGAAGGAATATGTATGCCGGTTATATACATTCGACCAAACGGATATCCAGACCTCACATACTCCCGAAGATTGGGAAGGATTCGAAGCTCTTCTCACCGATACAGCCTTTCAGCAAAAAGAGGCGGTCATGAGAATCGTGACAGGCAGTCTGCACCCCGACCGCAAGGAAGAGAAGTTGAAAAAACAATTTCCGGCATTCTATCGCTTTGTACTCGAACATTGGTTCACGCTGCTCAGGCATTCCGATTATACCATCGAATATCATGTACGTCCTTTCAGCGTAGAAGAATCACGAAATATTTTCGTGACCAACCCCAAGAATCTGAGCCTTGAAGAGATGTTCCGCCTCGCACTTACCCACACACCGGGGAGTGAAACATACAACAAGATATTTATGACTGCCGTGCAATTGTTTCCGGATAATCCCGTAGCCAATCTGAACGCAGCCTGCATCTCACTGATGCAAAGAGACGTGAAATCCGCCGGGCATTATCTGGAGAAAGCACCGGAAGTACCGGAAACGGCACTGGCAAAAGGCGTCCTGTACCTTCTGAAGAACCAGTATGAAGAAGCGGAATCATTCTTCAGACAGGCCAAAGCTGCCGGACTTTCACAAGCCGATGACAACCTGAAACGAATATTAGAACTTAAATAAATGTTTAATTAAAATCAATGGTAAGATGAAACAATTTACAAAACTAATGGCAATGCTCCTGTTTACAGCAGCCACACAGTACAGTTGCATCAACGATGCAGATGTAGCAATCCCCGACAAGACTCACTCGGATTCGAATGGCAACGTAGCCCTGTTTCTTGAAATTCCGAATGTTCCCGTCAGCCGAAGTGCCGAATCATCAGGCGTAACTGAAGAAGGTTCGAAAGAAGAATACGCAGTAAAAAGCCTTACTGTCTACTTCTTTGACTCGGTTACCAAAACTTTTGTTGAGTCGCAGCCTCTTGAAAACATCACACTGGCAGGAACAAGCGGACAAAAAATACAATACACCGCCAACAAAATCACAATGAAACCGGGAACCTACAATGTATTCGCCATCGCCAATGGCGAAGCAATCACAGGGGACATCGCAACACAGGACAAATTCCTCGGAGCCATCGACAAGGTGACTTACAGCACAGGAAAGATTCCAAGTGTACCCGAAGAAGGATTTGTAATGACCAACCGTGGTGCTGCCAACCTGAACGTTGAAGTCAGCAAGCCCACAGACTCTGACAAAGTAACCAACATCTCCATCAGCCTGGAACGTGTAGTTGCCAAAATTGAAGTGACACAGACACAGGAAACCTTCCCCCTGAAAGACCCGGCAGGAAAGACTTACTGTACTATCAAACTCAATAACTTCAGAATGCTGAACCTGGCAACTCAGTTCTACACCTTCCGCCATACAGCCGTACTGACCAGCCTTCAGGAACCGGACTCATACACTGATGAGAACTTCGGCAACATAAACGATAACGACGGTTATGTAATAGACCCTTACTTCTTCAAGAAAACCGTAGAAGGGGCCGAAGACTTTAAGAATGAGGACGGTTTCTTTGCACAGGCACTGGTGCAACTTAATATAAACGACAGCAACTGGGCAGGCATGGCTCCGGCAAATAGCTGGTCACGCATCTACTGTCTGGAGAACTGTATGTTCCGTCCGGCCCAGATGAATGCCTATACCACAGGAGTGATGTTCAAAGCAAGCCTCGACATTGCTACCGACCGTGTATTCGACGAAAGCGGAGAAACAGTCAGCAACCCGTCCAACTGGCCGACCAACCTGTTTTACTTCAACTACAATTTCTACACCAGTGTAAATGCAATCAGAAAACTGGTACTTAACAACCTGCCCGGAGACATTACCGACAACTCTGCAACGGAAGAGCTTGCCAAATACAGTATCAAGCGTTTCAAGAAAACCGAGAACTACGCATGCTACTACAACTACTGGATCAAGCATGAAGACAACAACAATGACACTGAAATGGGAGTAATGGAATTCGGTATCGTACGCAACAACATATACAGGCTGTCAGTCAATAAGGTTGCAGGTCTGGGCAGCGGCGAGCCGTTTATCGAACCGGAACAACCGGATGAATACAAGGCAGAACTGAACATCAACATCGATGTTTTTCCGTGGGCCGTACGTAACCAAGATGTAGAACTTGAATAAGTATCGGCCACTTTGAACTAAATTTATTACCAATGCGTCCATTTTTACTACATATTATCTGCGTTATCACGCTGTTCTCATCCTGCAACTGGGTGAACGATGATCTGTCAGACTGCCCTACCGGGACCTGGTTGAAAATCTCGTATACCTATAATATACTGGATGTGGATGCCGCTTCCTCACAAGTAGGAGACATCACCATTTTTGCTTTCGACAAGAACAACAAGTATGTGGACAGACTGGACGTAGACAGTATCACATTACATCAAGGCTACTGCATGGTAAGAGTGCCGTTTCCCGAAGGGAGCTATCATCTGCTTTTGTGGGGAGGAGCTTCCGACCGTCAATACCGGTTCCCTTATCTCAAAACCGGTCAGACGGAACGGGAATCATTGCTCCTGTCATTGATATGTGACAATGACAAACAGATGAACGGGAAATTGAACGGCCTCTTTTACGGTAGCCTTGAAAATATGACGGTCAGCAGTGATTATCAGGTATGGGACGCCCCTTTAGTCAAGAACACCAATTATTTCTCATGTATCCTTCAGGATGAAAACAATAACCTTCTGAACCGGGAAGATTTTACTTTCACGCTGGAAGCTGCTAATGGGGTAATGGATTATACAAATACTCCATCGGATACAGAGCCCGTTTACTATCGCCCATACCGGCAGGAAGTCAGTGTACTCTCTGATGATATTCCTGTCATTCATGCGCGATTGAACACATTGCGCATCATGAAAGGAGATCAGACCACATTGTCCATAAAGCATATACCCAGCGGACAGGAAATTCTGCGTCTTCCGCTCACCCAGTATTTATTGTTATCTAAAATCTACAGTTATACCGGTGATGAGATGGACGACCAGGAATATCTTGACAGGCAGGATTCATATACACTTTTATTTTTCATCCAATCATCGGATATGGGGATTCCGAAGATATGCCCGAAAATAATGGTAAACGGATGGACTGTGCGGCTGAATGATTCAGAACTGGAGTCTTAAGAATACATGGCTGATTGTATGTATACGGAATTTAGGTGAGATGTTCTACAAAAAAGGCTACTGTGAAGTATCCGAGTGGTATGATATACCCTTTTTTTCGCATGTTTTGTTTCCCACAACATGCCAAATTTCCTTATAAAACGGCACTTCATTGAAGGACTGTTTTATTAATTGTTTGTTTTGTTTGTGTTGGTGCACTTGTCCGAGCGAGGACAAGTGCACTTTCGTTATCTATTAAAACAATCAGAATCACGCACTCTATCCGTCACAATGAAAAAGTTGCCATTTTCTATACTGCAATTTATATAGGGAGCAGTAAGAAGGATACCATTGAACAGAAACCCGACCTGCGTTCTTATCGTTTTTTCGAAAACGATGTAACAACCAAGAGCTAAGTACATAAAGTCTATTATATATAATAAGGTGTAAACATAGGCTATTATCCATAGCACTATGGAAAGAGAATTTTTTTTCGACAAATCGCAACTTCATATTTAGCTGAAAATCAAGTAGCATAAGCCTACCACAAGAAAAAAAAGAAGGGAAAACAGATATTTTTTTCAAGAATTGTTTGTCAGTTTCAAAAAAGTTCCTACCTTTGCATCCGCAATCGAGAAACAAACACTGATTCGAGAGAGCAAAAAGCAGAAATGCAACAATAGGATGGCCCGTTCGTCTATCGGTTAGGACGCAAGATTTTCATTCTTGAAAGGGGGGTTCGATTCCCCCACGGGCTACAAGTAAAAAAGAATAAAGAACTAAAAAATAGATTAGTCGAAATGGCAAATCACAAATCATCACTGAAGAGAATCAGACAAGAAGAGACAAGAAGACTTCATAACAGATATTATGGTAAGACCATGAGAAACGCTGTTAGAAAACTTCGTGCAACTACTGACAAGACAGAAGCTGTTGCAATGTATCCTGGCATCACCAAGATGTTGGATAAGTTAGCTAAAACAAATATTATTCACAAGAATAAGGCTAACAATCTGAAATCTAAGCTGGCTCTTTACATCAACAAGCTCGCTTAATAATAGAAAAATAACAATTCTATATAGCATTCAGGCTGAACTTTTAAGTTCGGCCTTTTGTGTTTATAATCCACTGAATATCAGACCGCTTTCCCAACCGCTAATTCCACTTTTATTCTGTATTTTTCACCTCTTAAACTTCGCCAAGTCGACAATTTTCACTATATTTGCTCTGTTATTATAACTTAGAAAGGCAATTATGAGCGAAGAACAAATCACTCCCAATAACGGGTCTTATTCTGCGGATAGTATCCAAGTATTGGAAGGTCTTGAAGCAGTGAGAAAACGCCCTGCGATGTACATCGGTGACATCAGCGTAAAGGGACTTCACCACTTGGTATACGAAATCGTTGATAACTCCATTGACGAGGCACTGGCCGGGTATTGCGACCACATCGAAGTGACAATCAACGAAGATAATTCAATCACCGTACAGGATAATGGACGTGGTATTCCGGTCGACTATCATGAAAAAGAAAAGAAGTCGGCGCTGGAAGTAGCAATGACCGTACTGCACGCCGGAGGTAAGTTCGACAAAGGTTCGTACAAGGTTTCCGGAGGTTTGCACGGTGTAGGTATGTCTTGCGTAAATGCACTGTCAACACACATGACTACACAGGTATTCCGTGATGGTAAAATCTATCAGCAGGAATATGAAATTGGTAAGCCGCTTTATTCTGTAAAAGAAGTAGGGGTATCGGATATTACAGGAACCCGCCAACAATTCTGGCCGGATGATACCATCTTTACCGAAACAGTATATGATTATAAAATCCTGGCTGCCCGTTTGCGCGAATTGGCATACCTGAACGCGGGTCTGCGTATCTCTCTGACCGACCGCCGGGTAGTGAATGAAGAAGACGGCAGTTTCAAGAGCGAAGTGTTCTATTCAGAAGAAGGTCTGAGAGAATTCGTACGCTTTATCGAGTCCTCACGTGAGCACTTGATTAACGATGTCATCTATCTGAACTCCGAAAAGCAGGGAATTCCTATTGAAATCGCAATCATGTACAATACAGGATTCTCTGAAAATGTACATTCTTACGTCAATAATATCAATACAATCGAAGGAGGTACGCACCTTGCAGGTTTCCGTCGTGCACTGACTCGTACACTGAAGAAATATGCCGAAGACAGCAAGATGCTGGAAAAGGTAAAAGTTGAAATCTCGGGAGACGACTTCCGTGAAGGTTTGACTGCCGTTATTTCCGTAAAAGTTGCCGAACCACAGTTCGAAGGACAGACCAAAACGAAGTTGGGTAACAACGAAGTGATGGGTGCTGTAGACCAGGCTGTCGGCGAAGTACTGGCTTATTATCTGGAAGAACATCCGAAAGAAGCAAAAACGATTGTAGACAAGGTAATTTTGGCTGCTACCGCACGCCACGCAGCAAGAAAAGCCCGCGAAATGGTACAGCGCAAATCTCCGATGTCCGGAGGTGGACTGCCAGGTAAGTTGGCCGATTGTTCGGATAAGGACCCTTCAAAATGTGAATTATTCCTCGTCGAGGGAGATTCGGCAGGTGGTACTGCCAAGCAGGGACGTAACCGTATGTTCCAGGCAATCCTCCCGCTACGCGGTAAGATTCTGAACGTAGAAAAAGCAATGTACCACAAAGCGCTGGAAAGCGATGAAATCCGCAATATATATACAGCGCTAGGCGTCACTATCGGAACAGAAGACGACAGCAAAGAGGCTAACATTGAAAAGTTGCGTTATCACAAGATTATCATCATGACCGATGCCGACGTCGATGGTTCTCACATCGACACACTGATCATGACGTTCTTCTTCCGTTATATGCCGCAGATTATTCAGAACGGCTATCTGTATATTGCTACTCCCCCACTCTACCTCTGCAAAAAGGGTAAGGTAGAAGAGTATTGCTGGACAGATGCACAACGCCAGAAGTTCATTGATACGTACGGCGGCGGTCTGGAGAATGCAGTCCATACACAACGCTACAAAGGTTTGGGTGAAATGAACGCCCAGCAGTTGTGGGAAACGACCATGGACCCCGAAAACCGTATGTTGAAACAAGTTAACATCGATAATGCCGCAGAGGCCGATTATATATTCTCCATGTTAATGGGTGAAGACGTAGGTCCGCGCCGCGAATTTATCGAAGAGAATGCAACTTATGCAAATATCGATACATAATTTTAATATTACGTTTTTATAAACCAACCTCACATCTTACAACGAAGAAGCGTCGGCAAGCGAAGGAAAATCCTCCGTGCCGGCGCTTTTCTATGTCTTAATAAAACCTAACAGTTAAATTACTTCTCGACCAAAATCACTATCTTGCCAAAAAGAAGGAGGACACTTATGAAAACTACTACCCAAAATCCTGTATTTGCCAAGATCAGGCTGTATCTCAAAATTCTGGCATCCTGTGTGATTGTCACTTGCCTGTTCCTGATCATTATCCATCCGGAGGCATGGATCACTCCGTCCTGCATTATTGTAGCTATGATCTGCCTGCTATTTCTTCTGATACGAGCCAAACGCAAAGAATCAAAAAAATGAGAGAAATATCAGATCATATCATGCGCCTTTAATTCCTCCACTGCGATTTCCAGTTCTTGATACCACTTTTCACCGAATTTACGGATCAGCGGTTCTTTCAAGAATTGGTAGACAGCTACATTTTCTTTTTTTCCCAGCAGCACAGCCGCCTTGCATACATCCCATCGATGATAATTTACTGCTTTATATGGCCCGTAATCCCCAATCCGGATGGGATAAAGGTGACATGATACCGGTTTATAAAAGTCAGTCTTGCCATCCCGATAAGCCTTTTCAATGGCACAATAACAGCATCCTTTCTCGTCATAGCAAGTAAAGACGCAGTCCTTATTATTAACAATAGAAGTCACCAGATCACCTTCCTGATCCGTATATACCACTCCTTGCTTTTCAATGACAGCACGCGCTTCCGGAGACAGTTCCTCCCAAATAACCGGCAGCACTTCTTCCAACTTTTCTACTTCCTCCAACTCCACAGGTGCCCCCGCATCCCCTTCAATACAACATTCGCCCTTGCAGGCATCCAGGTTACAGAGGAATTTTTCCCGAAGGACATCGAAGCTCACTACTACATCTTCTATCTGAATCATAAAACTTATGTGAGACAAAAAGGGCGGAGTTTACCCCCGCCCTTCTGGTTATAGAATTCTAAATTACTTAATCAAAATCTGACCATTCATATCTGCCGGAGCTTCCAGACCCATGATTTTCAAAATAGTCGGAGCAACATCAGCTAGGCGACCGTCCTCCACTTTCGCAGCCTTGTTTTCTGTTACGTAAACACAAGGAACCGGATTCAGAGAGTGAGCCGTATTCGGAGTGCCGTCTTCGTTCAAGGCGTGGTCAGCATTACCGTGGTCGGCAATGATGATTGCTTCGTAGCCCTGTGCTTTGGCAGCTTCGATGACATCTTTCACGCAAGCGTCTACAGCCACAACAGCCTTCTCGATTGCTTCGTAGATACCGGTATGACCAACCATGTCACCGTTAGCGAAGTTCACCACAATAAAGTCATATTTATTTTCGTTGATAGCGTCTACCAGTTTATCCTTCACTTCGTAAGCGCTCATTTCCGGTTTCAGGTCATAAGTAGCTACTTTCGGAGATGGAACGAGGATACGGTCTTCGTTGTCGAACGGAGTTTCACGGCCACCGTTGAAGAAGAAAGTAACATGGGCATATTTCTCTGTTTCGGCAATATGAAGCTGGTTCAAGCCTTTTGAAGCAATGTATTCGCCCAGTGTGTTGGCAACATTTTCTTTATCGAACAGGATGTGAACACCTTTGAAAGATGCATCATACGGAGTCATACAGTAATATTGCAATCCCGGAATGGTATGCATACCTGCTTCCGGCATATCCTGCTGAGTCAGTACGACTGTCAGTTCTTTAGCACGGTCGTTACGGTAGTTGAAGAAAATAACCACATCACCTTCTTTGATTGTTCCGTCGCAGTTAGCGTTTACAATCGGTTTGATGAATTCATCCGTTACACCTTCATCGTAAGATTCCTGCATTGCCTGAACCATGTCAGTAGCTTTCTTTCCTTCGCCGTTTACCAGGAGGTCATAAGCTTCTTTCACACGTTCCCAACGTTTATCACGGTCCATAGCATAATAACGACCGATGATAGAAGCAATCTTGCCGGCAGATTTCTCGCAGTGTGCAGAAAGTTCTTCGATAAATCCTTTACCGCTCTTCGGGTCAGTATCACGACCGTCCATAAAGCAGTGGATAAATGTATTGTTGATGTTATATTCTTTGGCGATGTCGCAAAGTTTGAAAAGATGAACCATTGAGCTGTGCACACCACCGTTAGAAGTCAATCCCATGAAATGAACGTTCTTTCCATTTTCTTTTGCGTAAGAGAAAGCAGAAACGATTTCGGGGTTCTGAAGGATGCTGTTGTCGGCACATGCACGATTGATTTTCACCAAATCCTGATAAACCACACGTCCGGCACCAATGTTAAGGTGACCTACTTCGGAGTTACCCATCTGTCCGTCGGGCAAACCTACGTTCTCACCACTTGCCTGAAGTTGGGAATGAGGATAATTGTTCATCAGATAATCCCAGTAAGGAGTGGGAGTGTTGAAGATTACGTCGTCTTTCTTTTGGTCGCCTAATCCCCAACCATCGAGGATCATTAAAAGGGCTTTCTTGCTCATACTATTTCAATATTTAAATTATCACTCTGATTTTCGGGTGCAAAGGTACAAAAAAGATGATTACGTAAACGCTTAATCTATGTTAAGTTAAAAGGGGAAAAGAGGGGAAGCCATGAATATTTTTCTTTCTTTGTACAGGGAACTATTAAACACATTTATTCAAAATTTAATATTATGAAAACGATTCTACTCTGCATGATGCTCATGCTATCGGGTATGCTCACTGCGCAAACCATCGACAATCCGCCATTTAAAGCCCGTTCGGGGAGCATTGGCAACATCACACGTATAGAACGCACGCCCGAAGGTACGCGTGTTTATATTCACGCCATCTTCCGCCCGCACTGGTGGATAAAAGAGGAAGGAGACAGCTACCTGGAAGATGCGGCTACCGGAAAAAAATATCAGTTCAAGAGTGCAGAAGGCATTGAGCTCAACAAGGAAGTGTACATGCCCGACTCGGGCGAGATGGACTATGTACTCACTTTCGAAGCTCTGCCGGAAGAAACACAGGTCATCCATCTTCTCAGCCCCAGTGATACCGAAGGGAACACGTATGATATCTCTTTAGTGCCGCAAACCGATAAGACTGTTTCACCATTGGTTGCAATCAAAGGAAACTGGTTCAAGACTGATGATTTGAACGCATGGGAATATGGTATCTACGATTCTGTAACAATCATGAACAACCGGATATTCACCAATGAAACTGTCCGTAAGAAAGGGAAACGGATCGAGATAACTGTCAAGGACAAGCAGAATGGGGAGACACGCACTTTACTGGTAACTCCACAAAAAGACGGAAACTGTAAAATACAAGCGAACGGAGAGAAGGAACAACTGTACACCCGGCAAAAGGAAACGACCAAGACCATCGCCGCCGATACAGGTTTTCAGCAGTTCTTCCACACAGACACTACCTGTCTGCAAGGGTATATCGACGGCTACGACCGACGCTTGGGATTTGATACCGGACTTATCTATCTATCGAATATCATCACCCGCGAAGACTATCCGACTGTGATTCAGATAGACGAAGACGGCAGCTTCCTGTGCAAATTTGTCATCAAGCATCCTGTGGAACAATCGGTTACACTTGGCAACAACTGGATTCCATTCTATATCGAACCCGGGCAAACACTGACCATGTATATCGACTGGGAAGCATTATTGGCACGTAGCCGGGCACGCGATTATTATTTTCCTATCAAGAATATAGCTTACATGGGACCGTCGGCTCCTCTCTCCTATCTGCTGAAAGAATTCAGTTCACTTATCCCCTACCGTTACGAGGATTTATCCAATTCCCGTAATAAGCTGACTCCCAGCCAATACAAGGAACATATGAAGCCGTTTATCGCCCAATGGGAACATACAGCCGATTCAGTGATTCAGATTTGCCAACCATCGGCAAAGGCTGTCCGCCTGATAAAGAACAAGACAAACCTGCAGGCAGGAGGCTTATTCTTCGATTTCCTGATGAGCAGAGATTATTACGCGAAACAGGATACAGCCAACCAAGCCTTGAAAGTGCAAGAAGATGATTCCTATTACGACTTCCTGAATAAGATGCCGCTAAATGATGAAGCGGTGCTTGCCGATGCCAATGCAAGTACTTTCATCAACCGGTTTGAATATATGAATGCTTTCAGAAAAGCTTATGGACAACAGTATGCAACAGCGCCGACAGATACCATCACTTATACGTATCCGGAAAAGCCGCTTCTGACTTTCTTTAAAGAGAAAGGGGTAAAGATGAATGCAGAGCAGGAAGCAATCAGACTGAAACACGAAAAACTGGCCGGAACAACAGTAAAGATCACTTTGAAAGAACTTCAGGAGGAGAATGAGAAGGTAAAAGACTTATTCGAAAAAGAAGAAAAGCTAATTTCGGAATATGTAGAGAAACATGTCAAAAACGAGCAATCAGAGGAATCAAAGGAAGAAATAGACAGGAATTTTATCTCAATGAAAGTAAAAAGTGAACATATAAAAGACAGCATTCTTGCCGGACTATATAATGTACCCAATCCTTTGCTTTGGCAAATAGCTAAAGTACGCGACATGAAATTCTATCTGGAGAATATCAAGACACGTTCAATCGCCCGTGAGTATGCAGACAACACCAAAGAAAAACTTACTTTTCCAATATTGGCAGAAGAAGCCGAATATCTGTTTACCAAAATACATCCGAAAGAAGAAGCTAAGTCCTACCAGCTTCCGGAAGGTAAAGCCACTGAGGTTTTCCGCAATATCATCAAGAATCACCCGGATAAAGTATTGTTCGTTGACTTCTGGGCGACGACTTGCGGACCTTGCCGGGGAGGGATAGAGGCGACGGCAGACCTGCGCAAAAAATATAAGGATCATCCGGAGTTCCAGTTCATCTATATCACCGGACAGAAGGATTCTCCTGCCGGTGCATACAAGCAATATGTAGAAAACAACCTGAAAGGAGAAGCCAGTTATTATGTGACCGAATCGGAATTTAACTATCTGCGCCAACTCTTCCACTTCAACGGTATTCCGCACTATGAACTTGTACTAAAGGATGGTAGTATCTCCAAAGAGGGACTGGGAACTCATAAAATCAGAAAGTACTTGGAAGAAAATTTCCCCGTTTCCGAACCTGCCCAACTTAATTTGAATGAAGAATGAAGAATGAAGAATGATGAATGAAGAATTACTCTGCAGCGTGATAGCGTAGCTAATTCTTCATTCTTCATTTAAAACTTCTTCATAATGATTAAAACCGATGTTTTATTGTCATCTGTCAGCTTTTCATATATAATAATCTAATAATAAACAGATTACCACATGACAATAAGCCCTGACAATAAGCTGACAATAGCAAAAGTTCCATTTTACTGTCATCTTATGGAGTGAGGGAAGTTTCCGATATATCTCACATTAGAGTGTATTAATACATTTTTTGCCATCATTTGATTCCGTCATTCAGACGAATACCAATGAGAAACGATCGGCTATGTCATTCAAACGACTGCAAGGAGGAAGACTCTCCTCTTTTGCGTGCACAGGAGAAGAGCCTTCATTCACACTGTCACCAACACTTCTCCTTTCGTTGTTTCCCGTTCAAGTATCCATACGGTTTGTGACAAGCTATCAGAACGGTTGTGCCACCTACGGAAACGATTATGCCAAACCTCTGAAACGATTGTGCAGAGTGCTTGGCACAGTTGTGCCACTGCGATGGCACAGTCGTGCCAAAGGCGTGGCACAAGCATGCCAAAGGGGTGGCACAAGCAAAGCATACCTTCTACTCCTCGTCCGCTATGCTTTCTCTGCCCTCCAAGCATACTTACAAAGGGACTCTTTATCAAATAGTCAAGCTGGAATAACAGTATGATACGGCTGACAATAGAATGGACGATTGCTATTGTCAGCCGTATTATCAGGGGGTATTGTCAGGAGCTAATTATCTTATTATAAACAGTTTGCCTACTAAAAGCTGACAGATGACAATAAAACATCGGTTTTAATCATTATGAATGAGTTTTAGCTGAATTCAAGTTATAAACGCGACATTCCTATTTAAACTTCTCCATATATTTTTTAAACTGTTTCATATTTTTAAAGGCTATGGCTTCTTTAGGCGACATGAATCCTAGCCTTTTTCTCGGTCTTATATTAATTTCGTATGTAATTTCCTTCAATCTTTCTCCCGTAATATATTTAAACTCTTTGTCTTTAGGTATATACTGTCTAAGTATTCCATTTAGATTCTCATTAGATCCTCTTTCCCATGAATGATATGGTCTTGCAAAGTAAAATTTAATACCCAGTTCTTTTGCAATTTCCATATGCCCTGCAAATTCGCTTCCATTATCGGATGTTATAGTGTGTATATATCCCTTATACGGTTTTAATATGTTAATTGTCGCTGTTGTTACCCACCTTGCTTCTTTACTGGGCAATTTTGCTGTCCATAAAAATCCTGCTTTCCTGTCATTAATGGTCAGAATAGCTCCTTTCTGTCCTTTTCCAATAACTGTATCAATCTCCAAATCGCCCAATCTGCTTCTTGTATCCACAATAGGAGGTCTCTCCGATATACTTGTGCGGTTTTTCACCCAACCACGATCCTTATTCTTGTTCCCTCTCTTTTTATGTTTCCTGCCTCTTCTTCTTAAAT